>Ga0209611_10003618_pt1 | contig 26717 bp, 14 predicted proteins | sample S1TSphgellanicum_3_FD_187693 | JGI IMG/M metagenome (GOLD analysis project Ga0209611, IMG submission 187693) | Host-associated microbial communities from peat moss isolated from Minnesota, USA - S1T2_Fc - Sphagnum magellanicum MG (SPAdes) (version 2) | ecosystem: Host-associated > Plants > Peat...
AACACATGCACACAATTGAGCTCTTCATCAATGACAAAAAAATTCCCTTTTTTGGATTGCAACACTTGTGCAACAATCTTTGAAACCAAGAAAGATGTTGTGCTTTTCATATGCAATGTCAAATATTTTCCCCTTTTGACATCATGAAATTTGATGTAATGTCTTGCACAAGGTTCCTTTATGTTGTTGTTCTATTATGTGTAGAAGGGAGAAATTAGATGGGCCTATTAGTCTTCTATAATTTAGTGATGACAATGGCATGAGCTCAACGACACTTTTATTACCATTTATAATTACCATTTACGATAAAATGCTATTGGCAAACTATTTATGATATCCCACGGGAGATGACCTTACCACCCTATGGTATAGATTTAACCAAGGGTCATATCCAATGTTAGATGGGTATTTGAAATATTTTAAAATCAAAGAACCATTGGCTACAAGTATTTTTTTAAAAAATAGAATTGCCGATTTTGGTTCTTTAAAAACTCTCAAAGACATGTCAGGTTGCATGAGGGAATTGGCAATATTCTTGGCAGTTATTTGACCTTCTCAAAAAAATAAAAATTTGAGAACCATGATTGTGCATCAGAAATGGGTATTTGATTTTGTTGAGAACCACGATTATGAACCCTAAGAACTAAGTGGGTTTCATGAGGAATATTCTCAAACCTCACTAGACTACTTGATGCCTCATAACAAAATATTCCTATCAAAGTGGGTAAGGGAGCCAACAATTAAGAAAACTTAATTACAAAAAGAAAATAAATAAAATTCCATAAGTGGAATGATTCATCCATAGTCAATAGTGTATAGGGGGATGTGGCTTATTATTAAGCTAGTCATTGGATGTGAGGGAAAAGGGGGATGAGAAAATTGGACATTCCATTCCTCTAAACCCTAAACCCTAAACTTAACCTAATTTTTTACTTTTGTTTTTTGGCTTGGAACCTCATACAGCACAATCTTCCTGCTTGTTCTGGCAGGCATCTAAACAAGATTGTGTGTTTCCTTACAACAGCCAGGCCTAAGGTTCCTTCAACAACCCACTAGGAGCCCATGTCTTGAGACATGCATGCCGATAATGGTTTTCTTTTCATTGTTTTGAAATTCTTGTTTTGGAAATTCCACCATTACTTTACGTCGTGTAATGCCCTCAGAGTGGAGCATTCCGAAAGCAAGCCAACCCTAAACTCTAACTAGTGAGTGGGACATTCCAAAAGTAAGCAAACCCTCGACTCTAGTTAGGGAGTGGGACATTCCCAAAGTAAGCGACCCTTGACTCTAGTTAGGGGTTAGGGCACTTACTTGGGGATTCCACCCCACTCCTGAAGTGGTACTCTAGAGTAGTTTTAAGTCTTCAAGATGGGAGAAGGGCATGGTTATCAAGGGGATTAGGGACAACTCTCTCCACCCAAATGATTTGATTAGTAGAAGGGATTAGGGTTGAAAAGGGAGAAAGGGGGGAGGAGGAGGAGGACAATCAAAAGTAAAGTTATAGATAGAGGAGCTTGTCCCTTATGTTTGACCAGACTATCTATTTACATACTTAGTAGCCTTCTTGTATTGGGAGTTGGGACACAAAGGGACACCAGAAGATCATGGAGAGAATATATGACTGGGGAGTTACAGAGGAGGGTAGGTACTAGTTAGTAAAGGGGGGGGGGTGGGGTGGCTGGGCTGGGTGGAGAGAGTTGTCCTGTCATTCAAAACTATGCACAGACTAGAAAACATCACCCATTTGGGGAGTACACCTGATCTTAGAATCTGATGAGTGTGGACCAAGTACCAAACTACTTGTGCAGTGCAAGCATGGTAGTCAAGTTAACATGATGCATAAACAATAATGACCCCATGTTTCCTCCTCCAAGACTCTGCCCAAGGAACTTAAGGACTCATGACAAATTTTTTTACCCTATCCAGGTTCCAACTTCCAATCCATCCCAAGCAGTAACCATGTTTAAATCATATTATTAAATCATTTTGTGGGAAAATTTGAACCCCAAAAGTATTAGAGTTATCTGTAAAGTCTCACGATTAGAGAGGCCAAGAACAGCCAGTTTTTTGCATATTATGGCGCTTCAAACATGTAACTGGGAATGAAAATTTTACAAAGTGAAATAACTGGGGAGTTACTTTACACGATTAGGGGCCAAGAACAGCCAGTTTTTGCATAATATAGCGCATCAAACATGTAACTGGGAATGAAAATTTTACAAAGTGAAATAACTAGGGAGTTTCGAAAGGCCTCCGGCTGGCCAATGCTGCTACATATGTTTTCACTGCTTTTCTACCTGTATAACTACTATAATTAGTCTCCAGCCTTGTGCATTAAATGCTTGAGTTTCAGCATTTCGTACTAAGATTTAATAAAAATTTCATTGCTTTGCGGATACCACTGAACGAGGGTATAGGGAGTGAAAGCAGGCCCACAAAGACAGGGTGAAGACAGGGTGACTTTATGGATAACTCTACTCTATTTTTAGGAGACTCGTTTGGAATCTTCCCCCCCTTTCCCTGTAGTAAGTTACTTTATTAATCAAGTGGGTTGGGGAAAAAGGATGTTGTGTGCATCAGTTATATACAGGAGTTCGGACCCATGTTTGAAGAGATGCTTCTTAGGGTAAGCTAGCCCCTAATCCCTCAAGATTGGCCCAGTACCCTAGAAAGTGGATTGAAGGCACACAAAACCTAAAGCCAAATCAACAAGCATCCTTTTTCAATTCTTTGTTCATGAATAAAAATATATCAACATATACATGATATAGCTTGATTCAACTAAATCTTTTGATGTATGAGGAATGTTGACCATGGCATTGAAACGAGCACTACAATGAAATTTTCATGGCCATATCCTCCAAATTTTAGAAGCTCTATATCGAAAGTATAGGAAAAATTCAATGAAATACAATTGCTAAAAGGGTGATGATTTTACATGAAATTCTTTTATCCGATTGGTGAGTTTTACCTATGGACTATTTCCTAATAATTAACGGTGCAGTCGATCTAACTCATTGAGAGACAAAGACCACCTCCTTTCAATTTGAAGAGGGGTATGTATATGGAGGGAAAACTTCAACCTGTTGGATCATCATGTCAGGTTGTGCTCATTTGAAAGTTGGTTGGGAGGTCCGATCTAGCTTTTGAAAGTTGATTTTTTGGTGAAGTAAACACAACAATTTCATGCACATTCTGAAAGGATTGTCAGGTGAGAAACCATCTTTGCACATTGGACAAAGTAGGTGTTTTCTAGGTGTATCACACAAACAATGGTCACAGCTATGAAAGATCAAAAGAAAGAAAGAAAATTAACCAATCCTGGCACCCACCCCCAAACAATGGCCCCATCACTACCCACTCCAATCCTTTTTTGGTGAACCTTCTTCAACCCTAAAACTCAAAAAAATGCAAAAAATGATGAGTAAGTAAGTGTTGGACAGTTGAAGCACACACTTATGACTACAAAACTCATAACCTAAAAAAAACTTGACAAAATAACCTAGACCACTTGATGGGTGCTTCTTGATTCTCACTACCTATTCTACTACCCTAGCATATCATCATTCCAAGTAGCATAATATCATGGGATCCTCTCTCCTCTTAAGGGAGTGTGACTCTAGTAGGCTCTTTGTGTACCTTCCAAGTCAAACATTCTAACCCCATCATTCCAACATCAAATTGGAAACCCACCACCGCCAACAACATTAATAAAAGTTTGTGCAAGTCTAGCACAAGACCTCTACTATACTCTACTTTGTTTTTTTGTTTAAAAGAGTTGAAATAAGAAGTCAATGATGGGAAGGAAGAAGAAGAAGAGTCCAAAGCCTCAGCACATTCAGGCTTTACTTTAACTCACTTGCTTTTCCTTCCTTCCTTCCTTCCTTCCATGGTCATCATCATCATCATCCATCTGTATAAATAGGCTGTAATAAGTAAGTTTGTTTTTGTTACAATTGCAGCTCTTTATCCACTTACATCCTTCTGGAATGGATACGAAGAAACTTAGCAATAATTTATTTTTTTAATGTAGTCATCATATTAAGAAGAAGACAACTGACTCCATGCTTCTTTCTTTCTTTCTTTCTTCTTCATGAAGAAGGCCTGGCCTGGCCTGACCTGACCTCGCTTGGCTCATCTTTCTGAAACCCAATACTTAGTATGTACATAAAAACGTTATAGTGGGCCCCTTTGATGGAAATGAAAGGCTTTGTTTGTTTATTATGGTTGATTATTAATAGTAGGATTCTTTAGATTTTTCTACATTCCTCTTTGACTTGTAGCCAAATTTGGGTAGTTCCTCTAGTGGGTGATTGCTAGCACGGTTTCATCACAAAATTAGAAAAAGAAAAAAAGAAGGAAAAAAAAGAAAAAAAAAAAAAAAAACCCTGCCTTATCCCCTGAATAACATGATTTGCACTTTGAAGAAAAATTCTCTTTATTTCAGCTTGAGTTGAAATTAAAGAAGGAAAAAGAAGAATCTATGTGATTGAACAAGGATCATGGCCTTTACAACAGCCATCATGCCAAGAAGTATCATGCTTCTCTCTTTCTTATCGGTTGCTAGGCTACTGGGTGATGGGTTTGGTCTGGAGATCAAAACCCATTAGGGAAGCTGTCAAAAGTAAAAGAAACCCATCTTTTTTCAAAGCAAGGGCCCACACATACATGGATCCTTGATGGGTGGGGGGAAGGGAGGGTTTACTAAAAATCAAAGAATCAATTTTGACCAATAATCATGATTTTCACAAAAATCAAAGAATGGATCAAAGAAAGAACCCTGAGTTGTGAGTTCCATGTCAATTTTGTTTTTGAAAAAACCTTGTATTAGTTCTTTGAAAATGTTTGAAAATCCAAACCCAAGAGTTATTGGATTGCAATATAACAAAATGTGTTCCTATGACAAAAGTGATTTCACTAAATTTTGAGTGAATTCATTGATTCGAATGAATAGGACTTACTGAGATGCAATGAATTCATTGGTGGTACAATGACCAAGGACTAGTGAACTGCACCCACATTTTGTGATAGTGTTATGATTTTTTTCAAAAGCCTGGAACGAGAGGTTGTAACAAAAACTAAAAGAAGCACCAAGCAATGGTGCAAGACCAAATTTGACCTCAATGACTTTGTCAACTTTTAGCTGAGAGAGATGAAGAAAGAAGTAAAAAAAAAAAAGGGAAGATTCTTTTGCTATTGCACCAAAACATTTTATTCTCTAGTAGGTATCTAATTACTACTGCATCTGCATAAAGGGAAAAGTGGGAGTAGTCAAAAAGGACAATACAACAATAATTTCTGTATAACAACATTAAAAATAAATTTAAAAAACCTTACCCAATAAAATTTAATTACACTCAAGTTATTTATTAATGGGTTTTTGATACATGGCAAAATAAAGAGCTTTTAATTCAGATGCTTATTCTTAATTAATAATGCAGGTAGGCTACACCAATCTCTATCTAGTATCCAAATTTTTTTGCAATTTAATTGAGTCAAAAGCCAGAATATACTGTACACAGCAATTTTGTAAGTTTGCAGTTACACCTATTTTTTAATGTTAATATCTGAACTAGGATCTGACTTGGGGCTTTAATGGCATGTAATAACTGGGCAGAATTTTTGGATTGAAAAAAAGTTGTGTCCTTTTCACATTCCTTGTGGGTTCCTGCATTTGTGCTGTAAATTTTATTTTATTGAATAAAAAGTTGGGCAACATAATTTATTTGGTTATTTGCAACCAAAGGAAAAAGGAATTACTATGAGAATTGAACAAGGATTGTATATAACAAAAATGAAATAAAATCCATTTTTTATTAAGATAAAAACTCTCATTAAAAGTACGATGGATTACATATTTGGAATTAAAATCTCACATTTGAAAGTCATATAATTACTATTCTAAAAATTTTAAGAATATATTTACAAACTTCAATTAAAGGGATGGAGAAGTGAGTGAATAAATAAGGAGTAATTTTATTTTTTCCAAACAATTTTTTTAAAATTTTTTCCAACCAAAAAAATAAGGAAAACGTGTTGGAGTTTCTTAAATTCTAAATTCGAAAAAAATTGCTTATATTTTGAAAAAATCTGGCAATTATTTAAAATTATAGATTTTTATTTTTTTTATAAGAAAGGAAAAAAAAAAAAAAAAAAAAAAAAAAAAAAAAAAAAAAAAAAAAAAAAAAAAAAAAAACAAAATATATATATATATATATATATATATATATATATATATATATATATATATGTTGCAAATTCTGTGAAAAAAAGTAATAAAAACTTCAATAAAATTGTGAGTAAATAAATAGTCAATGCAATGCAGAGCACTAGTTTGGGTATTTAATTTGCAACAGAAGGAAAAAGAGAAGGAAGAACTTAAGTACATAAAGAAAAGGAGGAGGTAAGAAACAGTACCTAGTTAAAGATGAGAGAGTTCTGGATTCCAATTTAAGTCAGTGGGAGAAGAAGCCCAAACAAGTGCCCAAAAAAAAAGCCCCAAATTCCTTTGTTTTGGTTTTTTGCTACTAGACTAGTGCAAGCAAGCAAACAAGCACCAACTCCCTCTGTCTTCTCTGTTGCTGCAGCTTCTCCTCCTCCTCCTCCTCCTCCTCCTGCTGCTGCTCCTGGTGCTGTGCTCCTTGTTTGTTTGTTTGTTTGGTTTTTTAGTTGCAAACATTCTGATGTGGGTGCTGGCAACTTTGCTTTAATCTGCTTTCAGATCAGTTTCTTTTTTGCACATCTGACTACTATTGATGATGATGATGTTGATGAAGAAGAAGAAGAAGAGAGAAAGAAGATGAAAAGAAGGACTAGCTCCATCTCTGAGTACTGATGATGCTCATAATGATCATCATGATGATGATGAAGGAGAAAAGAGGAAGAAGAAGAAGAAGATGATGATGATGAGAAGGAGGAGTAGCTGCATCTGACTTATGATGATGCTGATGATGGAGAATAAAGGAAGTCTAAGAAGGTGAGAAGGAGTAGTAGATGCATCTGACTGACTGATGATGGTGATGAAGAAAGGAAGAAAATGAGAAGGAGTAGAAGAAGGAGGAGGAGGAGGAGTTGGTGATGGTGGTGGTGGTGGTGGTGGAGCTGCTGCTGCTATGGATGATGCTGCTATAATGGCTGAATAAGTTTGTTTGTTAATTTGGTGCATAGACAATGAGAGCGTGAAGTAAGTACATGTGTATCGCAATTTGAAGCTGCAGCACATGGTAATCGTGTGAAGAATCTTGAAGAAGAGGAGGAGGAGAAGGGCGACGAGGAGAGAGAGAGGGAGATTGAAGATGCAATCTCCGGGGCAGTATGGAGTGAATGAGGTCCCACAGTTTCTGTTGGGCATGAGGCAGCATCCTCCTGGACCTCATCAGCTTTTCTCGCTCTCTCATGACTCTTCTCTCTCGCCTTCCTCGGCTCACAGCCACCCCAGTCACCAGCAGCAACACATTTACTATCATCATCATCAACAACAACAACTGCAACTACAACAGCAAAAAGAACAACAACAGCACCAGCACCAGCTTCACGCTTCGCATTCCCCGCATCAGCAACAACACCAACATGCGCAGCACCAACAACATCAACAACAACTGCAGCAGCAGCAGCAAATGGTTCAGCAGCTAGGTTTGGGAGGAGGAGGACCAGTGCCAGACTCTCCGGAAGCAGCAACAGCAGGAGCTCCGTCGCCTGGTCCGGTGGCAACCAGACCTCTAGCAGCTAGTTTCAGCAAACAGCTGACTCGTGCAGCAGCAGGAGCAGTGTCAGCGAGAGACTTGGTGCTAGGCCATGAACCTGCGCCGCTGCTGCATATAACAACAACAGGAACTGACGTCGTTGACGACGACGACGATGATGATCCAGCACTACTAGGCACTGAACTTGCTGCAGCAGCAGGAGGAGGAGACGACGGCGGAGGAAGGAGCACGCCGCCGCTTGGAGATGGATCATCAGCTGCAGCAGGGAACCGGTGGCCTCGACAAGAGACTCTTGTCCTCATCAAGATCAGATCCAAAATGGACGCCAGCTTTCGAGATTCTGGACTCAAAGGTCCTCTCTGGGAAGAAGTGGCTCGGTAAAGAACCTCTTCTTCTTCCTGCAGCTCTTGCGAAAAGAAAAAAAAAACCTGCATTATGGGCAGTGTTGCAGATGAGCCCGAGGAGCTTCTTCTTCTTCTTCTTCGCCCTGTCTGAGCTCTCCGGAAGTTCACGAGTCTAATGGGTTCTTCAGATCATAACCAACTGACCACAGTTTTTGTTGTTGTGGGACATGACTGCGTTTTTTGTTGCAGGAGGCTTGCAGAGTTTGGGTACAATCGGAGTGCAAAGAAATGCAAGGAGAAGTTCGAGAACATTCACAAGTACTACAAGAAAACCAAGAGTGGTCAGGCAGGGAGACGACAAGATGGGAAGAACTATCGCTTCTTCAGCGAGTTGGATGCTCTTTACGGTGGTGATCATCATCAGCATCGCAACAAAGCAGTTGATCATTATCATCATCATCATCATGCAGCAGGAGCCGCTGCAGCAATTCTTCAGTCTACGCAATCAGCAGGAGGAGGATCAGGCCTGCAGCAGGCCGCGGGGATAGCTGATCATGCAGTGGGTCTGTTCAGAGCTGCAGTAGAGAATCATGCAACCTCGACTGCTGCTGCTGCAGCTGATTCGGATTCTTCCGAAGATAATTATGATCACGGACCTCAGCTGGGAAGAGAATCTGACCTTCTTGACGACGACGATGATGATGATGATGGTGGTGGTGGTGATGCTCAGAGGAGCAAGAAAAGGAAGCTCATGATGCGCCAGCAGCAGCAGCAGAGTGCAGGAGGCGTGGGACGACCCCACCGCAGCAACAACAGCACCTCTAGAAAGGTTTTGTTCTTTGAGTCATTGATGAAGAAGCTGATGGATAAGCAAGATGCAATGCAACGCAAGTTTCTGGAATCCATAGAACGCCGGGAGCAGGAAAGGTTGGTGCGAGAAGAAGCTTGGAAGAGACAAGAGATGGCACATTTGGCCCGGGATCATGAACTTCGCATCCAGCAACACAATCTTGCAGTCAGTCGAGATGCTGCACTTGTTGCAGCTCTGCAGAAGGTGACAGGACACACTTTGCAGCTTCCACAGTTGCCTCTTCCTCCACCTCCTCCTCCTGCTCTTCCTCTTTCTCCTCTTGCTCCTCCTCCTCCTCTTCCTCCTCCATTCCAAGCTATACCCAACACCCATGTGCCCCAACCAAGTCCGGCTCATCAAACCCAACATCAGAAACAGCAACAACAGCAGCTCCACCAAGAGGATGAACCTGAGAATTTAGATCATCATGGGTCCTCTTTTGATCTGCACAGCAGCAAAAGGTGGCCAACACCTGAAGTGCATGCTCTGATCCGTTTGCGGAGTAGCATGGAGCCAAGGTTTCAAGAAACAGGGCCCAAGGGGCCCTTGTGGGAAGAGATCAGCACAGGGATGTCATGTCTGGGATACGTCCGCAATGCCAAAAGGTGCAAGGAGAAGTGGGAGAATGTGAACAAGTACTTCAGGAAGATAAAAGAGAGTAGTAAGAAACGACCTGAGAATTCCAAAACATGTCCCTACTTCCACCAACTTGAGACTCTTTACCACAATGGTACTCTTGGAACCTCCTCACCCAGCATGAGCAAGCAGCAACCTGGAAGCAAACAGGTTGATGATGAGCAGCAGCAGTCTCAGGGAGATCACCATCTGCTGCAGCAGCTGCCTGATCATCATCATCAGCAACCTGGTGGTGGAGACAACTGCAGGAATGATGATGATGATGATGATGACGAAGATGATCCCACTGGTGGGCTTGTTGTACACAGGGAGGCTGGAATCATTGTTGGGATGCACCAGCAGCAGCAGCAGCTTCCAGCCACTGGAGATGGTGTGGCCATAGCTGGAGGACCCCCTGGTTCCACTAGTAATGGCACTACAGCTATCCATTTCTTCTCCAACACGGAGAATGGAAGCAATGGTGGCACTGACCATGGAGGTGTCATGAAGGTGAAGCTCTGATGCCTGCAGATGATTCTTAGCTGGGTTTTTGCTCATGTGTTTGTTTCACAGATAAGTCTTAACAGTTGCAAGTACTACATCTTTCCCACCTCCCTGTTCAACCTAAATTTGCTGGAACATTTTTTCAGGGAATGGCAACAAATCAATGAAAGCTTGTTGATGACTGATGAACCTTGATCATGGCTGACAGCAGCAGCAATAGCATCAATTGAAGCTTTGTTTCAGGGCCCTGAGGTTTGAAATTTGGAAGCAGCAATACAAATCTGACTGAAAGGGAAGCAGCTCAGCTTATTCAATTCAAACAGTGAATGTCTGGTGATGCTCCTCTCTAGACTAGACTATGTCTGTGGCATTGAGACCACAACTCTTGAAGCTTGACCCATGCTGCAGCCTATGGGTGTTTTGTGCAAGCTTCAGAGAAGAGGAGCTCTTGGATTTTTCCCATGTCAAACAGGTTTCATGAATAAACAGTGCTTGCAAGTGTGTGCAAGTCTGCACCTTTCCTAGATACCAAATAGGTGAAAAAACCCAGAACAAGATTAAGATAGAGAGTTTTATGAGCAAGCTAGGCTCAGGATTCAGGTCACTAGTAGAGACTCACAGGTGTATATGATTTACAAAACATGAGGAAATCTAGAAATGCTCAAGGTGCTTCAGTGAGAGAGATTATGAGCACACTTCATAAGGCTTGAGATCAGTGAGAGCTTCAACAGCACACTTTTGGTTTTCTAGATTTCTTCCTGTTGAGACCTGACCAGTACATTTGTAGATGTTCAAATACTTGTACATGTCAGGAAAACTGCTTGCTTCAGTTCAACTATTTTCTGTCCAGAGAGTCACTCTGCTCTTCTAAATGTTGTCAAGAGAGTAGAACTTTGAAGAAGGATTCAGGAGCTGCTTTGGACAAACTGTGTGGATGCATTCATGAGTCCATTTTTCAGCAATGAAGGAGTTTCTGTGTTACTAATGCACTAGCTTGCATTGAACTGCAATTGGGTTGCAGCCCGCTTTTTTCTTTCTTTTGCACTGGGTGTTATATACACTTCAAGGAGGTACAGATCTTTTGGGGAACATGGATTGAGTCAATAATTTCCAGTTCCACAAGAGTAGACATTTTAGTTTGTAATCCAATAATCAGGACTTGCAATGCTCAGCAATGTGGTGAAATCCTCAGCAGCATCAACACCCCTGTTTTCTGTGTATCACTGTTCACAAAGAGTGGTACCCCAGTGTATGTTTCTGTTTGGTGGCTTTTACAGTAGCAAGTACATTGTGTGTGCCTTTGCTGATTTCCTTGTCCTTCTGTGACAAGATGGTCTGAGTTAGTGTGGAAATAGTAAATTAAGCTTTGAGTTCTTTGATAAACTCTAGTCTGGGGAAATTTTGTTCTCAAGTTCAAGCCTACCAGTAATTGCTCTCTTCACATGTGTTGAATTCTGAAGTTTGTTTTGTTTTGTCATCATAAAATTTCAGTTTTTTTTGGGCATTGAACTTAATCTGCATAGATTTTGGAATTTTTCTCAGGCTTGTGAGGAAGACTTCCATCAGTGTATTGGGTTTCAGTGTAACAACCTAGTGTAAATTCCTTGCACATGTTGAGGTTCAGATGCAACTCTTTGAGAATGCAAAAGGATGAATACTTGAGCAAGTGAAGCGGTGCTAGCTGGAAGTCTGGGTTTGGGCAATGACACATCTCTGCAGCAAAGAACTTAACCTACCTGCAGCTACCTCTCTTGAATTTGCATTAAATTGATCAAATCTCTTTGTCGATGCAGAAAAGACAATCAAACTCAGACCTATCTGAGAAAAGATGGTATACTCAAGTTTCCCATTCTTGGGTGCTAATTTTTTCATTATCTTCTTATGTATCTGGAGTCAATCCTCATGTTGTCAACTCCCTTTTCTTAATCTTCTCTGTTTACTATCTTAGCACAATTTCACTTGTTAAAAATTAATTTAAAATCTTGTTTTTAGGTACACAATCCCTAAATTTAGGCTCTATATAATGAGCTAATATCAATTAATGTCTGCTCATCATCATCATGGCTTATATATTCTTCTTTATACTAAAGAATCAGAAATTCTTTCTTTTGATCGCAAGCTTCTAAAGACAAATACTATGTCTGCTACTCTTTTGGAAGTCAACAACACATTTTTTGTGTTTTACTATGGATGAACTCAAACATGCTCCAAATTTCTTTCACATACAGACACCATCATTACGGCATTCACATAGAACTTTTGATTGCAAATATTCATAAATTTGGGAGGTTCTGAACTATTATGAACTCCACCAAACATGAACTCTGAGCTTCAAAAGAAGAAGGCCACTTGGTCTGCAAACAATTATTCCTTCCACATTCCTACAACAAGCAAGCTGTTTTTTCAACTATTCCCCTAATCATGTAAATCGGGGGAAAAAATTGTCTCGAGTATTTGGAAACACCATCATTTTTTTGTATAAATAAACATTTCTTGTCCCTTGCTTATCCATTCGGGATCTAACACAATTCAATGCACAATGAATTGCAAATTTGTAATATAACATACAATCGATCATTATGCACATGTGTGTGTGCGCATGCATGCACGTGTGTGTGTTTTTCATTTTTGCCATCGTTAAACCTTGCAATACATCTATTGTCACTATTCACTCATCATAATATCCATAAACTTTTCCCTTTGTTGGTTTTCAAGAATCAAACAAGCCGCAAAAGAGTAAATATAAGTTCAATCATTCTTATAATTAATGAGTGTAATGTCCTTGGCAAGGTTCCGAATTTAACCCAAATCCCCCCTTCCCCACCTCTCCTCTTTGCCCTCTTACCTTTGTTTCTCAAAAATTTGGTGGCTTTTCATGTCCATGTTCATCATTATAGGCTTCAAAGAGGTGAGTTATTAAGTTATTTTCATCTGTACCTAACATGGACAAGTGTCTAAATACCTTTTTAGAATATATTCACCTCTGGGAAATGCAATTTATTTATTTAACAAGGGCCTATTATTTATAGGCACTCAACCATCAATGGCAAGTGATTGTAAATCTGATTTCTATCCAACTTACTATTATAATGCCCAATTGTTAATTAGATCAATTTAATCTTTTATCAATAATGTAGTTCTTAATAATACAATAAAAATATATAAAGTCTATGTAAAACAACAAGAGTAGACAATTATGAAGAAAAGTTCAAATCTCCAACATCATTGGTGCAAAAGAACAATGAACTTGTTTTTTTTTTTTTTAAATCACACCTTGATAATGTAAAATCAAAAATATAACCCAAGATGCAACAAATATAGATCAAATGAAAATGTAATAAGTGAAAAAAAGTGAAATTTTAGACATATAATAAAAGACATTCACATGAGAAAAACATATTTAGAAAGGTTCATAAATGTCACAAGGTGAAAACATGGTAAAGTAGAATAAAAAACAGTTGCATATCAAAATCCAATTTTAAAATGATACAAATTTTAACTTAAACACAAGATATTAAATTTGCATAAGTTTCATTATGAAACCATTTTGCCTTACATTGAATTTACGGTAAGTTGAATACAAAATTTGAAGAACTTTCATACTATAAAAATAAATAACAAGTATTTTTTTAATTGATAAGTTCATTTAAGGTGTTCAAACTTCAAACCTACTATTATTTTTATATTTTTAATGAAATAAATACATTTTTTATTGATTTAAAATATAAAAATCATTGTATACTTAATAGTGACATCAAATAAATATTCTACTTTGTTTTTGTTAAAACATGTTTAACACATTCTTGAAACAAAAGTTCACACTACAAAAATTAGGTTTTATAACTACTTGCATTTAGAAAAGCCAATTGAAAATCTATTGAAAGAATGTGGGCTACAAAGGTAATTCAATTGTCTACTTTATCTTGATTAGACCCCATATGCCAAATATTTACATTAAAAATTACCAATACACTATTACGTCTATCATCATGTATAGAAAAAAAAACTTTTACATTGTTAAAAAAAATGAAATGAATTTGTTTCATTTTTCAACAATTCAGATTAGCAAGAAAGGCACAAGGTAATCACATTTTTTCCATTTTGATAATGTGAACCATGTTACAAAAAATATTTATTGTTATTCAACATTTTCATTTGTTTTGAAAAGAATTGTCATATGGTTTACTATATGGCCTATTGTGCCAATTTGTTTTGGATAATTGCAAATGCTTTAATTTGTGATAATTACATCAAAATCATGACCATTCTTATTGGAAAAAATGATGATTGAATGATGTGAACATTAATTTAAAAATGAGGTGCAATTCATTACCCTAAGTCACTATTGGATTTCAAAGTGAAATAAGTTCACCCCATCCTAATCATTTCACCCTATTTAAAATTATGTCACTATAAGGTCACCATGTAATCATCATATTTCACCACTCATTGATATAATACATTATTAATTGAAATAATTCATTATAGTACATACGGGTTTTTTTATGTTGTTTTAAATACCCTAAGTTATGGTACCCTAAATTATTCCAAGTTATTCTACCTTAGGTTATTTTAAGGTATTTTACCCTATGTTATTCTCAATTATTTTTTATTATTTCACCTTAAGTTATTGTACATTAAGCTTTTCTTCATTATTTTTGGTTATTGTATCTTAAACTATTTTGGTTATTCTAAATCATTCCACCTTAAGTTATTTTAGGTTATTTTCAATTATTCTACCTTAGGTTTTTTTAAATAGTTTATCTTATGTTATTTTAAACTATTTTTAGGTTATTTCACCTTAAGTATCGAAGCTAATATACCCTAGGCTATTATTGTAGATTATTTTATTTTTTATTATTATATGTTATACCTTAAACTATTATAAGGTATAAGCTATACCTTATAATAACTAAGGTTATAGCTTAAAACAACCTAAGGTTACATAGCCTAAAATTTAACCAAAGGTTACATAACCTAAGGTTACCCATATTTTGATGACCACCTTCAAAAGGAAGTTTAATTATATGGTCAAATTCATTTAAGTGTCTTTGATTTTTTGAACTTAATATGTGTTCAAATAATGTTTTGGTGGATTTTCTCATTGTAATGACCAAAAAAAAAAATTGAAATGTTCAAAGGAGTTTTTGGGGAAAATTCTACCAAAGTCGCCACATTTTGAGAAAAAAAGTTGTGAAGTCACCATATTAGAAATTAAAAATCGCCAAAACAAAGTAGGAATTTAAATGTTTTATGTTTTCTTCTCTTACTTGTAACCAAATTTGGTTTGTTCCTCTTTTGGATGATCCGTATTACACCCACCTAACAAAATTGAAAAAAAAAAAAAACCTTGTATAGTTTTTGAATAAAGCTTGGACATTTTTTAGACTTTTATTATGAATGTCATTTGTGATGATGTAATGTTGACCATCAAACTATTTTAAATAGTTGGAATGTAGCACAAAAATAAAACCTTTGAATTGTGCACAAATTTGGAAATCACATTCACATCAAGGATAAATAATATTTTATTATGTTTCCTTGTCCTTGTCAAACTTGGTTACATTACCTTTCCATGTTCATTTTGTAAATGACCAAAACCTTGTGTGGATGACACAAAGAAAACAAATGCAACTTTGAATTAAAAACATTTCATAAAAATGAAAGCATGCATGGTGGAGGTGTAGGCATATAAATAAAAGAACAATGAATCAATTTTATTTCACAAGGTGAAATCTTCCAAGATACCTTCAACATTTATAACAAATTTTGAAATTTTCTAAAGCAATAGTTAAAAAAACATGAACCCTTAAAAGAGTTTGTGGCAATTTTGATGTAATGAACTTTATGCTGCACAAAATTGATGGTTGATATGTCAATCATGGCAAAATTGTATTTGGGCATTGTTTAGGAATGTTACATTATATATACACAAATGTGTTAAAAATTTCATAGTAGTTATATGTTTTCATCCTAGTTACCATAGGTAACTTAAAGTTGGAATTGGTTCCAATGTGAACATAGTTCCAAACTTTTCATGTTCAGGATAAGTAAGGATTTGGGTTATCAAAATCCGATTTTTTGGATTTTGAAACCACCTCATTTTTATGTTCTATGTTATGTTTAATTTTCAAGGAAGTTTATATATTTTGGTTTTGTTTTGCAAGATGTATGGTACTTGGATTCCTACAATTGTCTTGGGTAATGGGTTTTTATGTAAGTGAGTAAAGCTTTGAGTTTGAATAGGATGTATTAAATTTATGAGGTTTTATGTTGTTTACTGATGTGTGTTCATAGCTATGGTTGTAGACGCTAACATTGAAATGCACAACAAATGCTAAAATGTTGTGAGAAAAAACATAAATTTTGTACACTCAAATCAGATTTAGCTTTCATTTTGTTTTTTCAATTTTATAACAATGCATCCCCATGTTTGTCAAGTGGTATTGATGAAAAACTCCCCAAGTTCAATAATAATGGAATTCCAAAAACATTGGAGAGCACTACTTTGATTTTCATGATTAACATAAAGCTTTGTGATGATTATGATAATTGGTTCACAAACATATTCTAGTCACATCAATTGCACAAACAAACAAACAAAGTGATCCATGTTCTTTTGAACCAACAATGGGTCATGCATTCATCATAAATTCCATCATAGACTAACACAAATATCATTATGGCCTAGAATCTTATACAAGGCACCATTCTCCTTATAACATATTTGGAGGTCCCCATGGGAGTACATCGAAGTGGCACACTTCTTGAGACTTTCAAAATCCTCTTTTGAAATTACCACATTTTGGTGTCTGACAATATCAAGGTTCATAATTTCCATGAAATGTAATCATCTTGAAAGTGCAAAAACAATATTTGATAACCATTTTCAAGATATTTTTAATGTTTTATCAAACTCATCAATTGAACTTAATTTGCCTTCCCAAATCATGTTTTAAATAGTTATTATTCCTCTTGACAAATCTTGTTTCAACCCTTGAAAACATTATTTTGGGAATGAAAGTTCATTGCCTTGTAGCCCACATTGATACCTATGGGTACCTATTCAATAATACCAAGATTATTCAATTTGATTTTGGCTTTGACCCCTAAAACCTTATTCCAAAACTTGAAAGCTCCCCAATTAAAACCTTACTTTCTAAAATGGGATTGCGATTTTTGGGAATGCAACTTTTTTAAATGGTTCTCATTCATTTCCAAAAGCTTCTCACTTCCTTTGGTTCACATCATGCCTTGTCATTTCTCTTAACTTGTTTGCCTTGGTCTCGTTTCTCACAATGCAAGCCCTTTTGGACATGTTAAAAAACATAATAAAGTCCTTTTAGACATTTTTCGAAACACATATTTCCTTCATCACATTTCAAAACAAGTAATCCCTTGTCAATGTATTTGAAATTATGTAAGGTTTTTGCAACATGTTTTTAGCATGTTCAAAGTGTATAAATCATTCTCAACATTTTTTAAACATGTAAATCTTTCCTAGCCTGCTTAAGAACATATACCACGTTTGAAGACATGCTTTAATGCATGAATTTTTTTTGTAGCATGTTTTCATGCATGATGTTTCTCTATCAAGTTTTAAATATTTGAAGGTTCATAATTCCTAGTAAATCAAACCAAACAAGATGTATATGATTCTATTATTTTATAATTATTTTCAAGAGCTTTCCAATGCCATGTGAATCCTTTTAATCAAACATGATCTGGTTTTTCAAATTGTATTCTAAATGGTTCAACTACTTTTCAAAACATCTATTTAAAATTATAATTTTGTTTACACATTGTGATCCCACTTTCTTATTGAAATCATTGAAGTTTTTCCAAAGATAGAAAGGTCACCCATTCAAAACATGTTTCGACTTTTCAAATTTCATTCCAAGTAAGAAAACAAATCATAAATTACAAACCCTTTAGAACATGGGAAATCTAAAAAAATTGAAACACTTTACAACTTACAAAATTTCTTTTATGACCCAACTTTAATTTTTTTGTAAAACGTTAAAACTTTTTATTTTTTATTTTTTATTCAATGTTTTGAAACTTATGAAACTTATGAAACATCACAAAACTAAATTTTATCAAATGAATGCAATGAATCACATGACCTTGCAAGGATTTGAAGCTTAAATCAAAAAATGACTTTTAAAACATGAACAAGCACTGAAGTTCATATTAAAAACAACAAAAAAAATTTAAAACACTAACAACAATCAAAGGAAAAAATAACCAAAAAAAAAAATAGTGAAAAAAAAAAGTATACGCAAAGATGAACCAAAAAATGAAACTCATATAAAAATCAGGATACAAATCTAAAATATTAAACTTACAATAACCAAAAAATGAGAAATGTGAAAGACAAGCAATCTAAAAATAATAAAAATTAATAAAAAAATGTCAACAACCAACAAATGACTAAAATTTAATCGAAAAACATAAAATTAAAAACCTTTTAGACAAATGTATTTTTAGACATGGTCCTTTTAAACAAAAATTTAATTTAATTTGAATTTATATTTCTTTAAAAAACTAATTTTTGTTGTTTTAAAACCTTTGATCTAAGTTGTATAATCTTAGAATTTTTAAACATGGTCCTTTTAAATGAAGGTTAAATTACATTTGAATATATATTTACTAAATGACTTTATTTGGTTGTTTCGAACCCTTTGGTCTAATTTTTTTTATTTTACATTTAAATTTAATTTAAATATTATAGCTTGTTGATTGCAATGCTACAAGAAAAGGTGTAGGATTGTAGTTAAATCATGTTGTCAAATTTATTTTGTACATGTTTTATCTATACATTAATAAACAAATTAATCAAACAAATGCATTCACATTGGATCACTTTTCTTTACTTAATTAATTTGATTACATGATTATACAAACTTATGTTAATAGTACTTGGTGTTGATTAACCTTTTGTGAAATCATCCATCAACACAAATCAAGATTATTGAATTTTAAAAAGAATTTGGTTCTTTAATTGGGTTCATAATCCCAACCTTTGTACAATTTGAAGACCTTTAGAAATCCATTGTTACATAAAGTTAATTAATACAAACTTGATAGCATCTAAATCTTATGGCACACAATCACAACTGGCAAATCATCACCTTATATCACCTGATAATGAGAATACAAGTAATCCTTTTCATAAATATCATAAAGCACATGATGCCAACAATCTCAATTATGTGAAAAGATTCAATATTGACAAAAGTGTTTACAACACATTCACATCAATGGCAATCATCGAATGTTATCACTAATTGATCCACATGCATATCATTACAAAAGATTCCAACAAATTGTCTAACACCTAAACATAGGTAGATCCCTAGGACTAAGAAGGCATGGGCTCTTATGCCTACTCCTTAATGCCTCAAGGACAAGATGGATGTTCACATCCATTTTCAGAAACCTAGGGGGTGTGTGATTTCTGAAAAATATAAATAAATCCAAAAAAAAATTTGTACCATATGATTAATGACGATAACTATTTTGTGCAAAAAATCAATATTAAATAATGAAATTTACTAATTTTTTTTAAATGGATTGCAATCATGACATTTGGGTTCTCAAGGGTGGGAAATGGTACTTGTACCCCACCTATCCATTAGGGGCATGTATGGGATGGGAATTTATTACTTTTCATGGGCAACACCAATAAAGGGAATTCTATCTATTGTTATTTTGGGGGCTAATTGAAAAAATTATTTCTATTTTTTTAAAAAGGGGTGGTAGGGTTTTATCTCAATTTTGTCATGTAGCTAAAATGGGGATCATCCTTAAGATGATTTAGCCAAATTTGGCAATTAAATAAATTAAAATTTTAAAAGAATTAACATGCTTTTGTATTTTTGGTGACCTACTAATACCTATTATAACCTTTGGCAATTTAACTATTAAACTTTTTGTTTTTTAGAAATTTGGTGACTAAAACACTTAGAAGACACACAAATTTTGCCATACTAAATTTTTAAAAAAAACATTTCGCAATTTGGTGATTTTTCCCAAAATAAAAACTAAAAAATTGTGGTTTTGAAATTTTGGCAATTGTTTTCATTTTTTGGGCAATTTTGTTTGAATTTACACTAGAAACTCAAAAATATCCAATTTTTTCCAATTTCTTTTATTGCCAAATGGTGAAAATTCTCCAAATAAAAACCCCCTTGGAAGTGATTTATTTTGTGAAAAATATTTTGGAAAAAAAATCCTATTATGGATTCCCATTTTTTTGGACAAAATTTCAACAAAAAAGGAAAAAAATGTAAAAGAGTTGTTAATATTTTTACAATTGCCTATAATATGAAAGGTGCTCCAAAAAATTCTAATTTCATATTTTAAATATTTCCAAAGTTGGCTAAATGGTCTAATGGATGGCATTTGAACAACACCATAAAGTTTCTTTTAAAAACCATTGGTGGGTGATAATGAAGGCTTTTTCAAATGCTAGCCTCAAAAAGGCTTGGACAACTTATTATATTCATAAAATAAATTAGTACAAACAAATTAGTAGTAGATGGCATTATTTATTAAAAGTTTAGTTGATTGAGGTTACATATATAAGAAGTGGATTTATGCTATTTGAATTGGTCAAAAACAACCCTCCCAAATTTATATTTTCACCCCTTGCCCAAGAAAACTTTATGGGTCTTCAAGGCCATGAAACTCAAATTATGAATAAAATCAATTTATAATATGCACAAATTAGTTCCAAATAAACTAATTAAATTTGCGCATGTTTCTTCTATGTAGTTGTGTGCATCTATCGTTTAGATTTGGCATACACCTCTATGGGTTTTTACATTTTTTTTTAAAAACACCTTATATATGTATAATTTTGGTGATGCCATGTGGTTTGCAAGTGGTGACAAGAATAATGGTAAAAGATATATGAAAAAAGAATTGATGATGATGCATAACTTATGTATGTATAACATAACATTTGGTTGTCATGTATTGGAGGTATTCCATGTGTACTTTTGAATCCTAAAAAAAGTTGTAAAAGGTGTGAGCACCTTCAAGTTCAAATTATTAAAGGTATAGATGTATTAATGATGTGTAGCCATTTGTTCCAATGATGTTAAAAGAATTTAAGAATCATCATGACTAATATGACGTTACATCTATACAATATGTTTTTCAAATTTTACATTCATCTAATTTTTTAAAATCTCAATATGTAAGTGTGAAAAACACACCATTTTTTAACTAAAATAATGTCTTAGGTCTTTAGGGGTTAAACATGAGACAAATCTAACACCTCCCATTTTTTGTAAGTACATGTAATATCCCCCTCTCTTTCCTAGGGGGCTATATTCGTGTATGGCAAATACCAAAATAACAACCCTCCCAAGGTGAAGTGGAATGTAAATTCAATTATGATAAAAGCTCCATCCGAAGACTTCATTGAGCATAAAAACCTATGTTGATTTTTTTCTTTTTCTTTTTGTGATACTCAATGGGTGTGATGGGAACAACTAAAAAAATATTGTGAGATGTTACCCCAAAAAAACAACACACATGTCACAAAAAACACGTTGTTCAAATGCCATGTCAATAGCCCAAGGGGGACATTAATAAAAAAAGTAGAAAATACATGAATAAAAATATAGGACGCAATATATTGGTTGTTGGGTAGAAATTATTAAGTTAATTAATTAAAAAATAGGGTACATTTTATTCAAATAATCAATTTAATTGTAATATAAGGTATGTAATAATACGAAATAATGGATTATAATTAATATAAGGTGGCTTTAGTATGTATATCTTAGAAAATTAAATAATAATAGGATGATAAAAAATAGGTTGGACAATTATTTAATACCCCCTTCAAAATGGTTGTTTGACACATGTAAATTCCAAAGTTTACATTAAATGTACCCCCCGGGGTCAATGGTGAAAGGAAAAAAATATCATTTAAGGTTTTCTTCAAATGCACTATGGAAATGTGAATATAAGGTGTCCTCCAAATACATGTAAAAATACAATCTTAGTCATAGAAATATTCAATTGCAACACATCTCCAAAACATTTGTTGAATTGTGAGTTGCTTAAACAAATGAAACAATAAATCCATTCTTTGCTAGTCATCTTAACCTAAACTACAAATCATCAAGGATCAAAGCATTCTAATCTCACTCTCACAAGCGCCACTAATCCCTTCTCAAGCAATACTTATTTAAAACACAAACACATAACTCCCATCAGTGATAAATTCATCCCTATAACAACCCAAAACAAAATCTCTTCCACAATACTTTATAGACTTAAATCATCATAGATATTGTAAACTAAACATGCAACATGATTTGATGCCTTCCCTAAATTTGCCACAAGGACTTCCATAATGCATAGACTACAATGTTTCATTTAAGAAGTTTATAAAGATGTTTCATTACTTGGATTTCCACCACATATGTTTCACATGAACAAATTTCACCCAAAACAAAGTTCAAATTTTCGAAGCTCTCAAGGTATGGGTATTCTTTCTCCTAGCAACACAAACACATATATTGCTTCCAACAACAAAAACACAAACCACGCCCAACATTGCCACAAGAACCACTTCTGAAACGCCTAGAAATCATCATCACTTCCTTAAATTGACTCCTGAAATCTACTTCTACACCTACATTCCCTCTCCTAAAACATATGTGCAATGGAATTTTATATGCATTAGAAGGAAAAACAAGTTTCCATTGAGACATTCTTTTTCAATTTCACCTCACCACACAACAACCCTTCTATCATACTACCTACTTCACACAAATCAAAATGTGATACTTAATTGCCACAAGAAATAGCATTCCACTTCTTAAATAATTGTTCTTCCAAAGCTCCATCACTCGCACCCACCAAGAACCCCCATCAAAATCACCAACTTCTCACCACAATGAAAAGCATTAACCAAATTCCAAACATCAAGCGCTATCACAATAAGAATCAAGCCACCACAAAATAACTTGCAAAAAAACAAAAACACCAACACAAAAGCAAAGCAAACAACAACATCCCCCTCATCACCATCAACTATCGAAACTTTGTCGCATACAAACTCTGAGATTGATGGTGTTATTTCATCCACCTAGGGTTTAATCTTTCTTCAACTTTTCATCACAAACCTTTCATCAAATTTTGACATGAATAACACAATTTCAACATATTGAAAGGTTTTTTCATGAAAAGAATGGCCCAAATTTGTCAAATTCCAAAAACAAAATTGAAATTGCCAAATTTTTATGATAAGTTCCAATTGGTAACCAACAATACAAAAAAATTCTTTTTTTTTTCTACTTTCATATCTATTATGTAGCCAAATTTGGTTAAATCAGATAATCACCAATTTGGCTATATCACCAAATTATTCTTTAAAAAGAATACTCCAAGTATGGGATTGTAAGGTCCCTCCTTTTAATTCCAATCTCTTTCTTTTATTGATTCTTCACCCCATGATTAGAGCCCATCCAAATCCACACTCCACTCTTTCAATGGGGAGAATACTTTGTTCATAAAACTCAATGACGAGAATTGGTTAATACCAGTGTCCTATGTGTAAGTGTCAATAGCTATATATACGGCATGTAAATCCAGTGTAAATCATTTACACTTACACAAGGCCAGTGTAAATATTTGTCAAATACACTTACACGGCCCCATGTAAATGTTTTGGGGCATGTAAGTGTAAAAACTAAAATTATTTGTAAAATCACCCTATCTTTGGGCCTCCTTTCACCAAAACCCTTCTTCAAGGGTATCTATATAAGGAAGGAAATTTTATTAAATCTGGGAATGAAGTGCTGAAAATCAGCATTTAATGCACAAGGTTCAAGACTAATTATAGTAGCTTTACAAGTAGGGAGCAGTGAAAATATATGTAGCAACAGTACAGGCGCTAAAGAAAAAGGAAAGACAGGATGAAACTCAATTCACCACAAAAACCGAGATCCCCCCACCCTTGAATGCTAATGTTTTTTAATTTTTTGAATCTCACCCTATTTATGATCAAACTCAGAGTTCTAGTGTTGTTTCCTTACTTTATAGATAATTTTATTATATATCTTTAATGATCAGACCTTCTTGCAAAGTCATATGAATTAGTTGTGAGTGTATATTTTGATGGTTTTTTGCAATGGGCCATTTAGCTGGCCTATCTTCAAAAACATTATGAAATTTCCCTTCCTCAAATAAAAATCAAATTTTTTACATTGTTATATATTTACATTATTTTCCATAGCCATGTAAAATCATCTAAATATATTTATTTTTACACTTACACTATTTTACACAGCATTAAATAAATTTACACAGTTTTACACTTACACATTTCATATTCTACATTTACACAAATGTAAATGAATATTATACACTTACACTTGCGTGGAGTGTAAATAAATTTCATTATGGAATTTACACTTACACGAAGTGTAAGTCCCAAACCATTAACACACACAACACTGGTTTATACCATAGTATCTCCGCTAATTCCACAACCCAGTGTCAAGTATGTGATTAATTTTCAAAGACTTAATTTAACACCCTTTTTAATTATATTTTACATTTGACAAAAGTTGAGATATTAATTTAAAATATCAATAAAGGTTTGAATATTACTTAATTAATTAATTAATTAAAAAATGAACATCAAGTTCACTTTCATGAAGTTAAGACCATTGAATACTCTACTTTTAGAGCAGTGAAAAAATCATTATTTTTTTCTCTCAAGTTGTCGACTTCCTAATTTATGTGCACATATTAGACAATCACTTCATTTTTTTGTGAAAATAATAAACAAGACCCATTAAATGGGAGAAAAAAAAAAGAATACAATGATAAAATAAAAATATTTTTTTAAAATAAAAATTCGAGATACCTAATCTATATTCATTTATTTAGTTTTTATTTTTATTTTATTTTTTGAAAATTTTGCAAATAATCTAATTAATGTCGAACTGACCTCTAGTACCCCAGTATACCAGTGTGGTGTGGTTCTCTATACCGTCAAAGAAGGAACCGGCGGGTAAGAGTGAGGAGGTATATGCAGTTTCCATATAACCCACCCAAAACAGTTCTTTGATTTGAATTTTTTTTGCCCCCAAAAAAAAACCCCCCCAACCAGAGGTTATCACAAAATCAAAGAACCGGTCAACACTGGATTTGTCAATACCTCTTTTAAATCCACCTTGACTAAGTCAGGCTGCCCGGAAAGCCGGGCAGACCATCCAAATCTTTTTTTCCTTTTTTATAATAAGTTCTTGTCAAATTTGTGACATAACTTGGGCACAGAGGAACTTAGGGTTGTTGGGTACATGGATGAGAAGTCTGTTCGTCTACATTTCATCCACGAGGGGATATGTGATTCGCTCATAATTCAAGCAAACCTTCTTCTATAACTGAAGTCCCTTTTTTTGTTTGCCTTTTTTTTCTCCTAAATTTCTTCTTAAATTGTGACATATGCTAACTTAGGCAGGGAATAACTAATTAAGGATGTTGGATCCATGGATGAGAACATTCTTCGTCGATTTTTCATCCATTATGGGATAAGTGCTTGGCTCATAATTGAAGCAAACCTTTCATAAGTCCTTTCTTTTTTTTTTAATGTCTTTTTTTTTTATAATAAATTTCTTCCTAAATTGTGAGATAACTTAGGCAGAAAGTAACTAAGCTAAGCTGTTGGATCCATGGATGAGAATACTGACTGTTGGTCCATATTTCATCCATGAGGGGAGAGAGCTTGGCTCATAATTGAAGCAAACCTTTGTTTTCTTTGCCTTTTTTTTTCTTTAATAAATTTCTGCTTAAATTGTGACCAAAATAGAAGAGGTACCTAACGAACTTAGGGCGTGGCGTTGGTTCCCTGGATGAGAACACTCACTCTCAGTCTATATTTTCATCCATTAGGGCTCCAAGCTCAGTTCATAATGGGAAGAAACAATGAGTACATTTGTTTGTTCGTGTGTTGCAGCATTCTCACAAAGCTTAGGTGTTTTGCGCGCGCCCCCACTCCTTTGTCACACACACAACACAGAAGAGGAGGATCATCACCTCCGCGCAGCTGCTACAAAAACCACCAACACACCACAGCAGCAGACGCCGCAGAGAGAGACGCAGCAGAGCTTTCCCTTTTCTTTTCTTTTTTCGGCAAAGGAGCACTTCTTCTGTCTGTCTCTCTGTCTCTCTTTCTGTGAAGGGCTTCAATAGCCTCAGAGCTTGACCTTGTTCTCTGCCTGTGTTTTTCCCACCCCCCCCGCCCCCTTCCTGTGCAGTAGTATTGAATTCCGGGGTGAAGAAGCCGTGAGGCAGAGCAGCAACATGGACGATGACTGGGGTATGTGTTCTTCGTTGGATCTGCTTTTGTAGTTCTCCTGCGATTCTTTCTTTTGTTTGTTTTTTTTTCTGTTTTCAGGAGTGTTAGACTGCTTGCTAGACCTGTCGGCGGTTTGATCACGGCTAGATTCGTGTCCTTCCTTGCGATATGGATATGATCTCCAGCTTCAAGCAAGAATTTTTTTCTTTTTTTTCTTTTTGCATGGAAGGGTATTGCTGAGCTTTTCTCTAGGAAATAATGAATTTCCTTTTGTTGTTGTATAATGAACTCATCGCTGCGGCTGCTGTTAAGGAGAAAGATGAAAGTGTCCTTCCACTATGAAGGATCCGATTTAGGGTTTCTCACAT
>Ga0209611_10003621_pt1 | contig 26711 bp, 21 predicted proteins | sample S1TSphgellanicum_3_FD_187693 | JGI IMG/M metagenome (GOLD analysis project Ga0209611, IMG submission 187693) | Host-associated microbial communities from peat moss isolated from Minnesota, USA - S1T2_Fc - Sphagnum magellanicum MG (SPAdes) (version 2) | ecosystem: Host-associated > Plants > Peat...
TTGACAGTGTGACAAAAGCATTGGAAGAGAATGTTGAAATCCAAGGATTGATCAAAGATCAGGTGACTGAAGTCCGCAGTGAGGTGGAAAGGGCAGCAATTGAAATTGAGGAGGTGTAGCGGCTTGTTGAAGGCTTGGAAGTGAAGATTGATGCAGTTCAAGGGAAACAAGACTTTGCAAACCAAGGTATTGTACTTCTCTGTAGGTATGCAGCCTCTTTGCAAATGTTTGAACAGCCAGAGCTCTTTCAGGGTTTTCGATCATGGTCTTCAAATGTCCAGTCACCCTTGGAGGGATCGACATCTTCTTCTGCAGGTGCCAGTTCTGCAGCAGCAGGCTTGAAGGAGCTGCAGCATTTTTCAGAGGTTCTTGCAGCAGAAACAGATAATAGGGAAGATATGGTTAATGATGCAGTCAATTTTGGTGCAAAGAGTTGCGGAAGTATTTCACAATTTGCTAATCTGAGCACCCACCCAAATGAGAGTTTGATTCCTACTCCTGTCTCAAAGTCAGGAAGTAGACATCTAACAACACCAGCAGTACGAAGAACTTTTTCAATCATGCGGCCATTTGGAATTTCTTGATCTGCCTCCTATGGTGCTGCAGTGACTGCACATTGGCATTTCTTTGAGAGGAAGATTCTCTGAGGATGACCCACCAGAAATCTCAAAAGCCAAGATGTTTTCTCCTCAGTAATCTCCTAGATGGTTGAGGTTTGTACCAGATAGTTTTGCTGCCACAGACACAAAATTGCCATGCTCCATTCAAGAGTCTTCAACTTCCTGTTATAGTTCATCTAGTCACTCAGGATGGACCATTCATAGGCAAGAGATTATTTGTAAACATTTCCAATGGTGCCAGGAATGCACAACCATCCTTCTGTGCACAGAGTCCTGATTGGGGTAGATAGATATCACTAAAACGGGTGACGGCAGTGCGAGCTCAAAGAGCACACAGTTTTTGCAATGTGCAGTTTTCTTCTTGGTCCTCATCTCTCTAGCTCTGATTCAAAGTTGGGTACATGTACTCCTTGGACATGGTCTTTAGTTTTCTTCTTTGTCCTCATCTCCCCAGTCCCAATTCAAAGTTGGGTACACATACTCATTGGACATAAATCTTTAGTTTTCTTCTTGGTCCTCACCTCTCAAGGTCTGATTCAAAGTTGGGTATGCATACTCCTTGGACATGTGTTTTAAAAAAGTGGGTACATTGTCGATGGAACCAGCACAGAAGTTTGTGCAATATGTTTTCGTCAGGTTCCACAATCTTAAGCCTTAAAAGTCACAGCAGTCCTGTGAAGGCCAATTTTCAGTGTATTTTTGTCTTTCTCTGAGGGGTTAAGAGAGAATTTGACTCTTGGTTTGAAGCATCTGTTGATGTGTTGTGACTGAAGGTGGCGGTGATGTAGGACTTGGATCACAATGTTCTGGAGAGAGATATTTCTGCTGGTTTTGTAGGATTTCATTGTTTTATTGTTCTGACTTCTGTCATGTACATGAGGCAGCAGTCATCACTGTTGGGATGAGATCTCCCATTCAAAGTCACCTTTGCCAGCTGGTTCTTTATGGTGAAGCAAGATGAATGGCAGGTGCTTGTCTTGTCTGCATCTGCTGGAAAAGCTATGATAGTAACAACACAGAAATACTCAAGAGACATCTTGCAAGTTTTCAGAGGTTGACTGGATGGTAGAACTCTGAAAAAACACTGCAGATCATAATCAACCACAGCACATGAGTCAGATCTGAAGAACCACTCAAAGCACAAGGAACTCTTTGAAATCACCACAGATACATACTGCACTGCAAGTCAGCTCAGATGAGCTTGCTACAATTTCTACATGTTTGCATTCTACATGGAACTTTGCAAGATTACAATTACAAGTTGAGTTGCTGCAATTGATTCATAGGAAGCTTCATACAGAATCAGAGAAGCAAGAATCCATGTTGCTGCTGCTGCCACCACTTTAAGCTTTCAAGCAGTTCATGAATTGCAATAAGAAACCTGGTGTAGTACTAGTATTCAAGTGATATGGTGGAGAAGATTCTACTGATCATCCTGCTCTTCTAGAAACTGGCAATGCTACTAGTTGTAGAACTTGCACTAGATTTCTTGCTTCAATCTCTGCTGCAGCATCAAGGCATTGCAGGGTTGAACCAGATCCATTGAGCAAAACCCAGCCACTGCTGTTGCTACTGGTAGGATTTAAGAAGCTCTGGACTACAGTGCATGAGCTGCTGATGCTTCAAACCACACTTGGAGCTGTGCTTGACGTTAAGAAAGTCCCCGCTTTCAAAATATATTGGTGATAAGCTGCTGCAATCGCAGCTCCCACAAATGGTCCCACCCAGAAAATCCACTACACATGCACCAGATCCACAAATGAGATATTTTTCCCCACAATTTCAAAGACCCATCACCAGCTTCATTGATCACTAGCAGCGATCAAAGCTTTCATGAAGTTCCAACAAACAAACCAAGAAGAAGAAGAAGATGATGATGATGATGAAAGATTTAAGAAAAAGAAAGATGCAGCAGTTTCTTACATGCTCATGCCAACCTTCGTGGCTGTTGTCAATGACTGCAGCACCGAAGCTTCGAGCTGGGTTGATACCTGCTCCAGTGATGGGTAGCAGCCCTAAATGCACCACAAAAATGGCAAATCCAATTGGCAAAGGTGCCAGAACCTGCACATGAATACAGTGCAATTTGAGACATGTTTTGATGATCAGCAGATGCTCATTGAGCATCATGTCTTTTATGCCCCTAGCATTGTGACTAAGTTTACTTGTCCAAAATGACTAGAAGAATTTTTTTTGGGTTTGTTACTTGTCCAAAATGACTAAAAGAATTTGTTTTTGGTTTGTTTTGTCTTGCAATTGAGAACAAGGGAAAAAAAAAAACAAGCTGCACATGTGATTATGAGTTGAGATCTTTCTTTCTTGTATTCAACTTCTGAGTCAAGCCCTCATGAAGATTACTCTTTCTATATTTTATGAAGCCCATGAGATAAAAGGGTATTTTTTGTATGCTATGAAATAATAATAAAATAATAATAAAAATTTAAGAAAATTTAAAATATTTAAAATCTATTTTGGGTATATTCTTATTAATCCAATTCTTGGCACCTATTTAAGTGGAAGTCAGGGTTTTTTTTCTTTCATATTTGTGATGCAGCTGAACTGGTGACCATCCATAAGTCAGTTTAGCCAAATATGGCTATAAACAGGATATGAAAAGTGTTAAAAAAAATTTAATGTTCTGTCCCATTTTTCCAGCCACACATGCTAGAACCCATTAGAGAAATCTGAATCTGGCGATAATTTTGAAAAATTAGTAGAAATTTGACAACTAGAAAACCAAAAAAGCACAATTTTTAGCCATTTTGAAGAAAAAAATTGCCAGAAAAAAAAAAGTTGCTAAATCTAACCAGGGGTTAAAAAAAAGGGTTGGTTGAAGTGAACTATAAAATTAAATTATATTTCTCATCAAGATGCACCTTGTTTTTTTTTTTTCTTTTTTTCTGGTCATTTGGAAAAAATTGGAGTCAAAGCAGTGTGAAACAGGGATTTTTTCTTCTTCAAGCATTTTGACCAAAATGCTACTAGCTACAAATGGAGACCTAGGATGAAGTACCTAGGTCTGAATGTGGTTTTTTTTTTAAAATTATTTCTTGAAATGGCGAAAAAAATCGCTAAAATCCACCAAAAAAATTATGTCATTTTCCCCCATTTTTCTGAAAAACAAATACAGGACTAATTTTTCTTTAAAAATCATGAAAAATAAAAATAAAAAATATTACTAAATAAAAAATTTATTTATGTAAATAAATAAAACTTATATATTTATTTATTTATTTATTTAGTTAAAACACTAGTGCACTGTGCAGGAAGGAAGGAAGGAAGTGATGGGAGTGAGTGAGAGTGTGTGTTTACAGGAATGTGAGAATCACGAGCGTTGCGCTTGGGATCCGTGGCAGAGAACACGGTGAACACAAGGAAGAAAGTGCCCAGAATCTCTGCGCCCAAGCCGCTGCCGATGCTGTAGCCAGGGTGCACGAAGTTCACTCCTCCCCCCAGGCGGTCGAAGGAGGAGACTTGGAAAGCTTTCACCAGACCTGCTCCGCAGATGGCACCCAAGCACTGCGACACCATGTACAGCAACGCCCGAAGTAGCGTCACCTTCCTTCCTAGCAACAAACCCAACGTCACCGCCGGATTCACATGTCCACCTGCATCATCATGTGCATGTGGGTGAAGAAGCTTTAACCTCCTGGATGCAATATGATTCCTTCCCTTATGGGAAAATTATTTGCCACATGAGCTGGGAGTTGACATACCAAAACTCAAAACTCCTTGCGTTTCTAGCAATGTCCATATTGTGAACGAGTAAAGGATCCCAGCAACAACGGGTTGAGATCATGGGTGTTGCAGCAAGATGATGAGAATGGGTGATGTGATATTGCAACAACGTCAAATTCAAGCCTCATGAGGTTCGAGCAATAGTTTTGTACCTGAGATTCCGGCGACGCAGTAGACCATGATGAAGATGGCGCCGCCAAAGGCCCAAGCAACTCCCAACAGACCCACTGTGCTACCAGCGGTGCTCGGATCTCTCTCCACTCCCATGAGAGCTAAAAGCCCCACGTACACGAAGAGCAACGTCGCCACAAATTCCGCCACCATGGCGCGGTACAGAGACAAGCGCAGGATCTCCTTCGTGTCTAGCAGGGGAGTTGGTTCTGGCGGCACATAATCCTCCGGTAATCCCTCCTCCATATTCCGCTCCACGTTCGGCTGCTTCTTGCTCGCCATAATTCTCTTCTCTTACTACCAACAGCTCCTAGATCTCTTTAAAAAAATTTGCAGCTATCTAGCTAGTACCGCCCAAATGCTTCCTCTCTCTCTCTCTCTCTCTCTCTCTCTCTCAATTCCTCTAAACTACTAAAAAGGAACTCAGACTAGAGCTGGAAGCTGCAGCACATGTACAAATTATCAAACATACACAAGAGCTCCACAAGACATGAAATTTGCAGTGGAGTGATCAAACTTCAACATGAGAACACCATCCCTCAAAGAACATCATCAGCACCACAAAGCTCTCTGTCTCTCTCTCTGTGAAACCAATGCAGGTGCAACATCTAGATATAATCCTTAAGAAGTGATCTGTGCAATTCTTTGGAAACACTAGTGGAGCTCCTTCAAGTTGAGTGCATGAGCTACTACTACATGGTCATGTATCACATGAGCTCAGATTACTCATATCAATCCATGTCTGACTCTGATCTTTGAGTGACTGGATTTTTTATAATCATTTTCATGTTCTTTGGAAAAAAATTCTTAATTTCTTCCACAATTTGTGAATCCCTCCTCCCCCTTTTTTTTGAAAGAATTTTTACAAATTAAAACAAGAGGAGGAAGAAGAAGAAGAAGAAGAAGCTTGATTATCTCAACTCTTTTATCGTTTGTTAGAATATTTTCCTGCATTAACTGAGTGAATGAATAATGAATTTTAATTCATTAATTTCTGCCCAAAAACTAACTTTAACGAACTTTTGGGGCCTTCAGAAAAATTACAGAAACTGATTCAACTTTTTTTTTGGTTACATTTTGGGGTAGGGGCAAGGGGGGATTTTTTTTAGGTTATAAATCCTGCACTAAATAAACTTTTCAATTTTATTTTTTTTATTTAATTTTTTTTTCATTGGGGAAGAAGAAAATGATTCAACTCTTTTTGTTAAAACTCCTGCACCAACTTATTTTAATTTCTTGACCAGCTCAGTTTCTTTTTTTTTGAAAGAACAAAAAGAAGAAGCTGATCAACTCTTTTTTAATTACTAATAAAAATCCTCCACCAAAATATTACCAATACTTTTGAACTTTTATAATTAAATAAAAAAGCTTATTTGCATTGTTTCGTACAAAATCACACACCAAATTATTTTTCCAAGACTTTAGTATTTTTCTATATATTTTTCCCCAGTTCCTTCCCAACCTTAATGCTTTCTAGCCGGTGTTTTGTTTTTTTGGGGGGCGAAATTTCGCCAAATTCCAACCTGAAAAATATGATTTAGACCTATACAATGGACTTTTCATGGGAAAAAATTGCCCAAATTCACCAGATTTCAAAGCAAAATAATTCCAAGTTGCCATATGATTTTTATGATAAGTTTGAGTAATTAGCCAAGAATTATGAAGGATTCTGATTTGCTTCTAGCCTCCTTGTTTCCATAATTTTGTCAACACTTGTAGGGGTAAAGAAGAATCGTCATCATCATACATACCAAGCTGCTGCTACAATGGGTGGTTTGGGTAGGGTTCCAAAATCACCCTGACCGAGGTTAATTTGTTTCATGTTGTACAACAATTTGCTAATCAACCCATTTTGTACAAATCATCGCACACCAAGTAACCCCACCCAAAGCCCGAAATAGGGCATTGTACGAAAACAAAAGTGGCATAATTGGCCACAAAATTGGTCCCCACCACCCCTCTCTCCCCGCCACCCAACCTTAAATTTATAAACCCCCATTGGTTTCACAACAACAACAAAAGGCCATCAATCATCATCTTTGATATATTACTAAGGGTTCAAAAACATTACATGTGTGTTTTGCATGAAGTTCAGTTGTTGTTGTTGCCGTATTTGGGGGGTGTACTTGCTCACATAAGTTTGGCGGAACAATAAAATAAGAATAATAATAGTATAATAGAGAGAGGAAAACAAAAGTGAGAGATTTTTCAACAGGTGGAGCTACTATTACCCCTCTATACTTCTTCCCTCTCCCAAGGAGAGCATAAATAGAGAGGACTTGTGTTGCATCCCCAGCATTTTGGGTGTTGCGGGAAAGGGGGCTCCTAACAAGTGCTGAAAGGTTAGGCTTCCACAATGTGAATAAAACCAAAGGAAAAAAAACAAAATTGCCCCTTCCCCCCTTTCCCTAAGTTTGGTGCCAATGTCAAAATATGAAATGGTGTTGATTAACCAAAGGTTCTCCCTTCTCTAAATAGGGTAAGCTGTGCCATACATGAAATCTTCTAGATCAACTTCTTATGGATCGACAAGATTAGTAATGCAATTTGTGCCAAACATCCCAACATTAAAGTATGGTGATTGAAACATGAAAATTAGAGTGTCCACCTGTCAGTTGATTTTAGCTCTGAATAGGGATGTTAGTTTCAAACATGAATTTTCTTGGTTAAACTTGATGATTCTCAAGTTTAGAAGGTGGGCACCCATGTGCATTTTGATCACGAAACATTGGCAAGATTTGTGTCAAAAATATCACAACAATTCAAATTCAAGATGTGTTGGGTTATTGTTTTTGCTTGTTGGTTTGCCTCAATGTTTTTGTTGATTAATGTGGAATTTTTTTCCTCAAAGGAGAAGAGTGCTTTATAGCTTTTTATCCATACATCCATCCATCTGTCCCATTAGTGACCGGATTTATTTATGCGAGTAGAGTTATCCTGTAAAATATTGCCACTAGGGAGCGAGAACGGTCAGTTTCAGCATAATAGGGCATCAAACACGTAACTGGGAATGAAAAGTTTACAAAACGAAATAACTGGGACCTAAACTAGTTTTTCCAGCAATTTTGGTGGTAAACTAAGTTTCATCCTGTCTTTCCTTTTTCCTGAGCGCCTCCACTGCTGCTACATATATTTTCACTGCTCCTACCTGTACAACTTACTATAATTACCCTCGAACCTTGTGCATTAAATGCTAAGTGTCAGCATTTCATACTGAGATTTAATCAAATTTCCTTAGTTTGCAGACACCACTGAAAGGGGTGAAAGCAGGCCCAAAGACAGGGTGAAGAGAGGGTAGACTTTATGGATAACTCTAGTGTTTGGAGAAGTTTATAATCATGGTTCCATGTTGTTGGGTCAAGTTGTTTTTCCCCTGGGCTCCACGGATCTGTGTCGGTTTAGAGTCTCAAGTGCTCTCTTTCACAGCCACGTGTGTGCTTATGTTTGAGGATCCACAAAAGAAGTGATGGGCACGTGCTTACTCTTGGCTTTAAGAATTTAATATCTACTACTTTAGGGTACCCAAATTCAGAAAGTATGTAATATAAGGAGGAGAATTCATGAACAATCCAGATTTCCATGCAATTGTTTTCATCAACTGTAAATGGTGGATCAGAATTTGGCACCTATTTCTCACCCACACGAAGCAAGGTAAAATTGAAGGGTGTGTGAAAAAGGACCCATATGAACAAAGAATTGCTTTATATATAAAAGCAAACATGAGAATTTCAAAACCTTGCTTAAATGTCATCAACAAATAGGGGGCATGATGTTTGCCCATTAAATTAAAGAGAGGAAATCATAAATGTCAATTTTCAACAAGTCATGTTTTTTTATGAGAAATCACAAATGGGTTTTACACAACCAAATTTAATTGGGGTTTATTGATATTAGTAGAGGTTTGTCCCATGTACCACAGTAATCCAAAAAGATTATTATGCTCACTGTTTTGCAAACTTCATAGCATACATTTCTTTCATTTCAATTGCTACAATTGAACGGATAAAAGTGAAGTCTGTTCTAACAAGGGGTCAGCCAAATCTAGAGGCCCAAGCAGTCCATGTTTCCAGGGCTACTTGGAGGTTTGAATGTTAGATTTTGGATGGAATGACACAATGAATTTGAATGAGTCTCCAAAGGAAGGGCTTTGACATTTCTTTCAGTAATTCAAGCTGCATGATGACCCAATTGGAGATTTTTTATAGTTGGTAAAGGTGTGGGGGTGTAGTTGTGTATAGTACCTATTCAATTTGAGTTTCTGAGTTGCAAAGGATTCAGACACCATTGCAAAACATAAGTAAGAAATTGCCAATTATCAAGAAGGTTAGCCTTCTTATTCAACTATCAATTTTATTCAAGCCATTAAAATTCTTTGGCATTAGTTTTCATTTTCAATGGAATTTTCACATGAAGAAAACATGCCAATTTTGTGTAAAGTTCACTTATTTGACAAGACATTCATTACAAGGCTTCCTAGATGCTAAATGGGTTGTGTGTTATAGAGAAAGCACTCCCAATGGAGCCAGATAGTGAACAAAGGCTTGCCTAATGTATGGAAGGGTTTTTTTGTACATAGCAATAAATAAAAGAACCAGTCCCCATTGTTATAACTTTGGTAGTTCGTCTTGATGCTTTTCACCAATGTTAGTCTGGTATATAGGCTTGCACCATGCATCAACATTGTTAGCAAAGACCCTACCAGGCTACTATGACGTGAGGCAATACAGCCTGGTAGAGAGTGGGGACCTCACATAATATCAGCCTTGTACCCAATTTTAAACCTATTTCAACATCAGGTACATATCAGTGTATCAGTTTTATACCTATTTTAACATCAGGCATACACCAGTGTTGTCTGATTATCCAGTTCAACCTGGTTATCAATATGTATAATTGGCAGACATGCATATATACATATTTTAAACTTGTGTCAAATTTTTAATTAAGAGTTATACATATCCAGCGAACTTTCTATCCATCAATAACTTAATGCATATGCATTGGACTTCTATTCTTCAATAACCTGATGCATATGTCATATTCGTTGTAATGTATGTTTGTGTGTAATATGTATTTTATGCTATGCATATCTGGATTTTTGGATTTTTTAGGGTTGAAGATTATGCATATGCACTTGAGCTTTTTCAAGCTTTTGGTGTTTTGGTGGACTAGATACACATGTCAAACCCTAAACGACATAAAGGTTGCACTTTGTGATCGTTGTCACTTCTCAATCATCTTGTAATGATGAACCTTGATGGAGTTAAGTGTGGTGATAGGGTTTAGGGTCTTTTGTTCTGAATGTTTTTCTTAGGTTTGAATTTGAGAATGTGTGCCTAAAACTCAATGAATGGGCACATTGATGGAGTTCCAACATCAGAACACTTGTCATTTATGTTAACAATCAAGTTAGTAGCTACTCATGTTTGTGTTTTAGTGTTGTGCATGATCCAACAACTCATGGATGTATAAAGTATATATGCTTCTTGCCATTTTTTTTTATGAAGGATGAATGCACGATTGAATGTCTCAATATCGATAGAAATTACACTCCCTATAAGTCCGTACAAAAAAAAATTAAATGAGTCAAATGAACAGGGTTTGTATTTTTCTTAATGTTATTATTTTAATATTTGAATAATACATGTTCAATCACGCACAAACCTTCCCAAATATATGTGAGAACTTGTATTTAATGTAGTTGATGTCAATGTTTAATTTGGAAGTCTTAAAAGGAAAACTCACAAAGTTTTTTAAAATAATGCCCCATCTAAAACATTTTAAAATGTATGTTTTTGAAACAAATAAATCGAAAAAAAAAACAAAAATTGTAACTCACATGGACTTATGAAAATATGGTTGAAAATTCAAAAGTTCCTAACTATTAAACGATTAAGGTTTTCAAATAAAAGATTGCGCATATGAATTTATCATCTTGTATTACATCATATATTAAGCCTCAATAACAAATTTAGAATATGAATCAATATAATTGTTTCCATTTTTGTCATGGTCCAATTAGACAACCAGTCCATATTTTTTAACTTCAAAAGTTCATGACTACTAACAAATGAGTTTTTTATCGATAAATAACGACATAGTTCTTTTCATAATGAACTTTATAATGAAATTGTTAATTTAGATCCAAGTCCCAATTAGTAAATCTAAGGATAAATTAATCACCGTATGCATTTGAATAAAAAGTATCCAAGAAAAAAACACCATTTCGTCACAATAGCGAGACACTTGATTGTGCATCTACCTTGAAAAATTCCTCAAATCAAATACATAATCTAGCGAAGAAGCCTAATGTCTTTGACCCATTGCTAAACATTAAGTGTGCAATGGCTTCTTCTCCATCTCTCGGATTAAAAATGCCAAAATTGGTGCATCACTTTCTTCTAATGGGATTGGTGCATCATGGATGGTTCCTATTGAAGTAGCTTTGAAAAGCCACATCAATGCACTTCTTGTCAACAAATCTAAATATTTTATCAAAGGTTCCATTACTAGTTCTTTGAGTCTCCAATTTAAGTCTTGTCTTCATCATTGCTTTAGAACAACAATTATTGGATTAATTGGATCTTCATCCTCTTTATGTGAAAACAAACCACCAATTGACCATTAAGAGTTAATTTTTATCCCTTGCTTCAAAGTATGTTGAACTTTTGTTGTCACAAGAAATGGTGGTTGTTTGTCCATAGGTAAAGTCGAAGGCTTATCAAATGGAATTGCAAATGGACCTAACAATGGTGTTACAAGGAAATCCTTAAATGATATTGCAAACAAACCTTCAAATAATGTTATTGTTATTACTACTATGGCCATAAATAATAGCATGAATGGGAATGCCAAGGTGTTAACATAGGATTTGAAATGCAAATTCTAGTATAGGAATGGAGTTATCAAATGCAAATGCCAAAACATGTATATGTTTTTAAATTAATCCCTAGATGAAGAATTACGAACTGATTATAATTACATAACTCAATTCAAGAGATCTCGCCAACCAAGTTGTTTTTTGCCAGTGACACTTTAATTTAGTTAAATTGAAATTATTTGTCGTAATTAATGACATTCTAATGTTACGTATCATTATTCCAAGTTGCTTGCATTTGGTTTCCATTGAAAGATCAAGATGGCCATAACATGAGCTTGTCAAAGTTTAAGGGCAAGCCTTTAGTGCTTTACTTTTACCTTACATATGAAAATTAGGGTTCCACAAAAGAGGTGCAGTTGCCGACCTTGTGTTATCAATTATCTCATTGAAGTTGGAATAATGTTGCATTATTAATAACTCCAACATTTTTCTTTGTTGATTATCGAATGTGATCTAATTATACCACATTAATAAGCTACAACCTCTTGGCAACAAACAACTTCAATGTGTACCCAACCTTTGTTTATCAATTACTTCATTGAAACTTGGGAGCTTATGCATGCTACTATTGGGTTATTTGAAGTAAATCAAACAATTGGCCTTTGTATGGCATGACAATTGCAATCATTGCTTGAAAATTTTGGTTTGACTCACTAAGTTCTTGCTTTAATAAAACATGAGGGCACCAACTTGGCTTCCATGGCCACAACATCATTGGCTCCATTGTTGATTGTGAATTACTGAACCAAGTCCATTAGTTTATGAAAGTACTTACTTTGGTTTTGTGTTGTCTAAAACATATCAATATGCTACGAATTATAATAAAGTTTCTATAGGTTTGAGGCAAGTGAGTGTGAAAGATGCCTAAAGAAGTTTATAAAGAACAATTACTTGGGGGCAAAATCTAAGAAAAGGAGGCAAAAATAAGAGAAAACATGTGTTGGGAATGGGCTACTGCCTAAGAAGCTAAAAACACCTATATATGAAAATAAAGTTTACAAGTAAAGTCATTATGTTTGAAAAATGTTTTGAATTCAAAAAGTTATCCTTTTATGTTATGGTAAGCAGAAGACGATGACATTATAGCAATGAGTTCTTAAGGCCCAAATTTAAGTTTTTGCAAAGGAAATTATTTCCATTAATCAAAAGGGCACTAACTCATGTAAGATGCCTTGATTACAACTATTAACATTTCATTTAGCATGGAAGCTAAAGCAATGGGACTTGGTGATTGGTTTTAAATTCTTGATGAATTTGATTTGGAGCTCCTCATCATGCGAAAACACATGTGGCAGGAAGTCATTAAGGTGATCAAACATTTCCTCTTGTGTTTGAAATATTTGATCCACAAAATGTTCATAACATGATTGCCATCATGTTGGATCCATGTTTCAAATCTCTACAAGTTGTAGAAAATTATGTGGGGCATGGGAAAGTAATTCATCTTGTTTTTAAATATGATGCAAAAATAATGATTCCACTACTTATGACTTGCTTTGATCGAGACTCAATCCTACTTCCCAAGCATGTGTACACTATAAAATGTGGAGGAGTCCTTTAAAATGTTCTTATTATTGCAAAACTTTTTGTATTTGAGAGGTTATCTATCCTCCCATTTGCATGTGCAAATCTTCTTTTCAGTGGCAATCCCATGAAGATCAATTTCCAAATGTTAGTTTTTTAGCCAAACAAATCCTTGGGATTCCAAGGTCTCAAATCAAAACTAAATGTGTTTTAAACCTTGTTGGTATGTTGATAGCATTACAACACTACTACCTACAAGTGGAAAATCTAAATCAGATAATCATGGTGGTAAAAATTGGCCTGATGATTGACAATTGAATTGCACTCCTACTATTGTTCTTGAAAATTATATGAAAGTTAAAATGTTTTCTAGCTAAAGAAAATTATGATTTGATCAAAAAAATTGGTTTTTTTGAATAAATATAAGTTGATGATGATTAAGTAAATCATGCAATTAACCATGTTTACAATTTTTTGTTTTTTCATTTTTAACCAATACATTTAAATTCCAAATTACTTTTGAATTTTTTCATCATTACAATTGATTTCAATTGTTGTGATGTTGTAGGACTTATAATTATTTATGTATAAATAATGACTTATGGATCTCAAACTTCACCAACAACACATTTGTTGTTGAACAAGTTGCACCAAGCTTTTGTATTTTTTTGGCTTCTATATTTTAGGTGTTGGGGTGGTTTTGGGTGTTTGTTTTTTTGTAAGTAACTTGTATTGTTGTGGGCAAAGTTTTTGTTTCAAGAATTGGGGTTCAATTCCCCCACAAGTTACTTGAATTTATGAGGTGTTCATGTTTTTAAATTACATTTATGGGCTACTGTGTAATTGCAAAAAATTGTATACAACTCAAATTTGAAATTTGGCAATGCATATGCTCTATACATATCAATAGTTTCTTAACATTAAAAAGCCCAATTCATTCATAATTGGCAAAGGGAAAAAAAATGGTTGAATATATAACTATCTTTATAACTAATTTGTTGAATTTTTTAAATGCATATCCCTTTTTTTAAAGAATATGTTATGTTGATATTTGGAGGTTTGTCCTAAATTAGATAATTGGACAACATTGGTATATACCAATGTTGGCTAGATATATGGAAAATTTTGAATATAATATAATCAATAGTCAAATATGCATGTAACCGTATTTCAAATGTATCTTTTTCTTAATATTTGGGATTATAAGGTGAAAGCATGGTGTCGTGGACCAAAAACAACACATGCAAAATCCACACAAAAATACACAATTTCCTTTGTTAACCCTTTCACAATTCCAACATTTGCATTATATTTGATTTTGAAAGTTCATAAATTTTTTTAAATTTTAATCACCTTGGTCTATAGCTTATTTTCTTACTATATAAATTCACTGTAATAGTTAATATCAATGTGGATTTTTTTCACATTTTGTTTATTTATTTATTTATTTTTGCAATTGTAATTATGTCTAAATAGGCAATTTATTAGATGTTCATCATGGCTTGGGTCTTATTGAATGTGATTATTGGTTTCACACCATTCTTCATATTTGTAATATAAACATATTGTTTGTAGATATGTTTTTCAAATTTTCAATTATATGTCCATTATGGATTTTTAAAGATATTTCAATTTAGAATGCACATGAAAATAAAATGAAATATTTTGTCTTGAATTTTGGTTTCCGCTTGTCATATATAATATGTTTGATCAACTCATGATGTGCTTAAAATTTAGGCAATAATTTTTTTAGTGAAAAAAAATCCACATAATTTGTTACAAGAAACATCTATAGTTTTAAAAGTCCAAAATTATTATGCAACCAATTCTACTAATCACAAATTTACCATGCAACGAACTAATAATGAAAATCATGTGAAGTTTGTTCATTCATAGGTTTGTACATTTGACACATGAATATCATGCATTGAAAACATGTTTGACACATGGATGTATGTGTTGACGAATGAAATATGAACCTATGAATGAACAAATGTCACACAAATTTCATATCTTTCAATAAATCCATGTGTCAAATGTGTTTTCAATGCATAATATTAATGTGTGAAAGGTATGAATTATGAATGGACTAATGGGCACATTCATAATCAAGGTACCACTTTTTGACCACAAAATTAAAGCATTTTTTATTTTGTTATTTTCTAAATATAAAATCTAAATGGAATAAATTTAAGTGAAAAATATTGGATAATTTTCCTGGTGGTGGTGATTTTTCACATGTGTAGGTAATTATGCATAAATATTTTGTTAAAATTTTTAAAATGCAGAAAATGAGTACATAAGTTTTTATATACAACTTAACATGTTTTCTTACATGAAAATTTCTTGCATATTTTGCCGACACTTGGGGCCACAAATTCTAAACTTAGTGAATACAAAAAATCAACCAAATGGGAAAAAAAGGAACCATTTTTCTTGCTGCCCTTTTAGAATTTATTCTATAATTTTCAAAATTCTTATATCATATATTATTTAATCAAATGCATTATATGAAAATTTTTAAACATAAATATATGCATTATTTATCCATGAAAGAAAATTGAAATCAATTGCATTTTTTAATACATTCCTTTTGATTCCTTTATGATGAAAATTGTAATTAACATAAGGACTTAAATTACTTAAAAGGATTCAAAAGGACATCCATATTATATCCAATTTATTCTTAAATTTTTTTAATAGATTAACATGACATCATTCTAGTTATAATCATATACCAATCCCTTATATAATCATGAAATTATAAATGTAATAAAAATCCAAAATAATCCTTTGTAGTTTTTTTTCCGTTAGACTGTCCTATTGGGTACCCTGATTGTGAATATGCCCTAATGTTACACAATTCCATTTCTAAATTGTGAGATGCTAAGTTTGTGATTAATAATTGCAAAAATGTTTTGTGCATTTCACTACATATATGAACTACCATACATATTTGAGTTCAAACCATAAAATATTCAATGCAATTATCATGTAGCCTTCTATTAAATTTTCATTGCTTTAAAAAATTGTGTTTATGACATCCTTTTGGGTCCAACGCATTATGCTTTCACCCTATAAGTATTTCACAAAAGGCATTCAATCAATAACTAGTAACTATGTATATTTACATGTTAGGCATGCCTTTTGGTATTCATATCCACATGTTAATGTTATAGGGGGCCTAGATATGGATAGTAAGGTTTAGGGTTTAGGGTTTAGGGTTTAGGGTTTAAGGCATATCCATAGTTAGGGTTTAAGGCTCATATATGGAACTCATGTTAAGGTTTAAGGTTTAGTTTTTATATGTATGTCTTTTTCCAAGTTTTTTGTGAAGCTCAAACATGTTTTGTCACAAAAATTCATTTGCAAAGTGTTGGCACCTTTGCAACTTTTGGTAATGATTTAAAGCAATCTTAACTTTCAAGAATTTTTAACTTGAGGTATGTTATGTTTGTATTCTAAAAATTATATCCATTGTGATTTCAAGTTTTTATGTGTCTAACTTCACTCTTTGCATTGTGTTTATGCACACTCAATTCTTCAAACACTTTTACAACAACTTTCAACGATTTCAATCTTTCAGCTTTTGATGATCTTAATCTTTCAATTTTTGAAGACTTCAATCTTTCAACTTTCAATGATCTTGGTCTTTCAACTTTTGATGATCTTGGTCTTTCACCTTTCGTTGATCTCAATCTTTCACCTTTCATTGATCTTAGTTTTTCAACTCTTGATGATTTCGATCTTTCAACCTTCCAGAACCTTGGTCTTTCAACTTTCGATGATCTTGGTTTTTCAAGTTTCGACAATCTCAATCTTTCAACTTTTGACAATTTCGATCTTTCAGTTGTAACTTTTAATGATTTTAATCTTTCAATGTTTAACAATCTCAATTTTGGTCTTTTACCTATAGCTTTCAACAAAATTAACTTTGCAAGGTGAGTATTCAATCTTCTCTTTTGAATTTGTTGTAGGTTTTTTGTTTGGTGATGTTTTTCTTCCTTGTTGCTTTTGGGTTTCTTTATTGTTTTGTCAAAACAATTTGCAATTTGCAAGATTGAAGCTTCCATGCACTTATAATTTGCCAAATTGTAGTTTCAAATAAGCTTCCATGCACATACAATTGGGAATTGCAGTTTGTAAGTTCATTTTGTTTTGCATTGTCTTGGTTAGGTGTTAGGTCTATGTTCTATACTTGGTATAATGGTTTAAAAAAATGTATGTTTGGTTGAGTTTGTTGGGGGTTTTGGTGGGGTTGAAGAAAATAATGGAAAAACACCCAATTTAGGTGAAAATATGATTGAATATAATTATTTTAGGTATACTTGTAATATTAAAATTGACCAAGTATGAGCATTTTGATTTTGTTTTTGATTTGAATGACTAGGATGTTAAAGTGTGTGGTAGGATTGAAACTCATTATTACCTTATTGACATGGTTTCACAATGACATTTGCATTAATTTCTTTAAAGGAGGGTTCAACTTGGAGCTTTCAAAAATATATATTTTGGAATTTTTCAAGTTGTTAAATTGCCATTTGTACTTATGAATATTTTTCCAATGAATCCAAAGCTATTTTTTCTACATGATTTTTTAAGATTATAATTTAATGCATGCCAAAGTTGAATTAATTTGGTTAAGTATCAAGACACGTGAAATTTTTGAAGAAATTAACCCATTTCATTTTTGAATAGAAAATATTCATTTCAAGTAATAAATTTCAAGTTTTTAAAATCCAACAAGATGATACGCTAGTCAAGGATAATTGTGGGAACATTTCATCTTCAAACATCTAATTCAAAATATTGATTTTTGATGTAGTCCTTTCAATGGACAATTTTTTTTAACTTGGTTTTCAATGAATTCTCATGAATAAATATGAGATTGCATAACCACAGTTTTTAGCTACTTAAATACATATGGATGTCTTAGGAGATATCATTTTTTTCAAAGCATCAAAGTTTGATGGTACTAAAAACATGTGATGTGTTGAATTGTTCATTAGGTTATTTATCATTGCATCCAAAATACAATCAAAACACAATGCAATCACACCCAAACCTAAAACAAAACTAAAATTAAAATGTTAGTTTCATGTAAATTGTGATTCTATGTGATTGAACCATGTTGTCACTATTTGTGTGATGAATTAATCAGGAGGTTACTTACTATTATCTAATGCTCTCATTACGTTTATCAATTTGACATTGGCTTTGGAAACTAAAATGGGACAAGCTACTAATGTTCTTGATGCTTTTGATGTTGAGGTCTTCATCTTTCAAAGTAACTTGCAAATTGAAGTTGTTAAGGTGATTAAACCTTTTTTGCAATTTTTGAAAGTTTATGATCAGCACCAAGTTCACAATATGCTTGTCATTATGCTTGATGCTTGTTTCAAGTCTTTGCACGTTGTGGAGAACTATGTGGGACATGGGGTCGTATTTGTCTTGTTTCTAAGTATGATGCAAATGCAACAATCCCTTTGCTAATGATGGTCTTTGAAGTATTAAACCCTATAGTCCAAACATGTGCATCAATAGTTGTTATATCTAATGACTTTATTGAAAAAGACAATAACATCTTTGTTAGTAGCGCATTTATGGAAGAGTCTTCATGTGCACTTGTTGTTGGGGAACTATCTTTGTTTAGGAGGTTATTCTTGCTACATGTGTTGATCCCCTAGCTTGATGGCAAATTCATGAAAGTCAATTCCCAAATGTTGGCTTGCTTGCCCAACAAATCATGTGAATTTCAAGGTCACAACTTGAAACTAAACAAGTGTTCAATCTTGTTAGTGTGTTGATAGCTTGAAGACATTGCAAGTTACACGTGGAAAATTTTAATATCATTGCCATGGTGAAGAATTGACCTAATGATCCTTGTATGAATTGTTCATGACATAAGGATTTGACATTTTGAGAGTTGAAATTTTATTGGTTAACAAAAATTATGATTTAATTGAGGAATCAAATTATTTGAACAATCAAAGCTAGATAGTGATAAGGTTTGGCAAGGTGAAATCACAAATGTTTTTATTGTTTTTTTGTTCTTTTTTAAGATTGCTAGAATTTCAAATTTGAATGAAATTTTGCATTTGAAAGAACTAATCTTTGTGTTCATGTAGGTTATAAATGTGAAATTCATCAAAAGCAAGGATGATGACTTTTGGTTGTATGGTGTGAGACTAGGTGCTTTTGTGTTTAGGTGGGGTGTATGTGGGGTGTGGTTGGGGTAAGAAGCTTGTGCTACATTGGGTATAGTTTTTTAACGAAGTAGGATTCAATTCCCCCACAAATTGTTGGTTTTGCAGAAATTTCATGCTTCTATAAGGCAAGTGGTGATTGCAAAAATTAAGTTCAAACATCCAAATTTTATCTTTGTTCTTTATACATATCATATAATTAATCTGAGTTTAAAAACTAGCAAATCCATATCCACCAGATGAAAAAAATTGCAGATGAATATATATTCATCATTGCAAATACATTGCCAATTTGTTTTATGCATATCCTTTTGTTATGCATTTTTTAAAAATATGACATATTGATAACCAGGGCAAAGCCTCAAAACTTCATATCTGGACAACATCAATTATACATACTTGCCTCATACCCACCAAAATCCAGTTTTGAACCCTATATCAAGACGTGGACAATATGAAAGTTTTTTAAGTACCCAACAAGAAGACCAAGCTAGTATGAAAAGTTTAAAAAGTACCAAAAATACAAGGACTAGGCCAATATGTTCACAAATCAATACCAGACCGAAACTGCTTTTGATATTGAACCATTTCATGCATTGGTTGGTCATGCATGTATTTGTAATTTGTGCATGTGCACAAGTGCGTTGCTGTATTTTGTTATATGTGAATTATACTTGCCATTTTTCATATTTGTTTAAATTCGTTCAATGCATGTAGGGAATTGGCCATTGCTGTTGTGGCTTTATCAAGTTAATACATCACTTGGCTTTGAATGCTTTGTGCACATATTAAGGTCTGGGGTTGCAGATTATGTCATTTTCTTGAACAATCAGGTGGGTGTTGCATCTGGAACTCCCTGGTCCTCGGGGTGTTACCCTACACATATCAAGTTAATTAGAAACAAGTTGAACTAACTGCATTGTAATTCTTTTAAGCCCACATGTATTTCCTATGCTTTTTTTACAGCAAACATTTTCCTCTATCCTGGGCACACAATGGGAGAAATTTCAAGTTGAATGCAACTTTTGGAATTTAGCATAGTTGTATCCATAACATTAATCTTATGGAATTGTAAATTTTTAGTTTATTACATTATTTTGTTCAATGCATTCATCTAGGAGGACCATATTTGGCTTTGAACATAATAATAGGTTTATGTTACACAATCCTAAAATTGGATTCATTGGAATACTATATATCTAAACATGAAATTTTGGCAAGAAAACATAAAGCTCTATTAATTTCACATGGTCCCCAAGTTTCACAATATTATGTTGTAAGAGATAACATTATTTATTTTCAACATAAACCAAAATACTAATCAAGGCAACTAGACTGAAAATGAACTACAAAACACAAAAGGAATCCCAAGCTCAAAACATATCTAAGGGCAACAAGGTGACAAGTGGACCCGTGTGGCACCCATCAAATTGTTGATTAACAAGTGACATACAATGCCTATCTAAAGGTCTAGCATTCTCAAAACATTGTCAAATTCTCCAATGCAATAAAACCATAGTGTAGGTATGTCCTAATAATGCCTTAAGTATCTCCCATTCAAAATTCCATACTTGTTGTATTGGCACCTTGCCCCGCAAACCTCTCACATTCAAACACATATCCAGATGTGATCTATTTTGCATGCCATCCATGACTTGTTTTGGCACCATGCCCTGCAAAACCTTCATGTTCAACCACACAAACCCCCACCCAGCTCCCCCATGTATTAATTCTCTACTAAACCTTGAGGAGGGTTAATCCCGAACTTTTTTTTCTAGGTACCCTCTCAATTCATGCTAAAGAAAACAAAAGGATTATTTGAAAGGTACCAAATTGTTTGTAAAAGTTGTAGCGTTGACTTGGGAGAACAATGCTTCTTCTGCATGGAAACATTGCCTTGCTCCCAATTGGATATCTGCCACCGCAGCCCCCATGTTTCCGCTGGCTTTGTGGTATGTATTCTTCATGGGTTTGTGGAGAAGAAGAATAAGAAGCCACCTCATTGCTATGGGGAGTAAAATTGTATGATTTTCCTTTCCGAGAGGCAAAATACCATCCTTCTCGGCTGCAAGTTACTCATTAGAGTGAGTCTAGAAAACTGACAATACACCATGTTACAATGGCAGGGGCAGCTGATTGAGCCACCAGTAGCTGTATTGAGAGGTAAACAGAACTAGCCCATTGCAGCTGATTCTGGCACCTACCTTTTTTTTCTTAGCAACCTACCTGCTTTGAAACCACAACCGACCTGACATTAATGCCATTGAACAGGCCATAGTAGGTGCACCCTCCTGAGACATGATCCAAATTACTTGGATGGGTTGATGGAGATGTGGCCCATCCTTCACTGATAACATCCTTATTGCTTATAAGGATGTTAAACCAGGGCAATAATAACTTTTGTAAGGAAATAATAGCAATTGGTGCAAAAACCCCAACATTTCCATACAACAATCATCAGGAATTCTTCCGTAAATTGGTGGGTGGGTGGTTGTGAAATTTGGACTTGTCACTCACTTGGCAAGACGTGGATGTGCATTCTTCATGTGGTCTTCAAGTGTCTGGATCTCATAACGCATCCCTCCATTGGTTGTTACAGAGACCAATGGATCTGGGTTTTGTGGGGGCTCTGGTTCTGGCAAGCAATCAGACAGCCCGACCCTCAAAGAAACTGGCCTTGGCGTCTCAATATGATCTTCATGTAGGCCAACATTTTTCCACAAGAAAAATCACTCTCCAGGAGATATTATGAAAGCCAATAGCAATTGACCAATTTGGAGGAGATAGCAAATTTGAGAGAGAGAGAGACACTGTGTGTATGTGTTTGTGTACGCATGTGTGGTTACTCCTGAGACACTGCTTTCATAGCCTTCTTCTGGCCATAGACCCAGCACCCTCTTTAGATAGAGTACATTGACAGAAAGACAGAGAAAGACAGTACTTGCAGTCAAGGATTTGAGAAAGTTGGGCATTCATTCACCTAGTCCATAGCCATGCTCTTATTGGCTAGTACCATGCCATTTTGGACCTTCCAGAGAAAGAGAAAGAAAGAGATGGTGGGAGAGTGAGAATGGCATAGTGCAAAGCAACAATCAAAGAGCACTGAAAAAACTTGCGGGTTAAAGATTGAGGAATCTTTATATTACACAGTATGAGAATTTAAGAGTTTGAGAAGTCAAACCATTTGTGCAGAGGCGGCAGTGGCCACCAGGGAGCCTCATCATGTCAAGCTGTGCTTTGGAAAGCTCGAGCTGTGTGCTTAACTCCATACTCTTTTTGGCACAGTCTTTGTGAACTACTATTGCCTGCTTCATGACCTGAATCAACAAAGCACCAACATAGAATATATAGATCAGGTTCCATCATGTTGGAAAATGGTGTTTTGTCAGAATGAAATCAACCCACCCCCAAATGCATAAATCTATAGAAAAAAAGAGACGATTCATGATGACATAGGATTTACCTCTTTGTCAAACTTTGCATAGAATCTTCCATATGTGGAATTTGAAGTTTGCCATCGGTCCTGTGCAAATTGGTGCTTCTGCAGATATGATTCAGCCACTGCTCACCCAAATATGTCACTACCCTATGACATTCAAAGCAACCCTAAAGATGGCACATGACTCTACCACATTCTCATGACTTCTTAAGACAAATGCTACCCCAAACTTCTTTCTATTGACAAAAGTTCCTTTAAGCAGCAAGAAAAATTGGTTGCACCTAAATTCACCTAAATTTATTTTCTTTCAAAAACTTTGATTCCTTGGTGCTTGCAGCCGTTTGTCTTTTAAAAAAATGCAGCCTGGACAAAAGAAAATTTATCATAATGTATGCATACAGAGCTTTGGCTTTTTCTTCACTTTGAAGGAAACTGACAGAAGATGTAAAAAAGAATGCGTCAGAAACAAAGGGTCTGTCTGACCACAAAAGAACTACCCTAAAGAAAACCTTCAAGAGGATCTTTGTTGAACACGCTTATGCTCAGGAAGGAAGAGGAAAAAGGAGGGATCTACATGATGTGCACCATAGAAGAAACCTATTCAAGAAGGCGGAGACGAAGAAGAAATGCTACAAATAGCACAGACATAAAGCATTACAAAAACCCAAAAAATGCTGAATCTCTCTGATCAAGGATCTTCGTACCCATAGCCATCATCTGTGATCAAAACAAGTGTGTGTGGTAGGTATCACATGTTGTTGAGTCCAATGCTGGTCATGTTTGAAGCTCTCCTCCCTTCATTCCTGAGCACCACCAAGTCTTCTTCCTGAATCTCCATCACATTTGCAGTTCTAGAACTGCAAATGAGCTGCTAGACACGTTTGAGCCAATGCTTGGATCTGAACTCGTCTGAAATTCACGAAACCCATCTGAGTTTGAAGAAAGATGCAGATGATTCTTGGCAGAAATTCAGCTCCACTGATCCCAAAACTCAGGAATCTGAGAAATTTTCCCCAATCAAAACATGAAGCGTCAGTCAGTCGTTGGGGGATTCATTCCTTTCTGTCTGCAACTCTTCGTCTTCCAGCCTCCGGCGCTCTTCACGTCCCCCCATTGTGGAACCAGATTCTCTGGAATGCTTTGCTGCTGATTCCAAAGCCTATGGCAGCCTATTACAGCATCAAGGTCACAGGTGGGCAGATTATATCATCTTCTTGACCACATTATATGACATAATCTTCTGGTGATGATCATATAATCACTTGGTAATAGGGACCAAAATCTCTGTTGGACATGAAATTTTTTTCTTAAAATTATTGAATCTGCCACCCCTGGCATTAATGTCATGGAGTGGTTTCGCCCTTGCCCATTACCTTTAGGTAAGGCGCCAAGTGAGCCTATTATGCACCATAGCCCATCCCACCTAAACCTCCGATGAAATCATCGTCACTGGAATTATGTTCACCCAATGCCTTACCAAAACGTAATGGCCAGGGACTTGATCATTCCGTAGTACATTTTGAGGTGCTAATTCATAGCAATGCTGATCACAGAAGCCTGTTAAAGCCTATTTTACAACATATTTTATGGAGTTAAATATTCAATACAAGTCTTCAAAACAATTTAAGGGTTCCAATTCTAACAATCTCATTCATCACAAGACTTTTGTTCCCAACACCCAGCAGGCAAGCACAAACCTATTTTGGCCCTCTATACTGATGTCTGCAATTGCATACACAAGGTGTGTTGTTACTGAAACATCAAAACATTGTTTATATTTTCGAAAGCATACATGCAAAGTCAATGCTTTTTTTACATTTGAGGACTTGCTAGGTTGTCGTATGCAAGAATTGTTAGATCCCTTGTACATAATTAATGAGCTGGAGTTTATGTTCTTGAGATAAATGAAGGTCCAAAAACAAAATGTAGTTCTTCTTGAGAATGAAATTGGAATATAAAATAGTTTGTGCAAATGCCAGGAACACATCTCACAATGAAAGACGTAGTTGCTCTTCAAACATCCAGAAAGAATTTTGGTAAAATTTGCTATGGACTTTTTGAGTGTGCATTTGCTAGTGGGTTATGCTTTCTTTAATCTCTTTCTATTCTTCCAAGAAAGTTCCAAATTCTTTATGAAGGGACTCACACACAAGACCTCACAAGTTCTCACCAGTGTTGGTTGGATATTGAAAAATGACCTAGATATCCAGCTGGCTCTAGGGCAAGGTATGAATAACCTACCTACCAGGTTATTCAAAAACCCGAGTAGAGACTCAACCCGCCTACTATGCAGTTTCTCGATACCCAACCAAAACCTATTGGTCTATTGGTCACTTTGATGCAAAGTGATACTCAATTTTTTCCCTTCCATGCAAAATTTGTAGCTTTCATCCAACCCAGCTATTCCTAAACCATAAACCTTTTTTTCATTTTCTTTTGTGCTCCATTGCAAAAAGCTCTTCTTCACTTTCAATGATTGTGGTTACTACTCATATTTGCAAGAGGACATATCATAGATATGGTGGCACTTCTAATTTTGCCTTTTGACCTCAATTCTTTCCTTAACAAATCTATAGTGTCTAGATTGAGGAACTTCAATTTTTGTGTGGTGCTTGTGACTTGAATGGAAGTTAGCTAGGATGGACTTTTGTTGGAAATTGTAGATTCACCTAAATGAGCTCCACAACATTGGTGTTTTGGATTGATGTGAGCCCTACCGACATGGCCATGGCTAGTAGTCTCAATATTTAAAAATTGGGTTAGGAATATGTGAGTGTGGTGAAGTTATTAGGGGGGTTTAACAACTTTGTGTTAGGATAGGGGTTGATGAGTGTGCACAAGGTGTGAGGGGGGGGGGTTTAATTGTCTGAAATACGATATTAGTTGGGTTAGTTCTTTTCTACAGCAAAGAGTGGATAAACCATAGTTTTGGAAACTTACTGGCGGAAGTAGGGATGAGAAATCTCTAGAAGGCTGGGGAAAGAAATACAAACACCAGAGTTCATGGTGTGCGACAAAACATTGGTCTAGTATTAGTAGTTGGCAAGTAGCAAGAACGCTGGGAATTTATGTAGTAGGGTGAGGGGGTTAGTGAAAGGCCCAATAGAGCTAGAGCAATCTTCAACCCATAGGAGCAAAGGATTGATTCAAATCAGCTTAATGATTAAATAGACGATGTGACAGTGTGCCAATGATAATAGGAGTTTCATGAGGACTGAAATGTTTATTTAGATTATGAGCGAGTTCAACAAGGAGCTACAAGTACATGTCAAGTCCTAAGCTACGCTTTAGCTCATAACTGTAGGAAGTCTAGAATGCGTCGAATGGTACGAACTAGGTAGTCCGCTTTGCTATTAGGAGGTAGTCGACGAATCGGACCGCGCAACCAACGATAGTGTCCAACGCCGGGAACTGAAGACCAAGCGAAGATAGAAGTGTCTTCGGTTTCATAACAACCTTCGCAGACAGTTTCGAGTTCGTCACCAGAAGCGGGGTCAACTTGTAATAAGATCACTAGGGTGCGGGAGTTTGGCGAAATACGATAGTACCAAGCTCGAGGGGGTTCAACTTCGAGACGAGCGCGCACTTCGCGAGGTTCGGGTTCTTCATCGCGAGGACGCTGCGTTAGGGTTAGATTTAAAAATGACTCCGAAGGCGGTTCTGCATCCGTTTGTGCGGTTTGAGGCCCGTAGGATGTGACCGTGCGCAATGCCATACTTTCAAGGAAGAGAGGAAAAATCTTCAACAAAATCGAATTGACAATGGAGATGGGGTGGACTTGTGACATCAAGTTTTGCGGTCATGATTTATAGGCCGAGGAAAGGAAGAGGAGGTGTAAATGATGGCCTAGGACCATGGTAAAATAAAAATTTAAGGTCAAAGGATAAAAAATAAAATAAAATGAAGGTTCAAATAAGTTGTTCAAGGGGAAGTGGGAATAGGTAACAAGGAACCTTTTTCTTCTCCTCCCATTGACCACCAAGCAAAGGATCTTCATTGACCACCAAGCATGGGATCCTCCTTTGACCACCAAGCATGGGATCCTTTATTGACCACTAAACAAGGGATCTTCATTGACCACCAAGCAAGGGATCTTCATTGACCACCAAGCAAGGGATCTTCTTTGACCACCA
>Ga0209611_10003622_pt1 | contig 26707 bp, 22 predicted proteins | sample S1TSphgellanicum_3_FD_187693 | JGI IMG/M metagenome (GOLD analysis project Ga0209611, IMG submission 187693) | Host-associated microbial communities from peat moss isolated from Minnesota, USA - S1T2_Fc - Sphagnum magellanicum MG (SPAdes) (version 2) | ecosystem: Host-associated > Plants > Peat...
TTTGCTAGGCGAGACAGGCAGTTGTCTGTTGGCTCCACCTGTTTTGTTGTCAGTATCAGTTCTAATGAATCAACAACTGAGATACACGCCTAAAATTTGAATCATTGGCTTCAAAACTGGTTAAGCGGTGGAACACTCCCTGATGTAACCCATTACCAGGTAGCGGAACGATTGCTTGCCTTGTGGTGTTTCTGGGTGGAACAGGCCCGTTGATACATAGTCCGTATCCACATGAAAGTGCAGTTTGGATTTGGATGTCAATTATAAGCTTTTGCTTTGGGGGTGCATGCACATGTTTCAGTAGTAGATCCAAACCAGTGATTTGCTTCAAGCTGTGTATTCATAGCAATAGCTACTAGCATGACAATATTCAACACATTAAATATTGATTAGTTTCCATTTTAGTGTGTTAAGAGAATTATTGAGAGTTGGGACTTGGATAGAGTTTTAATTATATATCTTGAACTCAATTATTCTTGTTTTCTAGGACTGTGGAACAGAGTGTCAGGTTGTTCACAAATAATTGTGCATGGAAGTTTAAACTTTAAACCACACAATAAATTATTTGAAGCCGCTTGGCTCCATCAACACAAATGGGGCTCCATAATAAAATTCCCAAACTTCATAATCTTAAATGGCTAGTGTATGTCTTTGTATTGAACAAAGCCGTGCATATGCTTCTCTCAGCTATGCCCCAATTATCCATCTTTATCAAATACCCTCACATATCATTTCAAAAAATTACAATGACTTGAAAAACACCAATACACAAATTCACCATTTTATTCTACAACATACGAATGCATCTTCCTAGGCATGGATGAAAAAGGCAACCTTGGCAACAAAGAAATGAAATACATATATATATGTTCAACAAGTTGAAGGAAAAAAAGAGATGAAGGTTTTTGCACTTGTGACATATGCATGATTCATCAAGATAATATTTTAAACTTTAAAATAGACCTTCATGCTCATGGGGGGCTCATAGCTAGTGATCCTGGTACATACATATACACCAACTTGGTGATCTAAGCATGAAAACCAAAGTCCAAGGCTAGTACACAGAAATTGTTTATGTCCCCAAGGCAAGTTGCACATGGTTACCCTTTCCATGCAATTAATCCACACAAAAATTACTATTAGAAGACCACAATTGGTACACCTCTATACTACACATTAAAGTCCAATTCAAATACATGCACAACACACTCAAACACAAGAATTGCAAATCTAAGTGGCCTTCACCATCTGCAAACTTGAACGTGGAATATAAACAATTTCACATGGACTGAAACATATATATCTTTATTTCATTGAGTAAAATTGATCATCATTCACATTAGTGTTGAATATTTTGTGTGCATGTTAAATTTACAAAGATCCTGCATGTATTATGCCATTGAACTTGCATGTGACGCAATCAAATTCTTACTAAATTCTTAGTAAGAGGTCACATTGTTTCACATCACAATAGATAACAATTTTGATCAATTCCAATATTCTTGTTTGCATATACATGTTTGTGTGAGTAATTCTGCCACACACCCGCAACATCACCATAGTAGAATAATATCTAACAATTTAGAATGCATTGAATTTTCAAAAACTAAGCTTGATAAAAGTTCTACATTAATTGTTGCAATTTCAAAAACCTCTCACGATGCAAAACATTTCAAATTTAATTCAATCAGTTATGAATTATCCAACCACACCATTAACCATGTGTGTGTGAAAATAACAACTCAAACGTAAGCTTGAAACTTTACATCCAAAGTTTACATAGTACAAAGTTCCAAGAAATTATTCCAATATGTGATTTTGTAAACACGTGAACAAAACCACACAAATGCAGCTCCAACATTGAAGAAATTCCATGAATGTGGAACAAAAATGTGTAATCACTTTTGATGATAGTAAGCTGTTTTTGTTTGCTTAATCTCATCATAAATGTGTTCTCTTTCTATTCATGCAAGTAGGATCACAAATGCATCGAAGAGTATGCATAACATCATACCTTTAACTCCATTGAATCACTCTATTGAGGTAGTACATTGCAAAGTGAGATTTCCAATTAACCAACTACTGTGGCTTGACCATCAGGCGGGGAAGAATTATTGTCTCCCTTTTTTGCCTTTTTCTTTTGGTAATCTTTCACGGCAGCCTTGATTGCATCCTCAGCCAACATACTGCAGTGCAACTTCACAGGTGGCAATGACAAATGCTTTGCAATGTCGCTACAATGACTCAATGAAGGATTTGTTAGCAATGTAGGACAACTAATGCACTTTGTTATGTGAGGCTATGGTGTCGAGTTTGTCAGATTATTTTTAGTAAGACAAAGAGGGTGGGAAATCACAACTCTAGTAGGAAAGCTACATAATGTTACAAACATCTCATGTGAAAATGTGAGTTCTATGATGGTACCTGTTCTTTATAGTCAATACTTCCTCCATTTGCCTTCCCTTGATCCATTCTGTTGCTGCATGAATCAGAAATAATATGTTTCATTTTATACCTGGAAAGACTGACAACAATTTTCTGGTGTATACACTTCCATTTGTGAAACAAGGGCTAGTGTGTGCCAACAAAACTAAAATGTTCTTTGGATAGGCATGCAACATGATGAAGAAGACAATGTGCATGGCAAAACAAAATACATTTCTTCTATGCAGAATATGTTTGATGAGAGCCATTGTCTAGCACAACCTTTGCAAGACTAATCATAATAGAACAAATTTCAATCTTTAGCGACTTGACATTGAATTCACTGCACAAATAGATTTATTTTATATACAATGGAATTCATCAACTAACCCACAGAGGAGGAGGCAATGGCAGATCCACATCCGAAGGTTTTAAAACACGAATCAACAATTTTGCCAGTGTTCTCGTCCACCTTAATTTGCAACTTCATCACATCCCCACATGCTGGAGATCCCACCAATCCTGTTCCTACGGTGGGATCATCTTTATCAAAAGAACCGACATTACGAGGGTTGTCGTAATGCTCCACAACTTTCTCGTGATACAATCTCGAAGTCAATAAAAGGCCCCCTCTCTTTGGTTGGGTCATAGCACTGGCCACACTCACCAACCCCCTTGTGAATTGGCCTAACATGATGGTCTCCCCCTACGAGGTTCAAACTTGTGCACTTTCACTTCACTCCCCTCTCAAAACAAGTTGCAATTATCCCAAAGGTGTGAATGGACAACATTGCATTGTTGGTGCATTCGAAGATTTATCAATTATGGCGGTTTCCCAAAATCCATTACCTAGATTGTTTTGCAACAAAGAGGTGACAAATTGGGGAAGATGTTGATATTGCCTCTATTAGTGTACAAATGTTCATGTATTCAGAAATGAGAGCTGTGGGTGAAGTACCAAGGGATGCCAAGGGTGAGATACGATGCCCTTTCATTTTCCCAAGCGCCACATCACTGAATTCATCAGGTTGAAGAAGCATAATAGGGCTCCCACCATATGCTCTAGTACCTAGGCTGGTTGGGCGGCAAGGTTGCCTAATAATTTTCTTCAGGGTCGTCTACACTCAGCAGTTAAAATAATAATATTTTACAATGCGGCATTATACTGAATAATAATGAAGCTAATAGACTTAACCCTAAAGTTAGGCGATGATTAAGGGGGCGAGAACGGCCAATTTCGGCATAATAGGGCATCAAACGCGAAACTGGGAATGAAAATTTTACAAAAAGAAATAACTGGGACGCAAACTAGTCTTCCACCGATTTTGGTGGTGAACTGAGTTTCATCCCGTGTTCCTTTTACCTGAGCGCCTGCACTCCTACTATATATATTTTCACTGCTCCTGCCAGTACAACTATTATAATTACTCTCGAACCTTGTGCATTAAATGCTGAGTTTCAGCATTTCATACCCAGATTTAATAAAATTTCCTTACTTTGCAGATACCACTGAAAGAGGGGATAGGGGGCGAAAGCAGAGGAGATAGGGGGTGAGGGTGACTTTCCTGATAACTGATTGAGAGTTTCTTTCTGAAAACTTGAGAGTTTCTTTCTGAAAACTTGGGAGTTTCTTTGAGATTTTTGGCGTGGCCCAGTCTGATGTTTTTCAGACAAGTTTTAGTAACTTCAAAAATAATTAATTAGTGCCTAACCAGGCTAGGTATTATGTTATGTTCTCATGTGATTGTTGAATTCCTTTATCTCTATCTAGCAACGTAGAAATATTTTTCTGGAAATATTTTCCCCTAGAAACCAAAATTAGCAAAAGTGCCATGACAAGAAGCCTTACTACAGTTGGGGCTTTATTCTCCAACTGCTTGGTCTCTCATCAGACACAAGTCTCCCCCAAGCTTGGGCTGTGTCTAGCCTTTTTTTAATGACGTGAAATTTCGCCAAAAATCGAAATAAAAAACTAGATATTCGAAATTGAAATGGGTTTGGAGGTTTTCACTCGTCAGAAGTGAGGGAAAAATAGAGTAAAAATCATCAAACTTATATATTTGATTTTCTAATATAAGGACAATTAAAGTTTTGTACTTCATGTATGGTTTATAGCCATATTTGGTTAAATCTTCCTAGAGATGAAAGTCACTTTTTTCTAACGTATCTTCATATGGATGATGGTCACTCTGGCTAGAAACAAAAATTCCTAAAACAAACACTGGAACTTGTATGAGAGGTCTTGAGTAGTGCTATAGTGCCAACAGTTGGGACTTGGGGGACATGTCAGCCACTCGCAAATCACTTAGAGAAATTTCCTATTGCAATTGGAGGGCATTTATATCCAAGAATATCCTTAGTACAAAAGAGAAAAGATATTATGCCTAGTCCTTAAAAGTGTGAGGAATCTTATTCCTATTAGGGGCCGAGGGATCTTACACCTAAGATCCATTTCACTTTTGGTAAGTAGGTGTAAGAATGCTTCCCCTCCTACTCCTTGTTATGTACATACATTTAGGTTTATTATAATTGTCACCACATGCTTTACATTGGGTACGGCCCATTGGTGGGGGACCAAAGTTAGCTACCACCTCATCCTAAGCCCCTTATTTTGGCAATGCACCCACCTTGGGGCTTGACCCCTGACATCAGAGAGGCCCAAATATTGCTACTTTTCAGTGTAAATTTGCACTGCCCTGATGTTTACAGGTTAACCCTACATTGTGGATATGGGTTATAAAAGTGAGGTGCAAGTTTTGGAGGTCAAGGTTAGAAGTGGGGTGATTTAGGCGCACAAGTTTGTGTTGAGAACGCAAGCCAAGGTGATAGTTGACATGATTGTTACCACCCTGATCAAAGTTAAAAGTTTCAATAGGCAATGTGCATTTGTGTTTTTACAATGCCTTAGCTATAGCCAAAATAGAGGACTTTGTGAGTGTTTATTTCTAAATTGTCATGAAGACCTTTAAAATCTTAGCACATAACTATTGTTGTACCAAAGGGTTGATAGTGACTTGGAACCAACATTATTTCATGCTTCCAATATTCCCATGCTTATTTAGCCCTTTATCATATTGCCCAACACACCACTATCATGACTTGCAATGCCTGCAAACAGCAACAATCACATCTTATCTCCACATGCCTTCAACTAGAGCCCAAGCATACACAAATATCCCTTGAAAATTTTTGTGAGTCCCACACCCAAAACCTCCAACTCAATTTTGTAAAATCAAAATATGAAACTTTGAGTTGTTCAATTTCATCATGTTTTATATGTGTCAAAGCATTTCAATCAATTGTTTGTTGTTACACAATTTTGTTTCACACTCATCATCGTTGCATTTTTTTGCACACTTTTTTTTTTCCAATCTTATTTATTGTTTCTATGGTTTTCAAGGTCCTTTGCGCACTTTGATGTGGTGCATAAAATTTCAATTATGTTGTTTGAACTTTACACAACCAATTTATTTTATTTTGTATTTGTTGCAAGGGTGTTGGCAATGGTAACTTCTGAATTTTGTTGTAAAGGCGTAGGTGATGGTGATAGTGTCATTGTTATTCACACGTGCCACACGATGCAAGCTACAATGATCTTGGGGGCCTAAATGTTCAAGTTCAAAAATAGGAATATGGATCAAAAGGTGGGGTCCAAACCAGCTTGAACCACCTTCAATTGTTCAAGGCCATCACTTTGCTTACAATCAAGGTCCTATTGTGTTTGTGTTTTGGGCTATGGATGGAGATTCTCTAACATGCTTATAATGCACGGTTCATTGATGGATGTTGGTTCACATAATCCCCAAGGCCACTTTTTATAAACCTTCACACATGCCTAAAGGACAAGGTAGATGTTCACATCTATTTCCAAAAATGTACCCATGACATTTGGATTCAAGGGGTGAGAAGGATTGTCAAAATGCCAAACCCCACCTTTCAAGCAAGGTCACATTTTGAGGCATGACAAGAAGAAGCAAGTTATGAAGGCAACCCCAATGTGGAGGGAGTTAGAAATCCTGTGTTAATAAAGGTACTTTTTGTTCATTGTTGTGGGGATGTGATTGAAGTTTTTTTAGCAAAAATTAGGAGGAAGTTACATGATAGAGTTGTTTATAATTTTCATGTTTCATCACCCAAAATATTCTCAAGATATTCAAATGTATGGCCATGAGGTCAAAATTACGGATAAAGTTAGTGGATGTTCTCCAATATATAATTCTTTCGAAATAAATTTTAAAAATTTGAACATATTTATTTGTCCTATTTAGTTTTATGCATCTATAGTTCAAATTTGACATACACTTTTATGAGTTTTTTGTATGTTTATTTTATGAGATTCACCATGTATGTACAATTTTGACTATATCATGTAATTACATTTGGTTGTCACGTATTTTAGATATTCTCTATGGACGTTTGTTTTCCCAAGAAGGTTGGGATGGTGGAAGCACTTTCAAGTTTAAGTCACTAGGGAATATAAATGTATTAGTCATGCATAACCATTTACTTGGAGGAAGTTGAAATTTGTTGAACATCATCATGAGTTATGAACTTTACCTTATTTTATTAAGCTTAAAATTGTGTTTTACCTTTGAAAAAATCACCATGTAAATGTCCAAAACATGTTCACATATGACTTCATAAAGGAGCAAGGGTTAACAAACCTCCACACATGCCCATTTGGTAAATCACATGTTTACTCTTGGTTAGGCTTCAACACCATTCAAAGAAAGAAAAGTTTTGAAAAATAAAATTAAAAAATAATGACCCCTTGTACTCAACATGGCTACACACATCATAACAAAGATAAAGACTAAGTCTTCATCCATTCCATCCATTTCCACCCATTCCCTCTTTCTTAGTCACTAGTAATGCTTATCACATCCACCACGGTGTAAAATTGTTCCCTCTATCTAGGTCATTAACAATGGTGATCGCATCCGAAATGATGTAAAATTGTTCCCAATTCCCCACAAATATACATGAAAAATAAGACAATATAAAATGAAAAACTATTTAAATTCAACCACTTGAACAAATTGTTGCAACCAACCAACCAACCAATCAATCAAGAGTAAACCCACTAGCATTTACAAGTGCTCGATGAATCCTATGCAAATTTCTTAACCCAAAAGGAACATTATAATGGTGCATTCACACTTGATGTTAAGTCAGTGTTAAATGAAAATCTAGGTGGCACCCAATGTTAAGTGGGCCATAGCTCAATGTTAAGTGAATGCTAGCTTAACATAAAATTTTCATGGCGATTGGGATTTTAAGTCCTAAATGGCTAGCAGGGTGTTAGGGGGGCTTTACCCTAGAGTCCCTAACACCAAGTGTGAATGCACCTTTCTTGACTCAAATCACCCATATGCTACACAACATGCAAACTATGTTGTGAACATGGATTAAATAGGTTCACACAGGAACCAGATAAATAAAAGCTACCTACTACAAAATCTTGTTCACACTGAAGTTTCGGTGCCTTACGCTGGGCTTTCTTCGTACTTGCTGCTTGCTTGCTGATGATGATGATCCTCTCCCGAGTCGGCGCATGACCGATTCCTCGATGGATGAATTCCAAACCGATGGATGAATCCCGCGATCCATCGATCGTCTGCGCACGATGGTGGTCAGGATGAATCACTGATTGATCGATGGATAATTGGATGGATGGAATCAGCAAGCCGTACCTTGCGTACCCGAGCTGTACAATATCTGTACAAAAGCTGTACGTGTCAGCGGCGAAAAAGGAAGGAAGTTGCAGGGTTTTTAGTTATTTATTTATTTATTTATTTATTTATTTATCATTTTCGTGATGTAGCTGAAGTAGCTATCATCCACAAGGAAGTTTAGCCAGATTTTGGCTACAAAAAAATATACGAAAGTAAAAGAATTTTAAGCAGCCATCACATTTTTGGCAAAAGTGCTAGAACCCAGTAGAGAAATATGGCGAATTTTCAAGGGAAAAAAAAAAAAGTTTTACCCCCATATTTGGCGACTAGAAAACCAAATAATTGAAAAAGAATTTAGCCACAAAAAAAGAAACCCTGCTTGGTTCAAGGAAAAGCTCGAGAGAGCCGGAGGAAGGAAAATGGTGCTCCCGACGTTCTACTACGACCCAGTAGCAAAGGTCCCCCTTAAGGGGGTGTAGAAAACATTTGAAGCTTGAGAAGAGAGTAGAGAAGTGGTGGGTGTGGCGGAGCCCGGATTCAGGTGGACTTGTACTCTCAAGATGGCTGAGGAGGAGAGATCGCTGGAGCAGACGCCCACATGGGCTGTGGCAGCTGTGGCAACTGTGTTTGTGCTGGTTTCGTTGCTACTGGAACGTGGGCTTCATCGCCTAGGCAAAGTAAAAGCCTCTCTCTCTCTCTCTCTCTCTCTCTCTCTCTCTCTCTCTCTCTCTCTCTCTCTGTGCCACTGTGCCATTTCTTGATGAAGAAATTTTCAGTTGCGCTTAGATTGAAAAACACGACCAACTGATGATGATGATATTATTGCACCTTGCTACTAGATTTTTTTCTCTTAGATAAAGCTGGAGTTGGACTTTGTTGGATGATGTGATCTTCAAACTTTGCTGCAGAAATTGAAGAGAGAGAAGCAAAAACCCTTGGCTCATACTCTCGAAAAAATAAAAGAAGGTACCTAGTAGGCTTTGTTTTTTCTGATTTCCTTTTGGATTTGCTTCATCTAATCTCTTTCTGATTTGAAAAAAAAACATTCAAACCCATTTGCATCCACCTACCTTTCTGCAAAGATGGAAGTCCCAGTATTGGAGGAAGAAAAGAAAAGAAAAAAACCTAGACAGGAATGGTGAATGAATGAGTCCTTGTCTTTTGTTTTTGTTGTGGGTGGGGTGGTGGATGTGTACCTTTCTAGAGTTGATGCTGCTCGGGTTCATCTCGCTGCTGCTCACAGTGTTTCAGTCTGTTGTGGCTTCAATATGCATGCCTGAGAAGTTGGGCAGGACCATGTTGCCATGTAAGTATGAGCCATCAAGCCAAGAGGAGGCTGCATCAGCGGCAATCATGGGTAATGAAACTACCCATGCTCGCCGACTGTTCCAAGCAGCAGAACCTCCTGCTGTAGCCCTACAACAATCATCAAAATGTCCAGTGGTATGTCAAGCCTGATTGATGGTGATTGAATACCCCTTTTTCTTGCCTACGTCTTCTTCATCTTCATCTTCTTGTTCTTCTTCATCTTCTTCATCATCATCACCTTCTTCTTATTCTTCATCTTCATCATCATCATTGCTGTCGCCATCATTGTCTTCTTCATCTCCTTCATCATCATCATCATCATCTTCTTCATTGTTTGCATACTCAGAGTTGGATATGTATCCACAGAACAACAAGTGCTGCATTTCCTCAACTATGTTGTGGTCTACAAGTGAAGCTTGAACTTGTAGGTTTGAGAGTTTTTTCCAGAAATTCTCATCATGAATGTACTCTTCTTTTTCACATGGGGATTTGGAATGGTAACAGATTAGATATTGAAAATTCTGAAGCCCAGAAAATCTCTATGCTTTTTTTCTTAAGAGAAAAGATCTCTAGAAAATCTCTATGCCTTATTTTCTTGAGAGAAAAGATCTCTAGAAAATCTCTGTGCCTCTTTTTCTTAAGAGAAAAGATCTCTACATGCCTTACTTGGTGATGATAGGCAGCAGTGAAACCTTCATGCACTTTTTGTTTTCCTGTATTTGAAGTCTGGTTTGAGAACTGAATGTGGCAACGACGCCCACAATGTTGGATTGGGTGGGGAGGTAGGGCAAAGTGCAGGTCATTTCTGTGGAGGGACTACATCAGCTACACATTTTTATCTTTGTCATGGCTGTAGTACATGTGTTCTACAGTTGTATCACTGTGCTTCTCGGCTTTTACAAGGTGAATTTGAGCTTTACTTAAGCTTCTTCCCTCCAGGAAAATCTAACCCACTATGGAGAATTCTTCTATCTTGCACTAAAATTATAGCCTGTTGGCCACATGGTAATAGTACCAACTGTAATTCTGTCACTAAAGTTCATTCAAACACACATGAAGTAAGTCCCACAGTCACAAAAAGAGATGGTGACTCAAAGTGGGGACAAATGTTTGATGGCGCACCAAAAATGTGGTGACCCACCATTGAATGGGAACCCAAAGTGTGGGTGACCCATTCAATGGCAATGACTGACAGATCCACTGAAGGAAAGATTCACTTACCTTTGTCCTTCATTTTGGGGTTCATCCATTGTGTTTCTCTTCTGGTCTTAATGACCAAGAAGTTCTTGTGGCAAATGTTTTGAGACTTCAATCTGACATTGCACTTTCGTACCTGGTGAGCAGATGCATAGTTGGAAAAAATGGGAAGAAGAAATTCAGAAGGAGGAATTCAACAGCATTGGAGCTGGTAAAACCTGATTTGTGATTTTTCAAGTAGAAGACTTCTGAGGGAAATTTGTGTACCTTTCTCTGTTTTGGTAGTCAGTTGGAAGTCTGTGCACAGTAGTAAATGTTTGTAATAATGTGATGGTATTGTGCAGCAACAAGGAAACACCACAAATTGGTGGGTAACACATTTGTCTCAAGCCGAATCATTCACCCTTGTTTAGCGACATCAAGAACTGGGTTGAATCTTGATAGCTGGCTTGTAAGTCTAAAAATCCTTGGAACTCCTTTTCACCTCATTTATTTGACCATTGCATCAACAACCAAAAAATTATCATGTTTCTCTCCTGCTTCTAGGAACTGGAAATACACAACTCAATCAAGACCCATCCAATTTTTATTTATTTTCAAATGTGTTTTGAGTTGATACAATTTCAATCTACCAATTCTATGTCATTGCAAGTATGCAGGTGAGTTTTTTCCGGCAGTTTGGCATATCTGTGACAAAGGAGGATTATAATTGTCTCCGGTTGGGTTTCATTGCTGTAAGGATGGGTGCACACACGCACACACACAATACCACTTGTGTATATCCATAGCATGTTTCCTACATGTGCTGTTACCTTTTTTTCATCATGAAAAATTTTGTTTGCCCACTTGACATGTCAAAACGTTTTTCTCTAGACAAATTGTAAGGTACCCAAATGTGCAGTAATTGATGTGTATTGAAAGGGAGTTTTGACTCAAGACCCAAATGGATTGTGGTGCAGAATCATAAGCTAGGCATGAAATACAATTTTCATGGTTACATTCAACGGACCATGGAAGATGATTTCAAAGTTGTAGTGGGCATCAGGTTTGTGCAATTTCCTCAACTTTTAAAATCCTGTCATATTTTTCTTAATAAGCTTATAATGCATAAAGCACTGGCACGGCAGGGGAAGATAATTTGAGACCATGATTTGTATGGTGTGTGTGGGGGTCTCTCAAAACAGTGCATACTTGTGGGCATTTGTTATCATCTTTCTACTCCTCAATGTTCATGGTATGTACAACTATTCTTCCATATAAACCCATGACCCAATTTCAATTTCCTTCTGAGCTCACTTCAGTGCATGTCTGCTGATCTGCTTTGATGCACATTTCTTTGATACTTCTTAGATCAACTTTCCTTGTTAGAAATGCAAGACTTTGTGAGTTGAATCTACACTCCAATATTTCTTGAACCAGCATGTGAATGTCTTGTTTGTCAGGTTGGTATACATACTTCTGGATTGCTTTCATACCATTCATTGTACGTGCCAACACCTATGACTTTTGATTGTCCACAAATGCTCATAAAGGAATCAGCAGGAGGATGCTTCATTTGTGCTTCATTATGGACAGAAAATGGTAGTTTGGTAGACCATGTCTTTTTGGACAAGATTCATGTAGTTTGGGCCTAATCATTCTCTTCTTGTGAGCCAGCAGCTTATATTGTTGGTAGGGACAAAGTTACAACAAATCATTACAGATTTGGCACTGGAAGTACGGGCGAGTGTGAAACCCATTGAGATGCCTTTAGAGGAAGTGAATAGCACTGTCATCAAGAATCTGGATGACCCACAAGGCCAGGAGCTAGTATGCAACCATGTCAGGCCCCGAGATGACCTATTCTGGTTCAGTCGACCGCAACTTGTGCTCTACCTCATCCACTTCATTCTCTTCCAGGTATCAAGCATCAAAACCAGAAACTCATAGAATACCTACTTCAATGTAATAATTTCACAGATGGGCATATGGGTGCTCTTATAATTTAACTATCTTCTAATTCTTCATCTTCTCACAGTTAAGTCACTATCATACATACTACTGTTGATGGTCCCGGAACAGGTGTGAGACTGGCACTTTTGTTCATACCGGTGTGTGTTTTTCGTTTTTTGTTTGTTTCTTCTGTCTTCCCTAGTTTGGTTCTTTCCATGGCTTCCTGAGGAAATTGCTGCTTCTTCTTCATCATGAGAATTGAGATTTCTCTATTCTTATGAAAGATATATATTCTACGTCTTGTTGTCTAATGACTAAACCTTTGCTCTTCTTTGTTGCAGAACGCTTTCGAGCTTGCCTACTTCTTCTGGATTCTGGTAATTTTTCATATTCCACTGTTTTGCTAATGTGAGCTTGAGGATAAAATAAGGATTGTGCAGTACCCAAATTCCATCTAGCACCACTCACATAGTGGCAGAATTTAGTTTGGAAATCTGTTTATTATGATCTAGTTCTGCAAATAGAAGTGACAAATTGTGTCCTGCAGAATGCGGTATACACTAAGAATAGCCATATAAGAATTTGGTAAGAGATTCATATATATATATATATGTCCTCAAATTCCAAGCTTTTCTTTGTCCATATGAGCACACTGAAAAGAGCATTGCATTTTTTTCTAAACTTATGGCACTGTTTTTGCAGAAAACCTTTGGGATAACATCATGCATCATGGGGAAGGCATGGGTGGTGATTGTGCGCTTAGTCATAGGGTAAGTTGTGCTTCTTGAGTGTGCATGCTTACCATCAACCAAACTGTATCTCCTTGCTTCTGCATGCTTGTGGCACATGATGTCTATTGATGTGCTTGTGAACAGTATGTGTATGGTATTAGTAAGCCCCTGATTGTCAAATGCTCATCCATATTTGGAAAATGGTGCCAGGGTTTTTGTCCAAGTGTTGTGCAGCTACAGCACTCTCCCTCTTTATGCCCTTGTCACACAGGTGTAATCTCATACTCTGTTGTATTCATGTCTCTTCAAATTTGCCATTTGAAAAGTGCACTCCTCAATCTTATTTCCTACTGCAAACCTACTACTATGTGTGAATGCCATTTTCATAAAATCATAGAGGGGAGCTTCAATGTGCCAAAGGGGGTGTGGGGTTGACAGATGGGATCTAATATCAAGCTCTCCATATTTCAAGAGTCCACTGAGTTAGCTATCCATGGGTGGAGGGAAAAGGCCAAGGAGAGGCAGAAGAAAAGAAAACTGAATCATCATTCCGAGTCGTCACCTATACGGAAGATTTTTGGTCCATCTTCCAGATCTAGGTATCAAAATTCACAACTGCAGCATTCTGTGAAGCTTTCACAGGGTGAAAGCCCGACCACCCCATCTGTACCAAGTGGTGATGTTGACAGGCATGATCAGCGTACAGAAGACATCAGAGGACAAGAACAGCCATCTGGTAAGGTTTCAATTTTTTGCTTTTGTCAAGCTGCAGCCACCTCATAATTTTCTGCAACACTTGGACTACACATAATTCCATGTGTGATCTTGTTGATCAGAATTTTCAATATACCTGATTCTTTTATTGCATCCATGTGGAGTGTAGGGGAGCTGAAGTACATAAATGTGCTATATTGACAGTAATTGATGTTCTTGAGTGTTGCTCATCTCAGATGGATCTCACACTGTGGAGATAGTTGAACAGCCATCAGCTGCCACCGCTAAGGGTGAACAACAACCTGCACCAGCTCATGTGACAAGTGGCATTGCTACTAACTCAATCCCACATTCATTGCATGCAGTAAATCAGCTTCTCATGGCCAAGAGAAATCAGTCACAAGGAGATACCAACTGACAATAGACTATGCCAACCCACTTGCATGATTATTTCAACAAGTTGAATGCAGAGACTGAAGGAGTTGATCTTATTCACTTCTTTGCTTCATGAGATGTCAAATACCACAACAACTACCACATCTGTCTTCTTCTTGAACAAAGCTTACAAAATCAGTCATATACCTAGTGCAAACCCAAAATCCATCAAATGAATTCGACCCTCTGCTTTGGAAAACTCACATTGAAAAATTCTCTTCAAGCCCAATACCAACCCCTGAATTGAATTAAAAAAGGTGAGCGGGATCAGGTTGTATGTGAAACATGAGAGCCTGTACAGACTCCACATTGCAACTGCATGCAGAAGAAACGTATACACTTAAACCCTAAACCCTGAGAAGAAAGCAAGGCTTCTCTTCTTGAGCTTATTGGCCTTTGTGACTCTATTATGTGTATTCTGATAGCACACATTCAAAAGGAATTTTGAACACAAAATGCCCACATTCTCTTTTCTCCTTCACCAATTGGACAATGTTCATCTTATTGTCATAGGTATGTGGATATTGCATTTGATTGTGTTCATAGTCTATGGGGCTTTGGTTGAGTACTACATCTTTTGTTGCATTTTCTTTAACTTGCTTTTGTGGGTTGTGGCTATGTGAATGTTCAAGAACACCATACTAGCCTCTAGCATATTCAAAGTAGAGCCTAGCCGTCTAAGAATTCTATTAGGTGAGTGGGTATTGTGTCCAACTCCCCTTCGGTCATTGGCATTTTGGGGCTTGCCTTGGTAGTTGAACAATAGTGAAGGTGCATGTCGCACCTCATCCACCATTCATCTCATTAACATAATGGAGCCTCATCAAACGATTATTAGAATATGTAACAAGATGATGAGTGCATGTTGAATGCATAGACTTAAAGTTGATGCAAGGAGAGTTTTTAATCCACAAAGGAGTGCTTTTGAAAGAAATTAGGTTGGTTGATTATGATGTAAAAATCTTGGTTCTTTGCACTAATGCATGTGACAACTATGCATTAGGTCTATGCAAGATTAAGACAAGGTGACCACTCTTCAACTTGTTTTTCTCAACTTTGTCAACTTTGTTGTCACAAGAAATAATGATGCAAAGATGAAAAAAAACTAGGTTTTTTACATCCATGAACAACCTTCAAAATGTACAAACAAATTGCAATCTTCCATCCTCACAACCCACACTACCAATTTTTTTTAAAGAACCAGAATTCCAAATTCTCCAACCTTGGATACGATTCCAAACCATGATAATAAGACCATTAACCAAGCAATAACATATCAATCAATAAGGCACCCAAAAAGACTTTAGGGTGTTTATGAGATTTGTTGTGTCCACTTTGGTTTAACCACAACCTTCAATGTGGAATAACAAATCCAGCCTTTTCACCCTATACAATATTATAATCACTAGTTTACAAAAAAACAATTTTATCTACATTAATGGCCACCCATGCCATTGACCCAAGTATTAAATCTCGTGCAACATCACTCATAGCAAGGGGACCCATGGTTTGGGAGGGTTAAGAAGTGGTCACAAACCAACATTCAAAAAAATTATGTGTTGACATGAAAGGTGATGGTTAATAAGGGCAAATAGGAGGCCAAAAAAATTCATTTTCCCAAGTGATGTGAAAAGTGATTGTATGAAAAAACAAATATGGTGATCAATGAGAAATTCCTCATATGAAGTGAAAGTGAAAATAAAAGAGTCAATATGATGAAAATGCATTGATTGACTAAAATGGTTCACATGTTATTAGCATTTAAAGTAACAAACTATTTATTTCAAATGAAAAAAAAAATATTTTTGTAAATATTAGTTAATTTTCAATGACAAAAATTTTATTTAAAAAATTTTATTCCATTTATATGAAAATTGTAAAATGACATATCTGCACATATGTTGATAATATATAAAATCTTTCAATGTTACCACTTTACCAAAACAATTTATGTAACCTTTATTTCTTTCACCTAATATATTGTGGATGTTAGAACTAGTATTTTTTTCTTAAAAAACAATTGTGAGGTAGGTGGTCTAGTGATCATCCACAAGAGGACTTAAGCCAAATTTGGTTACATATCAAAGAGGAAAGTAGAAAAGTCTAAGAATCTGACTATATTCTTTCAACATGCTAAAACCTAAATTTGCTTAAATTTACTGATTTCAATTGATTTTTTCCTCATAATGTGACAACTTAGGGCCTATTTTGAGTTGCATTAGTTTTCATTTTATCACCAACATGTGAAAATTCACCCAAAAAACATGTTGATTAGAATTTAGCATAACTTTTAAAAACAAATTACTTAATTGGCAAACTAAACTAAGTAGCTTTTTTCTTTTTCCCTCCTTTTTTGGATTCCACCGGTGTTGGGTGGGTACTTGATTTTTTGTTAGTAGCTTTTTGGTTGCAGTATTTAAAAATTATTAAATAAAAGAACCTCTAAGTATGGTCTTTCCAACAATTTTGGAATCAAATAAACCTTTGATTTTGCTTCTTTGAAAAACCCAATGGTTTTCTTGAAAGAATGGGAAAGAAGTGATAGTTTAAATAGACAATTATTTGATTCATTGTTATAATTTGCAAACCAGGATTTTTATATTATAGATTTAATTTTTTATTTTTGAGAACCATAGATATGAAATTAAAAAGTTGCCTTAGAAAAACCCAATTAAGATTTGGTGTCATTTCTAACACCCAGCCAACACTAGTTTGCATGTTTGCACATCAACATCCTACAAGGAAAAAGGTATCACAATTAATTGTTAATTCTTATAACAAGATCTTTATTCAAAGGAGATTTATTAAATACTTGAGTGACAATAAATTTTCTGAGAATTTTTGCATCTTGGTGGCTTTCACAAATAAAATGGAAATTCTTTACTTAAAATATTTATTTTTCTCATTTTTTAAAAAAAATTGCCAACTTTTCAATACAAAATTGGGTCAAATTTCATCACCTTTGACTCACTTTTAGTTTTGGGATAATTTCTCACTAGCTTTTTTTTGCAATCATAGTAACTGAATGGATTTGGCATTAATTACTTCTTTTTTCAATTTTCATTTTTTTGAAAATTTTATCACCTAAAATTCATTTCGAAATTTCAAGTTGCAAAAAGTTTTAGAAACTTAAGAATAGGATTACTAGAATGGTTTTCAGCATGTCAATTGTGAACTTTTGAAATTATGGTAGAACCAATGAAGGTGTTCTAGAAAGAAAGCATGAATGGTTCTCCAAGGAGAAGACACTTGAAGAGAGTCCACAAGGTACCAAGAAATGAAATTTCACTACTAAGATTAGTGGTTTGATTTTCTCATATCATGGAGCTCTTCCTTGATGACTTTGATTTAAGACAAGATTGCATCTCTATGGTGCAATAAGAGGGGGTTGTGTGTGTATTGGAAATATGATCAAGGAGCATAATCCAAGGATGCTTGGAGTTCATTGAACTTTTTTTGGCATGGCAAAAGTAGTTTTACTAAAGACAATTACAAGAAACATATACATAGTATGCACATAAGATGAATGTCTAATGTGGGAAGTGCAAGGAAAAATGGAGTATTTGGTGCCAAGGAAAATTACAAACCAAATGAAATGTTGGTTAGTTAGTTGCATTATGTTGTTTTGTGATTTGATGCAAGGATGTTTCAATGTTTTGATGCAAAATATTGTGTATTTCTAAAAATATGATCATCATTTGCATATATTGGCTTTTCAAAATCAATAGCTTAGCTTGTCAAGTTGAGTTGTTTGTTGTCTCATTGTGAGGAATGGCTTTATAGGTAAGAATTTTTGTCATTTGTGTCAAGGTTATCAAAATGTTTCACGATTTTATTTTCGTTGAAAGGTACTCACAACTAAATGTCATTCAATGTTTATTGTGCATTACATCAATTGTTGACTTGATGACCATAACAATTATGCCTATTTTAGTGAATGAATAGTTCTAAGCATTTGAATGGAACATATTTGACAACTTCATATTTTTTATTTTCTTTTGGGTTGAACTTTGTATATGTTCCTACACTTGCAAATCAAATTTTGTTCAATTTTTCACAGATTGTTTCTTAATGTTTTTTGCCATTTAATATTTCATTTCTTGAAAAAAAAATTAAGGCTTCAAAAATGTTCACACAATTTTATCACCTTTGAAAGGATTGGTATTGTCCATGTATCTTGGTGATAATCTCATTCATTTGAAATGTTTCTATAATGGAACCCAAAAATATTTATTAATATTATATTGTAATTGGAAATGCATTTTTTGAAATAAATAAACTTGGGTTTCACGTTGCTACAAACTACCAATGACAATTTGCCTTTTTATTATGTTTTCATATAATTATTAGTAATTCATCATTATTTATGTCAATGTCAATTTTAATTTCAATTAATACAAATATCATGAACATGAAAAAAACATATGTTAATTTGCCTTTCCATATCCATGTTGGTGGGTAAGGAAAGAGATGAAATAGTTATAAAAATAAAAAATAATTATTAAGAAAGGACTATATTAGGAAAGGAGTGAAGTAGTTATAAGGATAAGAGCTAGGTTTTTTTTTTCAATTGAGATAATTAGATTTGAAAATGAAGTAATTATCTTTGGAAATGTCTCTGAATTGTCAAAGAACAAACATACAAAAAAATTATGCAAAATCAATAATGAGCCTACAAAAGATTATAAAAAACCACCCATATATCAACTCTTCAAAATTCCCGTCATTAAAATAATTATTCAACACCTCATGTCAAATCCATTTGTGTTCTATCGTATTTGAGCAATTTTTAAAAACTTATCACTAGCTAATGTTACATCTTTCTTGGGATGCTTGCTATTGACGCAACATCAAACAAAAATTCTTGTTCACACGTTATGACATTTGAACAATTTCTGAATAACTTGTCATTGATTAATGCTAAATCATAAAGCATTCGAAGAATATTTGTAAGTGTATGTGGAGCACCTTATATCCATGAATTTCTCTCTTAGAAATTGAGAGAGATATTATGCCTATTCTTGAAGGGTGCGACAAAAATTATGCCTACTTTATAGATGTAAGAACCCACCCATTATTGAGTAGTAAACATAAGAACCCTCTCATTCATTCGCCTCATGATCTATAGAGGTTTGGTTCATGATAAATTTTGCTTCGTGGTGATTTACTATAGGCAAATGCCATGGGTGGGGGACATTGACATTCCCAAAATGAGAGAAAGAAACAACAACAACAACAATGGTCCAATGATTTTTTAAGTGATTAATTTTCATCAAAATGTGAAAAATATTTCTGAAAAGAATATTATATCACAAATTTTTCTTAAACATTCGCCCCCCAAAAAAATATATATATATTTACAAAAATCGTCAAATTTTACCACAATTGCCTACAATATGATAAGATGCTTAAGATTTAATTATTTTCATATTTTGAATATTGCCAAATTTGGCTAAATATACTCCTGGTGGAATGCCACTTGAGCAACATCACAAAATTGATAAATAATAATAAATACATAAATAAAATTGCAACAACCTTTCCTCAACTGAGACAATGAGCCACGAATTAAAGCAAACGATTTTTGAAAAAAGAGGGGGCAAAAAAAGAGAATTGAAATGTAATTAAAAAAAAGAAAAGGGACCAACAAAAAACAGTAATAACAGAAAATCATGGAGTGACACGCGTCTGTCAGGCATTGGGTGGTGAGTGGGTCCCATGTGAACGCGGTTTCGAGTGCGTCGTGGAAAAGCGCGTGAACGTGCCCTCGCGTGAACGTGCGTTCCCCTCTGCTACTGCCTTTTCCCTCGTCACTGTCCGAGCTGTTGTGTGCGCTTGGCAGGCACGTCTTCTCCGTTCATTTTCGCTGCCTGCCTGCCTGCCTGCTGCGGACGTGCGCGCGCGGGAAGGAGTTGCGTTTCACATCGCAGCAGCGGCCGAGAAGGGGGAGGGAGAAAGAAGAAAAGAGCGCAAGGAAAGATTTTGGGGAACAAGTAACAACAACAACAACAACAACAAACAGCAACATGGTGGAGCAGTTGACAGAGGAGCAGATTGCAGAGTTCAAAGAGGCTTTCAGTCTCTTTGACAAGGATGGCGATGGTAAGTACGTCGCACTTTTCTCGGATTGTTGATGTTCCGTTGTCTGTTATTACTACTCTCTTTCTTTCCCCGGAAGCCAGAGAAATAGATAAAAGAGTGTACACTGGTGGTGCGATTGATCTCTTATTGTATTTTTGTATGTGTTCTGTTTTCACACTTTTGAGTTTTCTGCCGATTTTTCACTCTCCCTCTCCTTTGGACGACGATGACTGTAGTGGACTGTTCATGTTTTTTGCATGTGTTCTGTTTTCACGCTTTTGTGCCTTTCTTCCGGTATTCCTCTCCTTGTCCTCAGGACGATGACTGGAGTGAACTGTTCGCTGCCTGCAAGTCTTAATGTGCTGCTGACTAACTATATGACAGACGGTGAATATTTCGGTTTTTTCTGTATGGTTCCACGAGATGTTTGCTGGAATGTACTACCTGCTTTGGTCTTGATAAGGACTTCCCACAGCTGACAATAGAGTAGGGAAAGCATTTTGAAGAAGTGGAGAACTACCTTGCTTTGTATGGTTTGGATTTGCTGTTTGGAGTGTTTTGTGGGTGAATTGACGGACTTGTGTCCGATCTATCTGTGGATATCCAGAGCGAAATTTTTCCATTGGATTCTTTCTTAAGGAATTTGTGGAGTGACAAGGTTGTGCATTGGTAGTTTGGTTCAACGAGTTTTGCAGTTCTATGTGAGTGCAGCTGTAGTGTGCAAATCCTAGACAGCCACTCTTTTCTTTCGTACAGTGGTAATGGCTTTCAGAGTATGAGGGAGTAAAAGGTTTGTCATGTAGGTATTTGCATCGTAACTGATAGAAGGAATATGAAGAGAAAATTGGGCACTAGCTTGACAAGAGTTTAAAACATTTCAAGTGGAGCAAGATAACACTGAATTTGCACAGATCTTTGCATCTTTGTTTTCTGGCATAATAGGACGTGTTCTGTACATCTTTTCAATGTCTTCTGCTCTGGTGTATTTTCTCTCTGGTGGTGTTTTTTCCCCCTTGTTTAGCTTTGTGTATATGTGCACAGTTTCATATTGACACTGCACATATCTTAACAATAAAATGATGGGGTAATTTTGTTTTTGACAGTGGAGAAAGCCTTACAGGAGTTCTGTTTTTTTGCTTCTGCAGGAAGTATCACAACAAAGGAACTGGGCACCGTAATGCGCTCTTTGGGGCAAAATCCCACAGAAGCAGAGCTCCAGGACATGATTAATGAAGTAGATGCAGATGGAAATGGGACAATTGACTTCCCTGAGTTTCTGAACCTGATGGCGCGCAAAATGAAGGATACTGATTCAGAGGAGGAATTGAAAGAAGCATTCCGGGTGTTTGACAAAGATCAAAATGGTTTCATTTCAGCTGCAGAGCTTCGACATGTCATGACAAACCTAGGGGAGAAACTCACAGATGATGAGGTGGATGAAATGATAAGGGAGGCTGATGTTGATGGAGATGGACAAATTAATTATGAGGAGTTTGTGAAAATGATGATGGCCAAGTGAACTGCAGAATTCTTTTCAGAAGTAAGTACATGGCAGGAACTCCACTCCTACCTTGTTCCTGCTAGGGTACTAGAAAGTACGGTAGGTGTGTAGGAACTTTGTCGGTTGCCTCTTCCACATTGAATTGATACCAGGATTCTTGCTTGGAGGGCTTGCTCTGTGACCAATGTTTGAGCATTGCTTATGACACATTTATGAAGTTGTGGACAATGTTTGTAGACAGTGGCATAAAACTATGTGTATTTGGGTGCATAATGGCTGATTATCTTCACATTACTTCAAACAGAGACTGCTGTGGTTGAGCTTGTCAGCCATGTCTTGCCTCCAATCTCAAATGTCACCCATATTACAATGCATTGTAGTCTAGCGTGTTCTTTCCCATTTTCTTTGGTTCCTCTATTCTACTGCGGAACGGCCCGGCCCAGTTTGACTACACTAAACTGGGTGTGCATTTCAAAACAAAATTGACCTCTAAAATTGCGGGAAGGAATTTTACACCTCCTGTGGGAGATTTTGTTTTCTCCATCCCCTCCTGCAGAAGTTTTCTCCTTTTTCATTGTGCTCCTCTCCAGCATCTTCAAGTTGCTCTGTCTTTACGCTGTGTAAAGCCCCAGTCCTTATGCTGAGTAAAGTCCTGGTCCTAGGGCTTTACACGACACAAAATTGAGGAGACAATGCAAAGTTAGCTAGTGATTGAAGGAGCAATAAAATATAAGTATCTGTCATTTTTCATTGTAACTTCAAAGCTCGCATGGGTAGTTGATGCTTACTTCATAACTGAGCCATTGGTATAGATGCTTTGGGATATGGGGTGGTGAGAAAGGGGTGATGAGTCAAAGGATGGGAAGGGGAGTGCAGTTGATGGACGGGTGTGTTTCTGAAGCTTAGGTAATGGGATTGGTGCGTGAGGAGGGAAGGCCAAGGAGCTTGATCTTGCTGGAGAAAGGTAAGTGAAGAGAGCTGTTCTAAGTGGATTGTGGAGAGTGATTGTGAAGAGAAGAAAGGTAGTGGAATAGAGGTAACCATTGTAAACAAAATAGAAGGAGGTCAGCTCGGTTGACCTAGGGAAGGAACGATGGAGAGTTGCTAAAGGAAACTGAGCATGTGCACAAAGTTTTCCTGTAAAGGGGGTGAACTCAAGGTAAGAGTTCTCCCATGAAGGGATGAGATCAAAACTTGATGCTACAAAAGTTCTTTGGCATGAAACAAAGCTTGAAACTCTTTTTTCCTGTGGTTGTGAAACAAGTTTCAGCCTGAATTTTAAATTTGGTTTTGAACTTGTTATAACTATTCAACAAGTATTTTGAATTATGCACACCAAATGTTAAGATTTAGCATCCAAAACCCAATGTCAATGAAGTTTGCTCACTTCAAAGTTTGTAGGGAATTAAGGTTTTTAAGGTGAAAAAAAAGTTTCAAAGGCAAGGTTATTTGAAGTATAACTTTATTATATCGAAAAATGATAGGTGGGAAGTGGCATAAGATATGCATATTATTATGTGGATGGGAAAAAGGGGTAGACCAACCAAGGTTTGGTGTAGAATGGTGGTGAAGGATTGGGGGCTAATGCAACTTGGGCCCAATGGACAGCTTTTGGAGCTTCATTTGGGGATGGATGTGCAGACCAGTGTGCAGGGCAATTCTTTATGTGCATGAAGAACTTCTCGTTTAGGTTTATAAAAAATATCAAAATGGTTATAATTAAAGTTTTAGATACAAATGGAACCGGGATTTAAATTCTAGGTCGAATTTTTTTTCAACAAAACATTCCAGTTTCAATTCTGAAAATTGGATGGAATTTTGAGTTATCTGAATTGAAATAATTGGAGGTTAAATAATTGCAATTAACCTCCCTATAGCCCCCAGTTATGGTGTCTCTCCTTTTTTAATTTTCAAAAATTTTGGTATTGGTTCCACTTCTAATTCCAATTCCACACATAAATGGAACTGGGAAACCAGTTCCAGTTCAATTTCTTGAAAGGTTTTGATTCTAGTTCCAAAATCAAACTTGATCCTGATTTTATTTTCACTAACCAGAACTGAAATCAGTGGTTCTAACCCTCCAAACTGGGTACTCAGCAACATTGGTGCAAACCCATGACCTTGCCATGCATGTCCCGGGCAAGGGTGGTGGCACCTTGGATAGGGTGTCACCAGGGTGAGTTCTTGAAAAGGATTCTTGTGTGGTGTAGAAGGGATTGTAATATTGGAGCCACATCTACTAGAGGCACATATAGGAAGGAGATCATGCAAATGTACTTCCCAGTGGGGCCATTATGTGAGCCATGGTGTTTGGTACATATCATACCTGTGACCACAATTTGTCACTTAATAATTCCTAGAATGAAAAGCCAGAAAAGAATAGAGAAATTGAAAGCGTGACAAATACGTATATGGAAGGATTGGTGCTTCGGTTCAATCTTGTTTGTTGGGTGAGTGTACAAGCCCCACTTGGCTATGTATATTGGCTTAGTTTCAAGCAACATTGTAGGCATCATTTGAATGATTGGTAGTGATATAGAGGATCTATTTCAATTTGGAGGCCATGTGCAAAGAGGGGGGAACATTTGAGGGACTAGTGAGGAAGTAGGGGATGCTTGATAGAAAGGAGGAAGGGGGGACCTATGGGAGTCAAAAGTTGTGTTGAATGTGGGTTGGAGGAATGTGTGTGTGTGTGTGGAACAATAGGGTGTGAGTAGTTTTGGGGGAGTGATGTGTGAGGTACAAGATATGGTTTGGGTAGAAGGATGTGTTAAAGTAGCGGGTAGTGCATAGTAGTGTCAATGATAGCAAAAGAGGGTGGAAGGATGTAAGCTCATTTGTAGTGGTTGCATAGCATTGGTGTTATATTTGAGTTTGAATTCTTTCTTGGAGTGGACTTTTGTGTTCCACAGGCATCCATATTCTGTGTTGGAGAAGAGATGCCAATGGAAGGAAGTTGGCTAAGGAGGTATGGCATGGCATGTTGCTTATTTATGTTTAAAAAGGAAATGTTGGTGTTGTACTTTTCTAATGGTTGAAAAGAGTGAGGTTTCCAAGTGTGGGGATGGGGGATGTTGAAGTCGGAATTACATAACCCATAACTTTACATAATTATTTGCACATAATCCTACTAGCATATTTTGTTTAAATAATAGTTGTGTATGAAAATCGCCTGTGACTTGGAATTCTAAATAATCTGAAATGAGAAAGACATGTATTAGAATGTATGCTCTACATTAAAATTTTAGATATATTGTTGGGTGTATTGTTAAAAACGTTTTTATTTTGCACAATAGTTTTAACATTAGTGTAAAAAAAATGTGGTAGAATGTTGTGTTTCAATGGTGGTACTATCACTCATATTTTATTAAGAAAACTAATGTCATGAAGGGTTTGTGATGATGTTGAAAATCTATTTTAAATGTTAATGAAATTGATGTTATTTTTTTGCATTACACATTGTAATTTATAGCATTTAACATTTTCATGTCATTATAAAGAAATGAAGTTCATTGTACATTTTCATTAATATATCACATGTTTCATCATTAATGTTTTGAATTCATTAATATTTTTGTTTAATTGAATTGCAAGACCTAAACATATCATAATGCCATTGATATTAAATGGGTCATCATTTTTTTAAATTAATATTGAAAAATGCATTGTATAATACAAATATGTGTAATTTTCTTACATACTTGCACCTCCACTTAGAAAGATATGTAAAGGTTTTGTTGGATTTATATTTTTAATATGTAATATGTCCTCACCAATGTTTCATTGTTCATCATTTAATTGTTTCATTATGATGAAAAATCTTTGTATGGTATAGGTTTATCTACTTGTTGACAAAATTTGTGAATTACTTTGTATGATTTTTTTATGATGGATCATATTGTTTAATTTGTTCAACATTAGTAAATATGATTTTTTTTGGATTATTTTCATTTTCAGTTTGTTGCAAATTTGTAATAAATTATCTCATTCATTTGTTTCATGAATTTAGTGTTTTTTAAAATTGAGCTTGCAAATTGCCCCATTAATCATCCTATTTCAAATTGAATTAAAAATTACATACAAATTGTTTGCAAAGCTTTTCAACTTTATCCTTTTGTTCTACATAAACATTTTCCCACAAAACATGATCATTTTCTTAAAACATTTTTTATCCATGAAATGGTTTAAGCAAAAACAAAAAAATTATAATGTTTTTTTGGGTTTTTGTGATGATTAAAAGAAACCCAACAAATGATTTTCTCATTTAATAATTTCTAATCATCATTAATAACAAATTCTACTAGGGAAAATTGATCTAAACTTTCATTTTGATTCTTATATCTATCAATAATGGATTTACAATGAATTTTTGTCAAAGTTGAAGATAAATTACCTAGGGCTTTTTTGTAGTAGTAATATAAATGTTAAATCATGTTCTTCAAAAGAATATGCAAAGTGTATTGCTTGTTGTGCCAATTTGTTGAACATTAAAAAATGTAGTTTCCATTTTATAATTCATTTAGATGTTTTGGCTTGTTCACTTTTACATTTGTTTGATATTATTTGCACTTTTCATGTCACATATTTACCTATTTGAGTTAAATAAGAAGTGCAATATGCAATTGCTACATATGGATCTAATAGAATTGCTTCCCATAATTAACCTATATATATATATATATATATATATAATACATTTGTTCATATAT
>Ga0209611_10003623_pt1 | contig 26699 bp, 15 predicted proteins | sample S1TSphgellanicum_3_FD_187693 | JGI IMG/M metagenome (GOLD analysis project Ga0209611, IMG submission 187693) | Host-associated microbial communities from peat moss isolated from Minnesota, USA - S1T2_Fc - Sphagnum magellanicum MG (SPAdes) (version 2) | ecosystem: Host-associated > Plants > Peat...
CCAATTTTGGTTCCATTTTAAGCTTTGCAAGTTGAAAATAATTTAAAGTTTAGGTTTTTTTTTTCATGTTCTTCTTTAATTCTATTGTTTTTCATGCAAAGTTTTTAGGTTTTTATTTGCATTCTTCTACTTGTTTTGTGGTTTTTTCTGCAAAACTTCTTCATTTTCCTTGCATTGGTGGTTTTTTTGAAAAGGCACATTCACATCTTCGTTGTGATGTTGCACCTTTTTTTCCCAAGTTAATTGTTCACACTTTTCACCATGATCCTTTTATTCACAATGGTTGTCCTCTTGTTATTGGCAATGGTTGTTGTGATCATTTTCTCATAGCCATCTTTTTGTTCATGTTCCTGACAATAATTGCCATGTTTTTCTTATGGGTGGAAGCACACCAAGGTGTTTTATTTTGGCAAATCAAAGTTCTTTTTGAAAGTCCATATCTAGTTTAATTGAAAACTAGCTTAAAATATGAATATTTAGATCTTATTGAAATTAACAATTTTTTCATTTTCAATTTCCAATCATGATGTTATAAGACATTTAATTTTTTTCAAAAATATAGTTTTTTAAAAATCATTTTATGTTGAAAAATATTCTAAAAATTACTGTAATTTTTGGGACCTTGAAAAGTCTGTAACACAATAAATTTAACTCATATTTTGTTCATTCAATGCATTTTTAATTCCTTAAATATCAATAATCCAATATCCCAAATTTTAAAAAATACATGAGACTAATACATTTTAAAATTAAAGTCCATATTTGTGAGTTTTACAAGTGTGATGGAAATTATTGCCAAAATTCAAAAGTCCATTACTTATTTCATATCCACGATTTCAATGTGCTTTTTCATTTTTGAAAAGTTGATTATTTTGTTGAGAATTCAAGTTCAATTAGTTAGGTTTCATTAGTTATTGGAGTAGGAAAGTAACTAGGTTACTTTCACCAGGTTGAATTACTTTCTTTACTTATATTAGTTTGGTTATTTGTGCTTTGGTCTTTTAATTCAATACCTTGGTGTTGATGGTTTGGCTTTCTTTTCTTCATTACACAAGTTTGTGTATTTCATGTGACAAGAACCTTGAGGAGTTCTTAATGTCATGTTTCATGTTGTGAGCATCATGTTGTAGTTTCCTTTCAATAAAGATTTATGTTTACACTTGAGTAGATCTCCTATTTGTTAACATGGTATCAGAGCTTAGGTTGTTAAATGAGAAAGTTGAAAAAGATCTATAGTTAGAAAGTTTCTAGAACTAGAGTTTGAGAGTTTTTAGTAATATCATAGGAATTTGTCAAGTGCAAAAGAGAAACGAGGAAAGGAAAGAATGTGAAAAGAAAGAAAAGAAAAGAAAAGAGGTGAGAGGATATCAACATATCAAGGGTTGTGAAAGTCAGATCTTTAAATCTAGATTTACATCTACTGGGAAAAGATCTTGGAGTGAAACTTGAAGAGATTATAGAAGATTATATGACGCTTCTATTTTCAAGTTTTCAAAAGAAAATCATATGTTTTGTGAGAGTTATGAGCTTTTGAAAACTGTATGGAAAATTTGGTTTTTTGGTCATATCTCCTTTGTTTGAGCATTTTTGGATCTGCAGCTTTGAGATCTAATAGATCATAAAGGACTATATATGTGAGAGAAATTTCATGTCATTTGGATTTGTATTGAGAGAGATCCAAGCATCTAAAGTTTCAGTCTTAGTTTTGAAGTCAGTTTCTTTTGAAAGTGATAACTTTTTGTCGTCATCATCAATAGAGCTGAAATTTTTATCAAATATACAAGACATATATTAAATGTGTCTCCCAAAATTTCAAGGAGTTTGGATATGTTAAGACTCAAGACATACATATATATGCAAGGTCCATCTTGTTCAACCTTAACCCTAACCCTAATCCTAGAAACTTAAGGAAGGAAAACCCTAATCTTAATCCTAGAAACCCAAGGAAGGAATTAAAATCATTTATGAAACCCCAAGAAGACATTGAGTGTTGCTTTGAAAAATGGCGAATAGTATTTCTCAAATTGTAATTGAGAAACTAAACAAAAACAATTTCCAAGTGTGGAAATTTAGGATATGAATTTCTTGATGGGGAAAGGTTACTGGGAATTCATAAGTGGTGATGAAAAAGAACCTCTTCTCCTAGAAAACCCCACACAATAACAAATTCAAACCAATAAAACTTGGCATGAAAAAGCAAGGAAAATCTTATATTGGCTTTCTGTGAGTGTGTCCGATTCCATGATTATGCATATTCAAGATGCAAAATCACCCAAGCAAGCTTGGGATACATTGGTGAAAATGTATAACACCAATACACAAGCACGTAAAATGCAACTCAAGCAATAGTTGCATAATTTACAGAAAAACAAAATGAACATCAGTGACTATTCTACAAAGGTGAAAAACCTTGTAGATGCTTTTGCATCTATAGGAGCTCCTGTAGATGATGAAGATTTAGTGGTCGTGGAAAAGACTATAACTAGTTCCGTACTTCAATTGCAGTTTGAGAAACATTTCCCAATTTCCAAGACTTAATAACATTACTTATAAATGAAGAGATGAAAATTGTTGGTACTTCATTCAATGGAGGATCACAAGAAAATGCTTTCTACTCAAATACTAATAGACGTAAAGGTAGAGATGGTAAAACTTCATTTTGAGGCGTGAACACGGAAGCTCGCATGGTGGACATCATCAACATGAAGGTCAAGCTATGGAGGTGGACAAAGAAACTTTGAAGAAAGAGGAAATCAAGGAAGTCGTGGAGGTCATGGTGGAAGTCATCGAGGTCAACAACTAAATAGCGATTCAAATTGCTATTACTATGGGAAACCTGGGCACATGGCAAATAATTGTTATCAAAGGGAGCATGATGCATGAAATGGAAAGTTGCAACAAGGGAATTATGCGTTAATTAGTAATCAAGGTGATGAGCAACTGTTTGTGATGTAGCACATGGCAAATTCAATGATAGGAGGTGTATCAGATAATAATGTCTGGTATGTGGATTTTGGAGCTTCAAACCACATGACTAGTCATGGAAAATGGTTTAAAGACACAAAGGATTTAAAGACACTAGGGTTTATGGAAACTAGTGATGACACTATACATCCCATCACACAAACTAGCAAGGTGCCATTGTCCATGTAAGATGGGTAAACAAAGTACTTGAAAGATGTACTTCATGTTCCAACCATAACAAAAAATTTGGTCTCTGTAGGCCAGATGGTGGAACAAGGTTTATAGGTGACATTCAACCCAAATGGATGTTTTGTGGAAGACATGAAGAACTAAAGCAAATTGATTGCAAAAGGGGAAAGGAGTGGACGAATGTTCACCTTGGATGTGAACATGCCTAAGGTGAATTCCATGTTATTCACACATGGAAAATGAGCTGGAGATATTGGAATTTGGCATAAGCAGGTTGGCCATGTTAATCTCCAACGTCTTAAGCTCATGGAGAAACAAAATCTTGTTGAAGGTCTTACCAAATTTGGAACAGAAGAGGTGATGTCAGAAGTTTATGAAGCATGCCAATTGGGGAAGCAAATTAAGCATCCATTCCCAGCTCAAACAACTCATGTAAGTTCCAAACCTTTGGAAATGATCCACTCAGATGTGTGGACCACGAATATAGAATCCATTGGAGGATCCAAGTACTACGTGAGTTTCATTGATGACCACACAAGGAAGGTGTGGGTCTATTTCAAGAAACACAAAGGTGAAGTGTTTCAATATTTTTTGAATTTCAAAGTAATGGTGGAGAAGGAGAAGGGTGTGAGCATCAAGTGCCTATGGTTCGATGGAAGGGGAGAGTATTTTTCAAATGAATTCAGTGAATACTTGAAGGAGCATGGAATTCAAAGGAAATACTCATGTAGTTATTCCCCACAACAGATGGGAGTTGCTAAAAGGAAAAGTAGGCACATTGCAAAAATAACACGTGCCATGTTAAATGAGAAGAATTTTCCAAATTATTTTTGGGTTGAAGTGGTAGCAATTGTAGTCTATATCATGAATTGAACACCCATAGTAGCAGTTCATGGCATGACACTTGAAGAAAAATTCACACACAAGAAACTCAATGTCTCACACTTAAGAGTGTTTGGTTGCATCGCATACGTGCATGTTCCTGACGAGAAGAGATCAAAACTAAACCCAAAAGCTGAGAAGTGTATTTTCATTAGATATTCCTTAGAACAAAAAGGATATAAATGCTTCAATCTTTCCACTCGAAAGTTACAAGTGAGTAGAAATGTTGTGTTTGATGATATGATTAGTTGGTACTCACCACTGAAGATAACAAAAGATGGAAAAGTTAGAAATGGTGATGTTTCATCAAATGTGGAACAAGAATCACAATTAATCAATGGACCACAAGAATCTTCAATTAGTGGGTCAAATAGCACTCCATGGAAAGGAAGATTAAGATCTTCAAACATTGTACATGGTAGTTCTCAAACATCATCTAAAAATCTTCATGTAGATGATGAGTTAAGTGATTCAAAGAAGAGTGTGGGTGAAGAATTAAGATTCACTTTAGTCATTACTCCCAGAGCTCGAATGGCTAAGAAAGATTTGAAAACACTTGACAACAACCATGGAGTACGAAGATCCACACAAATCAAGTACCATGTACAAAGACTCACATATGATGGATTTGTAGCTCATCATTACGCATACATGGTGAGAGTTATATAGGAGGTTGAACCCACTTGTTTTGAACAAGCGGTTGGAAACCCTAAGTGGGACAATGCCATGGATGACGAGATGGCAACCTTGGATGCTAATGCTACTTGGGAATTGGTAACTTTACGAAAGGACAAGAAAGCAATTGGGTGCAAATGGGTGTACAAAGTCAAACACAATGCAGATGGATCTGTGAGTAGATACAAAACAAGATTGGTTGCCAAAGGTTATGCCCTAACTTATGGCATAAACTATGAGGAAACATATAGTTTAATTACTAAAATGACAACTATAAGAGCAATCATTGCTATGGCAGTAGCAAAAGGATGGTCTTTACATCAAATGGATGTAAAGAATGTTTTTCTTCATGGAGATTAACAGGATGAAGTGTACATGGAACAACCATCAAGCTATGTGAACCAAACACATCCTAATTTGGTTTGTAGGTTGAAGAAAGCTTTGTACGACTTGAAGCAAACACCTAGAGCTTGGTTAGACAAGATAGGTTAATATTTTGTCACAAGTGGATTTTAAACATCTAATGCAGATTTTTCACTATATGTGAAAAAGACAGATCATGGGATTGTAGTCATAATCATCTATGTTGATGACTTGATTATCACATGAGATAATGATGTAAACATCTCTGATTTGAAGAAGTTTTTGAAGCAAAAATTTGAAATGAAGGATTTGGGAGAGTTACATTATTTCCTTGGCATTGAGGTAATCTAGTCCCCTAAAGGGATATAGTTACTACAAAGGCAATATGCATTGAATAAATTATCTGAATATGGGATGACGGGTCACAAACCCATTTCAATTCCATTGGAGCAAAATGTGAAGTTAAGTGCAGATGAAGGAGACCTCATGGAGGATACCACTATGTACAGACGCATAGTGGGGAGTTTGATTTACATGACCATCACAAGGCCAAATTTGAGTTATGTAGTTAGAGTGGTAAGTCAATTCATAAAAACACCACGAAAGCCACATTTGGATATAGTGAGGCACATATTGAGGTACACAAAACATATTTTGTAGTGTGGAATTTTTTATGAAGCTAAGAGTTAGTTACAAGTACATGGATACACTGAATATTGTGCTGGTAATGTTTCAAATAGAAAATCGACCAATGGTTTTATGTTTTCTTTTGGAAGTGGTGCTGTTAGTTGGAGTAGTAAGAAACAACCAACAGTTGCACTATTAAGCACAAAGGCAGAATACAAAGGTGTAGTAATTGTTGCATGTGAAATAGTTTGGTTACAAAAACTACTTTCAGATTTGGGACAATCAATGGATGCTCCTGTTGTCATTTATTGTGATAACATTAGTAGCATACTATTTGTTAACAACCCGGTTTATCATGTTAGGACAAAGCACATTGAGGTGCACTACCACTTTATTAGAAAAAAAATTATAGCAAAAGAAATTGACCTTATTGATGTTAGTACTAAAGATCAAGTTACTAACATTTTCACAAAGGCTTTACGTATAAACAAGCTAAAGAGGTTTAAAAAAATGCTTGGTGTACTAGAAGTGGATTTGAGTTTGAGGGGGAGTGTTGAGAATTCAAGCTCAACTAATTAAGTTTCATTAGTTAGTAGAGTAGGAAAGTAATTAACTTACTTTCACAAGGTTGAATTATTTTCTTTAGTTATATTAGTTTGGTTATTTGTGGTTTGGTCTTTTAGTTAAATACCTTGGTGTTGATGGTTTGGCTCTTTTTTCTTCATTACACAAGTTTGTGTATTTCATATGATAAGAACCTTGAGGAGTTTTTGATGTTATGTTTCATGTTGTGAGCATCATGTTGTAGTTTCCTTTCAATAAAGATTTATGTTTGCACTTGAGTAGATCTCCTATTTGTTAACATATTTTAGCTTAACATATGTGACTATTTAAAAAAATATTTCAACTGAAAAATAATTATTTTGTTTTTTTATAGTTAAGAGATACAAGAAAACATGCCAATGTGATGTTCATATAAGGTCACTATAGTGTGCTTTCACCTTTTCTTTAGCCATCTTCTTGTTCTTATACATGGTGATGGTTTTCATGATCTTCTTTTTATAATTGTCTTTTTGCTCATATTATTAGCAATGGTAGTTATGATCCTTTTGGTCATGATGGTTGGCATGATCTTATTTTGGCCATCTTCTTATTCTTGTTCCTTGCAGTGGTTGTTATGATCATCTTCTTCTAGTCATCCCCTTGGGTAAGATTGCAATTAAAGGAGCCTAAAGACTTGTTGACAATCAATTTTTTATGTACCTTGTCTACTTTGAAAATGTATCACATATAACATTTAAATGATGTAAATATAATATTTTTTGCATTATGTTCATTTACTTGTGAAGTTATCATCTTATGAATTTGAAATCATTTCATTGTGTTATGAAGGTCCTTTTGCACATACAAAGGACTTGTTGACAAGTTGTAAAAACATCCAAAAAATATGAATGTGTTTTTTGTTATTCAAACCTTCACCAAATGCTTTCAAATTTTGTATGAGCTTTAATATACTTCACAAGAAGTGGGCCATGTGTCCAATCATTCAAAAATATTTTTACATGCTTGTATTGAAACCTTTTTACATGACTAGTTAAAATGGTTTCATATGTGTTTAATGACTAAAATAGTTCATAATATATCATCATGGCTAAAAAAAAAGTTGTACATTTGATTTTAATGTAGAGCACGATGTAGACAAATAATTATTTACTATGTTTTGGGTCATATTTCGCCTCAAATTTGATATCTAACCATTATCCAACTTGAAAAGCTATTTTTAAAAATGCATCATAAACCAATACAAGAAGGCCACATGTGCAATTTAGTCCTTGAAAAGGACTTAGACCTTGCTGCAAGTGGTTCCTTTTATTGTGATTGCACCTTCTTGCTCACGTTCATGGTGATGGTCATTGTCACCATTTTTTTTTGCCCATCCTCTTGTTCATGTTCATATTGATGGTCATCATGATCCCCTTCTTTTGGTAATCCTATTGTTTTTCTATTTTTCGCAATGGTCATTGTGATCCTTTTCGTCACAATGGTCATCAAGATCTTTTTATTCTAACCATCCTTTTGCTCATGTTTCTTGCAACGGCCACCATAATCCTCTTCTTTTAGCTATCCCCTTGTTCATGTTCCTAACAATGGTTGCCCCAATCCTATTCTTTTCATAATCCTTTTGCTATTGTCTTCGGCAATGGTCATGATGGTCATCTTCTTATAGTCATTCTCTTATTCTTGTTCTTGGCAATGGTTATCATGATCCTCTTTTTTGTGATGGTTTTCATGATCATTTTCATCAAATATATATATATATATATATATATATATATTTCATTTTGATGTTTTTGTTATTAGAACCAAAATTGGATGTTTTGGAACTTGGGATTGGAACTAAAATTGGAATCACCCCTTTAATTAAAAAATTGAAACCAAAATCGAATGATGTTTGTGATGCAATGGCTTGGGATTTGTGAACTTGCCCTTGTGCATGATGTGGATGTAATGTAAACATACAATAAAATGCATGTAAGGTATAATGTATGGGTGGAATGGGGAATTGGGAGGTTGATGTGCAAATGAAAAAGATTCATGAAACAATTTGATTTTACAAAAACCAAATACAATAACTTATTCCAAGCTATAGTTATTTTGAATAATATCCTACACATACATTACCTAAACTTCACATGTACAACATCATTGGCAACCACGTAAATGACCCAATTAACTATAGTTAAGACTATGACTTTTCATTACAAGTTAATTTGTTTTTAAAATTTTGAATTAAAATTATGCATTTATTAAAACTCCAAGATTTTTAGTTGCTTTAAAATTGTTAATTCTAACACATGTTTCTTCTTCTTTATGTTTACTTTCATTTTTGCCTTGATCAAAGCTCTTTGATCCTCATTATTGACCAACATTTTCCATGCCATGGTGCCAATACTAGTGGATTATGATTGAAGCACTTGTACCTTTGTCCACAACTTGTGACTTGGAGTAAATGCATAATTAAATCACAAGTTAAATGATGGGGTACAAATGTTGGCACGTTTATAGACTCATAGATGTTAAGAAGAATAAGGGCTTTAAGTACTATGAATGGGGTAAATGTACCATTAGTCACACGCTATTAACATTTGAGAATGTTTTGGGTGGCATGCCATGTGTTGATTTTAAGTGTATCATGACTTCTTCATTTTACAACACAACTTTCTCACTTCTTTTTTCATTTGATGTTTTAATTTTCAACTTTTTCAAAACATCCCAAAGTTAGTCCTTCAAAGTGTCTTCTTCAAAAACTTTATCGGGATAAGGTGTGTTGTATTCCCCATATACCACTATTTACATAAGGCTAAACATAAGTTGTGTCACATGCTTCTTATATTTTGAATACAATGGAAAATGTCGGTTGTAATTTGTGACAATGGTGTTCAAATGGAATGATTCTACAAGAATGCACAATTGCTTTTCCTTCCTATCCACCTTCACCTTTGGTTGACTAAGTTGTACTTCACATTTTGCATCCAAGTCATACCTCCATGTTTACATCACCACCTTTGGTTTTTGATTATCACTTACCATGCTTAGCTAGACCCAATGCCATAAACATAACCTTTCAACTATATATGCACAACATAATCTTGTCCAAGCCACAAAAACCCAAATCACAAAATCACATTGGGACATTGTTAAATTTTGACATTATCACAAAACCTACAAGAATTGTTAGATTTCTTTCTTCAACACCCAAATGTCATTTGGAAATTGATGGAATACATAATATTACATGGCCTTTAGAATTCCAAATGGTTTTCATACAAGGGCCTAATGTTACAAACTAAATGGTGGTAAAAAGCCTTTAGAATTTAAAAACCAAGGTGTTATTAGATGAAACAATAACTCTAATTAAAAAAATTCAAATTAATGGAAATAAACCTCAATTTGAACAAAACAAACCTTTGATGGATAATACATGTTTCAATATAATGAAACAAACTTCAAATCAATGGGAAAAAAACCTCAATTTGATGGAAATGAACCTCCAATAAATAAAACATGTTTCAATTTGATGAATCAAACTTCAAATCAATGAAAATATACCTCCAATAGATGAAACAGACTTCAATTTGATGGAAATAAAGCTCAAACCAATGGAACAAACTCAATTCAATGAAACAAACCCTTAATAGATGAAACATAAATCAATTTGATGGAAACAAAACTTGAATCAATGAACCATACCTCAATTCAATGGAAACAAACCTTCATTCAATGAAACATACTTCAAAATGATGGAAATAAAACTTGAATCAATGAAATGTACCTAGAAACATACCTCCATTCAATGAAACACATTTTAATTTCATGGAAACATACTTCCAATAAATGAAAAATGCATCCATTTGATGGAAATCAAGTTCAAGTAAATGAAACATACCTCAATATGATGGAAACAAATTTCAATTTGATGGAATCAAACCTCTATTCAATGAAACAAAGCTTGAATTCATGGAATCATACCTCCATTTGATAAATCAAACCCTCAATAAATGAAACATGCTTCAATTTGATGGAATCAAACCTCCATTCAATGAAATAGACCTCCAATTGATGGAATTCTAGACTTCAATATCTTGAAACAAACTTCAATTTGATGGAATCGAATTTTTATTTATTGAAACAAACTTCAATTTCATGAATTGAACCTCCAATTTGTTGGATTTTTTTTTTTCAAAAAGATGAAATAGACTTCAATTCAATGAAACAAACTTTAAAAAAGATGAAACAAACTTTAAAAAAGATGAAACAAACTTCAATTTGATGAATTGGATCTCCATTTGTCTAAACATCAATTTCATGAATTGAATTTCCAATTTGTTGAAAACAAACTTCAATTTTATGGAAACAAATTCCCATTCAAAGAATTATAATTTTAAAGAGTTAAGGTTTACCTTTTAATATTTTCATGAAACCTCCAATTGATGAGCATATCTCCAATTTGATGAATTACATTTGAAAAAAGTGAAACATCCCCCCAAGTAAGTAGGGTTTAGGTTCAATTTGATGAATTGACCTCCAATTTGATGGAATCGAACCTCCAAGTAGATGAAATGTACTTCCACTTGTTGAAACAAATTTTAATTTGGTGGAAATAAACCTTCATTTGATGAAATAAAACTTCAAGTAGTTAAGGTTATATTCAATTTGATGAATCAACCTTCAATTTGAGGGAATTAGATTTCCAAGTACATGAAATAAACACCTATTTGATGGATCAAAGCTCAATTTGTTGAAACATACTTCAACAAGATGAAACCAAACCCCAAATAATTCAATTTTAATGATGAATCAACCTTGAAGTAAATGAAATAGACCACTAGAGGTGTTGAATGAAAGAAAGATTCCAAATGGGTTCCATTTGAGTTAAAAAGTGAATTACAAACCTTAAATTGCAACATAAAAAGGCCAAATATCACATTGAGTTGAAAGAGGTTCAAAATGAGTTGCCAAGTCAAAGACATCAAAGATGCCTAATTAAAGATAAACCCTAAATTCCAACATCAAAGGTACCAAGTATCACACAAATTTGAAAGAGGTTCAAATTGAATTGCCAAGTCAAGGACAAACCTAAATTGCAACAATAGGGTGCTAAGTATCACATAGACTTTAAAGAGACTCAAATTGAGTTGTTAAGTTATGGGAAAACCTATATTGCAACATTAAAGGTGCCAAGTTACACACAAACTTGAAAGAAGTTCAAATTGAACCACCAAGTCAAAGATATACCTTAAATTGCAACATTAGAAGTGTCAAGTATCACATAGACTTGAAAGAGCTTAAAATTGAACTACCCAAGTCAAGGACAAACCTTACATTACAACATCAAAAGTGCTAAATGTCACAAGACCTAAAAGAGGTTCAAATTGAACTACCAAGTCAAAGACAAACCTTAAATTACAACATCAAAGGTGCCAAGTTTCACACAAACTTGAGAAATGTTCCAATTAGGAAGTTCCAAGACCAAATACAAATCTATAGAAAAATATTACAAAGTTTGATGCACAAATGGGGTTTCTTTTAGTCATTTCAAATTCATAACAAACCTATACAAAGTCATCTCCTAGTTTGATGAACTTTTGGGAAAATTTATAAAGTTCATATGTAGTTCCAAAAAGTCATACAAAGCTACAACTTATGAAATAAAGTTCCATTCTACCTAGGGATTTTGCAAATCCAAGTGAAAATCCTTGTATGATTCAATGTTTGAATCAACTCTATGAGATACTCATTTAAGATTACCTAGTAATGCCATGCATTGCAATGGTATGAAAATATGATCTATTTGAGCAATTTCCAATGCATTATAATGCATGTTTTTGCTTACAACTTAAAAATATGTTTTGTTTACTCAATTCAAACTCCAGAGCTAGAGGGGGTCATGGCCAAGTGTGGCAAGATGTGTTTTAGAACCAAGGTATTTGTGAAAATAACAACTTATTTGAAAGTTGAATTGCAAGATTATTGTTGTGGTTAGTCACATTTTAGGATTCATGGATTAGGTTTGATGCAAAATTTAGGTTCAAAGGATGTCCATTATGCATCAATTGTATTGACCATCTATAAGTCAACTTTTGAACAAGTTTGAAGAGCTTCAAGAAAAACATGAAATTAAACCATAGCATAGCATTAACATGAAAGTTGACCACAAGCTCACATCTAGTGAATGATAGTCGAAATTTTTATTTGTCATTGTCCTCTTGATTTTCTACTAACACCATCTCCAAGTTTTTGAATAGGGACAACTTGAATGTTACAAATTTAATCCTCACCTTTAGAACAATAAAACTCTTGTGCATTGCAACTTCTTGCTCTTGCATGACACTCTTCCTCCACCTCTTGCTCCATGCTCTTGCTATAGTTGTTACAAGTGAGAATGATCTTTGAATCTCTCACAAATTTCACAAACCATATTTCTTTCATAAATCTCTCACTCCCTTCTCTCTCTACACTCTCACACCTATTCATTTGCAAACATATACTTGACACAAAAAAAAAGAAAAAAGATCATTGCATAAAGAGTTTGCATGACATCTCCTTTGCACATGCACAAGGATCCAAAATAAGGGCGCAAATATATTTTGTGTTGTAAAAGTTCTTACCCAATTATGAATTTGATCCCATATTATGCCAAAACTGGGTGAACTCATCCCCTAGTGAATAACTTTAATGTGATTGTTATAACATAATCAATGGTCCATGTCAAGTTCGTTTTCCTTTCATCACTTTAGTTTTGTTTATGTTAACATTAGCTTCAAAATCATGTGAACTAAATAAAAAACACACAACTCAAAAACAGACCTTTGTTCAATGATGTACCAAGTTTCTTAATTTCAAATTAGCAGTTTTTTCGTACAATGTCCTTACATGAAGATGAAATGCATTATTATTTCAAACTAACACGGCATTTTGTTTGACCATTCACCATCAACACCCCCAAAACAAAAATGGATATGCATACATCATTCATATAAGGTACCTCTCACTCCTACCAAGTTGTCTTGGGCCCCCATATTTCAAGATTACTCCCACTATGAGGGCTTATCATACACATATATAATTTGTAAAAACTACATTACCGTCTGTGCTCAGCCAAAAATGCCATACTAGTACAGGTATATAATATATACCATAGTAGCACTGGCAAGTTCAACATTTCAGTGTCAAATAATTATTTTATTTGGAAACATAACATTGCTGAAAATAATATAATTAGTGTGGAAGTTGCCACAGTACTAGGTAATATGACTGCATTAGGTATGTAACCATCATGCAACCAGACTAACAGAAACTCATGTGACTGGTGTTCAGCATCCTAAGCTGTGGGCTTTCCAGAACTACAGCAGCCAATGGAAGATCTTACAAATTAGAAAAATTAAAGAAAGGGGACAAAGTAAAATGAAGTACCTGCTTCAAAAGAAAGACTTTATTTGCAACGATTTGCATGATGGTCACACCTAACAAAAAAAATGTTCAGAAATCCTGTAAAAACTCTGACACTGAACTGTTTGCAAGCAAGCAATGTTTGGAGTAGCACCGTGTCATTTGTTTACTACTCTTATTGAAACTAGTCTGTTGTACAAGTTGCAGGTTTTCCTTCAAATGAATGATCGATCACCTTTGACCTCACAAGTTGTCTCCTTGGAAACACAATAGACCTAAAAGTGCCTCCAAGGGACTGAAAAATATTGTTTCGAACTAAATCCTTAATAGTCAGGAATTGCTTCAACTTGACCAACCATTTCAGAATATCTATAGAAGTAGTAGCCAGCAGCACAGGGTTTTCTCAAACCCCAGCTATGGTTGGCCAGCCTGATGATCATCCTCCAATTGCACAAGAATCCACATTGATCTATTAAGAACATTTCCCATGTCAACATTACCACTTTATATGAAAGGCTGATGAGGAATAGTTGTGTGGTAGGTCATTTGCAGAGGAGGGTACCTGTGAGAGGACATTTGGGGGAAAAGCCCTTGGCCTTGAATAGAATGGGAAAATAGCTGGAAAGAGAGGAAATCATGGATTCCTTGTGCTCCAATGCCAAAAGCCATATCACTAAACAATTATGCTGCCATGATGAAAAGGAATCCAAGAAAGACAGTAGCAATGATAACAAGAATAACACATTTCCAGTATTCTGAAGATTTTGAGTTCTTGGCTGCCTTGGTGAGGTGAAGATTTGCTTGAATGGTGGCTGATTGTGAGCTTTCTATATGGGATTCAATATCATCTATCATGTAACCCTGATTTGCAACAATTTGAGCCAAGTCTTTGAAAATCTCGCTCACCTCCCCTATTTGATGTTGAATTTCTTGGATGCTTTGCTCTCGCTCCTCTGTCACAGCTTCATTGTAGAGCGCTTCATTCTCGACCTGTAATAATACCTGGTGTGTTTGCTGCAGCAATGCCGCTTCCTCTTCCTTGCTTTCCAGTCTGTTTGCAATAGTAGGTGGAGGTAATGGAAATGACTGCACCACGCTGGTAGTGAACGATTTCTCTCGAGACTGAGCAAGCTTCTGTGCACCTTGAAACTCAACCAACACAGCTTGGAAGTCCTTAGCAAGCTTCGCATCCTTAAGCTTCTGACCGGTACTCGCAGATGACAGATGGTCCGTTTCATTCTCCTCCTTTAACCTAGCGACCGTCTCTTCGACTAATTTGTTTATACTGTGCTTCGTCTCATGCAACTTCTCACGCAGGGACGAAGTATCCTCGGATGTACCCAGCATGTTAACGAGACGCTTAAAAGAAGAAACGCCAGTATTGATTCTAAACACTCCCGCCACCACGCCATCGCTACTACTGGACCCCTGCTGCTTCTGCTGTAGTTGCGTCAGAGAGATCGATTTGCTATTCCCTCTCCCAACCATCTCAAGATCCTCAAAGCTCATGATTCCCTCCCCCGGGTCTCGTCCTCCTCCCCTTCTACTTTCTCCTGCTCTTGGTTCTTCTTCTCCTTCTTCTCCTCCTCCTCCATATTATGGCAACAGCATCTGCAAGGCACGCTGCAATTGTTTGACAAGGAATGCAAAAAAGATCAAAAAACAAATTACGCAAATTTTTCCAAACCCCAAAAGAAAAAGTGATCTATCTATGAAGGAAGGTAGTTTGTTTGTTTTGTTTTGTACCAATGAGATCCATCGAACTCGGATGCTTCAGATCACGTTCTTGGTCTCTTTGGAAAGCTCTCGAGGAGGAGCCGTGCATGGGCTTGGTTTCATGGCGTTTGGACTTGCATAGCAAAAATTCTTGAATATTGAACGATCTCTTCACTGAAAATTAAATTAAATTAAATCGTAGCTGAAAATTTCGGAGGAATTGGAATGTGCCTTTGGTGTTGTTGGAAAGATCTTGATGAGCAGGATTTAATGGAATTTATTTTTGATAAGATTTGGATTCTGTTTACTGTTTACAATTTTAGGTTCATTTGGGACTAGAGAGTCTATTAGATGAAAGGTAGATCATGGAAGACAAATTGTCCTCCGGTATTGGCAGCAGGCCACAAATTTGACCAGGACAACCGTGTTCGTAGTCTGCATGAGCCCAACAAGAGTGCTCATGTGCGCAAGGGGCAAGGCCGAACTCAAGTGTTCCAAATAACTTTATGTGTATTTGAAATGTGGGAGAAATTAATTATTAAATGATTTTTACCCCTAAAATTCAAATAAATTCCAAAAAATCAGGTTTTGAAAGGAAAAATCAGTTGAGGACGTGGTAACACTTGGGCCAAAGGCACAGGCCACACTAGTATATATAATGAAAAATGGTTGCCTACTTTACTTTTTCAGCAAGCAATAAGGTGTCTATTTTTCACCAAGCAAACTAGGGGCGTGTCGGTTACACTGTGGCCTTGCCATTTTCATTAAAAAGTATCCTAAGACAAAAGAAGAATTATGGAAACTCAAATATTTCACCATGCAAAAAATATAATCTTCAAAAAATGCTCTAAAACAAACCAACTCCTTCAAGATACTATAACTAATCTCAAGTTTCAACACAAGCCAAAATATCATCTTTCAAAAATCCTCTTTTAAAAATAGACCTATTATTACCTAGGGGCCAAAATCCCTTAAGCTACCATACTCTATAATGAATGTAAACACAACATCCTTGCATTGGTAGGCCAACAAAGTGCATAAAAAAATCAGGTTGCCAAATTGGTTTTGAAAAAAAATCTTTGAATTTTTGAACGGCACCACCTAATATCAAAAATTATCCTTCATACAAGAAAAGGGATCTTGGGCCTACTCACACCTACTATTTACAAGTTCAACAAACATTATGATTATTCTTACTCTTAAATAAATAGATCCTTCCAACTTTTATAAATACTAGACATAAAATGATTCCTACTCCTATTGCCTTGTGATTTATGAATGTTCAATGTATGTAATGCTTGTGACCTATGTATGTTTAGTGTAGGTAATGTCTTCTCAATATATCAGTGTTTTTTTAACAAACTATTTACATAATGTTAGTTGCAAGCATTTTAAAAGGGATTTCAGGGGTAAATGGTGATAGGTTTTAGGAATTTGTCTTACATTTAAAAAAGTGCAAACCAAAATTGCTAGGTCAAACCAAAACCAATGTGAAAATGTGGAGAAGTTTTTTAAAAAAATTATAAAAAAATTGATGATTTTTTTCTCAAAAACAAGAAATACATATAGATATATATAAACAAGATATTATCTTTCCATTTTTACTTTTCACATTTGTGTGAAATTTCACACCATATTTTCATTTGGGCATTAGACCTTGTGAAACAAAGTTTGCCAACTTGGGCATATTGCCTTGGCAACCTTTGGGTCATAGAGTGCAATGCCTTGTTGCACCAAAGCATTACCTTGCATAATAATCAATGCAACCTAGTATGCAACACCTCCTACTAATACCATAAGAGATCACAATATGTGTTTTGTAATTTCTTGTCATACGAACAAGAGGCATCATCATACAAGGTTGCCTTGTGTGGGACAGTTCACAAAACAAAACGTTCACTTGTGAAGTTATTATACCTTATCACATAAGGTTGGACTCATCTCTTGCATTGGGTAGGGCTCACATGTAAGAAACATTTTAAGAATGGAGGGCTGTTTCAACTATTCCCTTCTCCTAGGCCCCTTATTTAGGAATTGTCCCTACCTGAGGGCTTTACCTTACACTTTGGTAGGTTTCTCCAAGGTGGGCTAGTTCCACAATTGGGGAATGCTACTTAAGGTGAAAAGCAAAATATAACTCATATTTACATTTTATTCTTGACATTTAAAAATTGACTTTAATGTGTTGTGAAACATTGTCTTTGAACTATTATTTGCATTTTTGTAAATTCAATATATTCTATGCAATTAAATGGGAAAAACCTTGTGTTTTTTGAGTTGGATAACAAAGTATTGGATATAAGGGGAAGAAAAAAGGTTTACATATGAAAGTGGAATGACCATTTTTGGTTGTTAATGTTGAATCTTCATACCATCACTTTTAAACACTCAACATGACCTTGATATGACAAGGAATCAGGTCAAATGCAAGTATGATGCATGACAAGGGCTAACATTGCGCAACACCCATATATTAAAATACGAAATGCTAAAAAAGTTTTCACAACTCCTTGCATGAATTCTCAATTTTGAAATTAAAAATTTCAAGTTTTAAATGTTTTGAGTAAGATTTGAAGGGTCAAATATTCTTATCTAAATTGAATGTTATTTAGTTCACATGAAAGAGCTAAAGCACTATAAAACCTTGTCCTTAGATATCCAAAATACTTTTGTTCTTTATTTGTTAAAATGTCTGAATGCTCCAAACAAATGTGTCACAATGTGTTCCATTCACTCAAGACACAATCTAGATGGATAAATCTTGACCAAAGCAAAAAAACTGACATGGTGTTGGAAAGCTTTTAAAAGAATTGTATGAAATGGTCATGCTTGCGCATTTGGTAACATTTTGGAAAGTTACAAAAATTCTAAAATTGCAAGACAATGTGATACCTGATTTTTGAGGTATTGGAACTTTGGAAGTCCCAAAATTTGTCAATTTTGATATAGCCCCCACTAAGATCCACATAGTACAAGAAGAATAGCACCTCCTTTACAAATTTGATCCACAATGGCTCCATGGTGAATTATGTATTTGATTCAATTCAAACAACATTAAATCTTTTATTGGTTTTCTGCACATTCAAAGCATCCCCACCAAGGGTTGGAAAAGACATGGTTTAATGATAACATTGGGGTCATGGGGGTTAAAAGCTATGAAAAATGTCTCTAGTGGAGGGACAACACTACATGTTTTTCATGCCCGCAATGAAAAATATCTCCAAGCACGAAATAGTGGTGGAACATTTTAGGCATTGAAACACACATTACCCAAAACCAACTTTCTTTTTCTACACCATTGTTCTATTCCTCTCTCATGCACACGTTACAAATTTTTATTCATTTCTCACCCACACAATACAATCTTCCATCTTTTTTTTCGAACACATTGAAGTTGCAATCCTCCATGCTCAAAATTGCAAGTCCTCTCTCAAATTTTCCTTCGTTCCTCTCACCCCTTTCTCAAATCACAAATAGAAAAAAATCAAAAGAATTAAACACACACAATATTAACTTAAAGCATTATGTGACCCACCTCTATTCCATTCCCAAAACTGCAATTACTCTCCTTTCCCAAAAGAAAAAAAAAAAATTCAAACAAAAGATTCACATGCACAAACGTGCATAGGAGTTTTTTATAAATTGCAAAGTTTTTGTTTTGGTCCAAATTTGAAATTTTTTGGTTCCGCTTCAAATTGCATATGGCAACTCCAAAACTCACTCCTCTCACCCAAAAAAAAGTTTCATTTTCCTTTCACGCTATAATTGTCCTCTCTCCAAATCAACCCACTTCTCTCGTGCACAAACAAAAAAACACAAAGCAATACATCTTTCCACATACATCTTTCTTGTGTGCTTTGCTTTCTCTAGATTGAAGAGAGTTTGCTCCAAATCCTTATTCATGTCTTCTTGCAAAAGAAGAAGCAATGTAAAAACATTATTCACTTTGTCACTCCATAGGTGGGGTTAAATTGACAATTGAGAATAAATCTATTCATGGTGCCCACAAATGCTCACAACAAACTAGTATTACCACCTTTCTATTGTGGCTAATGGGGAGGAAACTCTAAGGGGTTATAATATTCTTTTGCAAGACATATGTCATTATCTATACGAAACTTATCATTTCTAAACTTGGTCACATGAACTAAGGAACTTTTTTAAGGCTTGAAAAGTTTCAATAACTACATGTTTGTTATTAGGAAATTATTTTCAATACCATGGTGAGCATGGGGGCATGTCATCTTTCAATTTACAATGTATAACCCTAGGTTTGGTATGTAAATCAAAAGTGAAATTCATAAAACTTTTTGTTTGAAATCTTTGTTTTCATACATAACAAGCCTATACATGACACTTTAGGTCAACTTGACATGTCAATTTTTACACTGACAACCACATCTTTAATGAAAATTGTTATGCATAATATAAACATGTCTCAATCAATATTTTAGAAAAGGTAAATTTTTTTATCTTAATAGACAACAATTTTTTCAAAAATTACAACCAATCATGAACCACCATTGCATGTACATACAGTTTTTAAGGGCATGTATTTACTTTGCATGGGATTTAATTGAGCTTGAAAATCATTAATTCTTTATTTTTTTAGTATTTATTTTAACATGCAACCAAAGTTCCAATCTCAAGTAAATCATATTGCATGTAAATTGTACATGGAATTGAAATTTCAATCCCAATATTAAAGGGGCCAAAATGTTTAATGGGTTTTGAAATTTCAATCAAATGTAAATGAGACCAAAATTTACATGGGATTAATATTTTGGTTTCACATAAAGTGTAGATGAGACTAAATTCTACATGGGACCAAAATTTCAATTCAACATAGAATTTACATATTCAACATGATACCAAAGGCTTGGGTGCATAATTATAAGCTCTAGTACATGAGTTATAGTTGATTTGCATATTATAGATTAAATTTTGTATTATTTGGTATGTAAATATTTCATTAATTTAATTACTTTAAATTTCATTACATGAAATGTAAAATAATAAAAAATAATTTTATGTATTTTAAAAATGGTATACAATTAGTTTAATGTTTAGTTTAACATGATCACATTTATTTAAGCAACCTTGATATGTAGACCAAGAAACTTACTTGTAGTGTGGGGATAAATTTTATGCAATGTGATTTTTGGGCTCTACATTGCTAGACACTTATACCGATGACAACCGATTGATGAAGAAAATGATTTGATTTTGTGAAAAATAAAATTTATTCAAATGAAAATATTGAATGGAATTGCATGCAATTTGAATTGAATTGGATTTGTTGAATTGAATTGAATTCAAATTCCTCAATTTACATATTTGAGAATTGTTTGGTAGATCTGTAGTTGGGTATTTGAGCTTCTGCTGATGGAGTGGTACTAGTATGAATTACATGGTCATGCTTGTTAAATTACCAAATCAAATTGAATAGAGAGAATTTTTTTTCTAGTGACACATAACTCTTTCTTAAACAGGTGAGCCCCATCTCTCTAGTATGAATATTCTTCTCTCTTCACATGTGCCAGAGTGCTTGAAATTTAACTACCATAGCTGGCTATTTGTACTTGTTTGCTCTGGAAGTTGAAGTTGGGTGGTAGTCTACTAATCCCAAGTGAGAAGGAGAAATTGTATCAATTGTTTAATTTTTCATTACTTTCATGGAGAATAATGAACAAGTTAGTAATTCTAGCTCAGCATGGAGTGTAGAGAACAGCAACCAGCAATGTATGTTTTATGCTTTCTATACTTTTTGCAAACTGTAATATGAATGGCATTTTCTATCTTAACCCTAAAGCCAATTTGTAAACTATAGGCTTTCTCCAGTTAACAGTTATAGTAAACCGTAATGCTTAAACTATCTGTAAAAACTGAAAAGTAACAAAACATATACAAGTGTAAAGCTCTGCAAATGTGGATTTTGCTACTTGAAAATGAGTCAGTTAAACCATTTAATGCACCCATTACTAAATTTGTTTCATGCAAATGTGTCAAACCCACCTACAATTTGAAACACATGAAGGGTTCGTATAAAGCTACTTTCACATACCTATCATATTGTCCAAACTTCCTCATTACTGCCTCCCCTTGAACATCTGTCCTTAATCCCCAAACTTCAGACAGCTTGAATATGGGCTGTTTTTCAATGTAATTTCTTGCTATTCTGAAGTTTAGGTCTTAAAACCTCAAGTATTAGATAAAATGTTTTCTAAAGAAAGAAAGAAATAAGCTTTCTAGGGTCCATATGAACTACAAACTGCCAACCCCTTAAATGCTGAAATTTACATGTGAATTTCATTTAAATGTAAATTGCTATCCTCTACATGGAAAGGTCCATACCTTTCATTCTAGCAAGTTTCCATGTTGTCTTAAATGACAAAATCAGTTGCCATTGCCAATTTTAATATTCATACGTAAGGGAACATGTCCTGTGAGTGCATTTAAATACCTCAATAATCAATTGCAAAGTAACATAATTTGTTTCCACAAGTGTCCAACATCAAAGGTTCAAAATTTCGGGATACTTGAGTTTATGAAGACTTCTCCATCATTTTGTAGCAATTCGTCCACATGCTTTTTACCTACTTACATTTCCCCAATTGGATTGCAAACGGTTTTAGATTCTTGATTCATCACCAGGGGATACTTGATGTTGCCAAAAACAGAATTATTATATTTCTAGGCGTTGTAAAATAGTCATTGGAAATTTATTAAACTGCCAGAATTTACCCAAATTGTGATCTTGCCTTGAAATTGAGTTGTATTCCTTTTGCCAGAAAACAGATTATGATTGATATGCTCAGCAATCTCTATGATTTTGTTACCTAATACAACAATGATCTACTTTGACTTGCTTTTTCAGCTGTATCACAACTTTCCTTTATGATCTCTACATTGTTTGAGTTCTCTCAGAACCGAATTTCAATTCTTTGATTGAAGTGTCTGTTTCAAGATGTTCAAAATTATGGATGGTAAAGCTGTGTAACCCAGAACACACACTCCATTCTTACCCTACATGAAACAATTACTGTAATCTGAAATCTCTAGAGATGGAACATATTTTTTCATATAATTGCTCAAATCACATTCATCCCTAAAGCATCTTGTCCAATGTTGCAAGTTGCTTAAGTTGCAACAAACAGCTCATTGCATAATGGGTCTACCTCGTATGCCAAATTTAAACCAGTAACCACTAAAGTAAGAAATGTTCCACAAAGCTGTCAAAAAAATGAATTCAGTGTTCTTCACACAGTAATGACTGTTTGAACATCGAAATCCACACTTGGTTGTTGCTCATCTTACATTTGCAAGATCGTATCTAACAAAAGATCTACCGAAGGTAACAGCTCAATGGCACCAACATATCAGTTGCTTCCTAAATTTAATATTATTTTGATGGTGGAAGTAGAATGAAATGAACTAGGAACAAAATTAATTTTGAATTGCAGGGCTAAACTACTTCTGAGTGGACTGTGTAAAAAACCCAGATTAGCCAACCTAAGCTGGAGTGTGTGCCAAATCCCGAAGGCAAAGACAGATTTTGATATAACCCTTTTAAAAGAGCTTTTTCAATGATTTAAAGATCAAATAATTTGAACAAAGCCTCTTGATTATTGGACAATGTTACCATAAATGTTATACATTCCTCTGAGTGCACATTTTACATGTGTACTCAAGGTCAGCCTAGGAATATGCCAAGAAATATGCTATGTAACCCTAAACCTTAAAAAGTCTTACATTAATCACCAGTAACTAGGTACTTAATTAGGCATGTAATTGTTACATTTGGAACTTGAACTACCACCCTCCTTGCCCCCACCCATCAACAGATGCAAGCAAGCTTGAGTGTCCCAAATTTAGCCAAGTATATATATATATATGCAAGTTTGTTTTCTTTTGTTTATTAGAGTTTAGGCATTTAGTTAGTACGTATGAACACTTTTTATTGATTGTATGATGCTAGTAACTATTGAAGCTTCAATTTTGGGCTAATGTGTGTAGGTAGTCAGAAGGTGGATCCGGTTTAGAACTAGACTGGTTTATTAAAGTTATTAGTAAAGTCAAGCGATTAGGGGGCAAGAACACCCAGTCTCGGCATAATAGGGCATCAAATGCTTAACTGGGATTGAAATTTTAGAAACGGAAATAACTGAGACCCAAACTAGTGTTTCCACCAATTTTGGTGGTAAACTCAGTTTCATCCCCTCTTTCCATTTTTCTGAGCGCCTCCAGTGCTGGTACATATATTTCCACTGCTCTTACCTATACAACTACTATAATTCCTCTAGAACCTTGTGCATTAAATACTGAGTTTCAACATTTCATGCTGAGATTTGATAAAATTTCATTGCTTTGCCAATACCACTGGAAGAGGGGATGGGCTGGGAAAGCAGGTGGACAGGGGGTGAAAGAGAGGGTGACTTTATGAATAACTTTATTAAATGTTTTTTTTTGAAAAACTACAAACCAAGAGTCTTGAAACTTGAGGAATAGGGTTCATTCACATTTTTTAAAAAGTTGGAAATGGAACCACACAACACTGAGCTTTGAACCAACCAAGTAATTCCTTGCTCGCTCAAAATCGCCAATCCCAGTAATGTCAACGTGGAAAGAGCTCAGAAACTGCCGTGATGATTTATCCTAGCATTCTAAGCATTGTCCAAAGTCAACCTCACATATTTGTGTCCAGAACACAAGCATCATTTCCAGCCTCTATTATTAATGTGAAGAAAAAGGATTGCAAAAATGCGTCAACTCCTGGCAGCCTGGCTCGAAGACACTGCATGTATTTCTCAAAAAATAGCTAAAACCAACAGGTAGTAAGCTCACTGGAGAGGAAACAATGGATATGTTTTAGGGAAAATTTTGAAAAGTACCCTCAGAAGTCCAGCTTGCAGTACAAGATACCATAGCACATTAAAGCTTAGCGAAGACCTCAACTTTTGTTAGGTGAGAGAATGAAGACAATGTTGGATTGCCAAATATAATGAAAGTCAGGACTTAGTTGAGTGGAGAATTGGTCGATGCTGGAAGCTCAGCAATAGTTCTTAATAAAGTAAAGGAGCCTCTCAAGACCGTTCCTCGATCTCCTCGGGTTCTGGATTCAACAAACCATGGCATTAGCTGCTGCTTTTTATAGTAATGTGTAAGGCAAAGCCCCAGGGTGGGGCTTTATGGGCAAAAGGGTCCTGCGAAGTGTGGAGCCAAGTGCAGGCTCAATTCCCATAAAGCTCGACCCCAAGGAATTTACCTGGGATGAAAAGTTGTGTGCATTCTTCTTTTTAATTTTTTTTCCTGGAATCCATAGCATGTTTTACAGGAAAAAAATTATAACAAGTTTTTTGAAAATGTGATGCCCATCTTTGGAGGTGGGCATTGAGTTTTCAGAACCCCACTGGCATTATTATGGTCAGTAAGGCTACATGCAGCAACAATAGAAAGAATGGTTCAGGTTTTTTCAAACTCAATTACCAACTTATGAACTCATAAACCCTGACTCAAAAACCCTGAATAGTGACAATATTCATGGTTAACCATCCTCCACATTTCAAGGAAAATCAAAGCTTAACACAACCTTATTTTTTGGAGTTTGATTAAGCTCAGATGTGTGGCCCATTGTTTTTTTGTTCTCAATTTTGTGATGTAGCTAAGGTGGTGATCATTATTTGTAAGCTGATTTAGTCAAATTCGGCTATTAACAAAAACTTAAAGGAAAAATTTAAACATCCTTTTTTTTTCCCCTAGCTACTTGAGCCATCTATGGAAATATAGTGATTTTAAAAGACGTTTTTAGTTTTATTTACCAAATTTGGATTTCTTTTTTCAAACACTGATTGAATTTATGAGATCAAATTTCACAACTGTTTGAAATTCACTCCAAAAATAAAAGGGCTGGCTATCTCCCATTTTTCCCAAATTCTGTGATGTAGTAGCATCATGATTTAGCAATTGTCCTGAAATATATTCAGTATTAATTGGCATCAAGTGTCTCAAAAACTGTCAAAGCTGTCGAAAACTGGTGAAAAACAGCCCCACAACTAAAAATTGTGGCAAATTTTTCTTGGTATTATTTTCCCTGGAAATTTGCCCTTTTTTTTAAAAGAGAGAATTTGTGACTAGTATATATTTGTGACAAGTATATATCTTTTTATTTTCTGAGTTGAAAATTTTGAATCACTAGCTACTAATAGAATCAAGCTAAATTTGATCTTCAGTTCCACTCGCTCAGATTACAACAGATTTTAGAAGAATATTTTTTCCATTTCCAGTGATGGGTGAAATACAGCAAGGGCTGATGTTAACTTGTTTATTGTAACAGGCCTTACTAGGTTCGTTTGCGTGGAGGTTTCCTTCAAAACAGAAGCAAAATCTGGGTTTATCTTTGAATGCAATTTTTTTCACCAAGAGCGCAAATTCATGAAGCAGTTTTTGCATAATTTCTAAAACATGTGGTTCTAAGCTTAACCTCAGTTGCCTGATAATTTTTTTTTTACTAGTCTGCTCTTTGAGTGCAAGAAATGATTTTCAAAGAGATTGCCTCCAGAGTTTTCTTTGGTCAACTGGTGAACAGCTCACAACCTAATGATTTTCTATAGTGCATATTCTATCACTAGAATTTGGGAGACTAAGATCAAGGTCTAAAAATTCTTGACTGGTTGTAGGAAAAACTTGCTGCATCTTGAGAATTCAAGCCAAATTTGCAGGCTCAATCCTATTTACCTAGTTCATGAATGCACTGGCATTTCATCCAAGTCTGGCCCCACATTTTGGAAATGTTCCCTACCCATGGGTTTTACCCATTACACAAATGTTATCATGAACTTAAACATACATAGATCAAGAAGCATAGGAGGGGCAGGGTTCTTATCAGTGTTGTTCAGTTTTGAATTTAACTTTATTTTATTTTATTATTATTATTATTATTTTATAGAACCTTTGATTTGTTCTTGAGACTGATTCTTTGGAAATTTTTAAATCTTTAATTTCAATCATTTTCATAAAGAATTTAGAGTTAGTTTGCTTTAAGATCAAGGCCAATCCTATCTTCATTACCCATAAGTAAACAAATTTTTTTTTGGTGCAGCATTAGTTTGTTCAACTAGTGAACAAAGTTTTAAATATTAATTATATAAAACTAATCAAATGCAATAAGTTGCTTACAATGTAAGTCAATTTTATGTTTTGTTTTCACAAAGTTTTACTACATAGAGAATTTAGACTTGTTTTAATTGGGTAACACCCCAGTTCAAATTTCAATTCAATTTTGAAAAGATGTTGGTTATTTGATTAGGTTCTTCGTGCAGTTCTAAAGAAACTTA
>Ga0209611_10003624_pt1 | contig 26697 bp, 16 predicted proteins | sample S1TSphgellanicum_3_FD_187693 | JGI IMG/M metagenome (GOLD analysis project Ga0209611, IMG submission 187693) | Host-associated microbial communities from peat moss isolated from Minnesota, USA - S1T2_Fc - Sphagnum magellanicum MG (SPAdes) (version 2) | ecosystem: Host-associated > Plants > Peat...
TTCTCTGGTGCCCAGGTAGAAATTGGCAATAATGGAACTGATGCAGCTCTAAAAGCTTTGCAAGATGGTAAAATCGATATAGCAGCAATTACTCGTAAGCTTACACCAGAAGAGAAAGCCGGGGGATTGGCGCAAGTCATCCTGTTCAGAGAAAAGATCGCAGTCATAGTTGGCGTGAATAATCCTTTTCACGGTAGTTTGACGACTGTGCAATTAGCTCAGATTTTTACTGGGGAAATTGAAAATTGGTCAAAACTAGGATGTCGTCCGCTTCAGATTCGTGTAATAGAGCATCCTATAACAAGTGATATTCGTCAAGCATTTCACAACTCCACTATTTTCAAAACCAGTTTGAAAAATAGTTTTCCAGATAAAGTCCTGGCAACCTCATCAAATATTACTGAAGTACCAATGGATAATGTCGGAGAAATTATCCAAAAATTAGATAGTAATGTTATTAGCTATGCTTTAGCTAACCAAGTATCGCAGGCGCAGACTGTACGAGTGTTGCAAGTGAGTTTCCCTCGATCAAGTCAATCTAAAGCTAATTTATCTATGCCTTTAGTCTATGTCTACAAGAAAAAACATAGTCAAGGGGTATCTAGCTTTCTGAGTTTTGTCAATACTTCTTCTGGAAAACAAGCCATAGATACCGCCAGGAAAGCCGAATCCTCAGAAGCTGCCATTAGTGCATTACAGAGTTTTACTGTGAGCACTTCAAATAAATCATCAAATACTTTATCAGATACTACAAATTCAGCCACAAAACTCCCCATAACTAATGCTGTCAATGCCTCAAGGTCATCTATAACGCCTAGAAACACATCTTCTCATTTCTACCCTAACAACTATCGTAATGATGAGCAGCAGTTTATGCAACCGCTGCAAAGTTACTCTTCTTTAGACAAGAACTTGATATTTATGCTGTCAGTACCCTTATTGCTTATAACTGGTTTAGGAGCAACCTTAGCTCTTAAAGTAATCAGTAATAAGAAGCAATTAGTCAAACAAGAGGAAGCGGATGACTTACAAGCTTCTGATGTTAATGATATTAATGATATTAATAATAATGATGATAGTTTTGTTAACAATGAAGCTAGTGTTGTTGATCAGACAAGTGAAGGTGATAATAGTAAATTATTTTCTCCTGCAAATAATTTATCTTTAAGTAGCCTCGTTAGTCCTGATCACAGTGATATCGGCGATGAAGATCTAGAAACTTACCTTCAATCTGAAGATTCTCTAAATTCCCCAGAAGTAGAATGGGATATAGAAGCACCAGTAGCTGTAGTTAGAAATCCTTATCATCAAATTCTTAACATTTCCGAATTAACCTATGAAGGGGATCTGACTAATTCCTTACTAGAACCTCCTGAGATTACAGCAGCAGCATCTATTAATTCTCCCACATCTTTAGCGGAGTTACTAGGTGTACCTCCCGCAGTAGTACCTATTGATACTTCTCCCACATCGTTATCAGAGCTATTAGGTATACCTAAATGGTCACCCATTGATAATTCTGACTCTACAAAGTTGGAATTATTAGATGTATTGCATGTGGATGTACCAGCAGCATCTAACGGAAATCACTCTGGATTGTCAGAATTACTGGATTTATCAACAGTATCTAATGATAGTTTTCACTCTGGATTATCGGAATTACTGGATATACCAGCAATACCTGATGATTCTTCTTCTTTTTATTTATTAGACTTACTGAACTCATCAGAAGCAAAAATCGTCGATTGTCCTCCTTCTGGATTGTCAGAACTACCTGATATCTTAGATCTTTCTGATAAAGAACCAATTTCAGATGCAACAGCAGCAGAAATAACTGATCCTCTGGATGATTTACTGGATTTACCCTCAATTGAGGAACCAATTTCAGATGCAACAGCAACAGAAATAACTGATCCTCTGGATGATTTGCTGGATTTACCATCAGTCGAGGAACCAATTTCAGATGCAACAGCAACAGAAATAACTGATCCTCTGGATGATTTGCTGGATTTACCATCAGTCGAGGAACCAATTTCAGATGCAACAGCAACAGAAATAACTGATCCTCTGGATGATTTGCTGGATTTACCATCAGTCGAGGAACCAATTTCAGATGCAACAGCAACAGAAATAACTGATCCTCTGGATGATTTGCTGGATTTACCATCAGTCGAGGAACCAATTTCAGATGTAACAGAAATTAATAATTCACTTTCTCAAGTATCAAGTGACCTGGAGGAGATTTCAAGTTCATTTGATCTTAGAATTGAATCAAATGTTAGTTCTCAAGTAGAATCAGATATCTGGGTATCAGCATTTGAAGAGATACCCTTGACAGAAACTGAAGACATAAAAGCCTTGTTTGGTACTGAAATCATTCAAGACAATTTCCCATCAGTAGCAACAGAAGAAGAAATAGAAGAAATAGAAGAAATAGAACAAGAAATTATACAGATTGATGACTTCCCAATTGTAGATAGCGATAGTAGTATTGTTTTGACACCGCGCACTCCTAAATGGGCTTACGTTTCTTGGTATGTTTCTGAAGCCAACCAGAAAATAATACAAAGCAAAAAAAATGTATCTTTAGCAGTAAGGTTGTATGATGTTACTCATATCGATCTTAGCTATCAAATCCCTGACCTAGTTCAGCAATACGAATGCGAAGAAGGAACACATGATCGCTATGTGGCTATTCCAATCAACAATCGGGACTATATAGCTGAAATCGGGTACTTTACTAAAGGACATTGGTTTTGTATAGCTCGTTCTACACTCGTAAGGATATTTAGTCATCCCCGCACAGATTTCTTGTTTGCTACAGATACAGAATTAGTAATTTATGGAGCTGTAGAACCAGGATCTAGAGTAACTATTGATGGTAAGAGTATTGAGCTTAAATCTGATGGAACGTTCCAGTTGAATGTACCTTTTATTGATCATCAAGTTAACTATCTGATTAAAGCAACTTCTAGTGATGGAGAGCAAACAAAAACCATCAGCAAAAAATTCGCTCAAGAAACTAGTTAATAGGAGTAAGAGGGAACAGGGAACAGAGGAGAAGCTTTGGTTAGCTTTAGAAAGCATTACGTTAAAAGGCTTTTACCCCTGTTCCCTGTTCCCTGTTGTAAGTTATTTTGTGTTTCATCAGGTTTTTCTTGGAGGAACACTTGGTATTTGAATGATAAACTCAGCTCCATTACCCGGACTAGATACACAAGAAATTTGACCGTTATGCTTTTCCACAATTATTTGATAGCTAATTGATAGTCCTAGTCCCGTTCCTTTACCAACAGGCTTAGTAGTAAAGAAAGGGTCAAATAGACGAGTTTGTAAATCCTCTGGTATCCCTTTCCCATTGTCAGCAATTCTAATAACTATATATTTATCTTCAGTCAGTTCAGTGCGAATCCAAATTTTTAGTGGGTAAGGATTTTCATAAGTTGTATCCAATTTACCTTTCTCAACCAGTGATTGATAAGTTTCAGAAAGAGCATCAATGGCATTCGCTATTATATTCATGAATACTTGATTAAGCTGTCCTGCATAGCATTGTACTAATGGAAGTTTGCCATATTCTTTAATTACTTGAATTTCTGGGCGGTCTGGCTTAGCTTTTAAATTAGTTTTTAGAATTATTAGTGTATTATCAATACCTTCATGAATATCAACAGCTTTAATCGCAGCTTCATCTAAACGAGAGAAGTTGCGTAGCGACAGGACAATTTCGTTAATTCGGGTAGCACCAACTTTCATGGAAGATAATAATTTGGGCAAATCTTCCATCAAAAATTCTATCTCCACCCCATTTTTTTCTGCTTCAGCTACTACTTCATCATGTGATTTCCCTTGTTGATAAGATTTTAGCAACCGCAATAAGTCTTCGACATACTCACTAGCATAGTTGAGATTACCATAAATAAAATTCATCGGATTGTTGATTTCATGTGCAATCCCAGCTACAAGCTGTCCTAAAGCGATCATTTTTTCATTTTGGAGCAACCGAGTATAGTTGTTCTGTAAGTCCAAAAATCCTGCTCTTGCTACCCTTGCTACTTCTTTTTCTTTTTGCAAGCGTTTGAGCGTTAAGACCTGAATTTGGGAATAAGCTACAAGCAATTGCTGAAAATCTAGTAATCCATACTGTTCAAATTGAGACTCAACGAGAATTGGTTCATAAACGATTTGAGAAGAACGGCTCAAAGCTGTTTGTGTTGCTTCTACAATTGTTATTTTATTACTTAAAACAAATACTTCTGGTTGAATAAAATTATAGAGGTGTTCAATTGGACGACCAGCAAACAGTCCTAATCCATAGGGACGACTCATCTGCTCGAAGAATGATCGCCGGGAAATCATACCTACATACTGCTGATTATTTGTGAGGATGATACCTGGTAGTAAAGGTTCTTGCTCAAACAGAACAGCTATTTCATATCCTGGCTGGTTGATTTCACTTTGGATAGACCATAATGGTAATTCTTGCAAAGTTGACTCTAGTTCTAACTTTAGCGTTGATTTGCGATCATTATCACTTCTTACACTATGCATAGCTAGCATTTTCCAACCCTTTAGCTTGAAATATATTTCATCTCTATCTTCAAATATGAACAGTCTTATATAAAGTGGATGTCTAAAGCATCCTAGCAGCTAAAGTTTAAATAAAAGTTAAGAAATTTGGCTAAATTCAGCTAAAGTTCGTTAATAATTATATTTTTTCACTTTCCTTACCTTTTTCACCCGTAAATCCTCTAGGTTATAGAAAATATTTTGTTAATAACTTTTCAGTATTTATCAAATCTAGTTTACTGAAAGCATCTTGATAAAGCTTATAGTACCTGCGCCGAACGAAACGAGTAATACTCCCATAATTTGTCCAATATCCAATGTTTCTTGCAAGGTTAATCCAGCAAATATTACCGTCAATATTGGTACAAAAGAACCAATGGTAGCTACACGTAGTCCACCTACCTGACGAATCCCTAAGTTATTAAATAAGTAGCTACAAAGAGTTAAAACGCCTAGAATAAAGGTACTCAGAATCACTTCCAGGAAATTTGTACTGTTGACGGTTAAATTTCCGTTTACTAGTAATGATACTATCAGGCTAATAAAGCTGAGAAATAACATGGTGATGAAATTGATCAGTGTCAAAGTTACTGGATATATTTTCTGAGCACATAACCTAGTCAAAATAATATAAACAGCAAAAGCAATTCCGGAAGCAATTCCAGCGATAATTCCCATTGATGACCCATTTATCATAGTAGGATCGTCACTCCCCAAAATTAATATTTCTCCACAAAAAATAGTAGCGATCGCCCAAATAACTGAGGATGTAGGCCGATCTCGAAAAAGAATCCAGCAGACAAGTACACTAATAATTGGATAGATGAACAACAGTGTGGTTGCTATACCAGTTTTTATCTGGCTAATAGCAATGTAGATTAGTGTTTGTGATAAGAACAAAAAACAACCGCTCAGAAATGCAAATAGTAAAACTTGTTTTGTTTTTTGCTGATTTGCGCTCGCTCCTTTACTTATTGGATTAAATAGATTTCGATTAAATAGATTTTGTAAATCTTGCCAAATTTGAGGATACAATATAGGAGCTGATAATACCATCAATGGAACAACAATTAACAATCTGAGCATGGAAACTAAGAAAATGTTACTTAATGTTGGCTCTAATCCTCCTAGTATTTTAGCATCTCGATCAAAAATTCCCTTAATAGCTATATTATAAAGTGATGACATTACTGCTGATAATGCAACTAAGAAAAAACCTAGTTGCATAGATGTAGTTTTAGAGTAATTCTTTGTTCCTTGTATTTTAGGAGCGACTTCCTGTGCTACTTTAGACATAACAGAAGGTGGTTCAGTTGAGTTTTCAGTTGGGTTTTCAGATAAGTTGTTACCTGGAACAGACACTGGCTGAGTCACACTTTCTGTAGATGATAATTCTTCAGGAGTTGGTGTTAGTGATAAATCCTGATTCAACACAGAAATTGGTTCAACAGCAATTGGTTTATTTGTACTATTTGCAGATGGTATTTCTTTTTCCGTGAGAGCTGGCTGTTTTGATAAGTCAAGACTCACATTAGAATCTGGACTAATTGTACTTTCACCAGATGCTGGTAAAACTGCTAAAGGAGCTATTTTTTTAGCTTCATGCTGATTTTTCTCTGGGGAAGCGCTGGAAATAGATTGATTAATAGGTTCTGGGACAAATTTTTCCACCGAACCATTGTTCTGGCTTTGATTCAGTTGTAGTAAAGTGGGTGTACCTCCCATAACAGCTTTTACGGGAGTCGTTTCTTTCACTTTATCCAGTTCCTGCTGTAAATGGCTGACAAATTTAGCTAAAATCGCTTCACCTTGCTGTTGTTGATTATACATCCGTGACAACTGCTGGGAAAGATTACTTTGATAGTTTTTCAATTCCTGCTGTAATGATGTCAGAGCAATAGTTATAGTGTCATCTAAACTATCCAGAACTCGACTGACATTTTCGCCAACTTCACTACCAGCAGGAGGATTCATCTGCACTGATTTTAATTTGATTGCATTGGCAAAAGATTCACTTTCAACCGCTTGATTTGCTAATGTCTTCAAAGAAGACTGTAATTGTGAGGATATGTGTTTTGCTAAAACTTCTGCCAACTGACGGATTAATACTTGTTGCTCAGAAATTTGTTTCGTTTGCTGTAACTGCTCTTTTTCCACAATCAATTGCTGAATATCAGCAACCAAATGTTTCTTTTCAGATTCCAGCCGCTTTACGTCATCCTGTAATGACCTAAGCAAGTTACGTTGCAAATTTTCTAATTCATCAACCACATCCCAAAGAGCGTTTTCTGCTGCTCTGGATATGTCTCCTCTGATGCGTGAGTTATCTGGTCGCTGTTCAAATCGCCCCATCAATTTCTAACCTCTAACAATTCGACAATCAACCTGCTTCGTGTATGCTGAGTTAGCAATCATTACTCATTTCCCAATATTTGTTCATTAAACTGAAAATACCTGATATAGATCGCCAATTTTAGCTATTTAGCTTTCAGATGAAAATGCTCAATCTGTGATGAATAAACAAGGGAATGAATGTGTTTTGTCAAAACAGTTTAGTAGATGTACTAATTATTTTCGTGCGGAAAATTGGCAAAATGTAACTCGATTGACAGTTTACTTACATATTAGTAATTTAAAGTATTTCCTATAAGGGCTAGAAAATGCTAGATCTCCTGGTCAATATTCTAATCAATGACCAGCAATTCTGCAAAAAACGCTTTATTTATCGCATTAGCCACAGAATTTAGCAGTTCATATCTGGCATTTCTCATGGAATCTAAATAATTTTCACTGCCGACTTCTGCTTATCCGGACGAAGAGGGAAGGAGATAGGGGGTAGTGGTTGTAGGGTGTGTTAATGAAATGTAACGCACCATGGGTCGCAAAATTGTGGTGCTTTACATCCGGTGCTTTACTAACCCACCCTACGGGTTACTGGGATAAATCAAAATCTTGTAAGTCTCATCTGTAGGTGCGATCGCTTGAGCAACCGCTGCTGGTAAATTTTGTAAAGGATAGCGATCGCTAATTAATGCTTGGACATCAATCCGCCGATTAAATACGATTTCCGTGGCGAGACTCTGTAATCGATAGGACGAACTATAACTACCCATCAAATCGATTTCTCGCCGATAAAGCACATTTGGATTCAACGGAATTTCTACTTCATCAGGAAATTCGGCAAAGAAGAGAATTTTACCACCTTTACGAGTGCAGTTAAGACCCTGAAAGAAGGCTTTTTCACTAGGAACAGCTAATAAGGTAACGTCCACACCTATACCATTAGTTAGAGCCTGGATTTTCCCTGGTAAATCAGGGTCTCTCGCATCAAAAGCCGCCTCTGCACCTACTTGAAGCGCTTTATCTATTCTAGCAGGAAGCAAATCAGTCGCGATCGCTTTAGCCCCAAAGTATTTAACCAACATGACAAACATCAGCCCAATAGGTCCAGCACCAGTGACTAAAACAGTTTGTCCTGCAGAAATTTGGGCTTTTTTAACCGCCTTTAAACAACAGTTAGTTGGTTCAACAAAACTCGCCTCTTCAAAACTAATCTGGTCAGGAATGATGATTAATCCGCCATTTTGGACAATATGACCCGGAACTTTCACATATTCTGCAAAACCACCCCCACTAGCGTTAAAACCTGCTGTCGTTGAAATATTTTTATAAACATCGCACATAGAAAAATTATCATTCATACAGTAACTACAACGCATACAAGGAATGTGATGCATAACAGCTACGCGTTGCCCCACTTGCCAATCTCTTACTTGAGAACCAACAGCAGCAATAGTCCCAGCCGTTTCATGTCCAAAAATCCGTGGTGGTTCGTACAGTGGATAGCGAATTTTTTTAATATCCGATTGACATAACCCCACTACACGTACTTGAACCAGTACTTCATCGGGTTCTAGATTTGGTACGGGAATTTCTTCATATGAAAGTTGGTTAACGCCGCGAAATACTTGTGCTTTCATCTGGATCAGTTATGGTAGTTGATTAGATATTCTGATTTTATTCCCACGGGGTCAAACTTCTTTATGGAACATTCAGCGGTTTTTTGCTTCTTCTTTAACTTTCACTATGCGCACTTAATACTTGGTAAAAATCGTTTATAAGTAATGTCAATTATTTTTGTTATCATTTAAACACTAAAATCTTCAGAATCAATGGTCAACTCCACCCTTGTCACCACAATGTATGTTAACCCTGTAACTGGGAATGATACTAATGCTGGTTCCCGGTTGAGTCCCTTTAAAAGTCTCACCCATGCCTTAAAAGCTACCTCTTCTACTGCAATTATTCAACTAGCATCTGGTACTTATAACAAAGACAATGGAGAGTTGTTTCCCCTCGTTATCCCATCGGGGACATTGGTAGTGGGAAACGAATCTAACAAAGGTCAGGAAATCATCATTTCTGGTGGTGGCGATTATCAAAGTCCTAGCTTTGGTACACAAAATATCACTTTACTGCTATTGGGTGATGCTAGCCTCTTAGGCGTAACCGTCACTAACGCCACTGCTAAAGGTACTGGTGTATGGATTGAGTCAGCAGATCCTACTTTAGCTAATAATACCTTTAGTGGTTGTGGTCGAGAAGGTGTATTTATTACTGGTAACGCCAAGCCTGCAATTGTAGATAATCTATTTGTCAAAAATAATGTGAGTGGGTTAATGATTGCCCGCAATAGTAAGGGAGAAGTACTAAGGAATACTTTACAAAATAACTCTTTAGGTATAGCAGTGAGTGATGATGCTGCTCCTTTAATTGCCAGTAACAAGTTATCAGCCAACGGTACGGCGATCGCTCTTTCCCGCAATGCCAGACCAGTATTAAGACGTAATTTGATTATCGATAACATTCAAGGTGGAATACTTGTCAATGGTAACGCTATGCCCGATTTAGGTAATCCTCAAGACCCGGCTGATAACATTTTTCGAGGACAGGGAGACTTTGATTTACAAAATTCAACTCCAGCCGCGATCGCCTCTGTTGGTAACCAAATAAGTCCGACTAAAGTCAAGGGTAAGGTTGATTTGATCACACAAACAACAGACAGTAAAATAGGTGAAACTACTAGCTTCGCTGACATGGATGGACATTGGGCATCTGCTTTTGTAGAAGCTCTAGTGCAGAGAGGATTAATTAGTGGCTTTCCAGATGGTACGTTTCAACCAACCACACCCATAACTCGTGCTGAATATGCTGTCTTAATTACCCAGACTTGGAATTTACCTGCTAAAAAAAGTAATGTCCACTTTACAGATATTCAGCCAGATTTTTGGGCTCAGGGAGCTATTTTACAGGCGGCTAACATGGGTTTTATGAGTGGTTATCCCGACCAAACATTCCGCCCAGGACAAAACTTAACCAAGATCCAAGCAATAGTATCCATTGTGAATGGATTGAATTTTGCTGCTGGTCAGAACAATGCCTTAATGCTATATAGCGATCGCGCTCAAATTCCCAGTTATGCAACTAATGCTGTAATAGCCGCTACCAATAATACGTTGATAGTTAATTATCCCCAAACAGATCGATTAGAACCAATGCGGGATATCACTCGCGCCGAAGTAGCCGCACTTATTTATCAAGCAAGAGTAGCTCAAGGTAAGGAAAAAGCGATAGTTTGTCCCTATCTCATCCAACCCAATCCCAATTCTCCGGCTTTTTCAGACCTAATTGGACATTGGGCAGAGCCGTTTATACGAGCTTTAATAGCCCGGAATCTGACTGATGGCTTTGCTGATGGGACTTATCAACCAGATAAACCAATTACTCGCGCTCAATATGCAGCTTTAATCACAACAGCCTTCAGCCCCTCTGCCAAACGTAAACCCACAGAATTTACAGATATCTCCCCTGACTTTTGGGCGGCTAATGCCATTCGGATAGCTGAACAAGCGGGTTTTGTGGGCGGATTTAGCGATCGCACTTTTCGTCCACAACAAAATGTGCAAAGACTACAAGTAATAGTATCTTTAGTCAATGGGTTAGGACTATCCAGCCAAGACAATCAAGCCATAGTCGTTTATAATGACCGCAAGTCTATTCCTGAATATGCCGAAAAGGCAGTTGCTACTGCCACAGACCACAAAATTGTGGTCAATTATCCAGATACTAAAGTGCTTGCACCATTTAAAGAAGCTACTCGTGCCGAAGTTACTGCTATGGTTTATCAGGCACTAGTTGCTATTGGTAGGGCACAACCCATTGATTCATCCTATATTGTGTTGCATATTAGCAAATGACAAGTAGAATGGAAAACATTGCTTATCAATTTCGCGGCTGGTGAGATGAATACTCATGTAGCTAAAAAGGCCCTAGCCTAGATGCAATTGGTGAAATGTTTATACATATTGCCTGGAATCAGCAGCCAATGTTAACAACAACTAAAAACTCTTCTGCCCAACTGGCAGCCAAATTATTGAACCACTATAGTTTCGATCTGAGTGGGTATAGCGCTAGTGAGTTGCTTAATCTCTGGCAAAGAGAATACCCGCTTAATTGGTTGCATCTGGCTGTAATCGAAGCATTGTATCAAGGGCGCTACAAAGCCATATCAGTGCAACAAATCCTGAACATGTGGAAACGTCGAGAACAGGCAAGTTACCATTTCAATATGGAATTTGAGCGGATGATTTGTAGCAAATTCCCAGAACGCTTAAATACACCATCTTTAGCCATGCTACCTCCTGTTAAGACTAGTATTAATAGCTCAGAGACTAAGACACTCCGCTCATTACCAGTTTATAGCGACAGCGTTTATGCTCAAGATGAGAGGTCGCAAAATCAAGCAAATCGCCCAAAAAATCCCGTAGAAAGCCAAACAGAAAATAGTGTTTTTGCCGCTCCTCCATCCTTCAAGATAGCTACTGAATCCACAGACAAACAGCTAGCTTTGGTTGCTGTTCAGAAACAAACTGCACAAGATAGTCAGTCCTTGTGCCAAGCACCAATTTCACTACCAATGACACAGATGCTCTTAGCCAGTTCTAATCATCCGCCAATTGGACAATTTACTCCAGAAACCAGCGATCATTCTGAGCTTTTCACATCCAAATTGAAAGCGATGGTAGGTGTTTAAATTTTTGATTTATACTATAAATTAAAGCTTTTACCTAGTATGTTAATTTTGTGGATAAAAGTTAGATAAAAATTCATGCATGTAGGGGCAGCCACTAGTAGGGGCTGAGGGCTATCTCTGTCTGCTTATTGATTAATCTCCGGCGCAAATAGTCTAATGCCGCAGAAGCGCTGAGATGTCGGATTGAGGAGCGATCACGCATCGTACCGAATTTATACTCTACACTTGTCACCTCTTGTCCCGGTCCAGCTAAACCTAGATAAACTAGACCTACTGGTTTGGTATCTGTTCCACCAGTAGGACCAGCAATACCTGTAATACTCAATCCCCAAGTAGTCGCCAGAGAGTTTTTCACACCAATGGCCATTTGCTCGGCTACAGTAGCGCTAACTGCGCCAAATTGACTTAAATCTGCTGGATTAACACCGAGTAATCCCACCTTTACAGAATTGTCATAAGAAATTATCCCGCCCGAAAAATAGTCTGAACTACCAGAAATTTCCGTCAACATATGTCCTAATCCGCCACCAGTACAGGATTCGGCTACAGACAAAGTGGCTCCAGTAGAAATTAATAACTGACCAACTACAGAGGCTAAAGTCTCGTGATCAGCACCGTAATAATCTAAACCAGCAATTTCCTTAATTTCCTGCTCAATCGGCTGAATTAAAGCTTCTGCTGCTTTTTCGTCCGTTGCTTTAGCCGAAATTCTCAATCTCACTTCACCTTTACCAGCATAAGGCGCAACTGTGGGATTAGCCATGTCAAAATAAGCAGCCACTTTTTCTGCTAATGCTGATTCACCAATACCCAAAAACTTTAAGCTGCGACTGTAAATAATTTCTTGACCCCAACCCTGACTTTTAAGAAAAGGTACAGCGGTATCTGCCCACATCCGATGCATTTCGCTAGGAACACCAGGAAAAGTGAAAATTGTCACTTGAGGACGAGGTTGCCAAATAATACCTGGAGCCGTGCCTGTAGGATTAGGTAATACTGTAGCACCTTGCGGAATCAGAGCTTGCTTCAGGTTATTGTTCGTCATCGCCCGACCGCGTTGAGCGAATTTACGAGTGATATCCTCAACAACATCAGCAACTGAAATCAAGGGAGTACCAAAATAATCCGCAATCACCTCGCAAGTTAGATCATCTGGTGTTGGACCGAGCCCACCAGTAAAAATGAGAATCTGGGATCTTGATATAGCAACTTCGATAACTTGCTTTAGCCTTTCGCGATTATCCCCTACTACAGTTTGATAGTAGTGAGGGATACCTAGTTTTGCCAATTGTTGAGCCAGATATTGGGAATTACTATTGAGTATATCTCCTAATAACAGTTCTGTACCGACACAAATAACTTCTGCGTTCATCAGTATTAAGGTATTATTATACGTCTAAAAATGGGATGTTGTGATGTTGGTTTGCTATTTAAAGATGAATCAGGACTGGCGAGAGAGTTTCCAAACGCGCCAAATAGCATAAACTAGGAGTGAAGTAGCGGCACAAACAAGAATTGCACCACTAGGAATACCTGCTACAGCGAAAGCGAGACTACCTACCCACAGAGTCAGGGAATAGATAAATAAAACCGTCCGCCTATGAGATAGTCCTACTTCGAGTAGTCGATGATGTAAATGGCGTTTATCAGCTAGGAATGGTGATTTTCCTCTAATTAAACGCACTAAAATCACAGCTGACATATCCATGATCGGTACTGCTAAGATCAAGTAAGGTAACATGACAGCAGTAAAAGCAGGGATTTTGACTAAGCCAATCACACCAACTGCGGCTAAGGTGAATCCCATAAAATAGGCACCACCGTCACCCATAAAGATTTGAGCCGGATTAAAATTATAGCGGAGAAATCCCAATGCTGCACCAGCTAGAGCCGCAGCAATTAAAGCAGCAGCACTTTGATGCATAAATAGAGCAACTATCAACATCACCAGAGCAGCAATTCCGGAAACTCCAGCAGCTAATCCATCTAAACCATCAATCCAATTAATCGCATTGACCATACCCACTAACCAAATCACTGTGATTGGTAAACTTAGCCAATATAAATTGACTATGCCCATAGTAGGTATTGTGATGAAATCTATACTCACTCCTGCTTTCCAGGCAACGGACGCGACAATTATTTGTACTAGCAAGCGGACGAAAGGTGACAGACTGAATAAATCATCTGCTAAACCGATCAGGAAAAAGCCTAAGCCACCCAATGTCACGCCCCAAATTTGCCATTCTTTGTCTGGGGGTAAAATACCAAATCCACCTAACCACCAAACAACTAACAAGGAGGTAATAGTCCCAGCAAAGATAGAAACTCCTCCTAGACGCACCATCGGACGCTGGTGAACTTTACGACCTCCAGGTTCATCAACATGTCCGCTTTTTAGTCCAATATTTCTGACATCAGGCGTAGTCCAAAGAACGACTACTGCAGCTATAAGAAAGGCAATCAGATGATAGATCTGAGCAGGCATTTTTGTATTCTAAAAAAGTAGTTTTTAGGTCAAAATTAAGCGTAGGAGTTTTCCATCCTTGATTCAATACATTTTATTTACTACATTCTTGGATCTTTATCAGCAAGGGATTTTGAGATCTTTAGACCCTGACTCTACCAGAATGTCTAAAATCTCGGAATCACTCACTTTTCTAGGCTAAAACTGCTAAGGGAACCCTATCTATCTCGTAGAGAGGGAAGCGATCGCATAATGCTTTCACTCGTCGGAGACAGTCCTGAGCTACTATTTCCGATTTGGGTGATAAAAGTCTATCAGCAATAATATTAGCAATTTCCGTAAATTCTGCCACGCCTAAACCTCTAGTGGTCATGGCGGGAGACCCTAATCTTAATCCACTAGTTACGAAGGGTGATTCTGTGTCAAAAGGCACGGTATTTTTATTAGCTGTGATGTTGATACCACTGACTAGCTGGTCAGCTTGCTTACCAGTTAATCCGATGTTACGTAAGTCTATCAGTAATAAGTGATTATCAGTACCATTGGATACTAACTTAAGTCCGCGCTCCTGTAATTGATTAGCTAAAGCCTGAGCGTTTTTAATCACTTGGGCAGAATAATTTTTAAACTCTGGTTTGAGAGCTTCCCCAAAAGCTACAGCCTTACCAGCTATGACATGCTCTAAAGGACCACCCTGGCTTCCAGGAAAAACGGATTTATCTAGCTTTTTGCCCAATTCAACATCATTGGTTAAAATCAAACCACCACGAGGACCCCGTAAAGTTTTATGAGTAGTAGTTGTGACCACATGAGCATGAGGTAGAGGACTGGGGTGATGTCCAGTAGCTATTAATCCAGCAATGTGAGCAATATCAGCCAGCAAATAAGCACCTACCTCATCAGCAATGCTGCGGAATTGCTCAAATTCAATTATGCGAGGATAAGCTGAATAACCGCAAATAAGTAACTTAGGACGTTCTTGTAAGACTAAGTCGCGTAGATGTTGATAGTCAAGTTGCTCTGTTTTTTGGCTAACACCATAATGACTAACTTGGAACCATTTACCAGATACATTAACTGGTGAACCGTGGGTCAGATGTCCCCCATGAGATAAATCCATACCCATAATCTTGTCTCCTGGCTGCAACAACGTCAGGAAAACCGCAAAATTTGCCTGTGCGCCAGAATGGGGTTGTACATTCGCATGAGCCGCACCAAATAACTGTTTAGCTCTGTCAATTGCCAATTGCTCAATTTCATCAATGAATTCGCATCCACCGTAATAGCGTTTACCAGGCAATCCTTCAGCATATTTATTTGTTAATACGGAACCCTGAGCAGCTAATACAGCAGGAGAAGCAAAGTTTTCGCTAGCAATCAATTCCAAATGATCTCGTTGGCGCTTCAGTTCTCGGTCGATCAAGTCACTAATAACAGGATCAGCAGATTTTAGCAAATCGGAGTTAGTCTTGTTCACTTAATAATTATCCTTAACTTTCAGGAAAATAGGTTAGATCCCAGATTCTAATCCATTTAACATCGTTATGGAAATATTAAACAAGGGAACAGGGTTCCCTCTTCAATTAAGGATAAAGACCGCGATCGCTTAAAGCCTGAGCTACACGCCCCACTGCTAGCGTATAAGCAGCTAATCGCAAATTAATCTGGCGTATTTTCGACTCTTGGATAACTTGTTGATAAGCCTGTACCATCAAATGCTCCATTTCTCGATTGACACGTTCTTCATCCCAGAACACATAAGAAAGACCTTGTACCCATTCCAGATAGCTAACTACCACTCCACCCGCATTCGCTAAAATATCAGGTAGTACAATAGCACCCCGGGCTTCTAAAACTTGATTAGCTTCCAGCGTTACTGGTCCATTAGCAGCTTCAGCCACAATCTTCGCCTGTACTTGATGGACATTCTCATCAGTAATTTGATTTTCCAAAGCTGCTGGAATCAAGACATCACAGGGTAAAGTCAATAAATCTGCATTGCTAATAAACTCCGTCTCAGGAAAACCTAAAACGCTTCTATTATTTCGAGCAACATAAGCTTTCAAGGCTGGTATGTCAATACCATTTGCGGCAAAAATACCACCAGCCCCTGTAGAAACAGCAATGATTTTTGCTCCTGCTTGATGTAATAACTCAGCTGCTGCACCTCCTACATTACCAAAGCCTTGAATTGCAATACGCGCTCCGGCGATCGCTTTACCTTGAGAGACTAGCGCTTCACGCACAATAATCATTGTTCCCCGCCCCGTAGCCTTTTCTCTTCCCCGAGAACCACCAATAGAAATTGGTTTACCCGTTACTACTCCCGGTACAGCATGACCCACATTTACAGAATATGTATCCATCATCCAAGCCATTTCTCTGGAAGATGTACCCATATCCGGTGCAGGAATATCCACAGCCGGACCAATATCTTTAATTAACTCACTGATATATCGACGGCTGATCCGTTCCAATTCCCCAACACTGTAGTTCCTGGGATTTATCGCAATTCCACCCTTCGCCCCTCCATAAGGAATACCCAACAACGCACATTTCCAAGTCATCAGCATAGCCAGAGCCGAAACTTCCCTTAAAGTCACAGCTGGATGAAACCGAATTCCACCTTTATAGGGTCCCAAAATATCACAGTGCTGAACTCGGTGTCCTGCAAGAACTTGTACTTGATGATTATCTAATTTGACAGGAATAGATACTGTTACTACCTTACGTGGATGACTCAGAATTTCTACTAAGCCTACATCTAGTTGTAGTTCTTTAGCTGCCCATTCTAAGTAATTGCAAGCTTGATCAAATGGGCAAATATAAGCGGGGCTTTGATTTTCTATTAATGGTGATGGTACTAAAACCATATCTTTGTCCCTCAATTGCGACTTATGCGCTACCGAAAGTTATCTCATTACTTTAGCTTTAGTTTTGAGGAAAAATAGTGATTATGTAGTTTTTGTTACAGATATTTTACGTTATTTAATATACGCGCATCCATTGTACTCCTGCTTTATTTCTCTAAAAAGTCCCTTAACCATTTAATCGCCTCACTTGTGGCTTGCTCATAAGCAATTTCGCAACATTGGTGAACAATTTCTGGAATACCTGGAAAATAAGAGCTTTCCGTGACCGCATAACTTTCACCTTGCAATCTATAAACTAGTAGCTGTTTATTCTTCAGTAGCCAAATCTCAGGTACTTTGTAAGGTAGATAATCGTTAATATTAGTATAACTAGTAACGTCTATCTCGATGAGTAAATCTGGTGGAGGGTCATTTTGCCAATCGATCCGACTTTTACCTACCGCAGACCGCCAATTTTCGATATAAAAACAATAATCAGGCTCAATACCGCTAATTGGAGGTAATTTCATCGTAATAGGTGTAAATGAGTCATATCTTTGCCCTAGATGATCGAGCACAACCTTAGCAATATCTGCTAGCAAACTAGCATTTCTTCCATGTTCTGCTAAGGGTGTCATGAGCAAAATCTCTCCATGTCGATATTTGAGTCGAGGGAAATAGCGATCGCCCAGTCTCTGACTCAATGCTTGATAATCTTCCCAGTCTCCCAAAAGTTTTACTACAGTCCCTGGTGGTAACTCGATCCTCTCAGGCGTAATTATTGTATACATAAATATTAGCCGACTGAATTTATATTTAATATAGCGTAAGGGAAGAGAGGAAGAGTCGGTTGTCTGTTCAAAAATCAAATAGGATTCCTATATGTATTCCCTGTTCCCCGTTCCCTATTAAAATAGCTAATTAAGTTTATGCACACACATGAGCGACCACGGATTCTCAAGGCGGATGAAACTTATACCTTCCGTAAATACTTTGATTTAAAATTTGATATCAGCGATATTCTACAAGAATTAGAAGTTAGTTTCGCCACAGCAGAAATTAGTTTACCTATCAATACTGGTAAGATTGAAGGGCTTGTAGAGTTACAAAATCGTTTACACAAAGGTATGAGGCGCGTCGGTTTAACAAGTGAAGCAGCACGAAGAGAGGTATTAATTGCTCCGATTTTGATAGAAGTTGCTGAAATCGCTGAAGCAACAATTAAGATCGAGTATAACATTGAAGTGAATCAATATTTATGTGGCGATTTGGATTATTACCTGCGTTCAGCACAAGTAGGATCTTCACCATCGCAGTATCAACTATTAGTAGTAGAAGCAAAACGAGCCGATTTGACACGAGGATTTACCCAAATGGCTGTTGAGCTTATAGCTCTAGATAGCTGGAGTGAATCAGATCGTCCTATATTTTATGGTGCAGTCACAACTGGTGATATATGGCAATTTGGTAGTTTTGATCGCCAGGAACGCTTGATCACCCAAGATTTAATGTTATATCGCTCCCCAACTGATTTAGAGATATTAATGCAAATACTAGTGGGAATTCTCAGCGATCGCCAGTAAGGACAAACAGTTTTACTTTCTTGACACTTCCTTTCTCAATCCTCATGGCTCAATTTCAACGCGTTACGATTAATGTAAATCAAATTCAACAGAATCAGATTTTCCTCACGCCTGAGCAACAACATTATTTGAGACGGGTTTTACGTTTACGGGATGGCGATCGCTGGATTGCGATGGATGGTATGGGTAATTGGTGGTTAGCCCAATTAACTGGAGAGCAAGCTAATATAGTAGAATCCCTCAAAGTAGCAACGGAGTTACCTGTACTAATTACGCTGATGATCGCCCTACCTAAAGGTAACGGATTTGATGAAGTGGTCAGATGTTGTACTGAGTTAGGAGTAAGTACTATTGCTCCAGTGTTGAGCGATCGCACTTTACTCCATCCTAGTCCCCAGAAACTTGACAGATGGCGACGGATTGCGACTGAAGCAGCCGAGCAATCAGAACGTTCCTGTATTCCCACAATTCTGGAACCAGAAATATTTGCTACTGCTATTAGCGAATGCGACACTACTTACCGATATTTTTGTGCAGCGCGGGGAGAATATCCTCATCTCAGTCAAGTCATAAATAACAATACACCCAGCCTAGGTAGTGAAATAACTATTGTGACTGGACCCGAAGGTGGATGGACAAATCGAGAAGTAGAAATAGCCATATCTCAGGGATTTGAACCTACTTCCCTCGGTTCTCGAATTTTGCGTGCAGTTACAGCACCCATAGTAGCATTATCTTTACTCAGTACGGTTGAAGCAAGAGTTTATTAGAGAATGAGTACTTCTCTGTAGAAGGCAGGAGGTAGGAGGTAAATCAAAGATTTGAACTTTTAAATCAGCACCAAATAAGTAAAAAACTCTTTCCTTCTGCCTCCTGCCCTCTGCCTCTCTTTAGTGACTAAAGCCTGAATTTTAGTCTTCTCAAATTTTTTCTCTCATGACTGATATTAAAGTGACCGTCTTGGGGTAAGTTATACCCAGAATGAATTGATGAACTTTATATATCACCCATCTTTAGGAGAAACCCCCCATGAAACCCGAATTGCAAATTAAGTTCTTACAACACTTGAACCGTAAGAAGAATAATGAAGAAGGTTTTACTCTAATTGAATTGCTCGTAGTAGTTATTATTATCGGTATTTTGGCTGCGATCGCTCTACCTTCACTGCTCGGTCAAGTTAACAAAGGTAAGCAAGCTGAAGCTAAAGAGTACACTGGTTCATCTAACCGTGCTCAACAAGCTTTTTACTTAGAAAACTCCGGGTTCGCTTCGAGCTTGCAACAGTTGCAAATGGGAATTCAAACTCAAACTACAAACTATAACTATTGTATTGCTTCTAATGCTATTGCACCCGGTACTAACAATTTAGGAGCACAAGCCCAATTTGTAGGCGCTAATATAGGACCCACACTTAAGACTTATTACGGCTTAGTAGCTACTATCATCGGAAATAGTAGTACATCTGAAGCATTGACTACAGCTATAGCTTGTGAAAGTCTCATACCTAACACAACACAGCCTGCTGTTGCTACTACTGGTGTTGCTTCGACAGGATGTAACTCTGCCTATACTTCATTATCTAAGTAATGTATAAATAAAAACTTAGATAGTATTTTTCTCTGAATTTAGAACACAAGAAAAATTTTGCTGATCCAATAAGTTAGGTGGTGTGTATGCACACTACCTTGCTTTTTGCTATCTTAAAACATGATTACAATTTAGTTAATCGCAATGTTTTATTTAGAACATTTCCGTTAGTTTTGATTTGTAATAAATTTCGACTACCTATTTTCCACTACCAAATTATACCTTTATTCTATGTCCTTGCCAACTACTCATAATCAATTGTATCAAAGCGCAGTAGAATATCTTTTACAAGGAAATTATGTCCGTGCTGCTAGCCTTTACGAACAAGCAATTACCACAGAGCCTGAGATTAAATCACACTATTGGTATTTAGGGTTAACTTTACTGTTACAAGGGCAGGAGGCGGAGGCACAGGCAACTTGGCTAATGGCACTAATGGAAGGAAATACAGAGCAAGTTGATATTTGGAACAATGAGTTAGTTGGTATTTTGGAGGCAGAAGCTCGACGAAGAGAAGAGATACAAGAATATTCAATTGCTGTAACAATTCGTCAAACTATCCGAGAAATTTCTCCTCGAAATATTCATAATCTCTTACATCTCATCAAGCTATTTATTGAGTTAAAAACATATCTAAATGAAGATTTACAAGAATTAGGAATAATTCAGATCTTACAATCAGAAGCAGAATTAGAGATCGATTTAAACCTACTAGCAGAAACCTTAACAATTGTTTTAAATCATGCCTATTTTTATTCGTCTACACTAGAATTTGTAGATGTTAGTTCATCTAAATTTGCTCATGATCACAAAACTTTACTAAGTATAATATTACCTGCTGTATGTGATATTGCTTATGTGCATAAACGACCGAAACTAGCAGCACCCATAGCTGAAGTTTATTCGCGCTTCGATCCATATAATATTGAATTTTTGTCTCAATTATCATCCATATATCAAAATATGTGTGATTATGACAAGGGAATAAGCAAAGCTAAACTTCTTTGTTCTGTGGTTGAAACTCTAGCAGATAAAGTATCGGCTAATCGTCAATTATTGCGGGGATTAATGGTTGCTGGAGGTTATTGGTCAGAATCTTTTGCTATTAATCAAAATCAGCAAGAGTTACTATTAGAACTCATCCAAGAAAATTCTAAAAATCTGCGGGAAGCAGATGTAATGCGATTGTTTAATGTCAATTTCTTCGCCTACTATATGGAGGATAATCCCAGAAGATATAGACATCTGCAAAATCAATTAATGCAACTCTGTCACCTGAATCTATCTGTTTATGCTCAAACACATGTAGATAAGTATTCTCAGGGGCACTTGGATAGGAAAAAACAAGGACTATCTCGTAAAAAGTTGAAGATAGGTTACATATCCTATTGTTTAAGAACTCATTCTGTAGGCTGGATAGTAAGATGGCTAATGCAATATCATGACCGAGATAAGTTTGAGATTAATGGTTATTTTGTTGGCAGTAGTAATGATGGGTGCGATCCGTTACAACAATGGTATTTTGATCAAGTAGGCAAATCCTACAATTCAAATAATGTGCTGTCATTGGCAGAAGAAATTTACCAAGATGAAGTAGATATTCTAATTGATTTGGATAGTGTTACCTTAGATATCTCTTGCGAAGTTATGCTAGTTAGACCAGCACCAGTTCAAGTTACCTGGTTAGGTTCTGATGCTATAGGCAGTAAGGCGATAGATTATTTTATTGTTGACCCATATGTTCTGCCTGATGCGGCTGAAGAATATTATTGCGAAAAAATTTGGCGGTTACCTCAAACTTTTGTAGCTGTAGGCGGTTTTGAGGTAAGTACTCCTACTATACGTCGCGACCAGTTAGAAATTCCTAGTGATGCAGTAGTTTATTACTGTACACAGAGGGCATTTAAACGCAATCCAGATATAACAAGATTACAGCTAAGAATTATTAAAGAAGTCCCTAATAGTTACTTCTTAAATAAAAGCTTGGCTGATGAAAAACTTATGGAAAGATATTTCTATGATTTAGCCAAGGAAGAGGGTGTAGATACTGAGAGATTACGATTTATTTCACAGTCTCCTACAGAAGTAACTCACCGAGCTAATTTAAGTATAGCCGATGTAGTTTTAGACACTTATCCATACAATGGTGCAACAACAACCTTAGAAACGTTATGGATGTGTATTCCACTGGTCACGTTAGTAGGTGAGCAGTTTTTTGCACGTAATAGTTATAGTATGATGATGAATGCTGGTGTTACAGAAGGTATTGCTTGGACTCATGAAGAATATGTTGAGTGGGGTATCAGGTTAGGGAAAGATGAAAGTTTGCGATCGCACATTGCTTGGAAGTTGAAGAAATCGCGGGATACATCACCTTTATGGAATGGTAAGCAGTTTGCGCGTGAGATGGAAAAGGCTTATGAACAAATGTGGCAAATTTATGTTGATAGTCAAGTTGACGGTTAAAATGCGTTTGTTGACGATTTATTTAATTTCGGTGGGATTTAAGGCTAAAGACATGGTATTAACTAGAACATCGCTGACAGTTTGAGCCATTTTCGTCCAAGAAAATTTCTCAGCCTGTGATAAACCAGAAGAAGTCAACGACTTACGGAAACTAGGTTTCTGCACATCACAAAGAGCATTAACTAGAGCGTTGACATCTTCATCATTGACATATACGACTGCATCTCCTCCCACTTCTGGAATGGAGGCATTAGGACAAGTAATCACAGGACATCCACAAGCCATAGCTTCAACTATAGGCATTCCGAAGCCTTCATATTTAGAAGGGTAAACTAGTGCAACTGCACCTGAATAAGCCATAGCTAATTCCTCGTCACTCAGTTGCAACGCATGAACAGTAGTACCTGAGGTGTAAGTTCGCAATTCAGGAGATAACGGGCTACCACTATTGCTAGTAATTACGATATCAAATCCATGATGACTAGCAAGTTGTGCAAAAGCTCGGAAGAACAAAATACTATTTTTATAACCATCAGGAGCACCGACTAACAAAAAATATGGTTGATCAATTCCATATTTAATTCTGAAGTGATTAATTATCTCCTGGGGCGCTGCAGAAAATATATGGTGATTAACACCATTGTGAGCAATAGTGATTGATGACCAAGAGATATGAGGAAAGAACTTAACTAAGTCCTTAGCTGTATTTTCTGAAACCGCAATATATGCTGATGCTTGATGGATGGCATGATGTTTTTCTTGCCACATCGGATGCTCTAGATTCCAGTCAAAAATTTCTGGAATCATGTCATGTATCATTAAAACTGAGGGTGTGCTAATAGGTGTTGTATAGTAGGAAGATATAAATAGATCTGCTCCTTCTCTATTACATATTTGCTGTAACATCTCTTGATCAGCAGTGATATTGTTATAGTCATGTAGTGGGATATCAAGATAAGCAATACCAGGGATTTTTGGTGCAGTTCCATTACGATTAAGCACAATTACATGTTTAGCAAATCCGTTATTAGACCATTCTTCTAGCAGTGATTTCCATACACGGGCTATTCCTGTTTTGTACATTTGGAAGAATACACCATCGACCAGAATAGTTAAGGATGTTTTCTTAATTTCTGTTACTTCTAAAAAATGCCAATCATCATTTTCAGGGTTTTTCTGTGCGATCGGCACAATACCCAATAGACTTGCTAAATCCACTTGAGTTTCATCTGTAACCCAAGGAAAATACTCCCTTAAATAAGCTGGGAAATTAGTATTTTTTTGTAAAGCCTCCCACTGAGAAACAGCATCTTTGTAGCCATAATATTTTTCTTTAAACCGAAGTTGATTTTCTGTAACGTAGGCAAAGTGCTGGAATACTAAACCCAAATTTTCAGTTTGTTGATGTGTAAAAGGATTTACGGATGAAACTTCTCGCCATTCTATACATATTGCAGACTCCTGCGGATTAAGTCTATATAGGAAAGGTTCTTCCAATCTTGGTGGTTCATGGGCTACCCACACAGCCCCACTCTTATATCGCCAAGTTCTTAACCATTCTTGTTTGGGATTTTGACTATAGCAGTAGCGATTACTCACGATTATATTTTGTCCTACAAAGTATAAGCACCAATAAAAAGCCGCAGTCTTCTCCGGATGGTCAATAAACATTTGTCTCGCAACACAAATCTGCGCAACTGTCCACAATTCATCCACATCTACTTGCCAAAGTAAGCATTCTTCAGTAATTTCATACAGTGGCTCATTCACCATTTCTCGTTTACCATGCCAAAAACTTCCATCACTTTTGCGGTAAACCGTGATGTTTTGTGGGTATTGCTGCTTGATTTCATCTATATATTCTGTTGTACCATCATTACTCAAACCATTTTTGTGCATATCATCTATTATCCTACCTCCCGATTTTAAACTCCATTGAGTATCATTTCTTAAATCTGCCACACCCTCAATAATATGCCAATGCCATGAAAAAGGAAGTTTGCTGAATACTTCAATGTGGTAGCGAATAAATGGCTGACCATTGAGAACGATGGTAAAAAAATGAATTGGTAGTTCGGATACTGGAGCAGAATTCATCGTAGATGGTGTTTGTGCATTATTAACTGTTACTAGAGCTTCCGTATTTCCCTCAGATGAATTCGATAGATTATTCAGCAATACTTGTACCGATGGAGTTATTTCTTTGCCATCCCATGCTATTAATTGCAACTCCTTTTCATTTGGTAAATAGTAATGACGCGCTCCGTCCTTTGGATCTAATTGAGAATATTTACGGACTTTTGCTCGTCTTTGTGCTTTACTATTAATGAATAAATCCAAATGGTATATACTTGCTAATTCATTTAAGGGTTTTTCTAGATGATCTGAATTCAGAGCATTTGGATTAATTAAGGTATTTTCATCAAGCAATAAGTTTTGATTATGCGCAAAATTTATAATACTTTCATGGATTTGCCCTTCATAAAATATATTCTCGTTGTACTGAAATAACCGAGATCGCCAATCAGGAAAATGTGGATAGCTTACTATATAGTGATTTTTACTAAAAGGGCTGATCCACTTTCTCATAATTGAAAAATTATCAGTTTCCCATGTATGATGACTAGAACTTCTTAGCAAGTTTAGAAATTTTAAAACTCTCATATCAATAAATTCATCAGAATCTAAAACAAAGACCCAATCAGTTTTAACCTGCTTTAGGTAAACATTTCTTTGCTGAGAGTAATTTCCAGTCCAAGGAGAAGAAATAAGCTTTGCTCCATAACTTAAGGCAATATCACCAGTGGAATCATTACTACCACCATCAACAATTATTAATTCATCATAAACATTAGATAGTGATTCTAAGGCTATAGCTAATGTCCTTTCACAATTTTGGACAATCATGCATACTGAAAGACTTGGCATAAATTTACCTAATTTAACCTACTTATTATTTCCACCATACAATCTTAGTTAATCTCATGGATAAGTTCATCTAATTGACGACTGGGTATTTTATCTAAACATAATTGTATTAAGGATGGAAAAGCTTCATGTGGCAAAACAATTCTAGCATAAAGCTTGGGTAGTAAATCTCTCCATTGAATCAGCACTAAATCTCTGACCAAAGAGATTTCTGCTGTCTTAGTATGATCGATTTTTTCTTGCATTATAATGTAAATTTCAATACCTGATATAAGTAGTTCTGTATCAGCAAAGCTGCTATCTGTATTTATTAGCAACGTTATATCTTTGCTACCAGAGCAAGTTAGTACTGCTTTCATCACTTGCTCTAGTTCTAAACTAACTATTTCCTGTGGTTGTCTCCAATCTGGGAAAACTATTAAATTAATCTTTCTCAGATTCAAGTATAAAAGTGTAGTATTAATTAGAGCATCACTGACGGTTTCAGCCATTTTCCGCCAAGAAAATTTCTCAGCCTGTGACAAACCAGAAGTAACCAACAAGCCACGGAAATTGGGTTTTTGCACATCACAGAGAGCATTTGCCATGTTTCTAACATCTTGATCATCGACATATACTACTGCATTTCCTGCTACTTCTGGAATTGAAGCATTATGGCAAGTAATTACAGGACACCTACAAGCCATAGCTTCAACTATAGGCATCCCAAAGCCTTCATACTGGGAAGGGTACACATGTGCAACTGCACCTGAATAAGCTACAGCCAATTCCTCATCGCTCAGTTGTAACATATGAACAGTACTACCTGATGTGTAAGTTCTAAATTCAGGTGATAATGCACTAGCACTATTGCTGGTAATCACGATATCAAATCCATGACGACTGGGAAGTTGCGCAAAAGCTCGGAAGAATAAAATACTATTTTTATAACCATCACCAGCACCGACTAACAAAAAGTATGGCTGATAAATTCCGTATTTGCTGCGGAAGTGATCAATTTTTTCCTGAGCAGCTGGAGAGAATATTTGATGATCGACACCATTGTGAGCAATAGTGACTGATGACCGAGATATCCGAGGAAAGAACTTGACCAAATCCTGAGCTGAATTTTCTGAAACCGCAATATATGTTGATGCTTGATGGATGGCGTGA
>Ga0209611_10003625_pt1 | contig 26694 bp, 23 predicted proteins | sample S1TSphgellanicum_3_FD_187693 | JGI IMG/M metagenome (GOLD analysis project Ga0209611, IMG submission 187693) | Host-associated microbial communities from peat moss isolated from Minnesota, USA - S1T2_Fc - Sphagnum magellanicum MG (SPAdes) (version 2) | ecosystem: Host-associated > Plants > Peat...
TGACCTTACATGTGGGTATTGCATTTAAGGTTGATTATTCACCTAAGGTTGTTTAAATCACCTATGGATTATTTCAAAATGAACTTGCATGTAGGTATTGCATATAAACTTTGGTTTTCATTGAAAGGTCACTCAAACTACATTCTAGTTATTTTGAAATGACCTTACATGTGGGAATTACATTTAGGGTTGGGTTTACACCTTAGGTTACCTAAATCACTTAATGGTTATATCGAAACGAACTTGAATACGGGTATTGCATTTAAAAAAATGTAAAAAAAATGTATATTTCTTACCATTGGTAATATTTCCAAGTTAAATTCTTTCAATTTCCTTTAAAATATATAAAATGACATTACATTATTTTACATATGTTTAAGCCCTAAAAATTCTGCCCAAAATGCACCTTATATTTATTTTAATTGTTATAGACTTGAAAAAAAAAGTTAATCAATTTATATGTCTTAAATTATAAACCTAAACCATAAATGCAGGTATTGCATTTAGGGTGGGATCTTCATATAAAGAACCCTAAACCCCACATGCGTACTTTCGGAGTGACCCTAAATGTAGGTATTGCATTTAGGGTAAGATCTTCATATAAAGAAAGTTTAAACCCTACATGCGTCTTTTTGGAGTGACCCAAAGTGCAGGTATTGCATTTAGGGTTGGGTTATTTCAAAGTGACTTTGCATATGCATATTATGTTTAGGGCTAAGCCTTCACTTAAAGGTATCCAAACCATTTAGATGGGTTTTTTAAAAATGTGGGTATTACATTTAGGTTTGTTTTTTCATTTCAACTTGAAATACCCAAACTTATACTTACCTTTACCAACTAGAATTGTGAGGTTTCGTTGCAATACCTACACTCGTACTTACTTTTACCAACTGGAATTTTGGGGCATAATTTCAATACTTGCACTTGTACTTACTTTTACCAAACCTTAACAAATTTTTTTTTTAATGATATATGCCCTAAACTTAAAAAATTATACAAGTTATACAAATCGTATAATGCAAAATAATTTTTTTTGAAAGAACATAGGAAAAAAATTAAAAAACAAAATTTAATGGTTTTAAATTATAAATATTTATTAACTAAAAGAAAATACGTTAATCTTTAAAAATAATCAAATAAATTTCATATAAAATCAAAAGAAAAAATATGTCTTTTATCTTTGTGTGATCTTTCCAACCTAATTTTTTCACTCTTTTTGAAGAAGATATAAAATGCAATTGTATTACTTCACATATGTGTAAACCTTAAAATTTTCCCCCCAAATTTAGCCTACTTTAGATTTATTATTATACATTTGTGAAAAATTTATTAATTAATTTGTGTCTCAACCCTAAACCTAATGGTTAAGTTAGTAGGGTATGTAATTAATAGAGTAGTTAGGTTAGTAGGGTAGGTGGTTAGTACAATAGTTAGGTCAGTAGGATAACTAGTTATTAGGGTAGCTGTGTCAGTAGGTTGGTGCAATACTTATGAGGGTAGGAAAGTGAGCAGGGTAGTTATGTGTGAGGTCAGGTCCAGGAAAAACAGCCAAGAACAAAAAAAAGAAAAAAAGTACAGTGGTCAGCAGCAAAAAGAAATCGACTGTGATGAGCCCCATCCGGCGCCGAATGAAAAAACGCAACCCATCCAGTGGACAGAAAGGCCAACTCGTGCATTGGTGGCTGTTAATTCACTCTGGCCGACGCCTACCACTCCAACCGATTACGTCCACCAGTCCAAATACATAGAACCAGCCCTTAAGTTTGAAACCTTCAAGTTCAAACGGTGTGCTGAGGGACCCTTACCGCTCCAACAGATTAGGTCCACATTCCAGCTACCACCTTGTCCTCCGCCCCTTGTTTGGGAATGCCCTCACCCTACAGGGCTTTTACCCTACTTGAATCATCAGTTCTATCTTCTTCAGAATCCATGCAGAAGATCAGCTCTATCTGGAAGATCAGTTCTATGTTCTATTTCATGCCCAGGATAGAACTTGGGGTCTTGATGCTCACAATCTGTACAGCCTGTGACACTAATCACAAACAATTCAAACAAAACAGCAGAAGTCGCAGCGATTGGATCCACATTTGTGTTGCCAAACTGAAATCATTGTGGATAGAAGATAGAGATGAGATGAGATTTACACCAAGATATATATACACATTGGATACATAAACAGATGCTACACTGATGACAAACAAGTTGACAAAACAAGAGGAAGTTGCAGTTACTGGATCCACATTTGTGGTGCCAAGAAATTGTCATGGATAGATCGACAAACTTATGCATTGGATACACAAATGGCTACTACATTGATCACAAAAACACTTGTTGACAAAACAGTGGGAAGTTGTAGATAATGGATCCATGTTTGTGGTGCCAAGCTTGTTGTCACGAATAGACATCAGACAAGATACACAGATTGGGTAAAAAATATGGGTACGACACTGATCACAAACAATTCAACAAAACAGCAGAAGTTGCAGCTAGCAGATCCACATTTGTGGATATACAAATGGCTACTACACTGTTCACAAGCAATTCAAACAAAACAGCAGAAGTTGCAGCTACTGGATCCACATTTGTGCTGCCAAGAAATTGTTGAGGACAGAAGATAGACAAGACACTCACACAAATGGCTACCACATTCATTGATCACAAGAATAAGTCAACAAGAGAGCAGAATTTGTTGAAGCGACTGGATCCACATTCATGCTGCCAAGAACTTGTCCTGGATAGAAGATAGACAAGATATACACACTGGGTACACAAAATGTTCCACAGATCACAGAAAAGTCAACAAAACAGCGGGAAGTTTATTGGAGCTAGTTATTGGACCCACAGTTGCGCTGCCAAAAAATTGTCGTAGATAGAAAAAGATACACAAGATTTTAGACCTCATCAGGTACACAAATGGGTAGCTACTGCAGTGCAGTGATCATTGTAAAGAAGTCAACCAAAAACAAGTTCTGGAAGTTGTTGCAGGCTACCAGATGGTCCCACATATTATTCTGCCAAGAAACTTGTCATGGACAGAAGAAGATAGACAAGATATACACATTGAATACACAAATCGCAACTGCACTGATCATCACAAGCAAGTCAACAAAACAGGGAGAAGTGAAGCTACTGGATCCACTTTTTGTGCTGTCAAGAAATTGGTTGAGGATATAGTGAAGATAGACAAGATTTTACACATTGGGTACACAAATGGATACAACAGTGATCAGAAAGAGGATGACAAAAACAATTTCTGCAAGTTATTGTTGCAGGCTACCAGATGGTACCACATTCGTGCTGCCAAGAAACTTGTGATGGATTGAAGAAGATAGACAAGAAGAACATTTTACTTACACATGGGTACCACTACCCGCATACAAATTCTTCTAGGTTGCTAGTTGCTACCTGATGGTGAGATCATGGACAGAGAAGGGTCTCTCGTGGAAGATTCTCCAAGCGAAGCTTTCCATGTTGGCAAAGAAGCCGTTGATGAGTTGATGGATATACTCCACAGTCTCCCCAGGAACAGCCAACAAGTAGTGAGCAAAGATACTCTCAGAGACACCCAAAAGGGAGCCAGCCATGACGTCGCAGAAGAAATGCCGACCTAAGATGATGCGTGAAGTGGTGGTAGCAAAAGCCCAGGAATGAACCACCCAAGCGATTCCGCTGATGAGAAGCTGTTGCAAAGTGGGAAGGAATCGGTCGAGAAAGATGACACGATCTTGCATCTTGTCGACAAGAAACGGCACCCACACGCGTTCCGCTTGGTCCTGCCACATGGGAATATAGAGCCAGAAGAATGTTAAACCCATGAGAGCTCTGGTGGAATGTCCGCTTGGAAAGGACCAGCGATCAACGGCGATGTTGATGAAATGGCCACGGTTGTACTCAGGTCTAGGTCGTCGCACGATCTGTTTGACGATGGAGACGAAGATGAGATCGAACTGGAACGCCATGAAAAGGTTGAAGAAAAAGGCACGAAGCTCAGGGGTGAGCTTGGCTCTTGGAGCTAAGAAAGTGGCTGCTGTGCAAGGGATCAAAAACACACCGTCTGCTGAAAACTCCAAGGTTCTGAGAAAGACATAAAAGAAGAGTCCCAGTCCTTGTTCATGTACCCATAAGGAAAACCTCTTGTCAAACCCCACTATTCTTTCTAAGAGATTCCTGGGCTTCATCAGATGCAGGTCGTGACAAGGATCATCATCATCATGATCATGATGAAGAGGAGGAGACGGTGGAGGACTTGGTTGCAACTGCATTGTAGCAGCATCAGCAATTGGGTTGCATGCTTTGCGACAATGTATTCTTGAGCCGGAGCTGCTGCGTCTACTGCAATTTTGTCTTGTTGAAACCATTTGCACACACAAACACCACAGGTCCACCAATAACTCAACTTGTGTTTTTTTTCTCACAAAATGCTCAGGAACTTCGTGTTTTTCCTCAACACCCTTTCTCTCTTTTGTTGCATAATTGAAGAAGATTCAATGTTCAGGATTTGTTGCAACTTGGAACTTCAGGCAATGCAATCTGCAAATTGAGTTTGGACAGCAATTTGATAAAGAAGTTCCCAATTGATGAATCTCTGTAAGAAACAACAAGAGACCAAATAGCTCAAATCTTGGAAATGCTCAGCTTCTGTGAAACGCTCAGCTGAACTGTTCTCCAGCTTCTGTTTTCCTCACTGAATAAAACCTCTGCATAGATGGATCACAATCCCCAATGTTACTGTTTTTCTCTTTTGTTGCATACTTGAAGAAGATTCAACAGGATTTGTTGCAACTTGGAACTTCAAGCAATGCAACCTGCAATTGATTTCGAGCAATCTGTAAAGAAGTTCCCCGTTGATAAATCTCTGTAAGGAACAACAGAGAACTAACAGCAAATCTTTGAAATGCTCAGCTGAACTGTTTCCAGCTTCTGTTAAATTCCTCCCTCAAAAGAACTTCTGCATAGGATCACAATCTCCCACACCCTTTTTCTCTTTTGTTGCATAGAAGAAGAAATTTCAACAGGAAATTGGCACGGAACTTCAAGCATGGCATGCAATTGAACTTAAGCAATTTGTAAAGAAGTTTCCAGTCCAGGAAACTCTATTAGAAACAGGGGACCAAACAGCAAATCTTTGAAATTGCTCATCAGCTTATGTTTTCCTCACTCCGAAAAACACTCTGCATATAATAGCACAATCTCCAACATCATTTTGTTTTTTGGATTTTGCATACCAAGATTGAAACAGAATTTTGCAAAGGAGCTTCAAGCATGGCATGCAATTTATTTTGAGCAATTTGTAAAGAAACCCAATTGATGAAACTCTACAGTTTGCAACAGGAATTTGGAACAGGGGACCAAATGGCAAATCTTACGAAGACTTTGAAATCCTGAATGAAGGAGTTTCAGGATTTCACAAATCCAGATGATTAAACACAAAGCACACACAGCTGATCCAACAACAAACCCTTCTTCTTCTTCTTCTGTGCTATCATGAAGGGTAACCAAATTTCCAAATTCAGAATTTTCTTATGGAAAATTTTATGTATCACAATTCACAACCACACACAAGATTTTATTTCCCCCCCCACAGATCTGCATCAGTTTTAAGAGGGATTGATTGGTTATTGCTATTGTGCCCCTGCACTTAATCAAATTGCTTTCTTGCAGAAAAGAGTTTGTTAATTTCCGGTGGGTGGAATTCACAACACATTGAGACATCATTTGCAGCATGGGGAGGATGTGGGTACCATGGAATGAGTGATTCTTTTCTTTTGGTTGTGAGTTCTTTTCATGCTCCTTTGCTTCTACTTAGCCTCCTTTTTTTTTGGGAGATTGTAATAACATGTCGAATAAGCAAGGAACCCAACTGCAGATTCATATTTTGCATGTCATCTTGTCTCTTTGCCAACATTTTTCCCCCTGTTTTTTCCACACAAATTGGATCAGAAAGCCCAACTGAGGAGTCCAATCCCTGTGTTGTTGTTCCTTCATTGTTCAACAGAATGATGATGATGATGATGGGTGCTTGTCTGAAGATTAGCTTCTACTTCATTGCCATTCAATCCATGCCATTTGTTGCTTAATTTCTCCAAAATCATTTTAGCTTTCTCATGCAACTTTTGAGTCAGTTATCTCATGAGATTATCTGCACCTTTGAATTCAACCACATTCATATATGCTCATGAGATTGATTGTCTACACCTTTGAATTCAACCACATTCATTCATATGCTATTCTTATTCATAGTGATGTTCAGCGGATTCTTGCCCAGCAAAAACCCCTTCACTTCAGAAGAGATTTGCTATGGATTTTCTTCACCATAGAATTGCCTGACTTCCATGTGCACTTTCACCCTTTGTATCGAACTTGCTCATGAACCTTTTTCTTTTTGTTAAGAAGAAGAAGAAGACAATTGGGTTATCCAAAAAATGAAATCTATCCACAAGCCTTTGAAATCACAACCATTCCTTTTGGCCAAGCTTTGTTGCCACAAGGCACTTTCTCTAGTGTCTAGAGATGTGACATTTGACCTGCTTGACTGGTCACACAACCTTTGCCCAAATGTGTATATGGTGAGTTATCTAATTGAACATGTGAAATTCATTTCATAATGACATTATATAATTATATAACAATGTGTGCAATTATATCCATTTTATTTGTCACAAGTTGGAATGATGGTTGGATGTTTAGGGAGTTGGTTTGTGGCTAAGGAAGGTGAAGAAGTTGAATCACTTTCAATGTCATTGATCTCCATACTTACATAGTTGAAATGGACACTTGTGACTGACACCTATAATTGAATCGGATTCATCACTTTGACTATGACGCAGATGATCACATCAACATGTTGTGATTGTTGTCGAGGACTTTTCCTCAAAATCTTTTAATGTAAAAGTTCGACGATGGATTTGTCTAGAAATCACATCTATTGGAACTTTGGACAAAATGTTCCAAACAAACTTGTCACCAAACCTTTTCTTTAAAATATTTTTAAAGTTATTTTTTTGGGAAGTCCCACCATGTCAATATAGTTGTATCCATCTTGGTCAAAGTGACAAGTCTCATTTGACTATGGAGTCGTGTAATCATGTGTCACATATGTTTACAAATGTTATTGTAGATGGTCATAAATCCATGCTTTTGGCATAGTGATTTGAAAATTTGTTTTGTGTTAAAATCATTATATTGTCTTTAAATATTATAACTTGGGCTAATAGTAACAATGAAATGATGGAAAAAAATGGTTGCATTGTTTTTAAATATTATGATTTAAAAAATTAAATGAAACTATTGAATGGCATTGCACACAACTTGAATTGAATTCAAATTCGATTGAAGAGAAGCAAGATGCAAATTGGTGCACAAAGGTATATGTCTATCACTTTCATCATATTTGACTATAGTGTTGAAATTATTTTCCAAAAAACACCTTTTTATTCCATTCATAGTAGATTTTAAACTGAAATCTATTTTGGTAGGATGAGTCAATTATTGGATTACCAACTCCAATATTACCATCATCACTAGAATTAGCATATAATAGTTCTTGTGGCAAGGGGGTTGCATGATGGATGATTTTTTATATTTGATGTTTCAAACATGCATTCATTCAACACTAATACAACATGGAAACTATAGTTTGGGTGGCACCATAAAACAAACAAGAAAATTTCATTAAAAATATTTTAGCCATATCTATTGTATATGTATTAGAATGGGCTAAGCAATGGTCAATGTACGATATTATTTTTGCAATGACATTTACTTGTGTTTATTATAGAATTGATATACATTAACAACAATACAACCTTGGATGTCACAAAAGTTTGAAAATTCCATTGAAAATATATCTCAATTTTAATGCAAACATGTTTATATTTTATGCTTATCAATCGTTCATTGTGAAACACTTTTACAATGTTGTTTCCATGGATTGTTAATTATACCAACTTATAGAGCTCCTTCCAAACCATTAATAAAGTTTGTACTATAAACATATGTCAATTTCATCACAAAGGTCTTAACATATTTTATTTATCAATCGTGAACTACACAATAATATTTTAAATGTTATTTTCACATATTTTCTATAATATAGATACAATTCACTGTAATATCATATTAGATAGCACCCTTTGAACTTTTTTTTTTGAAAACTCTAATGGAAATATGTTCCAATCTTATCACATGTGCATTAGTATAGGCAAAATTAACAAAAAAAATTTGCATGATTTATATATATATATGAGTTACTTTCATAATATTTTTAAATATTCCAACAACACAACATTGGATGGCATCTTCCAAGTTTCATGAAAAATCTTAGAAGATTTTATATAGGGAAAAAAAATTGATTATCGACTCCTTCAAATTTGGCAAAATTACAAACTACAATTATAAAAAAAGAAGTGATAATTACAAAAGCGCTTTTTGTAAGATTAATTAAAACTTAGTTTAGTAGCATGCTTGGGATTTTGTTTTTTAATTATTTTTTGAGAAGTTTGTATGTTGTGCTTTATTTTACAAGTGGGTGAAAATATGTTTGGGGGGACCCACTAGAATCACCTCAAGGAATGGTTAATGAACAAAATTGATCAAATAATATTCATGGGCCCTTTCTTATAAATGTTTCATAACCATAAAGTTTTTTAAATGATGATTATACATTACATGCCAAAGCATGTGGCCATAAGTTTTCATTGAAATTTTGAAAGTGGGAATCATTATAAATTTGTATTCCGAATTATTGTAACCCCTTCAATCTAATAATATTCTTAAAGTTTGAAAATTCATAATTAAATTATACATGTTCAATTAAATACTTAATAAAAAATGACATAAAACACCATATAAAGTAACTTTGAAAATTATATCCAACAAAAAAACCAAACCTTATTCAAAAGTGATCCCAATATAAAAGTTCAAGGAAAGTAACCATCGTTACATTCCTAAAACTCTAAATGCAATGAATAGGAACATCAAAATTCAAAACATTTTTTATATCATTAAAGTTTCAAAGTCTACACAACTTGGTAAATGTATTCAACATTTTTATTATTAAAACCTCTTTTTAAACATTTCCTATATTTTTTCCAAAGTTTGATGAATCCAAAAAAATGAAGGTGTGATGTTCCTAGTGGTACCACCTAATCATACTTTCACTCAAGCAACTTAATTTGATTTATCTACTGCTGTTTGTAATGAGGTTTTCGTGCAACACTATTATTTGTGGTTAAATTTCTATAATATGTTTTTTGTTGTTTAGTTAGATTTCAAGAGTTATTTTGTTATACAATGTGTACATTTCAATATTTTCTACAATAGGTTCATTTTGCAACTTGCTACACAAATGGCACTGGTTTTGAATCCAAGTAAAGCTATAATTGTCAATCCCAATAAGAAAAACGCAACACCTTTAATTGTTGTCTTGATTACAAACAAATAAACCAAAATTGTTGGGTATTTGATTCAAGAGAGTTACATTCTAAATTGTTATGGTTATGATGTCAAAAGAAGTGCATTTAAATACATCTACCATGATATGACTAATGAGTCTAAGTTTATGATTATTTATGACATTGGCATTTGGTTCAAGTTTTGTGAGTGCATTCTTTTTGCACTTGAACATTAACACATAGGTGATAATCACCAACTTTGGGGTGATGCACAAAAAGAAAATATTGAATGGGGAGATTGGCTTTTGTTTTAAAGGTGGGGTCAACAAACATTATTGAAAATATTGAATCACTCCCTATTTTGTTGAGATTTGTCTCTACAAGTAATATCCAATATTATATATTCATTGAGATGATTTCAAAGAATTAAAAACAATTGAAATGGCAACTATTGAAATCTATGACAAATATATTGGAAATCTTTTATTATAATTGTGGCTAATGGTGTTGATGTTGAGGATTTTGATGATCCTTCATTTTTCCCCAATTTGTATCTACAATACATGCAATTGGTGCAAGTACATAACACAAGCAAATGAGCAATGCTCCTTATAAAAAAATTAAGAACATTGTTTATAATGAACAACACCTAGTTACAAACTACACAACTTTTGTGATGCCAATTGTTGATAACACAATTGCAAAAAGGTTGAGTGAAGTACATAAGGTGAGAATTGAAGGGAACGATTTCAACACCACTTTTGATATATGTTCTTGGAAATTTATGTATAGTTGCAGTTTTATTTTTGATGCACATAATGTATGTTTGTTGAAACAATGTGTTGTTATGTAAGATTAAATGTTTTTTGCAACTCATTTTGTCAAACGATTTTGGATGCTTGTATGATTGTTTTGTATTTTATCAAAGGAGAATAGTCTACATTTTTAACCTAATGCATGATTGTAGGAATTTGCAAGGTTTTGGGGTGGGATTAATGTCAACAAATTGGATTTTCAAGGTGCATAGGTGATTGTTTTTTCAAGTTAGTCATTAAATCTAAAAATGGTTTTTGTAAAGTTGTTTTGGGTTTTTTTATAGTTGTTGAGAATTGCGGTGAATAAATTAAATTCCTTGTGTTGTTTTAAACCCTTTGGAATTTTGAAATGTTTTTACAATTTCTTTTGAATTTTGACATATTTGTGCAATTTTGTTTTGATAGAGATGAATAGACTACATTTTAAACCTCAATTCAAGCATGATTATAAGAATTTGCAAAGTTTTCAATTGGGGAGGAGGTTACCAAAGTAGTTTTTCCAAGTGCATAAGTGATTGTTTAATTGAGTATTCTTGATTCTGAAAATGATTTAACAATTTTTTAAAGTTGCATTGGGTCTTCTAAGTGAAAGCATGATTGAGTGTGCCAATGTATTGTTTTAAATGGTAGTTTTCCAATTGTCCTTAAAAAAAAAACTTAATGGCAAGATAATGTAAGGACCTAATGGACTTTGAAACATAGAATCACAACCTACATGAAAATAACCTTGTAATTTTACATTTGTTTTAGATTTGGGTATGATTGCATTTTATTTTGATTATATTTTGGATGTAGTGATAAATGGCCCAAGAATAGTATGACACATCACATGTTAATACTATCAAACATTGATGCTTTAAAAACATGAAAAAAATCAATCTCCTAAGACATCCATATACACATATTAGGACCTAGAAATTATGGTTATGCGAACTCATATTTATTTGGGATAATGCATTGAAATTATTTGAGATAATAACAACATGGTCCAACATGTCAGAATTCCCAACATGTCACAAGTTCAAGACTAGTGAACTTAACTCTGCATTTCCCATTAGCCACAAAATCAGACAATCCGCACAACAACAAATCCACCTACCTGCTGTAGATTGCGTTGGCAAATCAAATTGCAATAGAGCCTCACACCATTTTTGGTCAGACCCAATTGCACATTTGACACCTGAAGAAAAAACTGTGCGCCCTTCATTTATGATGTCTAGCAAAAACTCAGAATCATTTCCTCTCCTTCCAACTTGCCTCAATCACCAATTGCTGGAGAACGCTGACGTTTTTTTGTGCAGGTCAAAATTCCTTTTCTTCCCTCCCAATCTCACCTACAGATCCACACCTAGAGCCCGTAACTGAGACTCAACAAGCATATCCCAGTCTTTGTTGGCCTTTGGATTCGCTGGACTTGGGTGCGTGATATCTCCCACTTGAACACCAGGACCAGCACACTCCTTCGCACGCTGACCTGCATATTTACCTACACCAACTCTTCCTCAAATTTTCAGCCCAGTCAATGATATAATTGATGATGCATGATTCATGAGGTCATAAAATAGTTGAAATAAAAGTGCAAATGACAGAGTCACACCTACACCAACAACTAATCGTGGTTGAAGTAGAGCCATAATGGCACGAAGAGCCATATTGCATGCACTGATCACAGAATCCTTCTCAATGGCCGTCAACTTGTCAGGTGTGCGATTCCTACAAAGCCCACTCCAGCTTTCAGGCACCTGAGAGCTCTCACCTTTTTGTTTACCTCATGGTCTAACAACATCTTACTCCAGAATACATACTAACTTCAAGACCTGACAGACAGTGCCTTAACTACAACACATTGGCCACAATGGACCCCTACAAATTGTCCTTGGATGGATGAATCTTGACCCATTAGTTTGGAGGCTGATAATGTGCTAAGGGAATCTGGATAAAAATTTCCTCTAACATAGCTAGAGAGACTTACTTGCCAGATGCTTCAACAAAGAGGAGAGGACAATAGTTGTGAACCCAAAAACGTTCAAAGAATGGAGCTGCAGAGCCAAAGCGTGCTTGAACCCAACCCCATAGCCTCTGCCCACTCACCTGGTCACTCTTGAGCTTCAGAACCAGTCTCAACAATTAGCTCTAGAAATTCAAAAGCAGCTATTTTGTGTACAGTGCAAGACATTCTTGATCTTGATGTGGTTATACAAACCATGCATTGCAATGTCATTGCATTCTATGCAAGTCCCCCTGGTGAGAATTACCATATGGAAGAAAAATGACCACTTATGTCATTGTGTCCACTTATGTTGTCAAATGCACAAATACAGAATAATTAACCTAGGACATAAGACAAACAGTATGGCCAGCAGTAACTATATAACATGTAAGACATTGCTTGCCATAGCCTTGTGTGCATCTACTGTCATTGATGACAAGAAAGGGCAATGAGGAAAAAGGATAATGAAATACCTCACAACGGGGGCAGGTCAATCCCAGAATGGGCCTCTTTGGATGCATGCTTTCTGGAGATTGGACCTATGATATATATAACCGACCAGCCAAAGATCAGCACACAGGATCAGCATGGAGCTTAACAGACCTAAAATCTGTACAGATAAACAAAGAAGACAAGTACAACAGCAAAGTACATACTTGCAGTAAATCCTAGGACTCTTGACTATTGAATAAGGGCAGGAAAGACCTCGCCAGTTACATGAAGAAAGTTGCGGACAAAAACACTGTCACCAAAGGGCACACCTGTCTTCCTCCCACATTACACCAAAAAAGCCTTCAGGCAAAGAAGAAAATCTGAGGAAATCCCATTGGATGATTCATAAGCATCCTTGATAAGAATCCTTCGCTACCTCCTCGTAGCTACCTCCATGGGCTGCTAAGAGGGCAGAGGTGAGGAGGGTCTGTTGCCTCTTAACATCCTGTGCTATGGAAGTTAAGAGTACCTGAGCCATGCCGAAAGGACCAGGGTTCATGCCTACCAGCAACACCTCCACTTTCCTGCCCCCTGCATCTTCAACATTCTGTTCAGAACCAGAAACCTGCAAATACAGTGAAATTGCTCTTCTTCCCCATTCCTGTGAGTTGCAAGCATGGTGGAATTATGGATGCAGTTCTTTGAAGATTTCTACAATTCAGGAAAAGACAACAAACAGGAAAGGTAGTTGTGAATTAGAGGCTGCACCATATTTGCGCACATAGTCTTCATGTGGTTCCCTTGCATACACCAGAGGGTTATATCTGTACAGCCAGAACCTTCTCAGTTAAACACTAAATCCTAACTCCTCTCTAGTACCCTAAACCCTAAAACCTCTCTGCTTTGGATTTCTCTTTCTTCTCTTTATGATTTCTTGTAAGCCTAAGAAGAAGACCTGGGAGCATCAGTTTTCCCAGCACTCATTGTTTGTCATTTCTGGTGCATAACATCTGGAGAAGCCGCTGCCAACTACTGATGCAAAATCAGACAGAAGAGGACAAAAAGAGAGACAAATGGAGAATAAAGAAGTGGAAAGACAGACCCCTGCACCATCTGAGGACGACAAAAAGAAGAAGAAGAAGAAGAAAAAGATTGATTCCTAAAGCAGTAGATGGTTTTCTGAAACCAAAAAGAAGAAATTAAAAGAGAGAAAGGGAAAAAAACAAAAATTCACACGAAAGCAACAGGAGCCTTGAAAGTCAGGGGAGACAGGGCCTCAACAAGCTCGTCCACCACACGCAGTAGCACTTCACACCCTCTTCCTCCCTTTCATCAACGCCATTTCCACCACCAAACAAATCAGGGATTGCTTTCTTGGCATCCAAAACCTAAATGAGATTCAGATCATGCCACAAAAAAAAAACCAGCAAAATTGCAACGAGGAGCCGACAATTGAGAGAATCACCTGAAGAGAATCAACTGGTGAGCATGATGATGCTTGAACCGGAACTGTCAAACCCTCGTCAAGCTCTTCTAGTTCTTCTTGTCCTTGTTGTTGTTGTTCTTCTTCAACGGTTTTGGAATGCGTGGTATCAGGGGCGGTTGCACTAGAGCTGTAGTAGGTTTGGAGCGAAACTTGTTGAGTCCGAGTCCGAGTCCTGCTGCTGTTGTTGTTCTCATAACTACTGAATTGTTCTAGTCCGAATTTCTTCCTCTTCTTCTCGGTCGTTTTGCTTTCAGATTGCTCCGAAACAACTGCAGCTCGCATGCTCATTGAGTCCAGCAACAAAATCAGTGACAAAAATCCAAAGGAAAACTGTCGATGCAGAGGAGACGACGATGAAGGAGAAGAAGAGACAAGTGTGCCGAATGTCCGGTCCCGTTGTAGGGCAGCTTCTTTCTGAGAACCTCCGGTTCTTTTCTTTTGAAGAGAACGTCCGGGTCTGGATCAACCAAAACCCTACAGGCGAAAATCAATTAGGGTTCGCGTTTAAAGGTTTATTTTTAAAAAATAAATTATTTCGACAATGATTACATTATTTTCAAAATTGTTGAAATTTTCAAAAAAAAAACTTTTGAAGAATGAAATTTTCTCAAGGAAATTTTTGAATCTTCAAGAATATTTTATTTGTCAAATTGAAATTTTCAAAATTAATTAATTATCCATAACAAGTCGATCAATGCACACTCTTTATTCTTTAAAGCATACCAAGCTAACATCATCAGTAAATTGGCCTTTACAATATGTTTCAAGGATGAAGATTCACGTAAAAATGTGTGGCTCTTCTTTGGGCTGGTAAAAATGCAACTGTCCATAATGCTCTTCAAGAGCATATGTAATAGGAAATGATTGTTTCTTAGCTGTAAAATGATTGTTTCTCATTATCCAACCACAATGATTGGCTTAGGTGTTGAAAGTTAAATAGTTTCTCACTTTAGAGAATCCATCTTTTCATGTTCATGGGATGGCGAGAAACTAAACAATGCACACATTAAATGTGTTAAATATTAATAAAAGGTTGTCATTGCGCATTGTTTTAAAACAATTCCACCAATGCTCAATATCTGACCTTGCAAATTTAAATTAAATGAAAATCAACACAAGTCGATTTTGGCTTAGCAAAATTGTTTTGACCCAACAATTTTGCACAATTTGCTGAGGTCAATGAAAGGCACAACAAAACCTAAAACCTTTTTGCAAACACTTGCCAAAGAATAGTGTAATACATATGATCTAACTATTGCTCCCTATTTATAATTGTCCAATCATAATGATTAATGGTGGTTTGTTATGAATAGAGACTCCCACCAATCCCAATTAGTTTTATGAGTGGCGTTGGAAAGAAGTATGTAATCAATTAAACTTGGATATGAAAAATATTTTTCCAAGGTCACATGACACATATTCAGCATTATTGGAAATGCTATTAGATCAACACTTTTGTTAAATTTCCTTTGTTTCCTTGTGGGCATGCAAGAAACATAAGCAATTCAACATTAACTTTAACTAAAATTATGTGATTTCAATATTATCATTATCAATATCATCCACAGAGGTTGTTTGATTAGCATAAGTAAAAACTTTTCAAATTTTATTCACATTGATTCTTAGTTCTTAAAAGAGATTTTTTTGTAGCACATAATTGGCATTAATTGGCAACACATTCTTAGAGAATTGTGCAAGACTAACATTCCCCAAGACCAAAATTTATTTTTCCCTTAAAAAAAATGAATTTAAAAATAAAAATACAAATTGCTACATGTTTATAATAGGGTTTAGTAGGTGGGAAAAATATTAAAGTATGCATATTAAGAAAAAAAAATTATTACCAAATTTGGCTAAACCTTCTTGTGGATGATGACCAACTTTTTATTACATCATGGAATTGAAAAACAAAAACGTTGTTTAAAAGTTAGGAGAGTTGATGTATGGAAGTATTGTGATTATATATTTTTTTATAAAAACCCAACTAGAGATCCATGATGCAGAGCAATAAAGATTGTTCAATTTTCAAGGGGTAGGTCCAATCAATTTGGAATTTTTAAAGGGTTATTTTAAAATTAAAAAATATATTTTTTGAATTTTTGAGAATCATTAGTCAAAGTCCCTTTATCCATTAGTTTTTAATGTGAAAAAAGGGGAATTGCCCAACATTAGTTACCACATCTACTTATATAATATCCCTGGGTGGTCGTCTTTTAGGGGTCGAAGTGCAGTGACGACTTTAGGTGACAAAACCAGTTTTGGTCCCCCTTTTGTTTTTTGTGTATTGGAGTTATTCAGAAAGTCACCTTGTCTTTGGGCCTGCTTCCACTCCCTATCCCCTCTCAGTGGTATCCGCAAAGAAAGGAAATTTTAATACATCTCAGTATGAAATGCTGAAACTCATCATCTTGTCATTCGTTGTCATTCGTCCCTTCATCCGTCCCGATGACGACCACCACTGCTAGCCTTTCCTAATGATAGGGGGGAGGTGGCAAAAACAACTGCAGCAGGGGCATTCTGAAAAATCTGGATGCTTGAAATTTATTGGGCATTTTGAGAATTCTCATTTTGCTCAATAATAACCGGCACCTTATAAATGTTGAAGATAGTTTTCATTTATGCCCAAATTTTTGGGGCATTCTGAAAATGTTCTCATGTTTTAGAAATTTTGGGCAATTTGAGAATTTTTTTTGTCTAGTAAGTTCGAGCAAATAGAAGGTGAAAAAACTTTTTTTTGTCACTGCCCACCATCCCGGGTGCTCTTTTCACATGAAAATCAATATGTTGGGTAGACCAACATTGCCAGTCTTGTTGCTGCTTTCCATGGGTTCCTCCAAAGATCCGCACAAGGTTTCCCACTTTCTTCCACCTGAGAGTATTGCGACCGACCTCGGATCACTTTCTTCACAAAATTTGGATACATCTCTGCCATCCAAAATGCATCCAAATAAAACAAAATATAAAAATGAAAAAGAAACACTTTATTTTTATTATACAAAATAATAATAAAAACAAAAAGCACATTAAAAAAAGAAAAAGATAAAAGTTTCTAAAAAAAACTAAAACATGAACCAAGTTTAAAGAAACAGGAGATTTCACCGTGTCCGATGACGGCCTCCAGGCAAATGAATAAAATTTTTTTAAAAAAAAGTTTCTAAAAAAAATTAAAACATGAACCAAGTTTAAAGAAACAGGGGACTTCACCGTGTCCAATGACGGCCACCGAGGCAGATGAATAAAAAATAAAAAAGATAAAAGTTTCTTAAAAAATAAATTAAAACATGAACCAAGTTTAAAGAAACATGGGACTTCACCGTGTCTGAAGGTCACAGGTACCCACTAGTAATGAAATAACAACAAGATTGGTGTGTTCTTTCTCTTGAAATGTTGTGACCCCATCTCAAAAAAAAAAATGTTGATAAATGTGGTAGTAAAATATTAAACACGTTCATTTTTTCATTTTTATGTGCTAGGAGGTTCATGATTTCCATCTTCAATTCATAACTTGTTGACAAAGCTTCTTTAAAAGTGCATTCACAGTTGGTGTTAGGGATTCTAATGTTGAGTCCCCTAACAGCATGCTAATCATTTAGGACTTACTTCTTCTTTATATACCATGAACATTTTATGTTAAGTTAACATTCACTTAACATTAAACTATCGCCCATTTAACATTGGGTGCCACCCAGGATGCCACCTAAATTTTCATGTAACATTGACTTAACATCAAGTGTGAATTCACCATAAATGTTGAAAATTATCCAAAACTTTGTTCTACACTACCAACTTGTTGAAGCATGACACTTTGTAAACATTATGTTGATGTATATTTTAAATGTTAGGTGTTGTGCTTCAACAAGTTTGAAATGGTTGTAAATGGATGAACCTTTTTTTTCTTTTTAATAAGTGTACTTGTTGAATATCATTGTTCCATCATAGGGTTGATGTCATTTTCACATTTAGTTAATTACAAATAACAATCCCCCAACCTTGTTCTATTTGTTTTGAGATTGAAATTGTTTGACTTGGGAAAATTTGTTTGCTTGGTAAGTTATTTTTCATTGTTTGTTAATGAAAGTTTTTTATTTACATGGCCATACGTGTGTGGACAACAACAAAAATTGCCATGGACAATGGACATTCTTGTACAATGAAGATTATTATATCAAAGATCTTTACAGAGAAAGTCATTCAAAAGTTATCAAAGGCATATATCATATTGCTAAAAATAATAACTTTTGAAAAAAATATTGTAGATAAAGTTGGGTAATAGATTGGCAAGTTGTAGATTGGAATGTAAATGCCATTAAATTCTATGAAGGAATTGCTGGAAGAAAATGGTGCCTTGCAATCAAAACATTGAAATTCTTTTGATACTAGTGGTAACCCGTGCCTGCAAGGCACAGCACGGCACTGAAGCTTTTTAAAATTTTCAAACAATCGATGTGGCTATATAACCACGGTTCCCAAATTTTCAAGAAAAAAAAAGAAAGTCTAAGAATCAGTGCGCTTTTTTACCGGTTCTTTCTTAAAATCTCTGATTCTTCTTTTGAAAGAACCAGAACTGGTGATTCTTTGATTATGAGGAAAAAAATTCAAAGAATCGGAACCAACATTGGAACCAACCACCATTAGCGAGTTATTAGAAGGATGGTTCTTACCATTCATTCTCACGGTTCTCAAAAAATAAATGAACTAAAATATGGAATCGGCTGCTAAACACCGGTTTCCATCGGATCACACTGGGCCAGAGTGATTCAGCACCCGCCGGCGCACCATCCATTCACTGGATGCCTGAACACTGGTTTCCATCAAATCACACTGGGCCAGAGTGATTTAGCACCCACCGGCACACCATCCATCCACTGGATGCTTGAACTTGTTGTGGATGAACCTGAATCACACTGGGCCAAAGTGATTCAACACCCACGGGCGCACCATCCATCCACTGGATGCCTGAACTTGTTGTGGATGAACCTGAATCACACTGGGCCAGAATGATTCAACACCCACGGGCGCACCATCCATCCACTGGATGCCTGAACTTGTTGTGGATGAACCTGAATCACACTGGGCTAGAGTGATTCAGCACCCACCGGCGCACCATCCATCCACTGGATGCCTGAACTTGTTGTGGATGAACCTGAATCACACTGGGCCAAAGTGATTCAGCACCCACCAGCGCACCATCCATCCACTGGATGCCTGAACTTATTGTGGATGAACCTGAACCAGTTATAACTGTCACAGACAGACTGACAGACTTGCTGAATTAATATATAAGATTATTTAAAAATCCTTAGATTCGTTGCAACGTGTGTTGTAGGAACATTTTGTTCATTGTTTAAACAAGTAGCTTATTACATACAAGTTTCATCTTTTATATTTTGTGTGTTATATGTGAGGTGTGGGATTTTAGTCCATGCAGTCCACCTTGTGTTTAAAAAGGACTCATTTAAAAAAATGACCCTCATAGGTCCAACCCATGTTAGCTATAATTCTCTCCTTCTTAGTCCTAACCTCTTTTTTAAAACTTAAGGCCATGATTGTAGCTTTTGAGTTATAAATCAAAGTACATAATAAATGATAATATTGTTCCCTTGAAATGCAAAATCATATTTTATTTAATTTTCTATATATGTATGCATTTAATTTTTTAAAAACTCATCATTATGATATAATTTGATTCAAAAATCAAATTAAATTAAATGGTTTATGTCATGTAAGGATCACATTGGCGAGGGGGCAAAAGTCCAGGTTTCATCGGTTGTTCAACCGCCTGCAGCCGGTGGGTGGTGTGAGAGAAGCGAGAAGCGAGAAGCGTAAACAATTTGCTGCTGCGGTGCGGATGCAAAAACGTCCCAGTTTCATCGGTTTTTCGACCGCCTGCAGCCGGTGGTTTGCACCGCCGACTGAGAATGGGTGACGAACTTCAGCGGGGTGGATGCAAAAAGTCCAGTTTCATCGGTTCCTCAACTGCCTGCATCCGGTGGCGTGCTCCAGCGACCGAAGAACTCCAGCGGAGCGGATGCAAAAAGTCCAGTTTTACCGGTTTCTCAACCGCCTGCAGCCGGTGGTGTGCACCAGCGAGCGAGAAGGGTAAAGAACTCCAGCGGAGTGCGAAGAGAGAGAGAGAGAGAGAGAGGAAGAGAAGGGGGAAGAGAGAAGAGAACGAACGAGGGATTTGCATAGCAGTGATGTCGTTTCTGAAGTAGTTCTGGTGTCATTGCTGTTGTTCTTTCACGGTCTCTGAAGATAACTCTTTTGCGGTTGTTGCCGCTTTGAAACAAGGCTCTTCTTTTGATCATTTCGGGGGGTTTTTTTTTATTGGTTTAGGGTTTCTTTCTAGTGTGTTTCTTGCGGGCCTCCTGTATTTTGCCGGTGTTTGTTGGCGTTTGTTTGTTGTGTCTCTTGTCGTCGTCGTGTTGTTTCTCGTGGTGAGATGACTTCGACGGCTGGGCAACCACAGTTTCGGTACACGCAGCCGCCGTCGAAGGTATTGCATGTGCGAAACTTGCCATGGGAGTGCAGTGAGGAGGAGCTTATCGAGCTCTGCAAGCCGTTCGGGAAGGTGGTGAATACCAAGGTTAATGTCGGGGCCAACCACAATCAAGCGTTCGTCGAGTTTGTAAGCACACAGGGCAAAGAAAACTTCTCTTTTGTATATCTATGCACATCCAAGCTCTTTTTAGGGTTTCAGTACTTTTCTGCATCATGCCGTGCTCACACCAGGTTTGGTGACAAACGGTGCTCCAGGTAGTTTACTCATCATTTTGTTCCATGGCACACAGGCTGATTTGAACCAAGCAATTTCCATGGTTTCTTATTATGCCTCATCCTCCGAACCAGCTCAAGTGCGAGGGAAGACTGTGTACCTGCAGTACTCTAACAGGCAAGAAATTGTCACCAGTAAGAACTCTGGGGATGTTGCAAGCAATGTCCTGCTGGTAACCATTGAGGGCGTAGAGGCGGGCCATGTCAGCATTGACGTCTTGCACCTGGTAAGTTCAACCCCTCTTTCAGATGGTAGTGGGGTTCAAAACCCTAATGCTTATCATCATTCATGTCAGGGTTCTGGTATAATCAAAGGGGATTTAGAAAGGTGGTGCTGCAACAAGTGAAGTATTTTCACACAAGAGTCACAAGGAATCTGGTCAAGCTCAGTACAGCTTCAGGCCGAATTGAATTTGGGTTTCCTCAGAGCTTCCAGTTACCTTGATTATGTGAAATTTCAACTGTTCTTCTTGGGGTTTTGGTGGACACGAGGATTGAGTTTTACTGAAACCTACATGGATCAGCAGGTCCATGTGACGGCCACATCCTCAATGGCAGCCTGCTGCATGGGAGAAAGCGCATGTGTGTTTGTTTCCCTTCCCTTGCCACCCTAAACCTGCCTCTCGACCCTACTCTCTTAACCCTGTCCCCAGGCAACGTGAGATTGATTTGGATTCATCTCAGTCCTCTCTCCATGGTCTCTGCGTCAGAGCCCCGAACCCCCCTATATGGCATGTGTGCCCACTCTCTATGAAGCCCTCTTACATTGTTGACGCGAATCTGCTAAGGGCTGACAGTTTTGGGTGTGCCTTTCAACCCCATCAGTGTTGATCTTTTTAGGGTTTGTGAGGGTCAGTTTGAGACCTCTGAGGAGTAAGTAGTGATGTCTGACAAAACTATAATGCCTGTGTTATCCAAAATGTCCTAGCTTCAATTGACATGGCCCACTAACTCTCTGTCCATGTACTTATGGGATGTGACCAAAGTCAGATGGACTAACTAGAAATGCCTTCATGAGAGCAAATGGATTGAGGATGTTACTGAAATTTTTTTGTCCTGTCATTTTTCTCACCACAGATTATTTCTTGATTTTTTCTAGCTTTTTTCTGAATGCATATCTGATTGTTGTACATTTGATGAAAAGTGAAAAGAAAGTGTGTTGGATGGTGTTCTCTACATGTCATGATGTGTGCTGTGTCTTAGATCACATACATGTCCTTTGATCAGAAGCTTTTTGCGATGTTGTTCAGTCATGAAATCATGTCCAGCAACGTGGTATCAATTCAGGTTATTGTTCAGTTTTGCTGCTAGATTGCCCATTCTAGCTGCATGCTAAGATGAGTTTTAAGTTCTTAGTTGGTGAGCTAACAGATGTGAATTCTGGAAGTTCTGACTTGTTCTCAAATTTATTGCAGGTTTTTTCTGCTTTTGGCTTTGTACATAAGATTGCAACGTTTGAAAAGAATGCTGGCTTCCAGGTGTGTATTATGGTGAGAGTAACTTGGCTTTGGCCAGTTATTGGTTGTTTTCTGTACTCTATCCTGTGTCACTGTTCCAGAACAGCAGCTATCATTGCTGTTGGCCCCTACTATACCGGCCCATACCATGAGGGTGCCCATGTTCTCCAGCCATTCTGATAGTATCTGCTTGTTTGTTGTTAATGTTGCTTGGTTCTGAACCTGTCTTGAATATCTTCTGTCCCAGGCTCTTGTGCAGTTCAGTGATGCAAATACGGCCTCAGCTGTGAGATCTGCTCTCGATGGGTGAAGCATTCCCAGGTGACTCTTGTGCTTGTGATTGTCTTTAGAGATTTTTTCAGCAGTTCATGTTTGATGAATGACACAACATAAGACAGTTTCATCCATTTGCTTTGCTTGGCAAGTTCCCAAGTCTGCCAATCCGATATGACTTCTAGTTTGCAGACTCAGCATGAAACATTTGTTCCACTATGCTTTGTTTTAATGTAGAGTATGATAAATCTTTGTTCTTATCTAGAGTTTTACTTTGCTTGCACGATTTGCACAATTAGGTAGCTTGTTGTGATGTTGCATGAGCTGGAGGATTGGTTTATGCTTCAGAGAGGATTGTAATTGCTGAGAGCAATAAGTGCAGCAGGGATTGTTCTCGTACACGAACCTGATGAGATGGGTGCACCAAATGCAGTTTATGAGAGACATAGACTAGGATCTGTGCAGAAGTTAGCGAATTAATTTTTTTGGTGCCACAGATACCTGCTGCCAGATCGTGCAGGCACATGCCACTTGCGCATCACCTTTTCTGCCCACAATGATCTCAATGTGAAGTTTCAGAGTCATCGTAGTAGGTATGTTCTCCTTGCAGAGTTTTTGTTGTGTTGAGCTCAAATACAGTCAAGATTTTGCAAATTTCCTTCTAATTGTGATGGAGGTTGTTAATTTCTGTTTGTTAGTTACAGGCAGGATGTGTATGGTACCTCCTTGTATCTTAATAAGCCAACCTTTTATTTTTGCAGGGACTACACTAATCCATACCTACCAGTTGCTCCATCAGCCCTTGATGGGAGTGGCTAGGTCAAATGTCTCCACCTCTCCAGATGCATGCCTCTCTTCCTAGAATAGTTCATTCTTCAGCATTATGTTTTTAGGTCACAAGTGTTATATGCGGACAGTAAACATTTGTTTCTACTTTTGTACTTTTGTGTTAACAGTTTAGCATTGGTCCTGATGGAAAGAGAAGGGAGCCTGAAAGCAATGTGTTGCTGGTATCTATTGAGAACATGCAATATGCTGTGACCCTCGATGTCTTACATACGGTAAGTAGTAGATGTTGCAGTTGTTTCCACTGTTGAAAGCAGATTCATCTTTGAGTCTCTGGCATGCTGTTGTTGACCATTTGCTTCATCTTTTAACAGGAATGGAGTAAGTTTCAGGGTTTCACTATGGCTAGAGATGGATACACTGCTGTATTTGCTGTGCCCCAAATTCTAGAGAGCCATATCTGTAGTAATAAAGTTGGAAGACCTTAAAGGTACTATCCATGATGTGTTTTCTCATCCCATTAGGTGTAATGTGTTCATGCATTATTTATGATGAGATCCTTTCACAGTATTTTCTGAACCTCCTCTTATGCAGGTCTTCTCAGCATTTGGGACTGTGCAGAAGATTGCCATATTTGAAAAAACTGCTGGTTTCCAAGCTTTAGTGCAATACCCAGGTACTTCATCTGGCACCTGATAATTTGAACAATTCTGGAGTTAAATTATAGGAGCTTTCAAGGCTTCATGTACCTTCTAGGAGTTGGTTCACTAAATTCACAACCATTTTCTATATTGCACTTTTTTTAGCAGTCCATGCTGTTTCTCATCACCTGAATTTCTGATTGAGTCACATCTATTGGATTAAATTGCTGCTGTTCATCATGAATCAGAGGGCTTCAAAATCTTGCTGTAGGTGAAATATGAGCAACAAAAGGTGTCATCATATGTGTTTGTCAATGGGGATTTTGAAGTGGACATGTTATGCTTTTTGGCTTGGTTTCAACAGATATGCCTACAGCTGTGGTTGCTAAAGAGGCACTGGAAGGGCATTGCATCTACGATGGGGGCTTCTGCAAACTGCATCTCTCATATTCTCGACACACTGACCTAAATGTAAAGGTATTGTGCTTCCTGTTATAGGTTGGTGTTTTACAGAGTGTAAGTGGCATTTTAGTGTGATCAAGGGCAGATAATTGCAAATATGTTGTGATTGGGTGATCTCCACACTGCCCAAATGCTTGCACACTGTGGGAGTCACTTGTGCCAGGGGAAGCCTAGAATAGTGAAATCGAATAGCTTTCCCAGAACAGTTGTTCACGGACACCTTTTGAGAGATTAAACTCAGCACTTGTGCATACAATGACCCAGCAAATAAATTCTTTGTAGAGCCAGCACTTCCTCCAGTCCTGTATGTGTCTTGGTTTTCCCACATTGTTGGACCCCTGAGATTGAGGTATTTATATGATCATGTGACATGACATGTCATCCAAAGAATATATATTCATAACTTATTTGGTTGCAGAAATGTCAAGAGGTTTCGTATAAATATCTGGAACAAGAAACATCTAATAGCATTTGACTATCTGTGATAGGAATTGGTTTTGCTCGAGAATTTATGTTCCAATTGTAGCCTCATATTATTATACTTCTCTGAAGACCCAGAATGGGTATCAATAGACTGGGTTGCCTCTTTACAGTGTAAGTTCTTGGCAAGTGTTTTGACAGGGTATGAAGTTTGGGTGATCACTCCTTATCCTTTTGCTGAATCTCTTGACAGTGGGTGCAATAAGGGAAGATTTCATGGCAAACCTTTTCAGGGAAGAATCAAAAGGAGTGTTGGGGATAAATAGGACAGCCAGCAAATCAGTATCTGGAATCTAGATGGGTCCACCGTTGATGTCGAAGACAGCTGCATGCTTTCCTTGACTCTCAGACACCTTGTTGATGTTGCAGGTGAACAATGATAGAAGTCGTGATTACACTAACCCAGGGACACCACCAGCACAGCCCCCGGTCCTTGGCCAGCCACCTGGAATGGGCACCACTGATGGCCTCCAAGCATCCCCAACAGGTGCACCTGGCTATCCTGGAAGCCAGTATGAAGCTGTTGCAGGTCAACCTGATGGTGGGACACAGCAGCAAATGTGGGGCTATGACCAGAACTCTGAAGCTCAACCAGGCTCCAACCAGCCTGTAGGGCAACCTATGCCAGGACAACAGCAAATGTACATGAGTCACCAACCTCCTGGAATTGTACCACCTGGCCATCGCAGCCCACCAGGTCCTGTTTCTCACTACCAGGGACCTCCAGGAACCTCGTCTCGGATGCAACAAATGGGGATGCCACCCCCTGGCCACATGGGGGCAGGCATTATACCTCCTGGCAGTGGGCCGAATCCTCACCATGTCCCTCCACCTCCAGGTCACTCTATGCCTCCGTATCAGCAGCAGATGCATGGGCCTGGACCCCAGCAGCAGGGTATACCTGCTAATAATGGTGGTCCTCCTGTCTATTATATGTGATGTGGCACACAATCTGTTTGACTGCATAATGCTCATTATGGGTCAGATTTGATTTGTGGTGGTTAAGAGAAGCCCAAAGGTTTTACTATACATGACAGGTTGACCAACTTCCCACTCTTTTTCCTCTTTGGTACTACACTCTCTGTTTGGCTTATCGTCAGTGCTTCACATCAGTCTGAGCTACATTCTCGCCTTTCCTGCAGGGATTGAGCCTGTGCATACTAGACTACCTTGCATGGTTTCTTTCCCCCACAACTTTACCCCAAAGCCTGCTCTTAGTACAAGTCTTTTATGCTTACAAATTCTGGTACATAGGATCTGACCCTAGATGCTTGATTTAAGGGTCTATACAATGTAGAAACTTTTCCTGAGTAAGTTTTCTGCCTGCAGGTGGCCTTCATGATCTATGGCCCAATAGTCTCTGGATATTTGGTTTTTTATTTGGGGTTTTTTCATTTTGTAGGTACACTACTTTGCTGTTGACAATTGATTGGTTTTTAAGAATGTCTCAAGGGACAGGCAGCAATGAAGAAATTGAGAATTGAGAGTAGCCCAAGTTCTGTGTTGCAAATGTTTAAAGTTTTCACAAAGTCTGTTGAAAGCATGAAATGTGTAGGGGTGATTCAGATCAGTTGCAACCAAATCCATCATAGACATGTGGTACTACTGGAGACTAGCCAGGTACGTCTAATACCAATCTATGACTTTGTTTGCATTTTGAGAGCTCCTTGTTTGGACTTTTGATGTCATCAAATACTTTTGTGTTT
>Ga0209611_10003627_pt1 | contig 26692 bp, 17 predicted proteins | sample S1TSphgellanicum_3_FD_187693 | JGI IMG/M metagenome (GOLD analysis project Ga0209611, IMG submission 187693) | Host-associated microbial communities from peat moss isolated from Minnesota, USA - S1T2_Fc - Sphagnum magellanicum MG (SPAdes) (version 2) | ecosystem: Host-associated > Plants > Peat...
CATTTCTTTAGTTGATATGTTCCATGTGATTGGTAGAGGTTTCAGTACTTAATGGTTCCCTTACCTTGGGGTGGTTTGTTTCTTTTGGGCTGTTTGCTTGCTTAGATTTTGGTCCTTTGCCTATGACTTAAAAGGAACCCTGAAGTGAGTTGCCCATGTACTACCCTAAAACGGCAATTGATGGAAAATAGTAACTTTCATGAGCACGTTAACCTTATGGTGTTTAGAATAGTAGGTGATTTTGTTTTGTGTGTTTTACGTTTGTAGGATTACATTCAAGGAGGAAGAAGATAGGCACTCTATTTCTTTTGATTTAGGGTGTGAGCTTGCAAGCTCATCTAGGTTGGTTTTTGTTCTTCATGACGCCTTTGGTGAATGTGACTGCAATTGACGCTTGGGATTACGAAAGGATGAAAAGCTACACATATATGAAGGAGGGCGGTTCTACAAGAGGGGCATCTTTCTGGGTTTTGAGCAAGAGGAAAAAGAAGCTAAGTTTCTTGTGTTTTTCTGTTTGGTTTTGTTTTGTTGTGGGAGATATGTGCATTAGTGTTTTAAACAGACTGCAATACTTGGTGGCACTGGAAGGAAGAATGCTTAAAGGTGTAAATGGTTGTATTTCAAAAGGATAAGTTATCTTTGTTGTGCCTTATGTCCTTTAACTTAATGCAATCCAACACTAGATGTAGGAATCTATGATGGGGGAATGATGAAGATCACTAGGGATCTTGTGAACGACAAAGTTTGGCAATCGTATGTTTTGTGTGGGGAATGTATTTACAATTCTAAAAAGTGAGGGTGTGGAGTTCTGTTGGATTTTCCAACATATAAATGTGTTTGGTGTTATGGGTTCTCATCAGGGACTCGAGTAATGGTTCATGGGTTATATTTGACAAGCCTCTAGAGGACTGCATATATATTTTCAGTATAACTTCTGGTACCTCTGTTGTTTAAACTATGTGCATTATTTCAGGAATATGTTCTCCTTCCATATACTGTCAGGGTTATGGGTTTTAGTTGCATTCATGGGATTTGGGAGTCTATGTGGCAAGTGATGTCTGTTGAAGCTCATGAGAGAAAGATCGAAGCGATCTGACCCCTTAGACTCATAGATTTTTTGCTGCAGAAATCAGCACAATTGATGATTTTGCCTTGTAAAAATTGATTTCATGAATTGATAAAGCCTCGTGAAACTTTATTTTATGTTATGTAGTTGAACTTGTAGGTGTAAAGGGAACACTCTGTTGACCCACCTTCTTTTTTGGCCACAATCCCTTGTTTTTTTTTTCTCTCCTTTTCTTGGGTGCTTTCTTTATATGAAGTTTGGCAGGGTTTCATAAGGATGTGCTGGTGTTCATGCTGATTTTCCAATTAGTATAGATGAAATCCAAATTCAGAATTGGGGAGAAAAATTGATACCAGAACCTTCAGATTTCATTAACTCAAATGTAAGAGAAATTCAAGATAATCAGCCCATTCCCCAGACCTGGTGTTTGATAAATAGTTGCATTCTTACTTTCTAGCCTAGGCCATTCTTTGATTCTGATTTTTGTTTTCCCCTGCCCTTTTTGTCAGCTCTTTTTTTAATTGGGAAAATACAATTAAAAATAGATATTTAAATTTTAAAATGCTTAAATGCAGTGTTTTTTGAGATTAAAAAAATTTCCTGACTTTGAAATAATGGAGGAAAGTAGCCAAATTTCTTTATGGGTTTATGTTCAAAGCCTTACTTTAGTATGCACATAATTTTGAATAAATTACATATTGTTTGGTTATCATAATGCACATGGTCAATTTTTGTAGTTTGGTTGACGGATGTCTTACTGCAAAATGAATTTTTTTTTTCAAAAAATTAATTCATTTTTAATTTTTTAATTATTATATGTTCCATGATCTATTATGATATTGTCATACGAGTAATGAAATTATTTAGTGTATAACCTATTGTAATAATTATGATGATTTTTAACATGCCAATTTCATATTTTCACAAAAATTCATTTCACTATTTTGAGAGGATTATGTAATGATGAAATTGACCTTAGGGTAAGGTATTTGTTTTTTCTTCAACAATCCTTTTGTTGATTACCAAGAGGGTAGGACTACCATCATAGATAAGCAAGCCCCTTACAACAACAATTCTTTACTAATTCATAACTAATTGAAAAAAAAGTTCAAAAATCAGCTTCGACTTGAGTTGAGTTTTAAAGCATCTCATTGTTTTTAAGAAAAAAGAAAAGAGTGTAACAGAAAATTAATATCTAATTTATTGGCTATGCTTATTCTGACAGTTTGTGGTGCATGTACTACTATACCTTAGGGTGGGGTTAGGGATGTCCTCCAGAGCTCACAAGCAACCATAAAATGATTGATTATTACATAAGTAGCCTATTGTTGTGTGGTTACTAGGTAATAAGACTGATTAGGCAGTGAGCCTTGAGGAGGGGGTCCTTACAATGAATGGGGATATCACACCAAAATGTCGCCAAAGAGGCCTTGTTCCAGATCATATGACCAGGTAAGTGGTTTGTCATTGAGATGAATGTACATTACTATATAGTTTTGAAAATGGATGGATGTAAAATCACTTTGAGAAAATTCCTAGTGAATTTGAAGGGCACCTCACATTTGTAAATATCCCTCCTCCAAACTACATGTAATATCCTCTCCCCCCTCCCCCAGCCACTTCTATTGCCTTGCAATCTATATATGTTTAGTGTAGGGAAAAGCCCTAGGATGAGGGTATTATCAAAATAAGGGTGCCGCCCAAGGGAGTAGCCAAGAGTGTACCCCACATTTCAGTGATACCCTCATCCAAGGGCTTTACACATAATGTAAAGCATGTGCCAATCGCCTTGGATGAAGAAATGTAACATTGTGATGATGATGATGTAGAGGGAGAACCCATGGGACAGGATGAAGAACCAGAAAGTCCTTGTGAAAGTTGAAATTTGCTCCAAAGAATTGGAACAAAATTACTAGGCTACCACCTCGTTCCAGGCCCCGTACTTTGGCAATGCTCCCACCCTGGGGTTTTAGCCTACACAAAGATACCCCAAGCATGGTATGTGGAATGTCACAAACCACCCTGACAAAGCAACTTATCATTCGGTCGACATTGGCATCAAGCATCTCAGGTTTGTTTTCATTGTTTCCTTCTTTGGGGACCCAAGAGACAGATAAAGAAGAAAGTGCATTATTTTCTGCTCATTCAGATGGTTGCATGTTGAGTTTCTCCCATTGGGAAACACAATCCAGAAACAACAAGGAGTCTCCTCCTTTCACAAACCCCAGTCTCATTTGCTTTTCCCAACTTGTGGAAGTTGTTGGTTTCTTTGCCTGTTTAGTTTCCATATTTAGTTTTCTTTGCAGAAATCAGTTTTTTCCTTTGTATTTTCAGGTCCCTTGCCTGCCTGAAGAAACCTGTTTTCATCAAGTGGGATCATCCACCGTGGCCGGTACCAGCCAGCCTGTCACCATTTCTAAAAAGTGAAAAATTCCCAGCGTTACTCTCTGTGGCTGGAGTGAACCAGCATCCACCAGTGCACCAGTTCAGGATGAGGCTGTTCAAGCTCTTTTGGGGATGAACCAAAAACACATCCTCTTCCCCTGCCCAGGGATTTTTCAGCCCCCTTCTCTGTCTCAAAATTTTTTCCACCTACCTACCTATCCCTCCTATCTCCCTCACCTCATTTTTCGCTCACTCCATCTCCAGGCTCAGGAGAGCTCCTAAGCTTGAGTAGCACAGAGCTGCGAGGAGATGTGAGACACAAGGTTTGAGGAAGGTGGAGAGCTCAACATTGAAGGAACATGGAGAGGAGAAAGCAAGAGGAGTGCTTCATCCAAAATGCAAAAGCAAGAGAAGAAAAGCAAGCTCCCTTCCTTTTCTACATTTTTTTCTTCTTTATGGTTTTTTTTTCTCTATGTTTTTTTTTCTTTCTTCTACTTGAGAAGAAGAAGACAATGGCATCTTCTTCTTTCATTTGTTTTGATTCTATTTCAAACGAAGAAGGTGATGACACAAGCGTGTTGTTACCTTTTTTTTCCCTTCTTTTTTTTGTTGCAAACAAGGCAATAATAACAAGTTTGTTATTGTCCAAAAAATTTCCCTCCTACCCACTTACCTCACTTCATTTTGTGTTCACTCCATCATTAGAGCTCGGGAGAGCTTGAAGTAGGAGGGCAAAAGAGGGAACCAAAAACAAGAGGGCAGAAGTGGCAATTAAGAAAAAGCACTAAAAACGAAAGGATAGAAGCAAGAAGGCAAAAGTGGGAGCCAAAAATGAAAGGCAGAGTGGGAACTTAAAGGTAAGCTCCCTCCCTTTTCTTGGGGTTTTTTTTTTCTTATGTGTTTTGTCTTTTCTATGTTTAAAAAGAAGAAGACAACGGCATTGCGACATTGTCTTCTTTTGTGGTGTTGCAGCAAAGAAGGTGACGATAGCTTGATGTTGTTGCCTACTTCTCTGTGTTAGAAAAGAAAAAAATGACAACAATGTGCCATCATCTTCTTCTGTGGTGTTGTTGTAGCAAAAAAGGCGACGACAACAAACTTTAGAATCTAATGTGCGCACAATGCTAAAATCGACATATAAAGCACTCTCAAATAGGCCACAAAACATCCCCCATAATGTGGAGCCTGTGCAGTGGGCCTATACATTAGGAAATTTTGCAACCTTTTGTCTGAGAAAATGAAGAAGATGTATTGGATTTCCATGCATCTAGAATGATTCATGAAAAATAAGAAAAAATAATAATCAATGTTTATTGTTTTATATAATTTTGTTTCAACCAAAGTGTGTTAGGGTTTAATTTGGTGGTTTTTGGGTGTTTATAGGGTTCAGGGCACGATAAAAAAAAACTTTGTTACAAATGCAATTTAGGTTAAAATGCAATGTCACCATTGTACATTGTTCATCATGCAATAATTACTTACCGAACTAAACACAAGATTGTAGACAATGATATGGTTTAGGGTTTCCACTTTATATAGTTAACTAGGTTTTTTTCGCCTTGTCATTTTTTGGACTACCCAATTTGTGAACTTTGGTCCTTTGATATATTATAGAATTTTTTTTTTTTCATTAGGTTTTTTAGCATTTTTTGATCCACCCGTATTTGTACATCTTTTATCAATATAATATTTTCCTCTAATCACATTTGTTTGATGGGTATATGGTTAATTATATATGTCTTTTTTTTCATAATCTTCTTAGTATTTTAAATGTAAAAATCAAAACTTAAATAAATCAATATGAATAGGTAACATTAATTTGTCCAAAGTTTACAAATATCAAATGAACATTATGCAATACCTACATCCTTTTATTATAATTTCCATAAGGCCATTTCAAATATACAATACCCACATATAGGTTTCGTAAATAGTTGTTGGTTTTTTAATATCCATTGCAATACCCACATGTAAGTTTCATAAATAGTTGTTGATTTTTTTTACATCCATTGCAATACCCACATATAGGTCTCATAAATAATTGTTGATTTTTTTTCCATCCATTGTAATACCCACATATAGGTCTAATAGTTGATTTTTTTAACATCCATTATAGTACCCACATATAAATTCATAAATAGTTGCTACTTTTTAACATTTTTTGCAATACTTGCATATAGGCTTCCATTGTAATATTTATGGGACTCATATGACATACTAATTTAATTTAAATATCAACAAATAATGTCATAATTAAGGAATTATTTTTAAAAAAAATTTCAAATAATATAAATGATTGATTATCATATTTTTAAAAATATTTTATTTTTCAATATTAATTAACTAATTATTTGGTTGAACCTTAATTATTCAGATAATTGAAATTTAAATCTAAAATATTATTATTTTAATTAGATTTTTTTATGTTGATAAGTTATTCAAATCATTATTTAAGATAATTATTCATGATAATTAATTATCATAAAATTAATTTAGGTATATAAATAGAGATATTTTGTGTACCCAGACCATTCATTTGAAATGACCTTACATGTGGATATTGCATTTAAGGTTGATTCTTCATCTAAAGTTGTTTAAACCACGTATGGATTGTTTCAAAATGAACTTACATGCAAGTATTACATACAGGCTTTGGTTTTCATTGAAAAACCACCTAAACTACATATTGGTTATTTTGAAATGACTTTACATGTGGGTATTGCATTTAGGGTTGAGTCTACATCTTAAGTTACATAAATCACCTATGGGTTATATAGAAACAAACTTGAATATGGGTATTGCATTTAGAGCAAATATTCATATAATTTTGCAATACCAACACATGTATTTATTTTCACTTATTAGAAATTTGGCCTTAATTTTTTTAATAATTAAATAAAATTTGTAACAAGACACAAAAGAATGTATGTTTTTAACCATTTGGTAATATTTCCAAGTTAAGTTTTTTCACTTTTTTTAAAAAATATAAAATGACATTGCATTGTTTTACATATGTTTAAGCTTTAAAAATTCCACCCAAAATGCAATCTAGATTTATTTTAATTATTATATATATTTTTTCAAATTAATTAATTTATATGTCCCAAAATCTAAACTTAAACCATAATTCTAACATTAAGTAGTAAATTTTACATTAAACCCTGACCCCTTGTATCATCAATGTGACCAATTTTGCATTATGTTCATTCTTATATATGTTAAATCATACTATAAGGTGAATAAATAATTTTGAAAACATGAATTTCATGATGTATTGGCGGGGAATCAAATATTTAAAATATATATTTATGTTTCATGGTTATTGAATAATCACAGTATGATACATGTATTGCATTTAAACAAAAGTGGGTTAGGAAATATTAAACTTTAACAACTATGGAAACACTGAAACATATGGAAACAAAGGAGATTCATAATTATGTTATAGATCTAAACAAATGATAAAATCAAAAATCAATACAATGAGCAAAGTCTAGAATATAAACATTAAGCCTTAATATATATGAATCAAATTCCTAAACATTAAATCATAAGGCATAACCCTAAAAATCCAAATGATATTTTGCCATAATCCTTATTACAACCTAACTATACAAACCCTAACAAAAAAAAATCCTATTGATATATGCCCTAAATTGAAAAAATTATACAAAACATACAAATTATATAGTGCAAATTATTTTATAAAAAACATCGAAAAAAAATTAGAAACCAAAATTTAAGCTTTTAAACTACAGAAATTTATTAACCAAAAAAAAGACCTTAATTAAAAAAAATAATCAAACAAATTTTGTAAAAAACCAAAAAAAAAGATGTCTCTTACTTTTGCATGATCTCTCCAAACTAACTTTTTCCACTCTTTTTGAAAAAGATATAAAATGAAGTTGTATTGTTTCACATATGTCTAAACCCTAAAATTTCCCCCCCAAATTTAGCCTAATTTAGGTTAATTATTATAGATTTGTGAAAATTTTGCTAACTAATTTATGTGTCCCAACTTTAAACCTAAACCATAATCCAATAGTACATATTTATAATAATTACATGAAAAGATGTATTGTAATGTCCATTCCATAAATAAATAAGATAAAAATTTTTTAATGAAATATGCATTACCTAAACCAAAATGATTACAATTATGATAGTGTTTCCACTATAAATTGTTTATAATACTTATATATGGGGACCTATGTTCATCATCCATGAACTAAGGCGAACCTTAATAAATTGATAAGTAGGATCAGGGGGCTGGGAGGGTGGGAAAAATGAGTAGGTAATTAACTAGGTATTTGGTATTGTAAAAAACATAGGTAGATAGGTGAACATATTGGTAGGTCGAAAGGTGGGTGCATAGGTAGGTAAATATGTATATAAATAAGTAGTTAAATTAATAAATAGAAAGGAAGTTCAAGGAGCAAGGTAAATAGGTTATTAGAGTGGGTAAACATGTAGATAGGCAAGTTAGTAGGTAGGAAGAAAGTTACACTAATAAGGTAGCTATGTAGATAGACAAGTTAGTACATAGAAAACAAGTTACCTTATCAAGGTGATTAGGTTTGTGGAATACTTATGTCAATAGGGTGATTGTATATGTAGGGTTGCTAAATAGCTATGTAACTAGGTCAATAGGGTAGGTAGTTAGTACAATGGTTAAGTCGATAGGGAAGTTAAGTTAGTAGGGTATGTAGTTAACATGGTAACTAGATTAATAAGGTAGGTAGTTAGTATAGTAGTTAGGTTAGTAGGATAAGTAGTTATTAAGGTAGCTATGTCGGTAGGGGATAATTAGTAAGGTACCAAGGTTGGCACAATACTTATGAGGGTAGGAAGGTGACTAGGGTAGCCATGTGTGAGGTCAGGTCCGTGGAAAAAACAACCATGAACAAACCAAAAAAACAGAAAGTACAACAGTCAGCAGCGAAAAGAAATGGACTGTGATGAACCCATTTGATGCCAAATGAAAAAACGCAGCCCATCCAGTGGACAGAACGGCCAACTGGTGCATTGGTGGCTGCTGGTTCACTCTTGCCACTCCCTGTAGGAAAACGACTGGCGCCTGAGTACAGCCCCTTCCATGATTTTCAACCTGTTCCCTGGGCCTACCAGCCTTGGGCACAGATCTCAAATCAAGGAAGGGCCTGTACTCAGTTCCTTCTCCTATACCTATATCCCAAGATGTACGAGTGCTTCTTATGCCTACTACTGCTGATCATACACCTACTAATATGTGCCTACAGTGAGAGGGATATATAAACAGGTGTAAGATTTCTCCCAATCTTAGGCAATAAGTGTTCTCTCTTTTTCAAAGAAAGAATTGATGGGTGGGTAAGGGTCAGGTATGGGTTTCATTTCTTCAATTTTCAGAATTAAAAAAACCCCAGGACTGGAGGTTATAACAAAATCAAAGAACCACTCAGCATTAGTAAGAACCCTCCTCTTCTGTAGGCAAGATATATTGATGCATATAAAGGTGCCCTCCAATTATTACATGAGGGAAATTCTCCAAGTGCTTACAGCAGCCCAAAACATGGACAGAACATAAAGCTGGAGATTGAGAGGGAGACTCCAGGGATAACAAGCAAAGTACAGGTTCCTAAAACAAGGGTTCCTGCAGATTTGGGTTACTCTGATGACATGAGTTTGTTAGTTACAAGTACTCAAACTTGACTATTCAATCCTTTTATCTACAGTTTCTCCTCTCAAAATGAGATTTTATCCAGCCCTTACAACATGCTAATTGTGAATGAATTAGGGTTATAGTTATTTCTTCAACAAAGATCAAAGGAAAAAAAAGGGTTTTGGAACCACATGAAGAAGCAAGAGGAGGGACATCAACTCTCTATTTTTGTATCATTCATCCACACTACAGAGAAACAAATAGACCAGAAAGACTTAGCTAAGCCACAAAGACTTACTGCCTCACACTGGACTCTATGTGGTCCCATCTGTGTTAAGCAACTTTTGTGTAGGGCTTAAGGACTGCCCTGCACATGAGGCAGGAGCTTGAATGTGGGACTCATGTAGGACATTCCACATGGTAAAGCCCTCGGCCATGGGCTTTACCTGAATCAGGCTCACACTTGGGCTCCACCTAACACGGGCTTTTGTTCATGTAAAGTTGATGGCCGAAAGCTTTACATATCACCAATATATTTGATATTTGGTAGGTTGTGTGCTTTGATGAAACTAAGCCTTTGATGAAACTCTCCACCCTCCCTGAAGTGGCTTTTCTAGAATCTGCAATTGTTGGAGATGAATAGACAATTGTCCCAATTTTATATTTCCATGAGAGTGATTTCATTTGGCTGGATTGAGCATTTCATAGACAGGTTGCCATCACGGCTAAACCAGCACCATCAATGGATGGAACCTTGTTAGATTCAGATTTGGATGAACCTCAACTGAGTTGATATTGGATTCCACCTTGGTAAGGGTATTTTGCCTTGTATGTTCCCAAAATAAGCAACTGCAATAAAATACCAAAGAAAAGAGTGGAAGCAACATTGAAAAATGTGAAAGAAAGATGCCATTGCAAGCGGTTCAACATGATCTATCAAGGATGCAAGAGATGTTTTAAATAAGGTATGCACATAGGACAATCTCTTTATATCAAGGTCCTAGAGCATTGCCACTGGCAGTCACAATTTCATCCTGAATAGTATTTCTCACATCCAAACCTCCAAGGGTTAGAAGTTGAAAGAACTCCCCCATCCTCACCGATAATCTTGAAAAAGTGCACAATATTAAGAGAAATTGTTTAAGGCTCACCACTTGGGTCAATCGATATGGTTGGCCAATCGAAAACGATCAAAATTATTATTTTCATTTTTTTACTATTTTCTAGGGCCTCCAAGGTGCCCTAAATAATGAGAGTGGGTTCAAAGAAACAAGCTTCAAAAAGTCGGTTTCTTTGTATCAAATGGTACATTATTTAAAGTATTGTTCATCCCAATAAGAATTAAAGCATAGGGTTTAAAGGTTAAGATTATTTTTATTTTTATTTTCTGAATAAGAAGTCCAATGCTATGAAATGAAATAAACCAATTGAAATAACATGACACAAAATTCATGTGCATATTAGCTCACCTATTGTATTAAATAAAAATAATTGGGGGGTCAAGCCTAAAGACCTGCTCAACTGAATTGGGTTGAGGGTTTAGGGTTTTTAAATGGGTTTAGAGTTTAAACCTAGGTTTAGGGTAAAAATGAATTGGGTCTGTGCTCAACTCTGCCTTGTGCGGGTCCTTATTTCTTGTAAAGCCTGCTGCAAAGGGCTTTACCCTACACAAAAACTCAACAAGGATAAGTCATTGAGGGACTCCTTTGAAATGGTCCATTGTTAGGATCACCTTTTGTGATACCATGTTTGAGACCCATCCCAAAGATTTTCACTAGAATGAGAACTGGCCACTTGAAAACTGGCCTCTTCAGAGATTATTAATTTTATGCCCTGGCTAGGTATTAATGAATAATAGGGTCCATCCAATTTTCAACATAGAGGTTTAGGGGTCTAACCTAGGTGATAAGTAGGATCTAGTATCTAGTGTTTAGGGTGGTAAGTAGGGTTTTTAAAAAAAAGGAGTCATTGTTTGCACAAAGAGAATGGCATTGCAATCTTGTGGATTGAGTTGCTTCATCATTTCATAACCATTGATAAGCTAACTTGTGTCATAATTTTTCATAATTCTTTGAATTTTGTTTTGTCATTGAATAGGTTTTAGTATTTGCCACTACATAATTACTAGGTTCAACTCATTCCACCTACTGATTCACTAGTCTTTATTTAATGTTAGCCCTTGTGGTTGGTTCTACCATGTGTGCAATTGCCCTATAAGAATTGCATTTTTTTAGCAAATAAAAAAATCTCAATTCATCATGTAAAAACATTGACTTTGATAATTGGTTTGTGAAAATTGGCTTTGAAAATTAGTTGCTATTTAAATGCATGAGAACCTAGTAGTTTGAAAATGAATTGGAATTAATTTTCCAAAATTTTGAAGCCCTTGGTAGTTTGCTTAAAGATGAAAAAAAGTTAAACAAAGAATCAAAACGGTTATTATAAACTCTTCTAAAAACCAAACTTTGACATTTTTTTAGAAAAACTTAAAATCATCCAACACTAGTTCAAACCCACTAATGTGCATGTGAAAGCCTTGTTGGCCCTCTACTATTGAGCTTGACTTGCGGCTACCAACCACTTGTTGGTCAAGTCTATTATTGGGCTTCCAAAAAAAAAGATCTGCCATCTCAAGGGCTAGGGCTCAGGCATGGAGCATCTCACATTCTAAAAACTAGCTATTAATCTCCTAGGACTTTAATTATTGCTTAAACTCCTTGATGTCTTGAATATTGGTCTTCAAACTATTAAAGGAAAAAATTGGTTAAAGCATCCAAACAACAAAATGGATTTCAATAATCCAAGCATGGGCAAATAGATCTCATAAATCAATCAAGACATAGAAGTTATAATATTTTAGGAAAAAAATTGTGAAGCTTGGTAACATTGCCATGATCCATATGCCTTTCAACAATGAAATCCTTCTTCAAACTTCAACCTTCCACACAATAATGAACTATCCCTTATCTTTCCAACTTTGAAGCGTTGTTCAAAAAGAAAAGTTTTACAAAGTGAAGAATATGTGCCTAACCATATCAATGACTAGCTCCAAATGCAAGGTCAATATTTTTTTAGGGTAGTTTTCATAAACATGGTTACCAAAAAAAATGTTCATCCTCAACTAAATCAATGACTTGCAAAACAAGAAGACCAACCAATCTAATACACATTCCATGAACAAATGGATTTTATGTTTAGAATGATGTAAGGGTCATCCAACTTAGTTAGCAAGTTCACATCAAAATGGTTTTTGCATTGTCAACTTAACATTGTTCTTCATGGTGAACACAAAGAAAGGTCAAAAGTGATGATTGAGAACAATGTTGGAACCCATAGTCACTAGTTCCTACCTTTTTACATTGGCAAAAGGTTGCCTTGATGATTTTCAAGTGAATACAAACCTCTTTTCAAGTTCTAATAAGAGTTAATACATTAGGAAACAACTTGGACAATATTACATATTAGATCTTAGGTAGGACTAGGCCTTACAACTCAATTTGAGGTTAAAGGGAAACTTTTTGACATTAATGTTTCACATATTAAATCATCACCTTAACATAAATTTTTTTTGTAACAAAATCATGAACTACCATATCCTTATTAAAAAGATGGTCCATATACAAAATATGTTGCCCATAAAATTGAAATCCCAAATGGTCAACCTTTGTATTCAAAATTGTGAGCAACAATAGATTATGTGTTTTTGTGAGCAAAGTTAATCAAAAATTGCATTGTATTTAAAAGTGGCATGATAATATTCAACTCTTATAATGTTTTCATAGAAATGAAAAAAAAAAGATTTAGTAGTGCCTATGTGGATGCATCCATAGAAGGACAATGTAATACTGAAACACATATTTCACAAGGTTGATCATATATGTCCATCTAGTTTTGATTTTGGGTAATATTTTATTGCCCTTAATTTTCATGATCTTATGTCTCTTAGGGCTAAGACAAAAATAACCATATAAACATTGCGAATGACTTTCAATGCAAGACAGCAATGGTAGGTTTGTTTGATGAGCTACACAATGCCTTAATGAAGAATGGAACATATTAACGTTGGATTTGCATTGTCAATTTTAATTTAGGGCTTCAAAAGCTATTGGTCATAGTGTTAACACCAAAACACAAAGTCAACCTTTTAACAATATGCTCATCCTTTGGGCCCTTGTGTAAACATCAAGGAATGCATGATAAATAAAATAAAATTATCAGCTCCAATCCATGTAACAAATGTTTAAAATTTGACAAAAAATATTTTGACACCAATCATGTACAATGTAGACACACTTTCTTTTAATTTTCATATCCATTCAAATGTAACTTCATCACAAGGGATAGAAATTTAGCAATTTGGGCCACAAATTCAATGTCCTAATCTAGACTTGATGTCAATTACATTCTTTTTACATTATTTGGGACTAAAGGTGCACCTTTCAAGGTCACCAAAAAATAAGGTTTTCTATGATACTTATATTTGTGTTAGAATTTTGAAGTGAATGAGTTTACAAATTCAAGGGCCTGAATTTGGTTTCTTTGTGAACTTGTGTTATTAGATTAAAGTATAACAACACAACAAATTAACTTGATAAATGCAAGACTATTATTGGGACTTGACCACTTAAAAAATGATTGTACAAGTAAATAATGATAGCAACCTCAATAAACAATGAACTTGTGAAGGCATAATGGAATTCTTGCACCTCATAGTCAATATTAATGTGTGCACTTTAAATTGTAATGCAAATCACCATGGCATAAACACCAATTCAAACTATTACAAGTAACATATATAGACATCATAGGATGTGCAGATGAACAATGCAATACACATTGTTGGTTGCATAATGCAAAGTGCACACAAACACTATGTCAACAAATAGGTTAAATTGTAGAAGTTAGAAAAAAAAACTTAGCAAAAAAGTTGCAAACCAAACACTATAACTTGCAAATTACACTAGAAACAAAAGGTGGACAATACATGAGCATTAACTTAGCTACAAGATAAAGATTGATAATGCACAAAAATTTGAAACATTACAATATCATGCACTAAACATTACACAAGCAAGTTGGATGATAGATAACAATTGTGAACTAAACATTATGGTACCAAGGTGCTAAACACATAAGGGCAATCCACACGTAATACTAAGGTCACAAATAATTTTTAAAACAATTGAAAATGAATAAGGATTTAGAAATTTCTTGAACCTTAAATTCACGAGGTTTGCATATTGCCTTGAAAATTGAAGCATTGTGCCAACAATGATTCCCAATTTTGAAAATTATTCAGTTTGCAATGAGTCCCAAATCCAACATCATCGATCAAGAAATGACAAGCACTTGCAATGACCACAAGATGTAGAGGTAAGTTGGAACTAAATAACATGACTTATGAGTCCAATAAGCAATAATGATAGTGCAACATATGTAAAGAAAGTGTGTGAGTCACAAGAGTTGGGCTCCATGTTAAGCCCTAATAGTTTCACACAAGTGCAAACTACACATTACACGTATAAAATGACACACATTGCACACATAAATTGACAAAATAAATTTAAAAAGAGGGTGTCAAAGTTGCAAAATGAATAAAAATAAATGTGCTTTTGTAGTACAAACATCAATTTGCAAAATGGGTTTTATGGGTGGGATTTGGTAAAAGTCACATCAAGGAAAATCCCTTTTCCACACCAATAATTAGCTCAAATTCTTGGGAATTTTCACTATTAAAAATATTGACCATAAATCTCATATATATATACTTTTAGTCAAATATAATAAAACAATTTGAGGAATTATTCTTCCATTCATCACCACTTGCATGTATGTGTACTTTTGTGTCAAAGATTGTTACATGCATGTTTAGTGGAGGCAACTTAAATTATTGTTCGGAAGAAATTTGTTTGATTTTGATCATATCAACTAGGTCTTAGTAATTTATCTCTTATAAAGCTTGCATATCAATTGGGCACAAACATTCACATTTATTTTTTAATTTGGTACCAATTTGGTACATATTTATCAATCAATGGACTTGTTTTCACAATTAGGCTTATGATGTAAATATTTTGAATGGACAATTTCATGAGGTATTAGCTATTTGAGCATTCAATATTGCTTCATAAGTAATATATTCTTTCAACTAGTTTACATGAGTGTGATCACAATCAAATGAACAAAAAACCATGTTGAACAATTGTCAAAACCACAAAATTTCTTATAGAATCTTATGTGCTACTACTTGAATGTCATGTTAATTATAGGAAATTGTGTTAAATGACTAATATGAGTGTTAAAGAATTCCAAAAAAGAATTATTCAATTTTATTCCAAGTTTTGATTTTAGTAAAAGATTTTTCAACTTAAACAACACCTACACTAGATAAGCATGTTTTTAGGAAGCAATAGTTAAAGATTATCTTAATATTAAGAAATTGATGATAAAAAATTTGAGATGATAATAACCTATTATCGACACTTGAAAAACATTCACAATTAAAAAGATTTGGAATTTGGTTTTTCTAAAAATTTAAAGTATGTTGAACATAATCCTACAATTTGAAAAGTCCTTTATGACATGTAAATGAAGTGTAATGTACATGACATATAAAACAAAGCTAGATATCTTATAATATAAAAAATTAAACCTTGAAATAGTTAGCACATTTGGTATGTTTTGAAATTAGAATCATTTTTCAATACGAAATGTAGATTTACACAATTTTTTGCAATTTCACATATATGCAACAATGATCAAAATATAACATGTGATGTATTAGTGAAACTTTAGGAATATATAATAACAAGTTGCAAAAAAAAATTCAAAAATTATTTTGTATAAAAAGTCAAAATCACTACACAAGGACCCACATTGTCTTTAATTAATAATGTTGTTGTTCATTTGATTGTGATTTTCACCCACACAATGAATATAGACCATTTTTATGAACATTTCTATTTACATGGATGTATATAAAAACAAACTATTATTAATGTTAACCCCATTTGATTATCCAAAAAAAAGATGGGAAATCATCCTGAATTTGGCATTAATTGTAATTGACCATCATCAATTGCTTTAGATTATATAACATGTTAGAGATGATAATTAACAAATTCAACAAATGTGGAAGGCAGGGTGTCCATTCACCACCTTGCTACAAAACTTTTAAATTTTTTATTAGAATCTTTTGGTGAATAAAACTTAGTAGTGTTGGAGGAGAATGTCTTAGAAAACATAATTGCAATGGCTATACATGCAAATGCTCTAAAGCATGTTCCCTCTTCCATTTCCTTCTCCTCTTATTCTATTTTTCTTTTTTGCTACCTTTGATGCAATTTTACAATAATGTTCAACAAAGATTTCTATGCTCATGATGTGTTTCATTTAAATGTATAACACCAATAAAATGGCAAGTAAAATGAATTCTAATTTCTTTTCAAGACATTTATTATTACCATTCACTCTTGTTGTAAAAAGTTTTTACATTTTTAGGGTTTATTATTGTTTTCATGGTTGTATCCTTTTTTGGTGACACCTTAACTATATGCACGTGATCTACTAATGGTTAATTAAGTGTTGCATTAGTGTTCACATGTTTTGACAAATTATATTTCTTTGCCCTTTTACTACTTGTTACCACATTAGGTCATGACACATCATCTATTTTTTTTCACATATTATTTCATTCCAATAATAAACTCGTAGATTATATCTATCTATTTCCAAATACAAGCTTCTATTGTCTATCCCGATATATTAATGTAATTGCTAACTCATGTTTTGGATTATAACTACATGTTTCCAAACTTTTTACTAGCTTGGTTGATTATTGAATTTGAAACTACTTGATCAATATACTTGTATGGTTTAAGATTATTAACATTAACCAACACATGATCGAATTCAAACTTATTCAAAGTTATAAGCAATACAATATTTTTAGGAAATAAATATTGTATTTTGTATGGATGATACCACCTTTTTTTGAACTTACTAACTTTCTCCTATAACTAACAAACCAAAACACATAATTGCCAAACTAAAAGTTATTCTTGAAGTGGTGTTGTTATGACCACAAGTATTGGTTCCATTAAGCTTTGGCCATGTTTTCCTATGTATCTTATCAGTATTCTTGTAAATTTCCCAATTCATGTAATTGATTATTAATACTCATACTAAGTTTGCATCCCGTAGTCCTTCACTAAGAGATGTAATAACATATTATGTCGACATTAATGAGTGCAAACCATACACCAAGTGGTATGGTGTATACCTTGTTGCAACCTTGTACCTAGTCTTGTACAAAAACATCACTATTGATAAGTGTTTGTCCAAATCTATGATTTTCATTCAAAATGTTCATTAGCAATCTTTTAATCATTTTGTTAAAGAATTCTACAGGTTCATTCCCACGTGGGTAGTAAGTTCTTGAATTAGCATGTTTCAACAAAAAGTGTTTAGTAAAGTGCTTGATTACATCATTAATGAAATGCACACCTTAATTTGTAACCAATGTCAATGAAATCCAAACTTGGTCTAAACACATTCATAAATGAACTTTGTTGTCACTATTGTTATGTTGGTTTGAAATGCTTGTGCTTCCACCCACTTAGTGGCAAGGTTAATAACCATTAGTTTGTATTTGTTCCCCAATAACTTACCAATTGGTTTGATGGGTCCCATGAAGTCCAACCTTCATTTCATAAATGATTCCTTTAGTAACATAATCACCAATTTTAACAAATTCATAATCTTCATGCCACCTATTATTTGACACGTGTCACACCCCTTGCAATACGTCACCACATCTTTAAATAACATAACCCACCAATATCTTGCATCTATGGTCTTCTTGTAATTTATGCAACATAATGACCACATACTACCCCTTCATGTAACTACTTGAATATTAATGGTATTTTTTCTATTATAAAACATATCCATAATTTGTTGTCTTGTCCATGTTTATAAGTATTCCATTTTGAATGGTGAAAGGTTATGCCTTTCTAACAATTTTTTGCTTTTGTGTTATTGCGAATTGTCATGTTTGCATATAGTCTTGTACCTTTTTTTATCCATATAGGTTATATTATAAATAATGTAGCATTTATTATTTAGGTGGAACATCTATTAGTTCTATATATCAAACAATTTTAATAATGCATTAGCCATTACATGGGTCCTTCCTAGTTTGTAAACTATAGTGAAATTATACTCCAAGAAAACAATCAACTTGTTATATACATGTCATAATGTCTTGTTCACCATGTAAACTAATGTCATGTGGTCTACATGGAAAATAAAATTATCTAATGGGTAATGTTTAAATTCGTATAAAGGGCAAACCCATCCTTGGGTGATACCACAAAGATTGTTACAACCCAAATTTCTTATACCCAATCAACTTTAGAACAATATAGGGGATTCATTTTGAATTTTAGATCAAAAGATTAGCAATTGTCATGTAGAATTTGAAACTTCAAATGGATTTACAAAAAATTAAGTTTTAATATTGACAACTTTGAATTTAATCTAAGTTGTAAATGGGAATACACACAAAGTGCCTAGGTTGTGCCTTGTGTGATAAGTGGCCACCTTAAAAACTCATGATGATGAAATTTTAACTTGACGTGATGGGATTAAAATGATAATGATATGAAAAAAAAACCTTAATTTACAATGTTCTTACCCTAATTGCAAGTTGAAAAAGCCATATTTTTGCTCAAGAAAAAACAATGTTGAAATTTAAAAGAATTCATGAATTCACATGTAGACTCTTTTAGTAAGCACTAAGACAATATTAAGTATGTTTTTCTTTTTTTTGGGAATATAAAAGGCTTCACAAATTCTTCCAAAAACTTAGCAAAGTCAGCCAAATTTACACTTGAAAACAAAACTTTCCAAAACTTTTCCAATTTTGGTACAAAAATGAAAAAAAACACTAGACATTAAAGGTTTTAGTTCTTAACAAGAAGATTATGTAATAAACATAGCAACATAACACTCCAAGAAACCCCAAACATGTATAAAGTTATTGAAGTTGTACCCTTCGATACATACAAGCAAAATATACCTTTATTTGATTTGGATGAATGTTGGGTAAGTATATTGATTTTAGTATGTTCACTATAAATAAAGGTAGATACAAATTAAAATAACAATTCATCATGTAAAAAATATAAACTTCAAAAAAAATAAAATCTAATTGAAAGTAAAGGTAAATGATAAACATTTATCTTATTGGTTGGGTAAGGGTAAAAGCAAATATTTCATCATTTGCCCTATACATAACATGCAAGTACAAGTACATAAATGTAAGGTAAAACATATTTACATGAATATGGCACATTTGGAAATGAAGAAAGACAATTGTTTATGTAATTTGCCTTGCAAACATGAGCATGTGAAATTTCAAACATCTTATATATATATAAGATGTTATATATGTATAATATAATCAAATCAATCAACAACCTCAAAAATATATTCAAAGCATTTTTATAATGACCAATGGTATGAAATCTAAAGGGGTGCCAAGAGCATATGGTAAGTTTTTTCCAACAATAATTAACATCATGAATAAAATAAAATGCCAAAACCAAGTATAGTCGATAATTAATCACCATAATTCAAACAAATCTATCATAACCACATGTATTGCAAAATATGGAGATGCATGCATGCTATGAAATGATTTTGGCATATACCCCTGGTTTACCCTCTTCAAAATGATTATCCGTTCATCGAGCAACGATAAAACTCAACTATATACTAGTTGGGTAAAATAAAAAACAGGGTAAATCTGAAATAGTTACTAGTTGAGTAAGATAATTAAAAGGGCAACTAAATAGTTTTACCAAAACAGGTAAGATAATAATTTAAAAAGTAATTAAATAATCATACCAACTGGGTAGGGTATAGGTTTAATATGTTATAAACCTATGGATATATCAGGGTAATAAATATATTTATTTGCCCAACACTGGTTTGTAGAAGATACTAAACTGGCATCAAGAAAATGAAATTGATGAATGCTTACAGTACATTTCAACTTGTTGTAAGAGAAGTAAGTACTTCTCATATGTCTAGAGAAAATCTGTCCAAGCAAATCCAAGTTGCAGAATTTGGAGGTTGTTGAAGTGGAATTTGGGTTTAGGGTTTAAGGTTTTTACACGTAGAGAGACACAGTGATTCTGAACTGTTGTCAGCATGTACCCTATTCCCCCACACCACAAACGGCTATTGATGTCTCTGTCTCTCTCTCTCACACGGCTCCGTGTGGGGTAGGAAACTTGGCGGCACATTTAAACTTGAAAATGACCTAAGTTGAAGAAATGGGTTGAAGTTTACACTTCAACATTAGTGTTTCAAAGAAGAAGTACATGCTCATCTTTTGACTTGTTACTTTGATCGTTGTACATCACAATACAAGCAGTGTTTTCAGCACTCACACTAACAGTAAGTAAGAGTGGGGTCAAATTCAAGGCTTGCTAAATCTCCTAAGCCTGTGAAAGCTTTACTACTTATTACACAAACCATTCATGCCCAATTTGGAACACATTTATCTTAAAGCACCACCATGTCAACCTTCAAATCCAGTGTTGGGCGGTTCTTTGATTTTGTTAATAACCTCTCGTGTTCTGAGGTTTAATTTTTTTTTTGGAAATCAAACAACCTCTGGTTCTGGTTTTTTGAAATTTTTTTTGGAAACTCAGGATTCACAAGTTTTTTTTTTTTTTTTTGGGGCGAATTTTCACAACCAGGCGACCAAAAAGAAAGAAGGGGGGCTGGCGAATCCAACAAAGGGATTTTTGAGATCCTGATTTAGAAACATTCCTATGGATGCTTGTAAAATTTAGAATTAATTTAAATGGATATTGGGATTTTTACCATGGTACCCATGCATGGGTGCTGGTTCACCCAAGGCTGGTTGACTCTTGCAAAAACCACGGTACAATATTAGGGCCGGGTGTACACAGAAAAAGTAATGGCTCCTGAATTCCCCCCGGGTCTCCTTTCTGCCATTTCCATAACTCTGCTGCCCATCTGCTCAAGACCCCCTTTCTATCTTATTGAGTTCAGAGAAGTTCCAGAGATCCGTCACTCCAGAGTACTAGTGCCCATGTAACTAATAGAGAGGGCACATTGATTAATGGGTTCAGTCAGATTCAGCCTGTCGAGTTGAAGTATTCAGAGTTGTGAGGCCCGACCGATTCATGATTTCATGCCTGGCAACCAAATGAAGCGACATTGACCGTCTGTGAAAAACTACTATTCTTCCCTTGACAAGTGAGTCAATTATAATGTCTTACAATGTTCTGAGATCTGACCCCGTATGCAAGTATGTTCTGTGTAAGGTAAAGCCCTAGGTTGTGGGCAGCATTACCAAAATAATAAGAGACCACAAGGCGATAGTCAAGTGCAGGCCCAATTTTGGTAATGCAATTCATTGAACAAGAGATCAAGAGCTCTATACATGACATAAAGACCTGCCAGAAATTCATCCCTCATGTGACCGAACAGGAGGTTTCAGTGCTATCTTTTCTAGACTATACTGATAACTTTAATGAATTATTCGTAGTAAAGTTACCCTGTCTTTGGGCGTGATTTCACCCCCTATCCCTTCTTTCAGAGGTATCTGCAAAGTAAGGAAATTTCACTAAATCTCAGTATCAAATGCTGAAACTCAGTATTTAATGCACAAAGTTCGAGAGTTAATTATAGTAGTTGTACAGGTAGGAGCAGTGAAAATGTATGTAGCAGCAGTAGAGGCGCTCAAGAAAAAGGAAAGACAGGATGAAACCCAGTTTATCACCAATTATCAGCAAAATTGGTGGAAAAACTAGTTTCGGTCTGGGTTATTTGGCTTTGAAAATTTTTCATTCCCACTTACTTACGCGTTTGATGCATTATTATGTCGAAACTGGTCGTTCTCGCCCCCTAATCGCCAGACTTTATGGATAACTCTAATTCATTAGCCAACTTGCAAGCTGGATTTGCTTGAAAACCTTCAAAAATAAGGGTCTAAATTTTGGGTATTTATCGGAGCGGTAAGGAGCCTAGAAGAAAATCTTTCTGCATGTGGACAAGTATCAAAACTCTATACAGTATAAGGACATGTCTTGGCTCCTTTTTCTCAGAAACTGCAACTGCAAATTTCCTTCTAGAATTTGATTTGCCTCTGTCATTTTGGAAAATGATGAAGCATGAATTTTGGGTCGCATTATGAAGCCAATTGGGACACACTGTCAAAAAATAAGGTACTTACTTATTCTGCAGTGCCCATTTGACATCTGGAGATCTGATTTTCTACAATAATTTGTTTCTCTGATCCACACAAAATTACTTGCTTTCATCAAAAAATTGTCAGAATGACGGAAGCACTTTGTTTTCTTTCTTAAAAACACAATGCTCAAATTGGATGTCAGTTGAGTAGAACTGCCCACCATTGATCAACCGCCGGTGACCGATTTAGTGAGTTAAAATACTGGGAACAGTTATACTCTGCCTTGAGGATCACTTAAAAGGTCTCTCATGATTAAACGTTTCACCATAGTTTTGCATTAAAAAAATTTAGGGTTGCAAATCACATTTGGGAGATTAAGTGTTCAAGAATGGGTGCGGGACACTCAGCCTTTAAAGTTAGGTCATTTTAAAGTCGACCCATTTGTGATGGGTGAAGATGTGTATTTTTTCTTATAATGTAACCTGCCAATAAGCAAGATTTGAGAATTAGATTCTGCTTGGTTTTGGAATTACAAGCCCAATTTGGAGAACTCTACCACAAAAAAAAAAGGGTCCATCAAAGTGCGTGTTTCAGGGATGAGAATTATTGAATATTGGACAATATGAATTCACGAAATCATTACAAATGTAATAATTTTTTGGGTGGGCTACTAATTGAAGCATAGCTGGAATAAAAGTTTCTACAAGGATACTTTGCCTACTGAAATACAATAATGGCTTCTCTGGGTCCAATGGGTGTGTCTTGTTTGGGGAGGAGCAAGGAGTTTCCATGACCAAAAAAGTATTATGACCCAAGTAAGGACCATAATAATAAGGCTTTTATCAATTAGTGAGTAGCTGTGCATGGGAAGTCAGGACTTGAACCCATAAACCAATATGTGTATTCAAGTGCTTTGCACTTCTTTTGTGAAAGAACTCTCTCCTCCACCTATGCTTTGACAATTTAAAAAAAAAAAGAAATGCCACAAAAAAAATTTAAATTTTTTTCTCAAAGAGATTTTTAGAAAAAGGAATACGCAGAATCGTCTGGAATATTCTAGAATATTTTGTTTTCAAAATGGAATGTTTAAAATTAATAATTTTCAACAAATATGTGCCGGAGCTGTTTAGGTACCATGATATTCCCTTTATAGAGCATGCCACATTTAACATTTCAAATACACCAATAGGGCTTTACACATTTGTGATGGGCCAACAACACAACAAATCTCCCCCGCAAACAAACAATTTGAACAAGGGGTGTGTCACATTATGCCCTCACTATATACATTAAAAAGTATCTTAAGGCAAAAAGAAGAATTATGGAAACTCAAATATTTCACCATGCAAAAATATAATCTTCAAAGAATCTCTAAAAGAAACAAAAATCCTTCAAGATATTATAACTCTATAACTAATCTCAAGTTTCAACACAAAGCCAAAATATCATCTTTCAAAATCCTCATATAAAAATAGACCTATTACCTAGGGGCAAAATTCATTAAACTACTATACTCTATAATGAATCTAAACAGAATATCCTTGCCTACCAGGGCAAGGCCAACAAAAGCAAACAAGGCAAGTAGGAGTGGTTTGGAGTGTAACTAAGTTTTGAGTAGTGATGAAACCAACAACACAATTTGATTTTCAAATCTTGGATGCTTGAGGTATGGGGTTTAGGGTTTCAAACCTTACCTAAGATCACACCTCAATTTCAAATGTTACTACTGGTGATTGTGAAGAGTTTCAATTTGAGCATTTACTATGTGCTCAAGCATTTGTTGTTGCATTACTTCCAGACTATCTCCTTTTTTTATGGTGCCTTCCTCCAAATGTCCCCACCTTTTTTGCAGCCAACCCCCTTCTCTATCATTTGGGATGGAGTCTAGCCTTGGGGCATGTTGGAAGGATGTTTGTGTTGTTAATGCCCTTGCCCCAACCTAATCAAAGATCATAGGTGCATTGCAGTTGAAGAAGGTGTGAAATTATTATGCATGGTATTTAGGCAACTTTGGATTTTTATTTCGAGTGGGTGATGTCACAAGTAGATGTTGTAATCTCTTTCAACATTGGTTTTCATGGGGTCATATTTCAAAAACTCTCTACAATGAAAGGTCAATTGTTTCACATCATCCCTTTCATCCATTGCTTTTATGCCCCATAGCTCTCCCTTTTATTTAGTTGTCACTTCCTGAAGTTGACCATCATCCATTCTTCATGTTAAGGCAATCCATTATGTGAGCCTCTTTTCACCCTTGTTCACTTTTGAACTCTACATTGTTTAACAAACTTAATCCATCTTATTTGTTTACTTCCATGACAAATGACACCTTCATTATTGGCCCCATTTTTATTTGTTTCTCAGGCCTTTGATCATTTTGCATTTTAATTGCATTTGGCGGGGTTGATGGTCCAACCCCACAAGTGCATAACCAAGTTGACCTTTGACTTGCCTTTCGGTTTTCCCTTCTTGTGAGCTTTTGCATCTTTTTAGATGGCATAAAGGTTTTAGGTGTTCCATTTGGTTCTCTTTCATTTGTTTCCTCTTTTTTCTATGATGTCCTAAATGACAATGTCTCCCACATAGAGGTTTACAAAACATCTAGGTTTCCTTTCGAATGCTCTTTCGATGTTCTGCTCAAAAACCATCTTGTCCTTTTCATTTTTACCTCCTATTCTCAAAGTTTCAATTCTACTTAGCTTCTTTCGATTCAATCATCATCCAAGTTTTTGGGAAAGGTTTTTAAAAAATATTTTGAGGCTCCCTTAATTTGTCAACATGCCACTCTCCCTATTTTAAAAAGGGGGATAAGTATCATATCCACTAAAGCCATTGCCCTAATAGTTGATTTAAAGAATCGAGGCTTGTGGCTCTAATCATTACATCTAGATTCTTGTAGGATTACTATCCATGTTTATTAGAGGCTATAAAGGTTAGCAATTTTGATTCATTTCCATTCCAGGCCCACTTCAAATTAGTTCACATGCTTTTTCTTTTGGTAATGCAAGTTGGTTGGCATCTCATCTTTTGAATTGTTTTCAAAGAAAGGAACATTATGAAAACACATTATTGTGTCACTTTGGAATACTATGTTTTAGGAATATGGATATTTGAATGTATCCCACTTCAAACTTTTGAAAGATTTTCATAATATTTTTGCATATTATGTTAAAATATAACCTAAGCAAGATATTTTTTAAAAAACTATTTCATTTCATTTTATAAAGTGAGAGATTGGAGTATATTTGTGAAAACAAATGTAATGTACTTGTATTAAAAAATACAAATATATTCCCAAAATAATTTAAATGATTTTGAATCTTTATGAAAGTTAAAAGTATAGTGAACCCTGTCATTTCACATAATTTGAACCATGTTTGAATATCATGTGATTAATTTAAAAATTTTCATTTCAAAAAATGAGTTTTTTTAACAAAGATGTCATAAACGTGTAGTAAATTGAAAATTTGATAAGTAAGCACATTCACATGGAAAATCACAAGCATGGATGGGCCATAGTTTAAATTTCATTAAAATAAATTATTTTAATGAGTAATGACATATTAAAATTAATGTAGTCAAAACGAGATAGTGGCCCTATTATATCAATCATGTATACTATAATTATACCCATGGATTTTTCGACATAGATAATGAAAATTATTATTTCTAAAACATAATATTACACAACATTAATTTTGTAAAAATAATAATTATAAGGCACAAAAATCAAAATTGAAACCCAAAATTAAATGCACCATACTTTTTGAATAATTATATTTTATGTACTATAATATTGAACCCAAAAATGCCCAAAAGAGGGTTACTACAATGTGCTTTCACCCAACATATTGTTTTAGGAAATCATTTCAAAAAATTTGCACAACCATTCCTTTTCCAACATCATGTTTGAAACATCTTCATTTCCTCATTGTGCTCATTGAAAATCTTGCATAGGCCTAATTTTACTTGCTTGGCTTTTTGTTTGCTCAATCATCTTATTGTTTTGTATGATGTTAAACATCATTTTTTCAATGTTACACACTAAGTTTGGCCTCCCCCATCGAACAACTTGTAGCTTGGCCCATTACGCATGTGGTAAGCTTATAAATTCATTGGGGATACACCTTTTTCAATGTTCCAATGGGGGGTGGGGGATGGACACATCAACCCACGATTCCATTTGGGATGCCTTTGCTTACATTGCTATGATGGCCCTCCTTTTGTCAATTTTACATTCAATTTATAAACAAAGGGTGTCAATGGCTCTTCATAAAGTTCAAGCTATTTCTATATTGAAATGACCCATTATTGTTAAGCTAAGTGCTCTTTTAGGTTTCCCACTCATTTCCTTGTCTAATTTGCTTCA
>Ga0209611_10003628_pt1 | contig 26689 bp, 17 predicted proteins | sample S1TSphgellanicum_3_FD_187693 | JGI IMG/M metagenome (GOLD analysis project Ga0209611, IMG submission 187693) | Host-associated microbial communities from peat moss isolated from Minnesota, USA - S1T2_Fc - Sphagnum magellanicum MG (SPAdes) (version 2) | ecosystem: Host-associated > Plants > Peat...
TTTAAATGGTGTAAGTTTTCAATGGGACAAAAGCTTTGGACCAATTTAATTTTGAACTTTTCTTCAAAAAAAACATGTAAAAAGAATTTGTGAAGTTTATGAAAAAAAAATTCAATTTTTGAATTAAAATTTTTTAGATTAAGTTCATAACATGCTTGCCATAATGTTAAATCCTTGGTTCAAACCATTATGAATTATGAAAATTTTGGTGGGATGTGGGGATGCAATTTGGCTTATTTACAAGTTTGATTTAAAAGTTGTAATTCCTTTTTTCATGACATGTTTTGAAACACTCTATTGTTGAACCATGCACATATGTTGGTCATGGTTATGAGCTTGAAAATGAAGGTTACATGCTTGGGGTCGGATCATTTTTTGAAAAATCTTTTTGAACACTTGTCACTAGATAATTATTTTTGTTTAAGAGGTTATCCATACCCCCTTTTTACATGTGAAAGACCTCTTGCATAGTTGGGCAATTGCAAAAGGCAATTTCCAAATGTGGCATTTATGGTGTTGAACAAATTCTTGGCATTCTAAGGTCACAAATTGAAATAAAAAGGGTGTTTAGTCTTGTTGGGTTATTGACAATTTTGTGACCATGTCGTTTTAAAGTGGAAAATTTGAACAAAATCATCATAATTATTAAAAATTGACTTTATGATTGGTGTGATAATTGTTTGCCAAATAAGAGCATGAAAAATTACCTAAAAGATAAAAGGTCTTTAGCTAGTGACAACTATGAATTGATTGAAAAAGAAAAATATTTTGAGGATTTGAATGTAGATGATGATTAATTTTGTGTAAGTATTCAACTTTCCCATTTTTTTCTTTTCCTTTAGCAACAAATGAATCTTTTGTTGTTGTTTTTTTGTTTTGTTGTCATTAACAGTTCTAAGTTTTTGCAACATGTTTTCTGACTTGAGGATTTGAAAATAATTGATTTACAAGAGTTGGATATGGGATGGCAAGTTATTAGGTTTTAGTATTGGATAATTGGGGTGGGGTTTGGGGTGTTGGTGGGGCAAGTAGCTTACATTATAGTAGGTAGAGTTCTTTTGAGAAATGGGGTTTGATACCCTTGCAAGTTATTACAATTTTAGGAATGTGCTTTCGTGTGAGTGAAATTTTCTTATGACCACATAGATTTTGAATATGCACAACCGTGCTATGTATCCATAGTTAATGTAAATTTTACAACCAACAAATTCATATTTGCTGAAGGATCAAAACTTAACTTGAATCCACATCTGCCTCTACAAATAAATTCTTGAAAAATTTCAATGCATATCTGTTTGTTATATATATATATATATTTACAGAATATGCCTTATTGATATCCTGGAGTTAACCGTAAAATGTTATATATGGCCAACACTGGTTCAAACCTGAGTTGACACAATAGCTCAGCTTCTACCAAAGGGGCTCTACATCAGAGAAAACGGTTCTGAGAAACACAAAGGCCTTCAAATTTTTAATTATTGGGTTTGATCTTTTCCCGCGTCCTTATTGATGCTCTCAAAATGTGCTTTGCAGGATAGGAATAATGCAAAACGGAATAAATTTTTTGCATGGATGCCGACATACAAGTAAAATTAGGACACCCCGCAGGCTGCAATCATGGAGACAACTTGATGAGGAGTTAGGCTAGTACAATTTCTACATCTCACTGAATTGATGGCACAAAAAGAAAAAGAAAAAGGATTAAAAAAATACCTATTATTATACTCACTGAATTGATGGAAAAAAAGGGATTTAAAAAATACCTATTATTATACTCACTGAATTGATGGAAAAAAAAAGGGATTAAAAAAATATCTATTATATATAATAATTTCTTCTGGAATAAGAAAGTTAAAGTTGGGATGCATTGAATAGGTTATGTTGGCTGATACTTTTGATACTTTATACCCCAAAAGCCACCTGCACACAAATGAATTAGAATAAAGAATGGAGGCCAGGCAGGACCCAGTACTTTTTTAACCTCCTTAATTTTAAATTATTAATTCTTGCTTCTCTTGGGATGTGAAAAATCTGACACAATGGGTAGTAGTAAGTAGTAGGCTGCTTTGTCTTCATTGCTGCAGAGAATTTTGCTTTTTGCCCTGCAAAACGCCGTTTTATTATTACATGCCTTTGCCGATTTATTATGCTACCATGCAAAAAAGAAAAAAAACCCCATAGGGCCTATGCACTAGGCAGTTGCAGGATTAAAATATTGGTCTATTAGCTGCTAATCTACTGGGGTGTCAGTAGCAGGCTGTATAGATTACAACCAGATTTCAGGCCATGCAGTAACAGCAGCAAAGCTTGCTTAGCGAGTACTAGTGTAGCCTCTGCCATTGGCCCAAGTGTTACCACATCCTCAACTGATTTTTCCTTCCAAAACCTGGTTTTTTGGAATTTGTTTGAATTTTCAGCTGCAGAAATAATCACTTCAAAATCAATATCTCCCACATTCTGAATCCGAACCTTACCAAATAAATTCCATTCAATCCTGCTCATCAAGCAAGCTCTTTGCAACAACACCAAAGGCACATTCCAATTCCTCCGAAATTGTTAGCTACAATTTAATTTAAGTTTCAGTGAAGAAATCATTCAATATTCAAGAACTTTTGCACCACAAGTCCAAACGCCATGGAACTAAGCCCACGCACCACCCCTCGTCGTCGAAAGCTTTCGAAAGACACCAAGAACACACAATCTGAAGCAACCCGGTTCGGTGGATCTCATATCTACAAATCAAAACAAACTACCATAGATAGATAGATACATCCATGTGGAACTTATTTCATCAGTTACAGTAAATTGACGACCATATTGGGAGTTACATCCCATCCATGGTGGATGAAATTTCTCATCTGATCCGGTCCCTCTAGAGCCTTTTGGGGTTCACTGCGTTCCCAATGGCCATTTCACATGGCAGGGAACAGCCATTGGCAATGCAGTGAGCTGAAAATGCTCCAATTGGTGGTATGTGTATATATTTTTTAAAAATTGTTGCCAATAGGGGGCCGATGGGTGGTAATAGGTCTACAATCAAGAGGTCCTGAGATCAAACCTAGGCACACATGTGCAACATTATGTAATTCTTTGGCCATGGTGCAAGACCCTGGAAGTGGTTATTGCAATTCTGGTGTATCACCACCCACATAGGTATTGCAGAATTCTTTGCCAAAGATTTTTCTTAAGGCATGGAAACAAAGTAATGAATCTCATCAACCATCTTGTGTTCAAGTAACTTCCCAATTTGGTTGTGATTTTTGCCCTGGCCGGAAACTTATGCAATGATTCTCTGGCTGCTATATTACCAAAAATATAATTTTAAGGCGAAGACAGATTCCAAAATACACCTCCAGAAGAGCACCTTAAATGTAAAACGCCCCGGTTAAAGCTTTCAAGTGTCTCAATAAACTGACCACCCGGACCCCAAAACATTGAATACTGTGACAGTCCGAGCCTGGCGATTTAGATTATGTAGTGCCAGGGTAGTCCAGTTCAGGGTTCATTAATGGAGTCTTGTCAGGCCATGATTATCCAGCATGTTGGGCTCTAGGGAGATTATGCAACTGGTGCTCAGATTGGTAGGAAAATTAAGTAACTCAGTAGCCCTCTCTCTCTCTCCCTCAACCAGATAGACCCAGTGAATAACTGTATTGGACTACGTAAATGGGATTGTGTGTTACAGCTAGAATAACATCACACCAAACTGCTGGGACTTGGGAGAAATATTGGAGATAAAAAAAACCAATCACTTGAATCAGCAGTCAGAAGGCCACTGTCAATGATCCCAGTCTTGATATGATCATTTTCAACACAAATGCATCAAGTGACGAGCTCTCTTAACATTTGAGTACTTTTTTGTTTCCAGTACTTGAAATGCCCCAAACAGACAGTCGGACAGAGCTCAAATCAAACACAAGGATGTGGTGAAAGTTAAACCCAGAACATGCACCTAGATAATGGCCTATTTACAGACCATACAGCACAGACACATCTGCAGTGGGCTTGCAATATTTAAGATGCCTCTTATGCTTATGATCATTCATTGTGAAATAGAAGGTACTTAGTGCCCAATATGACAGTTGGAATCAACTGAGTTGAACTCCCAATACAAGCACAAGTTTTCCAAATTCGCCAAATTCAATCTAACTGTATAGCACCCTGTGATTTGTTCTGATTTGAGCTGAACATGAAGTGATGTATTAAAAATGCAAGTGACACAACTTGCAAGCCCACTGCAGAGTGGAAGGGCATGCTCTTACCAAGTGGAAGGCCTCACCCAGTTATCAGATGTGGCAACCCACCACAGTCACCTCTGGGGTTTGACAGGAGAGAGAGAAGGGGGAGCATTGGCCAGCAGACTTCTTCAATGTAAGTTAACTACTAACAGGTTCAAAAAAGAAATGTTATGGTGCGAGAAATTCAAGATATACAGACAGCAGACAACAGACCTCGGCTCTGACATGCGCGCGATCTCATTGATTGGCAATCCCTGACAGTCTGGGTGTAATGGGCGCTTGTTTTCGGGACTTAGCCGGCGTTAGGGCGAAAGAACACGGTTCCAAGAGGCCGGCTGGCCGACCCGCGAGCGCCGGTTAGCCGTGCTTTGAACGACCGGCGGATAAGACGGAGGATTCCTCCGGGTGACCTGCCACCGCCACGTGGATACGAATCTCCTCGTGGCGGTAGTTTCGACCGGGCCGGGCCGGGCCGGGCCGCGGGGGGCCGGGGTGTGAGTGAACGTGGGATAGGCGTTTGTGGGAAAGGAAGAACAGTGAGTGCTGTTTTCTGGGGCGATTGGCTTTGTTTTTTTCCGGCTGTTGTGCTGGGTTATTGGGTGAGGCGAGGTCTGTCTGATGAGTTGATGAGATTGCCACTGCTGTTACCTCCTGGTTGCTCAAGCATAGCTTCCAATCGAGCAGGATTCGCCGGCAGCGTCTTTTGTTTGCAAAAGAATAATTCAGAGTGTACATTGGACAGCGGCCCGCCTCTGCTGCTTTGTATGAAAAATTATAAAGCAGCTGTTATGACTTATGACCCTAATGAATTAACAGCTGCCGAGAGGTTGTGGGCGCTTGTATAAGCGGTGTAAAAAAGATGCAGAAGAAGGATGTGTTGTGAACGCTCACGTCGTGGTGGACCGAGCGTTTTTTGTTCGGGTTTTTTTCAATATGAGAGCGCGACACGCAGAAGCAGCAGTCGTTGTGATCAACCTAAGATGAGGTTCGAATAGCTGTCTCTTTTCTGGTTACCGAGTTATTCGATGTGATGATTCCTGTAAAGGATTTTTGTTTTTGTCGGTTGGGGCGATGAAACGGGTTGATGGAGTGAAGCTCTAGGGCTTGTTTCTTGACTTCTAGATACAAGCAACCTTTGGTGCAACCAGCTAATGTACAGCCGTAAATATGGCTTTTGCAACACCTTTGGTGCGACGGACTTTCCTCGCAGGTTGCGGTGCTGAATCCGTGGAGGTAGTTGTGCGGTTTCTTACAGTGTGAGAGCAACCAGCATGCTGTTTTTGAACAAAGATCTGTGCAGTGCATTTGTAACTCGGGTGTAGGCATGCCAGTCTTTTACCTCCTGTGGTGGTGAATCGGTGGATGTAGTTGCTCCAGTGGCGTTTCTGTGATCAGAGAGCAGCTCTTCGCTGAGAGGAATTCAGGATCTGCCCGGAATATTGTATCCGTTAGCATACGCGTCAATGGAAACTGTTCTTTTCTTTCGATGCTCAATCAGTTGCTGTAGTTGATCCACTGGCGTTTCTTGTCCCTGTACTCAGGTTGAATAGGTTTTTAGAATGTTACAGCACTTGGACTATCTGCTTATATCGAGTCTCGAATTTCGTTGTCGTTTACCATCAGGGCATTGGACTGACTCCCAGTACTTGCAATATTTGCGCTGGTTTGCATTCCCGCGAAGATTGTTTTTTCCAACCTTGTATCTTCCTGAACGACTTTCGCATCCCATTTGTCGGCCTTACTTATACCGTTGAAAGCTTGCTTCAGCTTTCAAGGTTGTATACAGGGTCGAGGACTTCGCACGACGTTATTATTATTCATGCAGTGAGTGGGACGTCTTTTTCAAACATGCAGAGTTTGTTAGGGTCTTCCAACTTCTATCCGCAATGTGTTTATTCCTACTATTGATTTTCCAAACTTTCTGGTTCTGCTGTCCCCCATCACGGCTTGTTTTGTTCAGACTGTTTAGTGCCCAGCGAGCAAGAGCTTCATGTCAATGACCTGCAAAGACATCCTTCTGACCAAGATACATAGCATTAGAACTAATCTTTGAGTAACTGCAAGAAGTACAAATTAACGAGCTCTTTAAGATGTTTGAAGGGGACAGCCGCTGGCAAGAGACTCCTGATGTCGATCAAGTGCAACATCAGGCATGATTGTGCCCCCTTTTACCATCTATCTTGTATCCTTGGTGGTCAGCTTCATGCTAGGAGATTAGCTGCTGGTATCTCTTTAAATTGTTTCTCACAGCTTACAGCTTTAAAGTCTGGTATTGCTTTTGCAGTGTTGTACATTCAGCTTTGAAGGGGATGGTGTTGTTTCATAGGGATAGAGAAGAGAGTGTATGTGATAGAGAGTGTTACTAGAGAGAATGAGGAGATGGATGTAGTGACAATGAATGTGGTACCACCACAGCTTCCTGCCTCCCAGCTGGCAACTGCACACCAGGTGCTTCTTGTGGACACTTCTGCTGAGGATCAAGAGATCAAGGCTCCCAAAAAGAGGGCTGAAACATGGGCCCAGGACGAGATAAAAGCATTGATTGCATATCGAAAGGAGATGGACAGTATGTTCAACACCTCAAAGAGTAACAAACATCTGTGGGAGCAAATTTCCCAAAAAATGAAAGAGCAAGGCTATGACCGCTCCCCTACAATGTGCACAGATAAGTGGCGCAATCTTCTGAAAGAGTACAAGAAGGCCAAGGTACAAGACAAAGGGACATCAAAAGTGGCATGTTTCAAAGATCTGGAGGAGCTTCTGAGTGATCGGACCAAATCCATTCCATACCGCAGCCCTGCAAAGCTGGATGCCTTGCAACACTCACCAAAAGGTACTGATGTTGAAAGGGTTTCAGTTGTGCACCTGTGTCATGTTGAGCTGTAAGGAGCTTGGAAGTCTGCTGACTAATCTGGAAGATAGCAGGAATGCTTCAGGATGATGTGATCCCTGTGAATGTGTCATGGTTGCATCAATGTGGAACATGGATCGATATGTCATCATACCATGTTGGAAATATGGTTTTGGATGCATGCAAGACACATGGAATTCACCATAAGCAGTGAATTCATTGAATGTTCCACTTTGGTATTTGCCAAAGTTCTGTGATCTGCTTGTTTGTCTTGAGTCAGCTTATTTGTATGTTGATGCTGCCCAGGTGATATATCTGTCTATAGTTTCCAATATGCAGTCACCAAAATAATGTGATCTGTCATATTGTAGGAAGCAAGGAGACAGCATATTGTTAAATTATGGTATACTTTCATGTATGGGTTTCAACTTCAACTTTGGGTTTGCTTACTACCACACTGAATGCTTTATCTGCTGGCCTGATACATTGCACATTCTTGTAGTACCCTCTCGTAGTTGTAACCTACTGACAAGTCATGACTTCTCCCTGGTAGGAATCCCCACATCCATCTGTTAAGTTCTTGGAAAAGTCTCACCTATTTGAAGAACTGGAGAACTCGCTATAAACTTGTAATCATATGACCTCATTTGTCATCCTCATCAGAAAGTAATCAAATCTTTTACATTTGTGCAAGCCTTGGATCTGCCTGCTTCCTCATCCTTTGTTTGTGATTGCTTCATTAACATGGTCTGGTTCTCATGGTGATGTTCCCAGGCCAGGAGCTCGTTCAGATTTGTGGGCCAATCTATCTCACTGTAAACTATAGCACCACTTGTCCGAGAGAAATTCAAGTTTGGGGTAGGACCAGCTGGGGAAAATGGCTGGAACTGCTGCTGCATGCAAAGAAATTTCTTTGCTATCCCAGAGAGTTGTAGGATATACTCATGCTTTACAGTTTTTAACTATTGACTGAATCTTCCTTTCGTTTCCAGATATGGTAAAAAAATCAGATTGCAGATGTTGATGTTATTGTTCACACCAAGTTCAGAGCAGATTAGCATGTATTTATTTACACTCAATGTCTGGAGCACATGAAGTGTCATTGGGGAGTAATGGCAGCCAGTACACACTGCAGTTCATGATGATTAGATTGGTTTGATACTTTGTGAAAGACACTCACAAGGCCATGACCACACTCATTCCTGTCTTATTTGTTTTGGTTTGGCAAGATCTGATCAAACAGCTACCTTCAAAGTAGTTTACTCAACTTTGTCTACACATTATTAATATATTGCAGTGCAGATTCCTGCTCATGCACTACTTATATTGAAATGAAAGGTATCAACTAGCAATATTAAATTTGTAGCAGTGATGTGGATGTGATTACTTGCTTTTTTTATTCAGCTTCACAGGGTTCACATACTATAATATCAGTTCCTACAAGTGTGTTATGACCATTGATTTTAGCACCTCTGCAATGTTTGCAAGTTCTACAAGTGTTGTTGTGTTTTCCCTATGCTTGATAGGGATTGGTTTGTCCCCATAATAAATATAAATTGATTGACCTTGCTGATCAATCTTGAACTGTTGAGTAGTTTCATCAGTGAGGAATATTCTCATGAGTAATTTGTTTTCTTCATTTGATTTCTGATGTCAACACTGAATATCTGTGGTTGTCACTTGTATCTTTCTCAGTTGTCTAAGTATCAGTACGAGTGGTCTGACAATGTGGCATGCTTGTGGACCAACTCAACTTGTGAAGTCCCTCTCCTTTTTGGCAGCATTGCTAAAGGACTTAATCTGCAGTGTTGAAAATTGTAGGTGTGTGTCATGTGACATCCTCAGATTCAACTTGGAACTGTAAGGACCTTTAGAACCTTATATTTCTGTTTCTGGTTAAGCTATTCTGGCCCCAGTTTTGACTTGGTGCTCCATCTTTTGGTTTTAAATGTACAGATTATGTACACATAATGAATCTTCCTGTCAATCTTCTGAACTGGGTCTGTTGCAATGAGTACTGTAGAATAAAGAGAGTATGGATGATAGCAACGGCAGGATCTGCTGGAGTGCTGAATTTGGATTGTCAGTTGGACCATGATGGTTATCCAACAGTGCTTCCATCAGCTGATGAAGTGGTCCACGTCTAACCTTCGTAATCAATGGGGTTCCACAATGTGTTTGAGGGATACAAATGCTAATGGTGAGATGTTTTCTCCTTTCGGTTTAATAGAGGACTGTGAACATGAGAGCATCACTTGTTTCTATTGTCTTGTCACTGTGACAATGAACTAGGTGACCCAAAGAACAATTTGGGATGTAGGCACATTGCCAATTTTCACTGCTAAAATAGAGCAGGAGTGGTGTTACAAGTGTATCTAGAGCCAAGGCTGGCAAGAGATTATCTCAATTGCTCAAGCTGGCACACACATGAATACCATTGCAATACATATATGTTGGTGAGTCTCAAGGCAAGGATTCTGAGAGTTGGTTTAACCAAGCACCCATGTGGCCTGGTGGCAAACATTTAATCTTGCTTATACATGCATGCTTATGCTTCCTAAAGAGCATAGATTGACTACAGTTGAAGTTCTGGTTCAAGTTCAGTTGCTCTATCATCAGTTGTTTGCATGGTACAAGGGCTATAGTGCAACACTGATAACAGTCTCTGGCCCTTATGGTCTTTCTGCAAGTTGTCTTTCGATATCTATGCCCAGTTGTGTTTGCATAGCCTTTATTGGAATTCAGATTTGTAGCCATGTGAAACTTCACAATCCATAATACCAAGGATTTGATGGCCTGCCTGTCCATTTAGCAAATAAAGAGTGAGGAACTAGTACAAGGTAAAATGGAAGAAGGTGCTTTCATTTGTGACAACCATTTAAGATTGGTGTGTAAGGTACAGAGTGCTGCTTTCTTAGTTGAAATGATGGTGCAATGCAGGTGGAGATCGCCAATTATCAGGAAGGAAGGTTGTCATAGTGAAGTTTGGGGACATGATAAGGAGGATTTGTGTAGATGGGCCATTTGAGTCAATCAAGGAATCCATAAAGACTTCTTTTGGGCTCCGAACTAAGCGGCCATTTTGGTTGGAGGATGATGAGGGTGTAATTCAGCCATTGAGCCGTGACATGCCAGCAGGCCAATATTCTATCAATCTGGACCCAGGTATGTCCCTCTTTCCTTTATTCTCATTTTGACTCATCACCAAGATTGTTGAATATTATATCGTCACTAGCAAACTTCAGAAGTCTGCAACTCCCTGCAACTCCCTAACATTGAACTGTGTTCTCAGAGGCAATTGAGTCTTCACTCTTATACCCTTGGTGGTAAGTCTTTTTTGGGTACCACTGAAGAGCTGTTAAACAAAATGAGGCATCCAACATGACATTAGTTAGTCTTCGTTCCTATTGAGGCTCTGGAATGCTTCAGATAAATATCCATCCTAGAAACTTGTTACTCCATTTCGCTTTCTTTTCCTCTTTGCTGAATGGGTTTTTCCCATCAGCTTGGAGAACCTCAGCTTGTCCACACCTGTTATCAGGAATTGGTAACCTGCCTTGGGTTAAAGATGGATTACTGAACATGCAAACATGATTTTAGCTCTGTTGAGTAATGTTTATGCTCATTCTTTTCATCTATTCTCACATCTTTGTCAAGAGGATTTTGTTGTCTTATAACTCCTCACTTCATCCTCTGGATATGACTCTTTTTTTATCTTGGTCATTCATGTTTTTGATCAGAACATTAGTAGCTCCCTCATTTTACCAGACCAGTTTGATATTGTTATGCAGATCTTCCATGCACCTTGTAACATTACTTAAGCAATCTTGGTCATCCTTCCTGGATCAACTTGCATGATAGCTAATTCAAATATTATGAGTGAGCTTTATACTTGACGGGATCTGGTAACATTTGAACTAAGCAAGGACAAATAATGAGTTGGTCTAGTATAGTTCAGTAAAGGGACATTCTGCAGTCCTTGACATGAGTGGGTGGAACTCTCCAGTGGGAGAGGGATGGGAACCATGATGGGTCCTTGAACAATAATAAAGAGGCAGGGCAGTTGTGCTTGGCAATATGTGTTCTAGTGATTGAGGATATGGATTGGAGAACTTAATAGCCATATGCTGTATCATCAGTTGTGTGGGCTCTATATTCACCTGATTCCACATATCATGAAAGTCAAAGTTTCTTCACCTGTGACTCTGTTGCAGAACCCACTTTGCATGCAAACAGAGTTTTAATCTTCTTGAATTCAACACAGTGATGTTAAAAGGATTTGCAGGCCCAGAGGAAACTAATTTATTTGCCTTCAATGACTGCTTCTGAGTTCAGGGTTTACAGTGAAGGTGTGCTTGTATGATGAGTCCGGGCGCATGACAGGCACCACTGAGAACAGAACACTCTACACAGATGAGGACTTTCATGAGTTTCTCTCACGTAGGGGCTGGTCAGGCCTACGAGAGGTGGGCACTTTCAGGGATTTTGACTCATTAGAAGAGCTTCGGCCTGGGGCAGTATACCAACATGCACCATGAGGGATGTCTGCTCGGAGTCCTACAAAATTCCTGTTCCATGTATATGAGGTAAGTTGCAGTCAATACAAATCAGCTATTTAAAACTTAGTTGTTGACTAGTCCAACACAGGATCACATTTGCACACTAGGATTGCAGGGTAGTGTTTCAGGTCCTTCTTTTGCATTGCCAGCAAGCATATTGATGGTGGTTATCGAATTTATCTAGGCATTGAAGAGTCTTGGCTCTTAGTCAAGTGTGTTGCTGTGTGAACCTCACTTCCATCCATGATGAGGTAAATTTTGACAAGCACATTGCTTTCTCCTAATTCCATCAGTGGTCCCTCCTAATATTGCTCTTCACTTCTCATCTTTTTCTGTATGCCTCCTGGAGGTTTTGACACTGTTTTGAGCTCTCATGTCAATCAAACTATTGTTTTTTGTTGTTACCCCTGTCTGGATGGATTTTGGTGCAACTTTCCAAATGATAATCAGACTGATGTCAACTGATTTGAGTCAAATAGGAATGCAACTTCACAAATTACAACTTTCCAACTTCATTTGAGATACTGATGTCTACAGATTCCAAACTCTTGTTCTCTTTGCATGCTTATCCTGTTGTAAACTGTGTTTGCATTTCTAATGTCTAAAAGACCTAGTTTTCCTGGCTCTCTAAATTGACATTTACAATTTGTCTTGTACCTCTAGTTCTTTGGCACATAATGTGGGGTGTCAGGGTGTTACCAAGGCCTCAGTTTGCCATTATGGCTTACGATTAGACACCAAAACTAATTTGTACTTGTCTGTAAGTTGATAATAATTTTGATCCATAACTCCTTGTGATGTCCACCCAAATTGGCGTTTGTAAGAAATAATGACTGTTACTGTTGTTCCCACTGGCTGCGGTGTTTTTCTCCTGTTCGAGGGAGTGTCTGCCTGCAGTTCTAATCCCCAAAACGTGCCAACTGATCTACTGTATCTGTGACGGCTCTTTGCCTGTCATAATGGCTTCGAAATGTGTGATGGGTGGAGTCAGTTACTAGGCAGCAGGCTAGGATTTTCACCTCCCATGCAAATTTAGGTGCTGCTGCTTTTTGTTAACATGAATAGCCTTATTGTTAGAATATACCTAATCTATTCAACGAGGCACGCATCTCCAGATTTTGATAGTGGAAAAAGTCCCTCCCAGTGAAAAATATTATCACAATATTATGAAAGATATACCAAGTCGTTTTCTAATATAATAAATACTGGAAAGTTTGTGGGATTCTTAACCAGCTAGATAGTGATTCGCATGAGCTGTTTACAAAATAGTGATCAGAACCCGCAGATTCCCAGATACACGAAGCAGCTGACGGCGTAGTGATCCACCTCTGCTGCCTATCCAAGGTAAAAAAAGTACGAACCCGAAAAACGAAATATAGTTCTAATGCATCATTTTTGTAGATGTATGGTGACACTAGGAATCTGAAACTGTCTCTCAAGGCACACACGTATATGAGATCATGTTATTAGCAGGCAAGCCCCGTGTGCAGGAGGTGTGCCCTGCTTTTTTGTAAGCTGTCATGAATCTGATATCAAATTTGGCCTGGCCAAAACTTCAGTCAAATTCAAAAGTGACTTACAACAACAATGATATGCTCACAATTCCCAGACATTGAGAACTCCAATATTTTCAGATTCCCAACCTCGAAGAACGTATTGGCCAGTACTCGGTACTGCAACTTTCAGCCTGTCAGTCTTACAACTCCAACAGCCCTCCTTCCCACGCACCCAGTTTTGTAAACTATTGTTGTACCTGGGCGGGTTCGGCATAAATTAAATTATTTTCAACTTTGCAAAAAAATTCAGGAAAAATTCAGGCTCTTTCTATCAAAATTTTCAAAAACACATTCGAGCTGCCAGATAGTTTTGAATTAAGGACATGCCTGACCAAATCAGTTACTTTACATCCATCTAACCACTAACATAGTCAAATATTTTAGCAATATTAATGAATTTTATTTATTAGATATATTAAACATATGTCAAAATTTTCAGAATTAAAAAGATAGCTGCTAAATAAAAAATTCTAAATTAAATTAATTTTTCAGCCGCCCAAGTGTCGAAGCCACCCAAGTATTATGATATTACGCAACTTAAAAATAAGAAGTAAACTAAAACCCCATTCACATGTAGTGGAGAGATTATTAGTGTTAGCAGTCCTAACATTAATGTTAACTGAACTCACATCACATGGCACTAACTAAAATTTAACCTATCACTAATGTAACTTAACTCACATCACATGGCACTAACTAAAATTTAACCTATCACTAATGTAATTGCACAATGTTCACATACAAAAAGATAAACAATATCACCATCGGTTTAGTAGCACCTTTGTGTCATTTGAACTTCTTGTGATTCATGTTTGAAGACAATCAAAAGCAAATATTTCACCCCATTCATCCTTTTCTCTTTTTCATTCATTCCTCATGGCTCCCTTCTTTCAAGCTTTCTTTCTCTACTTTTTTTTTCACACATTTTACACGACTTTTCTTTGAATTTTGTTGTTGGAACATGCACATGGCAAGTTGTTTTTCTTCATTTCTTCAAAGCTTTGCTATCATAGTCCTCCTCCACGACTTTCAAGGAATGTGGTTGGGCAGCACAACCATGAGCATCATGTGCGATGAGTTTGGAGGTGACACTTCTTGGAGTTTGTAAAATAGAGATATATAGATAGTAAGAAATGTGCATGAGGGAAAGCACTAGAGGTAGAATAGAGGGAGAAGATTGAAAATGTGTGATCCTTAAGGATTTAGTTTTGAACGAGAGAGAAAATAAGCAATGTAACACATGCATAGTGTAGAAGAAATTGACTAATGTTGACACAAACTAAAAGTCTACAATGTTCATGGTTGGGTGGAGAATACATGCACTTGCCCATGATATACAAATTCTGGAGATATAAGTTGTAAGTGACATGTGATTGAAACTTTGGGTTTGGTTGGTTGTGTGGCTTGTGTTATGGCAATTTTGCTTGATTACTTTGAAATTATTTTTTAAGAAATGCGTGAATAGTAAAAGAACATTCATAAACGCCTAAAAAAAAAGCAAAGTCAAGGGTCTATTGTAAAGGAGGATAAGTAAATAGTGAATTTAAAGCTCACCTAACAACAAGCCACCTAATAACATGAATCTCTGAAAGTGGTGTGCATCCACCTTTTGAGTATAACTTCCAAAAAGTTGTTGAAATTAATAAGTAGGTGCTATACTCAGGTTGTTTTATTATTATTTTTGTTATCTACCTAGGGACTGGGTGCAAGTGACATAAGAACGTAATATTTGTAGTCAACATTAAAAGCTTTATTCAATTGATTCATTTATTATGCACATTGGAAACAATTCACTTCCATGATTCATGCAACACTGGTTTTCCATTTAATCACAATTGGTTTTTGTTTTATGCAATTTGATGTAATTGCTCATGGAATACTTATTGGCATGATAATCCACATGTTATCATACTTGGAAGTGGTGGTGCCAATGAATGCAATTTTTTTTACTATGAGTGATGTTATGGTCTTCTATTACAATGTAGGATTTTGTTATTGAATGTGCTACATTGACTAGTAAGTCATGATTATTATTGATACTATGTGTTACGTTGATCTAATTATAAAATTCAAAACAACTTTAAATCTTTATGTTGTGAAAAATTCTATTGCTTTCTGTTAAATAATAACTTGTGCTCACAAAGGCAAGTATGATAGTCACAAATAACACTTGTGATTACTACCATGTTTGCAACTAATGGCATAAGTGATGCGGTGTTATGGACTACATAATTATGCAATCATTTGTAATCATAAATGCCACAAAAGAATACAAATCTAATTGTTTAAATAATCATTAAAAACATATTTTGGCATATTAAAAAATATAAGTCAAGCATATTACCTTAAACCTTAACATGAATTTTTTTAAATATTGGGGATAGTTGCCTAATACTTTTTGCCTTGAACTCATAACTTGATGTGAAAATTATCAAGCTACTATTAGATACTTTATCCCTTAAGTTCAACACAAACCACCAAAAATATGAAGTGGTCATCTTATATTTTTTGCATGTGAAGTGCAACTTCAAATGAAATGTAGTGGGTGGCCACCTAATATTTTCACCTTTATGTTCATAAAGTATAATGAAAATATTGAGTTGCCACCTAATATTTTCGATTGGGGTTTGCAATCTCAAGGGAAAATATCAAATGGTCACTTGATATTTTACTCGTCATTTTCATAAAATTGAGAAAAAAAAATCAAATGGCCATTCAATACTTTATCCATCAAGTTCCACATGGAAAACCAAAAATGTTAAGTGGCCACCTAATATTTTACCCCTTGGGTTCAACATGAAAAACAAAAGGTATTGGGTGGCCAACCAATATTTTTCACCTAGGGCTCACAACATATTGCAAAACAATATCATGCATCCACTTGATATGTACATTAACTTTCAGGTTTGCAAAGTATATCAATATATATATATATATATATATATATATGAGTAATCAATGGATACTTTCCATTTTTAAGAAATGATTATACTTGAATATATATGTTATTGGTGAAGGAAAAATGAGCAAATGTAATCCTAGTTGTTGAGTTTAAAACAATAAGTTTACTTTCAAGGTGAATGTTATAAAAAATCAAATTGCAAGACTAACCCTCCTTCATTCAAATGAACACCATTTCCATTCAATTAGTCCAAATGAATTGATTTTAGTTCAAATTGATCTATAAAATTTTTAAAATCAAGCTTTTCAAATCTTGGAATGTTATGTTAATTTGTCACTTGCCTAAACAAGTTTTTAAGAAGTTGGCACAGTATTCAATTTGACGACAAACCTTTAGACATTTAAAATGCCATCACCACCAGATTTTTTATTCATCACTAGCATGCATTAGCTCATTGAAAAGCTAACTATCAGGCACACAAGCACACAAAATTTCAAGCTCCACACTTCAATAAAAAATGAAATATGCCACAAAATTTGAAAAGGTTGTATGAAACCTTTTCCAAATTGAAACATTCAAATTCAAAGCTACATCATTCTTCAAGGATGTTATTTTGTGAATGTGAAAATGTGAGCAGTGAGCAAGTGAACATGAATAATTTTTTTTGGAATATTTTACTAATGTGGACAAAATATTTGGAGAATTATTTAACATATGGGACATAATATTTGGTGACGTGGAGGAATATTTTGTCATGTGTGCATGGATGAACGATATTTATGGATGAAAATGGATGAAAACAAAAAATGGATGAACTTTTTCATGTACATTGGCAACGAACTTTTTTGCAAAAAAACTAAACAAAATAAACAGGATGGAAAAATTTTATGTTGGTTTATTTTGAAATTTTTGACACATGAAATACTGAAATCATATTTCAAATCATATTTTATATTAGCTTAATATGAAGTATATTAAGTTCTGTAACATCTAAATCATATAAAATGTTAAACTATATTGAATTCAATGGCATATAAACATGTTGACCCACCAACAAGTATGTATCAATCCAAACATAACTTGTTCACCACCAAAAAGTACGTGTCAATCCAAACATTGCATATTCACCACTAAGATGCATGTGACCGTTAAGAATTTAAAAATTATGAGGTAGCCAATGACATTTTGCATTATTTATACCATTAAATAAAATATGTGAGATGACAAAAAAACCTTTGGAATATCCAAAAGATGACACCTAACTAATCCATCTCTAACATTTATTAGAAATTAGAACGTGTCACGAACATCACCATCACCCATCATTTGTATCATTGTTGGCACTAGCATAGTTACATGCATCATCATTTGCATCATCATTAACTCTTAATTAATTCCCAGTTCACTTTTAGTTAACTCTTAATTAAGTCTTAGTTAACCTTTAATTAAATTTTAATTGATTTTTAGTTCATTATTAATTAGGAACTTTATCAAAAAGCTTTCTTAATCAGTGCACACATGGAAGCCTCTATGGAAGCTTCCTTGAGCTAAGTCCCCAATGGGGTATAATCTAAGTAGATCCTTAATTAAGTTTTAATTGACTTTTAGTTCATTATTAGTTAAGAACCTTTTCAAAAAACTTCTTTGGTCGATGCACACATGGAAGCTTCTATGGAAGTTTTTTTGAACTAGGTCCTCAATGGGATATAAATAAGGGTAGAACCTTCCATTACTTTTAATCTATTCCACATTAGTTTTGGGTATGTTTTCTTATCATAACCTTTGTTTTCATACATTATCAAAATAAAGTTATGTTTGAATCATTTTCTAGCATATATCATGTTTTTTGCCTTAAGTATTTGTGTTTCCAATTTTGGATTAAACTTAAGCTTACATTTTTTATGATTTGTTTCCCTTGTTGTGTCCTTGGTTTAATTCTTGTTTTTGTGGTTTTTCGTGCCTATGGCAAAACGCGAAGAATGTAATGGAAAAAAGGTAATTAACAAAACATATGAATGGGTGACATGGCAATGGGCAAATACGAAGATAAACAAAGAAAGTCTTGCATTGTTAAAATAAATTGTAAATATTTCTAGGGAATATATGGAAGATTACAATTGGGCGATGTTTACACATGCCACGGATTTCTTCAAAGAACATGTGAATTTTAAAAAGTTGATTCCACAACATTTTTTCACAAGCTTACTCTATGATTTGTTGATAAAGGATTTAGTAACCCTTAATAACTTATTATCAATAGAATTCATAAAATCCCAAAGATGATTGTATGCAATCTAAGTAAGCGAACTTGGGTGCCACACAAACTTAGAAATAAAGTGTTAAAACATCCCATGAATCGTTGAATGATAAAGTCAACCCTGAAACCATAAGTCATGTACAATAGTTGAAAACAACAAATGTGTCAACAAATGAAAAAGGAACTAAAATCCCATTGTTTGCATTAAATTGTGGTTCAATAGATGTGTTAACATGAATTATTTTTTTAAGTATGTGATTTCAGAAGGAAATATTCAATTATGAAAAAATAAAGTAAAATGACAGTTGAATTTGAGCATTGAAGTTACTTATTAAACAAATCCGTAGTGACTTGAAACAATTAGTCACTGAAACATTCGATTGGTAATGGTACAAAAATCCAAAACTACCAACCAAATCGTCCAATCAAAACCAATGGTTGTCATGTTAAATTCAAATATAGAATTTGAGTGGATAACTATAAGTATGTCACCAACCTAACATCTTCCCAAATGTGGACTATTTTGTGCATTCGATTTAGTTTTATTTTGAAGTTGAAGGGTTCAATCAAAGAAACTTAGGATAAATTTTTTTCATTTACATCATGTCACAATATCCATATCCATGGCACTCTTGTCAAACACCATGAAATTTGGATTTGTATTCGTCTTTAAAAAAAAAACAAAAAAGTGTAGATGCAAAGTTCTAAGCAGAGGTTAAATATTGGGCATCTACTAACCACTTGCAAGATTACAAGATATATGGGACACTAATCAAAATGTTTATTTTGGAGTTTTTGAACAACTTGTTATAACCACCTAGAAACAATCCATGGCTAGTAGACCTGTCAAATAGAAATTTCAAAAAATGATTTCATCAATAATGCAATTACTTATTAGGATTCTAAGTGCCCCCCCCCAAAAAAAATCTATTCTTAGAAAATAAATGGCTAAAAGATAATTCCAATGTAAAGGATGATCCATATGAAACACCAATATTTGCTTACAACAAGGAAATGGACCAACTAATGGAGGCCAATATAATTAGTAGCAAGGTGGAGGAGGAGGATTCTACAACATGCCCGAATGGTAAAACGATGGAGTTGAATGATCAAGAAAAAACACAATGCCAAAGACAACATGCCCAGAAGATGCCATGATGGATGAAGAAGAAGGCATGGAATTGGTGACACCAAGGACAAAAATGGGCTCCAATGATGTGAGCAACACACCGAGAGAAATTGGCTCTACTAAATATGTTCAACACAAAGATAAATGATGTTGTTGAAATTTAAAAGAAGTAACAACATAATGCATAGAACAATTTATAATCCAGAATGTGTAATCGTGAAAAATTCCATTTGGACGTGTGAAGTTTTGTTGATTAGAGAGAACAATTTCAAAAGTACAAGAGTTGGGTTTTCTGAGCATTAAATGTAGATTGAACTATTGAAACATCATAAAGTTTGTATGCAATTGTAATTAATTTTTGTGTATGTAATTTTTAAAAAGGAAAACAATGGAAGTTTTAAACCAACGATAAAGTTCCCATCAAAGAGAATTAGTTGGTTGCAAGCTTGTAAAGTATAGCAAGACATCATTCGCTTATTGGCACAATTTTTTATAAAAATGGACAATGTCCTAAGTTTTTTCCATTGCATGTGAAAAACATTGTTCAATGATAGTAATTCTCCTACTCATGTTCACATGCTCACAAAATAGCATGCATCCTATGACAATAATGCATTAATAACAACAAAATGCTTGTTCATAGTTGGTAAAAGATGTGCATGGTGTGGAACTATATGTGGTTTGCTTATTATAAGGCTAACTTGAATAAGAACAAGATTCAATATTTATGAATATGGAACATTTACAACACAAGTGAAACAAACTTAAACATATGAATTATAAGGTCCAATGGATTGTTGAAAGTAAAAGAAGAAATTAAAGGTAGAAAAATCTCCTTTAGTTGGGTGGTTGGCAATCATTATTACGTCAAACATTAATGACCTACATCAAGATACCACAATGCATGTACCTATTAAAGGATGTTGATAATGATTTCATGTAAAAAATGGAAGTCATGTTTTGATTGTGTTTATGGTTGTTTTTTAGAAGTGTTTGAACATGGATTTATATATATATTTTTTGTAGGCATAGTAAATTTATGAAGGTGTTACATTGTAGGGGTCTTCCAATGGTTGTGATGATAGAAAAAACAACAACAAGGCAAGGAACTATACGTTGCAATATCATGGAAAAGAGATCATTCGGAGAGGAACAATTCAAGAATAAGAGTATGAAAAGTTCTTCACCTTGTTAGAAAGCCCAAAAAAATTTGTCATTTAGTTATCATAAAAATGCAAAAAAGATTTGACATAACACTTTGCATACAATTTCAACCTCTATACCCTCAGAGGCAATTTTTTAAAAAAATTAATGGCAAGGAAAAATCAAAGTTAATGGAGGATGTTGAAATTTTTGTTTCAAACGATATACAAGAAGAGGAAACCATTGACAATGAAATTCTAATCATGACAAAAGTTGACATCCAGGAATTCAAAGCCAAACAATAGTTTATTGAAACCAACATATGGAAGAAATAACCATGTGTAAAAAACTGGCTAAAAATTGTTTTTAGGTTACACTTTTCAATGTATCTTAACAACAATGTGTTTAAGAAGAAAATAATATAATGTGCTTGTGAAATAATCAAGATGTAACTAGATGATCCTAATCCAAAATGGTGAACTCTGCATTTATTTTTGTTCATAAAAAATTCCTTTACATAATGAGTGCACACTAGTTGGTGTTTTTATTGATTTAGGTGGCTTAATTTTAAAATCCTTGGATAAGCAGACCCAAAATGTATTTATGATAAAACCTAGTACCATGATTAGTTCACTAATATGGATAAAACCATATTAGCTTTACAAAATAATATTTGTAAAAATAAAATCATGAAAAAAAACTTTTTTAATGTCTCAATTTATATGTCAACCTTACAATTAGTCCATATTGAGGAACTAATTATAAGTTTTCAACAAATAATGAATTAAAAAAAATGATGGTGGAAATAAATTATTATTTTCTTAATGAAACAAATGAAAGGAATTGTCTATTTAAGAATTTGATTTTACAAAACACACAATTATTTCCTTATAAGTATAATTTCATGATGGCGTAATATATAAAGAAAACTTCTTAGAAACCACCAAAATATGATTTGTTAAATATTTAAAATTGATATATATTTAAAATCTTGTCGATTGCAATTTCTATTTGGTTTAAACCAAATTGTCACAAATTTAAAAATAAAAATAAAAATGATGATGCCCATTACTAAACTATTTAATATTAATTATAGATTTCCCCTAAACAATCTTAGTGGAAATTACTAAAGGCCATTGCTTTGGGGAAGGGTTTGGTGAAGGAATTGTTGCAAAGGATATCATAGATAAGACATCAAAGCCATGGCATATGAGCTTCACACATACAAATGAACATACATGTAATGGCAGATAACATGTACACATTAAAAGAAACAATAATGAATGAGGGAACAATCAAAACATTGGTAACATGAATCAATGCCATGAATTTCAAATGCTTTAGAATTGATATGATGGTTGAGCTTGACACATATATATGAACATAGAAGTAATGGTAGATGTGAATTACACATAAAAATTGTTAAAATGAATGAGGAAAGAATCAAAATATTGGAAACATGAATCCTTCCCATGAATATCAAATGCTTTGGCAATTATATGACTACATTAAATTGCCTTGTGATTATTTTGAAGGGCATTCATTGGCATTTCATATATCGAAAGATTAATAGAACTCACAACATGACCATAAAATCCATCATCCCATGAATTGATCATTGTTGACGAGCTAAATATTTTGCAGAAACTTTGAGTGTGCAAAATGAAATTGAACTTTCACATATTGAAAATTGAATAGAGCTCTCCACCTAACCTTAGGATGATGAACATGATGTCATCCACTCCCAAGTTCAATAGATAGCAATGAAAAAATAACAAACACAATTAAAATAAAAAATGGAAAAACTGTAAGGATTGGAAACTTTAGCTTCATCTTCAATAAAGGCGAGAACATGAGGATGATAAAAAAGTGAGGAAATTGTAAATAATGGCGAGGATTACATACTCGTCATAGCACTAGCACGAGCCTTAGCATACAAAGGCAATATTGAATTAATCAAAGGACTTTCAAGGAAATGAGGGTGTGTAATGAATGGAAGTTTTCAAAATGGATCTTTATAAGAAAAATGGATTTAGTTTATTGTAATAGATGTGGGCAATAGTATGAAAGAATTAAAAGCCTTGAAATTGGGAATGTTACTCACAATCCAAAATAATTCATTGTTTTCACAGGGGAGTCAAGATCAAAATTAAATGGTTTCTACTATTAATTACAATAATTACCTAACACTAATTCAAAATGGAACATTAATTAACAATCAAAATAGTTATCTAGCCAACATCAATTAAAAAATGTAGCATTAACAAGTAATTCAAATAAAAATTTAATTAATTAAAAATAAATATACCAACTAATGATTAGTTGATTAATATTTATACATATTATGAATTAATATTTATAGAATAAAATATTTATTTAATACATGTTAACATATATTTAAATTATATATATAGATATAGATATATATATATATATATATCACATCTTTATTTAATACATGTTATTATCTAATTAACAATATAACTATAAATTAACACTTATGAAAGTTAAATATGTAGATAATACATGTTAATATTTAGTTAACAAGATAATTATATATTAACATTTATAAAAGTCAAATTTATACTTAATACATGTTAATATTTAATTAATTAAAAATAACTACATATTAATATTTCTAAATATTGATTTTTATTTAATAAATGTTTAAAATAACCTTTAAAAAAAGCTAAAAATAACTTAGTGTAAAATAGATTCAAATGAAATAACCTTGGGTGGAATATCTTCAAATAATCAATAATAATATAGAATAAAATAATCTCAGATGGAATAATTTAAAATAACCTAAGGTGGAGTAGTAAAAAAATTCAAGAATATTTTTTAAAAAAATAACACATAATAAAATAAGGTTTGAATTGCTTAAAATACCCAAAAAGGCGTTTGCATGAATTTTTTTTCGTACCCTAGGTTGCATAGGCTTTTTCACAAGCTAACTTGGTTATTTTGTAATGTGTTCGAGCTTTTCTCTAAGCTACTTAGGTTTTTCTTAGGTTGTTTAGGCTTTTTCATAGACTTCATGGGTTCTTTCCTAAGTTGCCTAGACTTGTACATAGGTTATATAGGCTTTGTTTTAGGTTGGCTAGGCTTTAGGGCACTTGGGCTTTTTCTTAGGCCGCCTAACCTTTTCCCTAAGTTGCATGGGCATCTTCCTAGGGTGCCTATGTTTTTTCCTAAATTGCTTAGGTTTTTTCATAAGTTGCATGGGCTTTTTCTTGAAGTGCCTAAACTTTTTTTAGGTTCTTAGTCGAAGATGTTATAATGTGACTGATTTTAGTTATTCTTGCTTTTGAGAGATATTGTTCTTAACCAAGGGTGTAAATCCTTGGCCTTTTACAATTAGGACCAAGCTTTTGCCAATGGGCCTAGGCCTTTTACATTAGGCCCAAGGTTTTTGTGCATGAAAGTTGGCCAAGCTAGGCCTATGGGACATAGGCCAAAAAGAATTTTACATATAAAAAAGTTAGGTTTTTTAGAGTTGGGCCTTGAGTTCTTGATGTAGGGGTTTGGACTACTCTTTTTTGTGTTTGGGATTTTCTTTTAAAGGGGACACATTGGCCATAACCTCTTGGATAGGAGGATGGGCAATCCTGAGCCTCTTGAATTCAAGAGGCTTGTGATTTCTCGGTATCAATTGTAGCATTTTATACTTGGGCTGGGGCTTTCTTAACATATGCATCAAAGTGGGCTCAAGCCTCTAGGCGTGGGTTAGGCTTCTTGGACATAAAGATGGGTTAGTCTAGGTCCAATTAAAAGCATGATGTTTTCTAATCATAAAGATGGCCTTCTTGGAGATGGGCCTAGATCTCTTGAACACATGCCATCTTGGCTTAGGCTTCTTGAACATGACCCAAAGCTAAGCTAGACCAAAGTTTTATAGTCCTTTCTGGTTGTCCTCCTCTTTCATTATTTGATATGCTCCTTGCAACTAGATGGAGTTCCGGAACTTGATGTTCCCCTTGTGATTCAACCTCTTAGGTGGTTCTTTTGTCTTCTTGGATGTGGATCCTCTCTTTTTTTTTCCCTCTTGTTTTCCCCCTTATTTGGGTGCTTTGGTTTTGATTTGATTGGCAAGGTTTCATCGTCATTTATAGTTAGATAAGGAAACCCTCAATATGGATGAAAAAAAAGAAAAATATATTTACAAAATACAAAATTATAATATACAAAATTATGAATGACCCAAGGGCAAAAATGCATAATGTTTAAACTTGGGATCAAATATGCATGAAATTTGAAACTTAGGGTCCATATTGCATGGACTTTTAAACCCATGGTTAGTATGGCATGGATTATTAGACCTAGGGTCTGTTGGGGGTGATTTAAGAACCCCTATGGATTAACAAATTGGAGATCACCTAGCATGTTCCTAGGTCTACTTCTAGGGATTTTGAAAATATTCTGAAATTTTGAACATTTATATGAGCTACTTCACTCTAATTGGATGAAAAATGGGTGGGCCAAGGGTTTAGGGTTTTAGGGTTGGCATGGCCTTTTTGTTATTCCATACACTGTAACTTTGAAGTTTCACACAATATACTGTTATACCTAAGCCAGTTCATGAAATCATAGGGCAATGGGGGAAGAATATGGTTGGCCTTTCATGCTAAGGTCACACATAATCTTGTAAAATCACACATAAGCTAGGGTGAAATCATGTACCATTCCATACGTGTTATTGTTACCTTCATGGTATATTTACCATGAAAATTTTATTACAAGGAGTATTATTTTACAAAAATCATGCTTTATTTTTAGGATATTTTCTTAAAATATAAATTGTATGCATCAATGTTGTGTGTGTGTGGTTTAGGACTTACATTTTGTATACGTGTAAAATCAAGTAAGTCTATATTATACTATGTAAAACATCGTAGACATGTGTAACTTCTATTTGGGGGTTTTCAGAATTTGTTTTGGTGATGGGCCAATCGAAGGTGACTCGTTTTTAAAACAATTAAATTAAACTTTGGGCTGCACACCAATTAATTAAACTAATTAATGGGAATCAAAATAGGTACCCAAGCTCTATAAAAGCTTCAGCCAAGAATAGTGATGAAAAAAATTTAGCTAATGACCAAGGTCTATAAGCCTTAGGTTTCCAAAACTTTTGCATTGTGCAGCTTGATGAAATTTCAACATTTGGCACTTTGGGCACAAAATTTCTCAAAAACTTGATGATTTAGAAAATAAATTTAATTACTGCTGAACATTGTTCTTATGTACTCATCACATTAATTTTTTTTAAAAAAAAATTTAAATTTAAATTTTATAATAATTTAAATTTAAATTTAAAAAAAAGAAAGAAAGAAAAAAAGTGCTTCAAACCCCAAAACCAATGAGTCTTTCACTTTGAACTTTGAAGGGCAAAACTCCGAGAAACAAGGGGTGTGTCACACTATGGCCTTGCCATTTACACTTAAAAAGTATCTTAAGGCAAAAGAAGAATTATAGAAATTTGAATATTTCACCATGCAAAAATATAATCTTCAAAAAACATCCTCTAAAAGAAACCAAGGCAGAACGAAGGTCGGTGACAGGCAGGAGAGCAACTTCAGTTCGTGAGGATCCAAGGACTACAAAGCTACTTACAGAGTAGCGATGGAAAGCATTAGCTTCCAACACCACAAGCTGGTTACTGCGGCTGCTACTGCCATGAAAAACTCATGAACAGTTGTTGCAACAGGATACCAGCTTCTTCTTTTGTTGCTACAGGATACTGAAAACTCTGGAGTCTGAAAGATGCTTGTAGAGCTGTGTCTAGCCGGAGTTGTAGATTAGAACACAGGTAGCTGACGACTGCGCGAAGAAGCAGAAAAAAGACAACAGTGTTGAGGTTTCAAGGAGGAGGAGGAGTAGGAAGAGTTGTTGTTGTTACTCATTGTGCAGCTGGGAAATAACAACTCAAGATTCGGCACATGGAGGCCAAGAAGTAGCTGCTGCTGATTGCAAGACGACGCTTCTTCTTGCAATCGACGACGATTACTCCGCGCTGCTATCAACGCCCATTCTCTCTCTCCTGACTCACTCCCT
>Ga0209611_10003632_pt1 | contig 26681 bp, 23 predicted proteins | sample S1TSphgellanicum_3_FD_187693 | JGI IMG/M metagenome (GOLD analysis project Ga0209611, IMG submission 187693) | Host-associated microbial communities from peat moss isolated from Minnesota, USA - S1T2_Fc - Sphagnum magellanicum MG (SPAdes) (version 2) | ecosystem: Host-associated > Plants > Peat...
CCCCCCCCCCCCCCCCCCACCAAAAAAAAAAAAAAAAAAAAACAAAAAACCTGACAAGAAAGCCTCGACCAGATTCTCAACATATAGTATTTCATAAGATATATACGAGACATCAGGATTGCGAAAAGGCGGAGGAGAATAACTTCAGTTCGAGTCACAAAACAACAAATAGATTGGAGCCAAATGAAAACAACAACAACAACAACAATAAGAAAAACAAATACTTCACCTGCCGGTGAAAATCCACGGAGGTCCATCTCCATAATTGCGAGTACGAGAGCTAGAATCCTCCTGTGAAGAAGACGCCATCATCGCTGCTCCCTCAAATTTTTTTAAAAATTGACAAAAAAATTCTTTTTTCTCCTCCTCCTCCTCCTCCTTCTTCTTCTTCTGCAACGAAAAATCGAAAAAAAAATGCAAACAAAAGAGAAAGAGAAAGAGAGAGAGAGAGAGATCCTTACGCCACAAATGCAAACAAAGCGTTCGCAACAGACGCAGCAGGGCGACTCCTTGACGCAAGTCTATAAGTAACGAGCAGCCTACTGGTTAAGGCTCTTGGCATTTTCGCTAGGCACACACGTCGCGGTTTCGAATCCCGTGAAATACTAGGCATGTCTTCCTATTGGTTCAGAACTGAAAATGCATCCACATTAGTCCACTTGTCAATAGAGGGTTGGTGAGATAAGGTACCCTAATTTAATAAAAAGGCCGAGAGATGGATGAGCCCAGATGAATGAAGAAAAAATAGAATCGCTTTTTCTTATCCTTCTTCATCTAGATTACCGTTTCCTGAGCACCGAGCCCAGATGAATGAATAATAAATGACGTTGATGAATGCCGTTCTTATCATCGTCAAGAAGAAGATGAAGAATAAGATTTGCCGTCTGTGATCTGCGAGCCTGAGATTGATGAATGAATGTTTTTTTGCGCTTTTGTGTGTTCTTATCATTCGTCCGGATCTACTACTGTCCATTACGAGAGAGCCCGCTCCCAATAATTGTCGTTTCGCATAATTCCAGATTATTGACTATTTGGGTGAGCCCCAGATGAATGAATGACTTTTGATTTTTATCATCCATTTAGTTATTATGAGTTAGTTTTTCATCTATCTGATTACCATGAGTTAGTAGTATTCCTGCAATTAGATGAATGTAACCTTCGTTGTTGTCATCTATCTAGTTTACGGACCATGAGTTACTAGTACTGCTGTAGTGTACAAAAACTTTTATCATCCATCCAGTTGTGGTCCGTGAGTTAGCAGTTAGTCAGTCGTGTATGGATGAATAATGTCGGTGTGTATCATCCATCTTGTTAACCGTCCAAGAGTTAGTCGGCAGTCCTATGTGGATAAATAAATGACATCGGCTCTTATCATCCATTGAGTTACTTACCCTCGATTGAGTGAGTTCCATATTGACGACTAACTGCAGTTCTGCATCCAATATTACCCTGTTTCATCCACAAGGTCATCCCAACGATCGTCGTTTTCATCCAGACTTGCGGAGGCGCGCGGGCGCACGCCGTGCTCGTTCGTGCTCGTCGCTGAGCGCCATCGCTGCTGCTGCGACCGAGGACAGAGAGCGCGCTTTCTTGCGCCATTTTTTGGGCATATTTTGTGTCTGCGATTGCTGGGAGATTTTGTGTCGATGTTCGAGAATTCTTTTTTCAGTAATGGAAAGTGGAAGGAAATTCTGAATCTGATTGTTAGGGTGCAAAGAACGAAGAGGGTATCCGTGACAAAAACGGCGAGAAAGGTGCTCATCATAAAGCGTGGTGGTGGAATTTGGAAAGGACTCGAAGTGGGTAATCAACTCTCCGTTCATTCTGTGCTCGTCTCCTAGCGCCGGTAAGAAAAGTAATGGAACTTTCCTGGATGGATGCTAGTGGCATACCTCGTCATTATCCATGTGGATGCTTTGATGCAAGGCTCGAGTTAGGATTTTCTACTTGTATTTCTTGTGGCAAGGAGGAGATACGCTTCTGCCTTTCCTTTTTGAGTGATTTTCTTCCTGGTTTTCCCCGTAGGTTTCTTGGTGAGAGGGGCTTGAGTTCTGTCATCTGATATGTTCTTGTTTGTTATTGTGTCGGTGCAAAATCTTGTGGAGGGTTGACAGAGTACGTTGGGATATTGTTGGCAGTGCTGCAGTGACTTTGATGGCGCATGGGGAGGCCGAAGAGTTTAGGTGTTTTGTAGGAGGGTTATCATGGAGCACCACCGACAAAGCACTAGAGGATGCATTCCGTCCGTTTGGCAGTGTACTGGAAGCCAAGGTAATGCCTTTTTCACAGGCAATTTCTCCTTCTTTGTGAAAACCTCCCCCTTTTTTTTCCGGCTGCAGGTTTTGATCTCACACAAATCACATTTCTCTGAACAGGTAATTGTGGACAAGGAAACAGGACATTCTCGTGGATTTGGCTTTGTTAACTTCAACAGTGAATGTGCCATGGATGATGCCATTGAGAGCCTGCATGGCAAGGACCTTGATGGCCGACCCATAACTGTCAATAGAGCAAAGCCAAAAGGACGTGATGGAGGCAGAGGAGGGGACCGTGGCTATTCTGGAGGTGGAGGCAGAGGGGAGCGTGGTGGTGGAGGTGCTGGGGGTGGAGGTGACTGTTTCAAGTGTGGGCAGCCTGGTCATTGGGCTCGGGAATGCCCTTCTGGTGGAGGAGACCGTGGGGGAGGTGGTGGCCACTATACTTCTCATGATCGTTATGGTAGTGACTCTGCAAGGTATATGACAAGTGGTTTTATTCCTGATGCAAGCATTATAAAAAACATGGAGTCATGTGGGGATGTAGGTTCTCATGTGGTGGTAAGTACTAAATTTTTGTGCTTGTTGACTGCAGTGGTCGAAATGGTGGAGGCCGCTACAGCAGTGGAGACCATGGAGGTAGTGACCGCTATAGTGATCGCTATCGTGGAGGTGATCGCAGGAATGGAGGTGGCTATGGGAAAGAAGGGAAGTCAGACCATCGTGAAAGGGATGGTGGCCATAGCAGTGGTGGTGGTGACCACCATACCACTGGTGGGGGACCTTCTTGCTATGAAGGAAGTTCCCGTGACCGATCTGGGCCTTATGATCGCCCCAGTGGTGGTGGTCGCTCCTCTCATGATGAGCGAGATTGAAAGGATCTGAAGGGATGATACATATCTGTTGCAGCTGATTTTTCAACAGCATGGGTGGAGCTGTATCACTTGTGTGCGATCTCTGGAACAACAGCTGGATGGAAAGCATAGTGCTTCACAAGGAATATTTGGTTATGACTGTTATTTTATGGTGGAAGTCTGATGGTTGAGATGGTTACTGACCCAGGTCTAGTTGTTTTGGTGCTCACCACCTGTCAAGCAATTCTCTTTCTCTGTTTTGCGATTGAGTTTGCACATATGTGCTGGTCAACCTGGATGGTGTTCTTCAGAGGTTTTGTTGTAATATCCATCAACTGAATTGAAGTTCTTCGCCACTTGGGATCGTGATGTGTCTGGGATCTGGACCCAATGAGCTGTTCCATATATTCTTCAACAAATGAGCCGCATGTTTCCCATGCACATATGTCACAGGAGCAGCACTTTGGATGTTGGGATCAGGCCATGGGGAGTCAGAATTGACAAGAGGATTCAAGAGATGGGTTTTTGTTCTGCATCCATTTCCATGGCTTTGTGAGGGGGATTGTTACGTGAATGGTGGCTGCTCCATTTGTTCTTTGTGTTAGTACTTTTGCTGCATCTGAATGAACTTTATCAACAAGGTCTGGAGAAAGGGGAAGCTCCATTGATGATTAGTCAGATTCTTGAGAGTATATGTGAATGTAAAGGTGAGCTCTTTCTCTGCCCTTGTCATGTGTTTTGATTTTGTAGCTCCTATCATGCACATGCCTGTCCTCAGAAGACACAAACTAAGTTAGTGTCTGTTTCCTAAAAGCAAGGCTCACAGCCTTTGGCCATCTCATTTGTACTGAGGTTGTGGCTGTTGGTTGGCGCCTACAGGTAAAGAAAGGGAATGCAACCAACTGGTTGTACTCCTTGTAGGATCCATGCATGCTTGAGGGCATGTGGAGACGACCTGTTTCCCCCCCTTGAAGTGCAGTTATGGAAACTCCCACCCATGTGCCCCTTAGGACGGCAAGAACAATGAATGCTTCTGGGCACTGCTGTGTTTTTCCAATCTGCAGATACAGCCTTCCAAGGGAGAGGAACTGGCCTCATAGTTCCTGTTTGGATTCACGAATGGTAGCATCTGCATGTGTATGGTAAGTGGTGTCCCAAAGTTTGCTGCAGTGGCTCTACTCTGGTCTGACCTCATGCTTAAACTTGGTTCCCAAGGGCTGGTTTTGTGCATCTGCCAATTGGAATTTCTGCCAAGGTGTTCCTGGAGGCATCATTTATGTTCTGATTTTGTACCATCTTCTGGTGTTCAGTCAATCCATGGGGAACCAAAGCTCATATCTGCAGGCCCCTCTTTACTTGATTGACTTGGCAGAGGGATGATCGTGAGAGACTGGTCCTCCAACCTCTTTGTCTTTGACAATGGGGGTATCTGTTTGCAGCCCAGGTGACTAGCTGTCTATGTGACACTTTTCTTGTTTGCAACTGGAGTTTGCAGCTGTCTCTTATGTCATTTCAGAGGCTTCCAGGAGAAGCAGAGTGGTGGGTTGAATGGGCTTCAACTTTGAGTTTCATGCAAAGCATGTCAGGAATCAGTGTTGAGAAGGTTTAGAGGAGGGGGATGCTACAGAGGTAAGCATTGCCTAGGGTACCTTCCCCTTGACACCCATTGCAAAGCTGTTGCATTCCATTGCCTGAAAATCATGGTGGCTGTTTCTGTAGGAATATTATGGATGTCTTTGTATGTGGATATTGCTTGCTTCACAAGTTGTAGATGCTGGTTCTGTTGAGGCATAAGAGGATTCTGTGTTTAATGCAGGAAAATTGTAATAATTTGCATTGAAAAGAATCCTCATGGCTGAAGTTTTTCAGGTATTGACAAATGCAGGACTGTCTTGTGATACAGACTGCTCAGTTCCTGGATATATTCATACCCTGCTGTAGGACTAATTCCTCAGAAATAGTTTTCTTGCTGTGGATTTAACAATCCTTGATGAGGCAATCAGATGTCTATAGATAGAGCATCACAGTGCTGGTGTAGGGATCTTGGATTGGATGATGCTTTTTCCTGGTCTGCTATGTTGCCTGATATAATAAAAGAGTACAATAGTTATGGATCGCAATGGACAGCTTTAGTGGTGATCTGCTGCCAAGGAACCTTGATGAGGTACAAGATTTCATCAAGTTGATTTGTCCTCTTAGTTGTTGACCATGGCAACATTGAAAGGTTATGGTTGAACAAGCATTTGTAGAATATTGGGTGACAGCATAATTCTGAATGGGTGGAGTTTTCATTTTTTTGTAGTCAAAGATTCTTGGGTATGATGCAAAAATCCCATTTTAGGTCTCAAATGAATCATATACAGGCAGGAGAAGAGAAGAATTTAATCATTGAGTGAAGAGATCACACTATTGTCTTTTGCTCTCACTAAATTCTCTATGATGCTACTTGAGAATTTTTGCAGCAAAAAAAGGTCAATTTAACATGCATTGTGATGCGGTAATAGAATTACAATGTAGGAGACACTGAACTACTTTCTGTTTTCAATTTCTTTATCTTCTGATTATGGGAATTTTCTCTTGATTTGTTCTCAACAGACTAGAACAATAACTTCTGCAGCATCATAGATCATAAGAAGTTGGCATGATCATGTAGTTGTTGTTGCTGTTGGTCTGTTCTCAAATCCAATTGGTATCCAAATCATTTTGATGTTTGTTGTGTTTTTTTCCTCCCCTTCCATTCAGAGGATGAATTGCTGGGGTGCTACAACAGAATCTTGCTCGAATTTCTTGATTTGATCACCAAGGATTGCCATTCCATTGTCATAGACAAATGGATCTCCATTCCATGGATTTATGTAAACTTTGCTTTTGTTTTTTGGATGGACAAATTCTTGGCAAAGCTCTTCTCGCCTGTTGATTGTGTTGTGGTAGTGGTAGTATTTGAGTGGATCTGCATACACAGTTGTGTTTGCTCCTATCAGGTGACCTGAGCGATGGATTCCTGTTGCCAATGCCTTTCTTGCTTGGATTGCATACTTGCAATCATTATGCTCTCTTTTCCTCACATTGCGAAACACCAATTTCTCAAACCCCCATTTTCTGCACATTTCATGGACTCCCAGTCAGGTCTGGTTAGTGTCTGCAAAATCATCAAGTGATTTGAAGAACTTGTGTGTGGTTTTGTGGAGCAGGACTTGAGCACCTGGCAAGGTGGCCTGATCCTGTGCAGTGTTTGGACAAGCTGCACATTTGAGGAAATTTAGCTGGCAACTGAAAGAGCTGTTGAGAATTGGAAAAGATTTTTACCTTGGAAGAGAGACATAAGGAGTCTCTGATACATTGTCAGTAGCAATGCACATGTTTCTGGACATTGGGTTCTGCCAGATGATGACTTGGGCATGATTCTCAAACTTGGCAAACACAGATTCCAAGCTTCCTGCATCAGATGGCATCCACAAGTACTCGTCAACATCAAAGAAGAACAACCAGCGAGCAAGATGTCGTGCACGGTGGAAGCAATCATTCACCACCATGAACTGGTTGTGGTAGTAGCCATCAAATTTCTCCTGCCCACGAATGTTGTCTACTGTCACTCGACCCAATGTGATCCAGGGCTCCAACACTCGCTGCACATCTGCATGTACTCCACCAGCATCATACAAGAAGAAGTGGGCTTTTGAGCCAAAGAATCGGGCATGATATGCAATCCATTCTCGGATCCTTTGTGGACTCAGGTTTCCAAACAATGGGGAGCCACAGTAGACATACTCGTAAATATTGTTTGCAGCTGAAGCTGATTGGTACTCGCCTGGAGCTTCCGTGAGTGCCACAATGCGCTCAGCTTTCCTCCAGAAAGCTTCACCATAGCTGGCATACACCACAAGCTCCCCCCCCATTTTGTCTGTCCCCACATTCTCTTGGAAGGTGCAATTGATGGTGACAGCATTGTAGAGGTGGCTATAGACGTTGCCATCATCAGGAAACATCTTGAAGGCCACCCCCTTCACCAGAGCTCGACGTGCACCTGCAGGGATCCACTCACATTCATAAGGTGGATCTTCATAGAGCCGTGCAGGTTCTTTTGCTTCCAGGCCAATGATTGCAAAGGTGTTTGATCCTCCTCTGTATGCTGACATCTTTATGAAGAGGTGCACTGCCACCCCATAAGTTTCAAATCTCCTCACATTGTTTGTGCTGGAGCTGCTGCTGCTTTGGATCTGTGCAACAAAATCATGTGCAGAAATTGTGTATAAGATGTGCTGTATAATGAAGTAAAAGAGATGGACCAAAGCATTGTGCAGGTCTTGCCTCATGATCAACATCGCATGACTGGCATACAGCTGTTGTACTTATAAGATTTGCATTTCTCACCAAGATGCATGGGTTGCAGGATTGCAATACCTGATCAACAGAGCTGAGTGCTGAGTGGGAGGCTTCGACATTGACATGAGACATGAGATAAGGCTGGCCTGTGATGTCTTTCTTGTTAAGTGACGCCCCAGTGTGATTATGATTACGATGATGATCAGATGTGCAATCATCACTTGATGATGCAGATCCTGCTGCATGTTGTGAAATTGTAAACTCTGCTGCAGGGCTACAATCAGCTTTATAGTGGAACTTGCTTCTAAAGTGAAGTACGTGCAAACCTGCGAGTAAGAAGACAATGTTGATTGACACCAAGAAAATAACTCTGGCTATGGATTGATCTGCAGCAGCCATAGTGAACTTGCAGCTGGCTGCTGAAGAAGAGTTGACAATTAACTGCTCATCACTATTCCATGCTGCAGACCACTGCTGGCTTTTTGTGACTTTCTAATCAGTAACCACTGATGCCCCCAGGCATAATGGCCAACTTTTTCCACAACAATGCAACTCCTGCAATTTTCAAGCTGGAGTTGGTTCTCTATAACTTGGGATGTATTGCACTCATTTCTAAACATGGAAAGTGTCAAAATGTGATTGATCAGCTGCTGGAATTAGTGCAGATGTAGCAACATGACTGAACTTGAATCCGACTCTCTGCTCTTCTCAGCTGATTCTTATTCTTCATCAGCTGAGCAATTGACACAATCTAGTAATGGAAAGCACATGATTGTGGATCCTGTTTTCATGATGTCTATAAAATTTGCCAATGCAACATTTGTACTTGATCTTCAGCAGCCCAGTGTTATTCCTCAAGAGCAGCTTCTTGTATAGTTGTTCATCAGCAACTTGCCTTGAAGATTATATAACATGCATGATGAGCTTAAAAACTAACTCCATGACCGGGCAGTCATTAATCTCATACCACTGGCATGAGGTTCCTGCATCAAGATTCTGCCCATGCACATCCATTGCATCAAGGATTATTCACCAACAATCGTGCGATCCCATGCTACTAGCATGGCATTCCTACATCAAGATTCCTTGACAGTCATGTTGTCATTGGCCCATGCACATCATGCATGAGTTCTGAATATCACGTACGCCTGTTGCTAATTCTGATCAACCTCTTCTCACCTAACTGCTCATCATGCAGTCCACACCAGGAATCTATCTACCCACAGGAAAACATCATCTTCCAGTCTCTCTTACATCATCATTGATGTTTCATTATATAATCTACTGCTATTTAATCATTTGTTTTCTCAATGCATCATGTGAATGACATAACTGTTTTTCATTCTTGATTTGCAGATCATGCTTTCTTGATAATCAGGTCTAATCTCCCAACCAGACTGAGACTTACACAAACCCCCAAGTCACCCCCCCAAGTCACCACTAAAAAGAGCAGGTGGTTAATCCTATGCATGGTGTGCTACTAGAGAGTTATGACTAGGATGAATTCAATATCATGTTTTCTGTGGCAGAGTTGATTATCTTCTATCATTAAAGGTGTTGGAGAAGTAAATCATGGGGAAGTTGCAAATTATGTTCATTGGCTTCTTTCTCTTTCAATCTGTTGCTTTGAAAACCTCAGAAACCGCTTGATCATTGAACACTGAGGGCTTAGTCTTGATTTCAAATTTTTTTCTCTCAAGACTCCAGCATTGACTAATAGTCTCTTCTAATATGGGCTGCAATGAGATGAACCATAGCTTCATGCAAATCCTGTGCAACTATTGAGAATTATGTATTGGGTAATGCCCTGGCAGCAGGGCATTACTGCCCTCCCACTGTACAGAGGGCATTTCAAAAACTCCATGCCAACTCTTCAATTCCACAACTCTTCTAGTCCTGCCAAGATAGCCTTCAGTTTCAGTGCATCCAAAAGTTCCAAATGACCTGTGATTCCAGTTCCCTAAATCTGTGAGTACACTACCTGGTATGGTAGGCTCTGTAGAGGCACTAGAAACCATACTACCATGAAAGTACAATTGATACAAAGTCGTCAGGTGTTCAGAACATAGTTTTAATGATCAGTTTGGACACCTCCCCAAATATAGAGTCCAAAGATCTTGCACATCTACATTGTGTAAGAAGGCCTCTTCACATTTCTGTCAATGACTGTCAAACAACACAAATACAGGGTTTTGTCCATGATTATTACAGGAAATTTGGAAATTTCCATGAGCAATCAGTGAAATAACTATGTCCAAGTTTTGATAAAAAGATCATCTACTGTGATACAAGGACCATCTTTGCATGATATCTTTCTTCAGAAAACTAGGAACAAAGAAAGGTGTTGGTTATGTACCAGGAGTGCACCCATATCTGTAAGATTGCAGCAAAAACTCTCCAACAAGACTTTGAAGGTACACACCAATAAGCGCAGCCATATCCTTGTGAGAGTTGCTTACAAAGTGTTAGACCTCACCACTTTCATCAAGAATAGCAGTAACAAACTGCCACAACTCCCCACTAAATTTGATTGCAATTTTGTTTTCTTCTCTGCATAGAAGTGTCTGCAGACTTAGAAGAGTTTCTCTCATGTTGCTTGCTTTCAAGTTCTGCGATGCTGTATGTTATACATCACAGAACTGCACTGACTATCAGTAGGAGTGAAACCTCTGTAGCATCTTTGCTGTTTCTGCCTGTGTTTGTTCCACAATCCACAAGTTGTGAAGTTTGAGATTGAGACTTGCAAGTTCATCATCAAAGTATGAGCACCACCCTTCTACTGGCTGCAAGAATTATTATGGGAGCAATGAAAGACCTTCAATCTATATTACTATCATGGCAATGCAATTTACACTTCCACAAAATAAGGTACCTACTATCATCCTTCAATCCTGGAACACACTGCATATAGAGCAAAACTCAAACTTTGTTCCTCCACCCACTTCCTCTGTTGTACTGTGACTACAACTGAGTACAACAAAATCATATACCAGAACTAGTCTATAGTGGTGAAGGTTCTTGTAGGTCAATCCACCATCATCTTCAAGCCTTTCCTACGAATTCAACATCGAAGAGGAGAGTTGAATTTGGTGGTATAAGACATGACCCTGCCAATTTGGGCCCCCAATTGTTTCTTAGATTGAAAGAAACATATCTGTGCAAGAAGACAAAGATTCTCTGCAGCAACATGCAAACTTTGACAACACATATAAATCTGTCACAACCACCATTGACATTATGCGAATCTCTGTAAGACACTTGAGCTCAAAGTTTGTTCATCATTTACCCAATCTACAGCCAGCTCCTCTCTCACCATATGCCAGTTGTGGTGGAATTCGCAATGTTCGCTTGCCACCTGCTTGTGAGATTGCCACCATTTACAAACCATATATCAATTGAACAGAAGGAGTTTTTGTACCTCCAGCAAAGTAAATGATCATGTCTGGATGAGCACAAACAAGAGACTAGCAAGCATTGGGGGAATGCACTCCATCAGCCCCCCAAGAATTGCCTTGATCCAATCCATGTACAAACACACACATCAACCAAAAGGAATTTTGATCTCCAAGCAAAGAAACATTCATGGTTTTAGTTGAGCACAAACGAGAGAACCTGCAAGCATTGGTGGAATTCCATCTGTGCCAAGAATGCCTTGATCCCATCCGCTGATCACCTGCACTCCCATTTCATCACAATTTGTGCTCATAGGATCCTCCAATCAATCACTTGTTCTGCAAAACTTGGAGGCATACAATCTGCTTCTACAATCAGAGTCTTTAGGATATTGTTTTCCTTCTGAGTAGATTCACAATGCAACAAGCTTGCAATAATGCTTTGTCAAACAATCCTCAACAAGCTTGCAATAATGCTACATCAAACACATCCTCCACAAGCATGCAAGAATGTTTCATCAAGCAAACCCTCCACAAGCTTGGAGTAGGCTTTGTCAAACAAATTCTCAACAAGCTTGCCACAATGCTTTGTCAAACAATCCTCAACCAGCTTGCAACAATGCTTTGTCAAACAAATCCTGAACAAACTTGGAATGATTTGTCAAACAAATCCTCAACAAGCTTGCAATGATGCTTTGTCAAACAATCCTGAACAAACTTGCTATGCTTTGTCAAACAAATCCTCAACAAGCTTGTAATAAGGCTCTGTCAAACAATCCTCAAGAAGCTGTCAAACAAATGCTCAACAAACATGCAATGATTTATCAAGCAAATCATCAACAAGCTTGCAGTAGTGCTTTGTCAAGCAAATCCTCAGCAAACTTGCAAGAAGGCTCTGTCAAAGAGTTCCTCAACAAGCTTGCAATAATGCTCTGTTAAACACTCTTCAACATGTTGCAATGCTTTGTCAAACAGTTTTCAACATGCTTACAATGATGCTTTGTCAAACAAATCCTCAACAAGCTTGCAATAAGGCTCTCTGTCAAACAAATCCTACAAACTTGCAATAAGGCTCTCAGTCAAACAAATGCACAACAAGATTGAAGTAACAAACAAATCCTTAACAAGCTTGCAATAAGGCTTTCAGTCAAACAAATCCTCAACAAGCTTGCAATAAGGGTCTCTGTCAAATAAATCTGCAACAAGCTTGCAATAAGGCTCTCTGTCAAACAGATCCTCAACAATCTTACAATGCTTTTGTCAAGTAGGAAGAGGAAACACAGAGAGAGAGATTGCAATACCTCTCCAACACCAATGCGGAAGGTGAGGGGCTTTCCCCGATTGTAGCTGCTGTCAAACACTTGCCCACTCTCAAGCTTTCCTGTGTAATGAGCCTGCTTTTTTCCATCCCACCATTCCATCATGAACAATAAATTTCTGTATTGCCAATTTCTGTGTTGCAGATGAACAATTGCTTTTCTGTGATTTGCAGAGACAACAGATATGAATCCTTTCAGCATGGTAAACAGGTCGTGTTTTCTAGGTTTTTCAGCAAAGAGAAGAAGAAGATTGACAGATGGATGATGGGAGAAATCCAGAAAGAAGATGGCACTGGGTGGGGGTGATGTTCACAATGGCACAACAATGCTCCAAGAATACCAATCTAAGATTCCAGGAAGAAAACAAAGAGGGGAGATTTGTAAATGAAGGCGATTTTTCTTTGATGATTTTCATAGCCAAGTAAGGAAACAGTTGAGAATCTTCAAGAGCTGGAAAGGGAGTGGTGGGATTGACCAGACCTTGATCAGCATGCCCTTTGAAGCTTGAATGCCAGAACCCGGGGAAGAATCACAAAATGCTAGACCGGATGGACTGACGCTGAAATCGGCACAAAAAGAAGCAGCTGTTGCAGCTGCTGCGTTGGCTGCTGTTGGATCCAGCGATGGAGTCATTTGAAGGCCAGCTATTGCCATCACACCTGCTAAACTCAGCATGTCCCTCCTCAAGATCAAAGGTCTTGTTGCTTCTTTCGTGCATTGCTGCCGGCAGTTACATTCGGCAGCTTCACTAGAAGAAGCTCTCATAATCCCCACTCTAGCGCGAACGTGTTTTCTCGAGCTCTGCAGCTTTGTAGGGATGATGAGGCAGCAGGAGGAGGAGGAGGAACATACGACACAAGAAGATGGGCAGACAAGAGCTGCCATGGTGTTAGTAGCAAACAAACAAACCACGGAGAAAGCGCACAATTTTGTCGACAACAACAGTTCCTTGAAGTCGTCGGTCGAAATCTCCGCGAGCTCAGCCAATCCTCGTTCGGGTTTCGAGAATGGCTGGGTTCCTCTCTGAGCAGCAAGCAAATCCCCAAGTGCCCCAGAGAGAGCGCAAATTTGAATGGCGCCAGTGGTGGTGGGTGGATGTGGGGTCGGCGGATAAGCTAAATCGCTCTTGAGTCGCGCGACATGGCAGCCGAGGAGATTTCTGTGTGCCCAAGAGAAATCAGGGATTAATTGTCTGGACTCTGGACGGAGATGGAAATGACGAACACTCGACGGCTTGAAAACAGTGTTTTTTATCTTTATTTTTTGGGGGAAAAAAAAAAACCCCCCGCTTGAAAGTTTCAAGCTTTACGATGCCAAAGTGGGCCCCTTCTCTCTGCATCGTAAATTCCTTCTATCCTTCCATATATCAGAACTTCGCCTTTGGAGATCTTCTCGATTCGGCGATGTGGAGGTTGTTCCATCCAAATTCTCTTCTTCCTTTGTGTGCAGATTCTTCTGGGGCAGTTGAACGAAGAGTCAAAGGATGCAATAATATAAGTTGCAGACAGTCCCTTGAACATCATTTGCTATGCTGCTGCTCTTTGTGTACTGTGGTGCTGCTGCTCGGCACCGAATCTCTCTTCTGTGGGTACCTTGTCTTTCTCTCAGTGTTTTTCTTTGCCATAGATTTAGTATCTGCCGAGCTTAGCACGCATGTTGCAGAGTATCAAGAGGAGGAGGAGGAGGAGGAGGCAGAGATGGCTATGGTGTGAGCAGTCCTGGGATTCAAGGAGTTGCAGTGTTGCAGCAGAAGCAACTCTAGACAGTTTCCAAGTTCTCTGCTTCTCAAAAACATCGTCAGTCCAGTAGGAACAACTCAGTGATGCTTTTGTTTTGTGTTTTTCTTTTTTTTTGGGTCCTTGAAGATCTTCAGACTTGGTCTTTGGTAGTCTTCTTCTTTTTCTGTTGAGATTGTTTTGTACCTTGGAAGTGGTCTTCTCCTTTGAGGATTTGTATGCAAACTAAATCATCCTGTCGCAGGTTTTTTTCTTCCGTAAAGTCACCCTGTCTTCACCCTGTCTTTGGGCCTCCTTTCAGCCCCTAACCTCTCTTTCAGTGGTATCCGCAAAGTAAGGAAATTTTATTAAATCTCAGTATGAAATTGTTGAAACTCGGTACGAAATGCTGAATCTCAGCATTTCATGCACAAGGTTCGAGAGGAATTACAGTTGCTGTACAGGTAGGAGTAGTGAAAATCTATGTAGCAGCAGTGGAGGCGCTTAGGATAGATAAAAGAAAGACAGGGTGAAACTCAGGAAAAAATTGATGGTTTCCTGAGTCCCCCCGCCCCCTTGAATGCTAATGTACTTTTTTTCAGTTTTTAAAAAATCTCACCCTGTGTATGACCAAACTTAGGGTACTGGTGCTGTCTTTTCCTGACTTTACTGATATCTCTATTATGTGTAAGGTAAATACCCAGGGGGTGGCCATAGTATGGAATAGCAAAAAGGCCATGCTTGTGACAAGCCTTGGCCCATGATTTTTGTCCAATCAGAATGGAATATTTCATCTAAGTATGTGGAATTCCAAAAAACCTAAGAGCACACATAACAATATGCTAGTCGATTTCAAATGTGTTGTTCTATAAGGGGTTTTCAGCTACTCCAACGGACCCAGGGTCTAATAGTCCATGCAATACTTGCCTTTGGTCTAAAAGTTCTCAAATATTGACCGTGGGTTTTAAAGTTCATGCATATTTAGCCTTAGGTTTATTAATTTATGTGTATTTGGCCTTGGGTTGTTCACAATTTTGTATATCGTTTTTATGTGTTCTTTAAAATATATTTCATACATCTTCATTCATATTGTGAGTTTTCATCTAACTATAAAATTTTGGCCTAACTCATTAGTGTGTTGAAAAAGGCATGTGTTCAAGGAGCCTAGGCACCTATCCAAGAAGGGCATGCTTACGATTAAAATAAGGCTATGATTTTGATTGGACTTGGAGTTGCCCATGTTAATGTCCAAGAAGCCTGAGCCCAACCCAAAAGGCTTGGGCCACCTTCCCTGTCCAAGAAGCCCATGCCCATGCCAACGAGGGAGGAATCACTTTGACCCTATGTCCAAGAAGACTAGGCCTCACAATAAAGACCTAAACAAGCCCATACCTAGTACAAGCAACCCAACCCCATGCCCAGGAAGCCTAAACCACCTACATATGTTAAGAAAATCCAATGCTTCAAGAAACAAAAGGGTCATACTATGTCCAAAGGCCTTTGCTAAATGGGAAGCCTAGGGGGAAAAAGCCCCAGCCTCTCAATAGCAAAATGTAATTTAGGAATTCATCAAACAACCTATGGAAATGCCTAGACAAAACACATGTCTAAGAAAATACCCATGAAGGCTATGAAAAACCTTAAGAACCTTACTGTGAGCCTATTCAATCTATTAAAAAACCCATGCATCTTATGAAAAGGGTTTGAGGGACCTCTAAAATAAGGTAGATACCTTAGGAAAAAATTCAAGTAACCTATGAAATAGTCTAGGCATGATATAAAAGCCTAAGCATCCTCAAAAAGAGCCTAGGCAACCTATTGAAAAAGTTAAATAACCTTTGAAGAAACTTAAGCACCCTACGAAAGAGCTTAAGTAACCTATGAAAATGCATAGGCAACATGGGAAAGAGTCAAGGCAACCGATAAAAAGCCTTTAAAAACTAAGAAAAAGCCTAATTGATGCACCCCCAAGCTTTTTGATGGACTTAGCTACGAATTCAAAGAAGAAGACAGTGGAAGGAGAAGGAGTTAGGGCGCACTCCCTGGCTCGCAGCACTTCGGGGGGTACAAAGGTGTGTTGGAGCTTCGGGATGGGACTAAAAAGATTGACAAGCAATTCACTTACTCACATAGACCTACACAAACCAAACAATAGGTTGGTTAGTGTGTAGTTGGAACCCTTTGGTGCACGGACTCACCACAGGCAAACACAAACTCACAAGATTCACCACGGCCTGAACTTAGGGGAAGCCACCACCTTCCCCCTTATGATATACTTTGTGCTTGGCCACGAGACCGGCACCCAAATGTCATTTTGTTCCGAAATTCCCAAGTGGGAGTCCCGAAATTCCCAAAATTAGGATTCTCGTGATTTTGGGGTCCCATAACTTTGTGTATAGATTCCAATTGAGATGAGTTCTATAGCAAAGCTACAGCCTTTTTCGAGAGCTTTCCAATGGTATGTGGCATGCCACCTTCACGTAAGGAAATCGGGGCGATTCTTGACTTTTAGTGGTTCGAAGTCAAATTGTCAATTTGACTCCTGGCCTTTCTTTTGGCCATAACTTGTGTTTGAAGTGTCCAAATGCGTCATGCAAACCCATTTCAAACATTTACGTTCCAAGAGATTTCTAATGATATAAGGAATTCTTCAATCCAATGAATTTTGACCCTTGTAATCGCCCTTTAAAAATTCGGGAATCCATTAGGACTCCAACTCTCAAAGTGGGAGCTCACTTGCGAATGTGGAGGTTCATTCCCTCAACTTTCTTGCACTCCCGGGAATGTGAAATGTGATTCCCAGGTTCATTCTTGGCTCGCACCTTTGTAAGCCCTTGCCTTGGTTGCGAGCCCAAGGCTAGGGTTACAACACTAATCACCTTATGAAAAAGCTTTAGTACCTAGGAAAAAGCTCAAACATGTTAAAAAATAGATTTGACGACTTGTTTTGAATACACTTCCATAGAACATGGATTTTGTTGTATTTTTGTTGAGTTTTCAGTAAACAAAGAGAGTACAAACTTTTTTATTAATTTTCATTCTCAATTTGATGTGTGAATCATCTATGGTCTTTAATATCATGAAAATGGATTGTAATTTTGTTTGTAGTTTTTAGACATTGTGTTTTGGATTATAGATTTTGGTTATCAAAGATAACCATGAATTTGTTGTATTATTGAACTGCAAATGTATGTGTGTTTAGCATCAGTGCAAAGTTATGAATGAGTGTATGTTTAATGTAGTGCAAAATTGTTGTTACAGAAAGTTATATTTTGTTTTATATCAATTTAATATCAATGATCCAATGTCGATGATTCCCTTCCTTCCAATCTTTGTAGGAAAAACCATGCTCATTAATTTATGATGTACTTTCTTCAAAATATTTAAAACTAGACAATAGCATGGTTTATGAATTTTTATGTCAACTGATGCTTTTTTATTTTCCTAGTCTATTTAGTTATTATGAGTGGAAATAACTTTGAGACTTATCATGGGATTTTGCAACCAGAAATGTGAGGAAGTGGTAGATTCTTGCAAAGTTGACACCAATAAGAAGTTTATTACATTTTGCTATGAGTAATTCTTGACATATTTTGTGCTATCCACCATCTTATTAAAAGTTTCATCAATTTAATTTATTTCAAAATATTAGTGAGAAAAGGAACTTTGGAAGTTTTGGCAGTGAGCCCAATTGAGAGTTGAAGTATTTTTGGCTTAAAGTGGTGTGAATTTGGACAACTAAGTTCTTACCACTATTTTGTAGTGATAAGAAGAGATCAACTTCATAGGTAAAGATGATATAAAACCATTTCACAAAATCTGAGACAAAGTTCGAAGCTACATAATGTTGTTCCCAGAGGGAAATAAATTTTGCATCCCGATTCTCAGTTGCAGTCCAGGTTTGCAAACAATGAGAATTCAAACAATGATAATCAGCTCAAAGCAGGCCAGTAAAATGAAGCTAGTTTGCTAGTCCTCCCTTCACTTTATATGCAAACAAAATCTGAGCTTGAAGGTTTCAGTCCTTACTCACATAGACACCAATTTCTGAAGAAACCAATTTTCCTTCCTCTCCTATCCAATGCTCACTACTTGTTTGCAGCAGAAAACAGATGCATGACAAACATGAGGCCTCATTCAACAGCCACAAAAATCATATCCATCTTTGGCATCGTGCAAAATGGACTTTGAAAACAAGAATTGTGGGTATAAGAGTTAGTGGTTCCTTGTACCCTTATCATTGGAACTGTTGAATTATATAGAGTCATTTGTGACAATGTCTGTTATAAAGCATTGACCATCTTTACCACATCCAGCTGTACCGGGTTGCTCATCTCATGCACGCCTATGCTTGACATCTCTATCATCATCAATGTGGGTTGGTGCAGCTTGTTACAACCTGTTCCAGCCATAGCACCAGCATCATGCCCTCTTTTCATGCATCACATCTATCTGCAATCCCAATCCTACATTTCATGATTGCTACAGACTCAAAACAATCTACAGATGAGTACTGATGGGTGCATTGGTTCAATTCTCTAGCTGAAGAAGGGACATGGAATTGCAACAATTTGTTGTATGCCTATTCCATGATTGTCAAATTCTGCTTGACTGGATGGAAGTGATTAGCAAACTTAAGATGGTTGAGAATGAAGAATCAAGTCACCTGGAACCTGTAGCAAAGACCAATGCAAAGTCAAAACTTGCTGGTGTCGAGTAGTGACATGTTGAAGCCAAACTGTGTTTCATTGACTTCTTGCAATCATAATTATCAACTTGGGCTCCGCGCTGCTATGCACTACCAATGAGATGAAATGACAAAAAAGAAATAAGGGTTTACATTTGAAAACTTCATTATTTTCAGATATATATAGGATTCAAATTGTACAAAATATCGCTCAATTATCATCCAAGGGGAGATATAATCCGCCACTCCTTGAAATTTTGTAAGCAATTAGGGTGGATAAACATTAAATCAGCTAAGCAAGTGGAGATTACATCCTTACATATCTAATTTAAGGAAGAAGTTTTTATTGGAAAGTAGCTTAACCTCAAAAATAAAATAAAAGGTTAATCTTTTAAAATAATCTCAACATATTCAAATGAAATAACACATGTTTACATTTGTATGAAATTACATGTAAACATGTGTATGAAATTGAAAAGACAAAATGATTCCAAAATTAATTTTAAAGGACACAAAGATTTCAAAAGACATTGAAAAAATTAAAGAGATTTGTTTCTCTTTCGATATCTTAGGATCCATAAGGACATTTTGAAACATTCCAACTTATAAATTATTTATTTTTTCAAAAATTCCAATTTGAAATTGACCTCTAATAAATTTGCAGTTTGGAATTATCTTTTTGTATGACCTATGACTATAGCCCATCATCCCACCTAAACCAGCTCCAATGAAATCATTATACCTCGAATTATTGTTGCAAAAACCTTGGTGAGATCTCAAGGTACCATCTTCTTTGTCCTCTGTTTTGGTAAAGAACTATCCTTGAAAATCAGCAGGGCTTATGGTCATCAGAGATGCAACCCCTTCTGTGCTGTAAGAATTGGAATGTCAACCAGGCAAATATTAAGATCAAATTCATCAGGACCAAATGGGTGCAGCTCAAGCACTAGACACTCTTTGAAGCTTGGAGGCAAAGGGGTTGCAAACTGTTTCCACCAGTAAGCACAACACTGCAACGCATCGCAACTGTGGGTGCTGTTAAGAATCATTGGCAGTGATATGGCCAAATAATTCACTCTGCTGCAAATCCTACGTCATTCATTTGAAGGTCAACAAGATGAAGGAGCATTTCTCAGACTGGAAATCATTCATGGGCCAATGTAAGCTCTTGTTCTTCTTGTTTTGCAGGCGTGGTTTGTCTTGGCCTTGGTTGAGATCCACCCATGCTTTCGACATCATCACCTTTCACAATCCTCTTCCTTGGGAGCCACAGTGTTGGTATACTTCATGAAGGCCCCACATACTAGATTTCATCTTGCAGAACAAACTTGACATGAGATGAAGTCAAGTTCTACCCCTTTGCCTCCCAGAAAAATTCTTCCAGTTCAATCCCTTGCTAAACCTGGCTGCTGAATTGAATTCCTGGTATGTATAATCAAAAGGTATGTACAGAAAAAATGGAAGTTCCATCACACTCACTCGTTCAGGGCTAATCAGACACAACGCTATTCCGCAAATCTCATAACATTCTTGAAATTGGTTAGCGAATTTCTTCGGGCGCCAGGAAATTGGGCATCACTGTTATAGGCTCCAGTTGCCCCCCTGGTCAGTCCTGCCTTGCAAAACCCACCTCCATTGTCTAGTACTACCACTAATGACGCCCCTCCAGTTTCCACAGCCCTTACCGTTTCTGTCGACCCCTTGAAATCTCCCTCCCTCGATCCTTTCTCTCCTGTACTCTGCTGCAACATCATCACCAACAGTAAACCCCTAAGAGACAACAGTTCCAAACCCTAACCCTAAAACTATTTCTCGACTGCAAAATTTCTTCCAAGCTCTTGGGTTCTATTTCGTTACTGCCACACACAGAGGACGACTCTTACTCCACTGCCATTCCTTCTTTGCAACCTTCATTGCCTGCCCAACATTCTCAAATTTTTTTCTCTCGCTCTAATTTCCTCTCCATTTTTAAATCTCCCACTTCTTGCTAAATTTTTAAAAAGAAAGCTTACATCACTCCTTGAAAGTTTATATCCTGAACGAGTCAAATCCACTTCTGAATCGCAAACTCTTCTCACTCTCTTTCTCTCTCTCTCTCTGCTTTTCCTTCCCTCGTCACTCCCTAATCTCTTCCTCTTGTTTGCACTCGACAGCAGAGGCAGGACAAACAGAAGGGCCTGGCAGGACCCCAAGCCCTAAAAAAACTGGGCTCAACAGAGAAAGACGTCATTTCTGGAGTGCAATCGGAACCATCCAACGAGAACAGGGAGGTGATCGAGGCCGTCAGAAGTAAAAGATAAAGACGGCCAAAGAAATCCTCTTCCCGTGACGAGCGAAAACTGGCGGTGGTACTTGGATCTCACCGTCAGATAAGGAAGATCAGTAGATTGTGACCGTTGGTTGGTAAAGACGGAAGATTTAAGGAAAAGAATGAGCTCTCTGATGCTGCTGCTGCTGTTGCTGCCCCCCTATCTCTTCTTCGTCTGCGTGCGCGTTGTTGTTCTCTCTCTCTCTCTCTCCCGTGGGCTGCTCTTCTGCGACGCATTCGCTGCTGCATTCTCTGTGAGGATATATCATCATCGTCTCGAAGCAAGAGTTTTCTGCTGAAGAATTGTGCTCCGGGGCTTCGTGATTTTGTGCTTTTTGGGAACCATTTCAACAGGAGGGCGGGAGGTGATTTGTTGTTAAGGTGGTTTGGTCTTTTGCACTCGGCAGCAAAAGTGGAGGAGACGAGGGAATGGACACTGAGGCGGGCGGGGAGGAGGACAGACCGCGTGATGATGAGATCCTTGCCTTCCACAATCTGATCAGAGCCGCGGATGCTGAGAAACTGGAGTTCGTCGGTGACAAGGTACGCTGCCGTTATATTGCCTATTATTATTGAAACTTCTCCTGCTCGTCACCGGTGCCAGTGCATTGCAGTAAACGGCTTCTTCTCTCCTGACTTAATGCTCTGTGGAAAGAAAAATTAGCTGAAAACGGTGAGGTGCAGAAAGACCAGTTGAGTGTATATATTGTATTATATACTGCTGCATTTTTTGTTGCATTCTGCTACGTTGGCTTTCTGTCTTTGATACAATGCGGTCAGTGTTTATGTGTCCTCCCTACACAATGCCTGAAACCTATGTGTTCACGTCCCTTGCTGTGCCCTAAATCTAGAGAAGATTCTCTGATCTTGCCTTGACATTGAAAGAGTTTTGGGTTGTCTTGTACTGTCAGGTTTTTCATGCCTTGCAGATTTTGCAATCAAGTTTCGTCTATGCACTTTTGTGCAATGTCTGTTGCAATGTGCAATTCAATTTGTCTTGAATCAGAAACTTCTAAGAGTTTGCCTCCTTTGAATCACATGGTTGACTTCACTTGCTTGAGGAACTTTATAATTAAGACGACACAGAAAGCAGTTGTTGATGGTTCATTCTATGGATGCAGGAACCCCTTTCTGTATTGGCAGCAGAATATGCGTCTGGGAGCCCAGTTTTCAAAGCAAAAGTTGAAGTATGCATATCGGTGCAAGCAGATCCAAATGCATGTGATTAGGGTTATATCTGTCTTGGAAGGGTTTCTGGAGTCTGAAATAGTTAGCATGAGCCTGGAAGAGTCATATTTTTAACTGTTGTGTTGATTGTGACAGAAATTGGGACAGACCTATGTTGCAATAAGGCGGGCTCGGGGTGATGGAAATTGCTTCTTTCGGAGTTTCATGTTCTCTTATCTGGTGACTTTCATGTCCTACCACCATTGTGGTTGATTAGCTGAACCTTTGTTCACCTTTCTCATGCCTTGAAGATGCTCGAGAGTCATATGCTGGATGAAAGACTGAGGTGTCTTTCTTTCATCTTATGTTGACCTGTGGTTTTCACGCAGGAGCATTTGTTAGTGACACAAGATGAAGTGGAGGTGGCACGTGTGGAGAGAAGCATTGAGGAGTGCAAGAAGACACTAATTGATCTTGGGCACGCAGAGTTCACATTTGAGGATTTTCTTGTGGTAAGAAGTCTTGCTATGGAGCTGAAAGTGATTCTGGGAATGCTCAACACTTCCTTGACATTCATTTGCGTCTCTTCCATAAATTGTCCCATTATCTCCATCTTACAATTCCTTTATTGGATGCTAAAAATTTCTCTCTATGTGGTCTCCTGTTAATTTGAGGAATGTGAGATAAAATCAGCACACGAGCTTGATGATCTCATCATCCGCATTTCAGAGGCATCTGCACCCACTGTTGGTTCTTGACAAAGTTAGTGATTCATGATCATTGACACAACAATGTTATATGCATTGTTATTTGTGTACGGGTCTTAGTAGTTGTGTTCATCAGCCCTTTGTACTGTACTAAAGGGTTTCTTCCGTCTGGACACTTCCTGTTTCTAAGTCTTCAAGAGACTGGACTACTTGTTAGTTTGTGTTGTGCAGTATTTTGTGAGCTAGATAGAGAAAGCTTTGTTCACCCTCATCTACCTCATAAGTATTGGTCGGAATGTTGGTTTGGTCTGTCTCTTCAGATCTTTGTGGAACAGTTACAGAGTGTGATTCAAGGTCGTGAAACTTCCATCAGGTATGCACTCATTTGGAAAGAATTTTGACTCTCCTGAGCTCTGATTGTTGGTGTCAACATAGACACTGAAGGTAAACTTCACGTTCTGATATTAGATATGTCTGTGCATCCATTCAGAGCAGATGGGCTTGAACTTTGAGTTACAAATCTATTGCACTGACAGCCACCTGGTGTTTCTGCTTCAGTCTTGAGACACTCATTGAGCGCTGCCGGGATCAATATGTCTCCAACTATGGTGAGTGGATCTTACCTATGAGAAAAGCTTCCTTGATGAGCCAGTCCAGTGTTGCACAGAGTTTTGTGTTCAGATTTCAATGATTGAGCATAAGTTGTCACCTAGAGGCAAAGGTGAACATGCTTGAACAGGTTGCCTCCTGTTATTTGGGGTTTAGTGGTGATGTTTTTCAGGTTTGTGACATCTGGTGAAATTCGCCGACGAACTGACTTCTTTGAACCATTCATTCTTGGCATGAGCGGCATGAATGTTGTCCAGGTGTGCATTAGTTTGGTCACTTGTTATTAAGTCCTTTTGTGTGAGCATTCAGATATCAAAATGGATGCAAAGATTGTGTACTGATCTCTCATTATCTGTCTCTTCTTTGGCTTTCTAGTCAGTTGCCTCACCTTTTTACCCACCTGGGTGCACAGTTTTGCCGTTCAGCAGTGGAGCCCATGGGGGAAGAAAGTGATCATGTCCATATAACAGCATTGTCAGATGCTTTGGGTGTACCTGTTCGAGTGGTGTATCTTGACAGGAGTGGTGACACTGATGATAAACCTGCAGAGGTTAATCACCACGATTTTATCCCTGTGGGAAGTCCTCAGACAACTGTTGATCCCTTTGTTGTTCTACTCTACCGCCCAGGCCATTATGATATCTTGTACACAAAACAAGAGTAGCTGTCCATCTCATGATGTTCTCTTTTCAAGAAACTTCCCAAGCTTAAAGTCCATCAAAACCCTCTTGTTTCATCTTGCAGGACATTAGTCATAACTTTGACAATTCTTGAGACCAACTTTGCACAGCTTACACAATGATTTTTTGGTCTTTGACTCTGCATGATATTGTCCAACTTGCTTGGCATCAGGAAGTGGAATTGATTTAGAGTGAGATAAGGATGTCTACCAGTGTTTGATTCAAGGCAGGTTTGCTTTATCATCCTGCCAATCTGCCTTCACTCAAACTCTTGCAATGAGAGGTAGTTCTTAACTGTATCTTGCTTGATTTTGTGAATGTCATCAAGTGGCCATGTGAGCTGGATCATCCAGCTTTTTCAATTGTGAGGTTTAACGGTTGCTAGTAGGGTTGCTGTTCTTTTGTTCAACGAGCTTTCAACTGTATTTGTATTATGTATGAGCATGTATATCAAGAACACTGCAAAGGTAGAGTATTATATTTAGTCTTGTTTTACATTATATGTAAGTAGCGAGCTGCTTCCATGTTCTGTAGACAGCAGCAAATGGTTTATTGTTGGTGGAAAACTAACGGTAGGATCTGCACCATAGCAAGCTGAGGGTCTACATAAGCTGCCAAGTTATTGGCATTTGGCAATTGACAGGATTTCATGCTTATCGCCCTCACAGATCATTGAATTGAATCCTGATCATCTACTCACTGGTAACATTCAATGTAACACTCTTGTTTCATTCCCCATTTTCAATTCACTGAGAGTGGTCTATTTGCCACCTTTGCTTGAATCCTGACCACTGTTTCTTTCATAAATAGTTTAACAAAGTTCTTGTATGAGAATCTTTCATTAGTTTTGCAGTGATATTAGTCATATTAGAGATGGTCTTGATTCAAGGAAGGATGGAATTAGTGAAAATGATTCCATGATGCATTATCATGAGTAATGTAAAGAAGTCAAAGCCTTACATATAAAAGGGCATGACTGCTGCCTTTCTGGTGTTGAGGGCTACTGTCAAATTTCAATGCTGCCCTTCAAAGAAAAGTATTTGCCCGTGACAAGTCCTTCACATGAAAAATATTATAAAGAAGTTTTGGATGAAGAATGATTTTAGGGCACCTTCTTTTGTTGTGATTTGAATCTGATGCAATAATATTTGGGAACATATCATTCATTGAAATGGAATCCTCAAAATCAATTAATTATTCAACTAACATGTGTGGAAGTGGCAAAGGAACTACAATAATCCAATCCGTCCTTTAATGGCACTTTAAAAGAATTCCTTAAAAGATTCAAATGTTCCTAGTTGTTTGTAGAAGCAAAGATTTTCATGCATGCTACAAAGGAAGGAGATACGGTTTTTTATCCATGTTTTCCCCACATCAAATGTTGGATCACATTAACATTGGATCCCTTCTCAATACAAAGAATACAAGGACATGTTTGGAAAGAAGAGTGTTGGTACTTTGATGGAACATCAATCATATGATTGCATGATTGATCTCAAAGAAGGTGCACAACCTCCATTTGAACTCATTTACAATTGTCACAAAATGGACTTCCAATGCTTTTGAAAGTACATCAATGAAAATCTTGAAAAATGGTTCCTTTAACATTCCAAATCTTGAGCTAGTGCCCCAATCTTGTTTATCAAGAAAAATGTGGTTCCTTATGAATGTGTGTTAAATATTGTAGCTTGAATTGACTTAGTATCAAGAACCAATACTTTTACTTCTGATCTTGGAGTTGTTGGATCAATTAAATGATGCTAAGGTGTACATTAAGATTGGTTTTAGGTGGAATGCACAACTTGGTGCATATTCAAAAAATCAATGAATGAAAAATGACATTCCAATCATACTATGGCCAATTTGAATGACTTGTGATGACTTTTAGTTTCACAAACGCACTTTGTTGTTTTCTAACATCTAATGAATGTTTTTTTTTCATGAATATTTGTATGATTTCATGATTTGCTACATAGATGGCATTTTCATTTTTTCAAAGAACATGGAGATGTATGAACATCATGTACATTTTGTTTTGGACAAGTTCAAGGAAGTTGAATTTTATGCCAAATTGGATAAGTGTGAATTTTAACAAATCAACTTGTAGAAATCTTTGGTTACATCATCTTTGGCTTTGGCATTTTCATGTATCAGCATAAAGTTCAAAATGTGGATTGGGCTACCCTAGCTTTTGTTTGTGATATTCAACATTTTCTTGGATTTCCAATTTTATCAACATTTCATTGCACATTATTTCATGTTAATAACCAATTTTACTCATTTGATTTGAAAGGATTAACATTTTTTTTTGGAATGAAACACTACCTTCCAATCTTTAAAGGCTTCTTTCACAACTACTTTACTATTGATTCATGCACACTCTTCAAACCTTTTGTGGATCATTTATTATAGAGACAAATGATTTTGACTTTGCATTTGTGTTGCATTTTGACAACTTGAAGAAGATTTTTTTCATCTTGTTGATTTTCGTTCTCAAAAGTTTTTTCCTACTCACATTAATTACATGGTAAATTTTTTTATATTAGGAACCAACAATACCACTTGAGGCAATTGTTTAATTTGAAATATTCTAGAAAGATATTTATTTTTTTCAAAAATACTTTAAAAATTATACTATTATATAATTTTTTATAATAAATAAATA
>Ga0209611_10003633_pt1 | contig 26676 bp, 14 predicted proteins | sample S1TSphgellanicum_3_FD_187693 | JGI IMG/M metagenome (GOLD analysis project Ga0209611, IMG submission 187693) | Host-associated microbial communities from peat moss isolated from Minnesota, USA - S1T2_Fc - Sphagnum magellanicum MG (SPAdes) (version 2) | ecosystem: Host-associated > Plants > Peat...
TCCCCCCCTTTTATATCATATGCTATAACATGTTTCCTAGCTTTTCAAATGTGTAAATCCATGGATCTAGTGTGCAACCTCATTTTCTTGCAAAATCAAAAGTTTTATTTATTTTAAGGTTTATCTTGTGTCATTGTGTTTTCATTCTTGAATCTCTAGAGTTTGGAGGTGTAGTTTAAGGTTCCCCAAAGAGTCCTGAACCCAATTTAAGGTTTGACAACACTCCTCAACTACCAAAGTCATATAAATTCAAGTTCTTATATTCTAGTAGGAATCCAGCTGCTATGGATGTTCTTAAAATTAATGAACATAATGGTGCTTTTTCATTTCATGTTCCTTTTCCATCATCCCTTCCATTATTTTTCTTCATAGTTCTAATATTTCAAATCAAGATGATGAAGATTTTGTTATGTCATTGAAAGAGTCTAACACCCCCTGTGAAGAAGGTCTATTTATGAATTTAAGTTAGGAGTCAAGAAAAATAATTATGATGCAGCCTAGAAATTTCAAGACTTTTAGGTTGCTAAACTTTCTTGGGCAAAATTGTGTGTAGGGTCAAATGCCAATTTGCACATTTTCAATTGTAGAATTTGTAGTGAGGTGGAAGGGAAGGGTTAGTTGTTGTTTCCTAAATGAGATTATCTCTATAAGCATGCAAGTCATAAAAAGCTTGAAAAGAATATTGGGATTGATGTGAAGAAAGGGGATTGGTAGTATTCAAAGGTTTTTAGGCATGCCAAGATTAAAAATTGCTTGCTTTTCACAATTGTGAATCTATTCTACCCAAGTTGCAAATGGTGTTGTTGGAGAAAAGGCATGAAAAGTTGTGCAATTTTCAACTGTGTTGCACTTGTTGTAGCAAGGACATCCTATGTTGGAATATGAGGCATTGAAGGTGCATCTATGGTAAAAGGACCCACACCCAACTCCTTTTTACAAAGGAATGGATTTTACAGCACAACATGGCACATAACCATTGCTCGAATTATTATTTAAATTGAAAAATATTAAAATTTCCCAAAGAGACTGGTTCAATTTCAAGAAAATTTATGCCAAATTCAAGAACTCAATAGTGGTTAGAAGTGTTTTTTAATCCTTTCCCACCATCATATGTTATTCAAAATAATTCATTTAAAAAAATGTCATTCTTTATTATATTTTACCTCACAATACAAAATATATATGGGAACTTTTGAATCCTAAATTAATTTTTAAATTTAAAAATCTGTATTTCAGGAATGGTTACACGTCTAGTGGGTTTTTTTAATGCAAACTTACCCTTGAGGCCTTTATTTCAATTCTTGCATGCAAGTGCCAAAAAATAATAAAAAACATTAAAGTGATAACTCCAGTTGGACAATGGCAAAATTCATGCATCAAGAGGTTTTAAAGGCAACCAGGGCAACATGGGGGCTATTCATTACATGGCCCTCGGTTGTGATGAAGTTTCTACCATGAATAATCAATCTTGGTTGTCTATCCATTATTATGTAATGCAAAATTAGGTAAGGATTCCAATTCTCATTTCTTTGGATAGAGTGGTTGAAGGGTTAGGGAATGATAATTTGATCAAGGTGATTATGGGGGCTTTGATGATAGGTGGTGGTTTGCTAAAAGACCAAATTGTCTAGAAGTTCATATGTTTTGGGGTTAATGGTGTCAATGTGCACCAAAAATGGTGTAACAAAACAAATCAAGGACAATTATGTTCCTCATTCCATAAGGGTCCATTGTATGGCCCATCACACCAATTTGACAATATAGACCTTGTTGGGATTACTTCTAGTGATTCGCCTTGAAAATTTGCTACAAACATTGCATTTTTATTTTCCCCACTCACCTAAGAGGCATTTGGAGTTCACAAAACTTGTAGAATGTATGTAAACAAAGAGCAATCAAATTTTCTAAAATGTGAAAACTAGGTGGATTTCGATGTTAAACCCAGCAGAAAGAGTGATGGTAGAATACAACATTTTGTTGGTGAAGATGGCCTTGGATTACCCTACAAATCAATAAGCCAAGTTGAACCATGAAAACTTGTGTGACCTCCAAATTTTGCTTGGGCTTGCCTACATGCTACCAATGTTGGAATCTATGCGTGCTCTAATTAAATTTTGCACAAATGAAGATTTTTTTGTGTCTGATTTGGTGGAATCTATTAAAGTATGTCAAAGTGGCATTTATAAGATGTATTGTGATTAGACCTTTAAGTTCACAATACACAACTTTTGGGCTTTCAAATCATTACTAGACTTCAAGCATGAAAACATCCAAATGTGATGGGTAATCGACCTAAATTTTAAAATTTAACATTTGGTTTTTGAAGCAAATGGCTAGCATATTTGGGTAATGCATTGAAATTTGGAAACTGGCTATTCATCATATGTGATAGAAGATGTTTTTGTTGTTGTCAAACCATTAGTGAAAAACCAATGCAAAGGTAATAAATTTTTTAAATTTTATCTTTCATTTTTATTTGATTTTTTAGATTTTTTATTTGTTGTTTTCCTAGGTATGTAACTCCATGATGTGTGTGTGGTTTGACAGGGGCTATAAAACGTTCAAGAAGAGAATTGGAAATTAGGTTTCTAGCCCATCGTGTCATGGATGCTCTAAGGATTGTGTATCCTCAATATTGGTTACAATTAGATTGTGACGCATCTTTTGCCAAGCACCTTGAGGTTCTTAAAACAAAAATCTATTATGGCAAAACACATAAGGTGAATGAATAAGAAGTTAAGGTACATGAGCTTTTGAATGCTAATGATCTTAACTATCAAAAAGGCATGTACAAGTTCAGAATGAAATCAAATGCAACATCTTGTATGGAACCACATTTTGACACTAATCCTTTAACTTGCATGTGGCACCTTGTGACAACATCTTGAATATTAATTTTTAGTTTCCTTGAGTATGTGAAATTGGCTGAACTAGCCATGGTGTAGATAGTATGCAATGTGGAGGACAAGAGATGTTTTTCAACTCTGGCATTTATGAAGTCAAAGCTCTACAACATGTTCACTACTCATTTGCCGATTGATGTGCACATGTTTGCACAATAGTTTTATACATTGAAAAATTTTCCATATGCTAAATGTATTGAGCAGTGGAGAACAACACAACATTGATATTGTTATGATGATTAAGGTGTAGTGTGCTTTGTTGGAGTTACAAGCTTTGTTTCTACTAAAGGCAAAATATTTTTGGTTTCTGTTGTGATTTTTTGTTTGTTGGATTCAATGGTTGTTTTACAAGTCAAACATTTTTTTTGACTCCAATTGCGATGGTTTCTCTTTTTGCATTTTTCTGAAGGTATGCTAACTTGGTTGGTTGTAGGTCAGTTGTGTTAGAAAGGCTAGGTTTAGAAGTTCAATTCCACACAAGTGCTTATGTTTACTACAATTGATGTAAACTTCATATGCACTTCAAGTTGATAATGATTAATCTTTCTAGGTCACTTGCGTTTTTGCAATTTCTTTTAATGTTTCTTCTCTATTTCAATGATTATACATCCCCTCTAAATTATACAAATTGCATCAAGTAGATGCCAAATTCCAACAAGAGCATTTCACACACCGCAATAAAAAAAACTCCAAATGAAATTAATGAATAGCCCAAATGAATAACTCCATGTTCATTTCGATGATAGCAAAGCTCTTTTCACCCACACAGATTTTGAGGAGAGCTCAAATTTTTTCTGAAGTGGCAGCCAGTTTGATAGAAAGAAAGTGCTAGTAGTGGGGCCACACAGAGAGCTCCTACACCAGCTTGCTTGCTTTTAGCCAGATGAGCACCACCACATGCACTGCAGAGGTGGTGGCCCCCCCACTGGCTGGCTGCTTTGAAAAAATGACCCAAAAAAAAAACACTGGTACCCACATCATTTTACTAAATTAATTAATTTAAAATTTATTAATTTATAAAAATAAATATAATAATTTATTATTAAAATTTATAAATTAAAAAAAAACCATTCCAAGTGTTGTTAAGTGGACTGGGCCGTAGTTAAGTTATAAATTCTTTACAATTTTTAGACATATTTTGTAATTCCTGTGAACCAAAATTGTTTTGTGAGTCTGGATTTCCAGGACAAAAAAATCAGTGAAAATGGACAAATTGAAATATTGGATATTTCAATAAACAAGTTAGTCCATTTAGGGTTTTTTTTTTTTTTTTTTCCCCTCAAATTTTTTTTTCCTCAAGGATCTCTCTCAAGTTTATATTACAAATAATTCTAATAATTATAAAAAATTTAAATGCACATGTGGATTAAAAATTTCCATTTATTTTCTTTCTTACTTACATGTAAAGCCCTACTTGTTTTTTGGTAGTGTATTTGCAGATATGCTTACAAAGCACAAGAAACCCACAAGTTTTTTTATTAAGAAAATTATATATTTTTATATAGTTATATAGTTACTTATTTATATTTATTTTAAAAATTAATTAATTAATTTTTTTACCCTATGATACCTGATGAGTACCCAACTGATACCCATAGGGTGTCACAAAAAAAGAAAAAGAAAAAAGAAAAAAGAAAAATACACGAGAGAGATGATGGGCTTTATGTACATAACCGGTTTTTCTGGAATGCATTGTCGAACGTGTCACTTTCTCATTGGTCCAGAGGAGGTGGGTTCTAACGCATAATGTTCTCCCTTCTCTCATCTAGATTTTAGTTTTCACCTTCACTAGTCCAGAAACCGTTCAAGCCCAGTAACCGGACGATGGAGGAGCCAGATTACCGGACACAGTCGAGGCACGACACTAACTAACAAATAGACACATCTTGTGGTGGACCCCAACGTAAGCTATTACTTCTACCTACCAACAGTTACTTTTTACCTATCTCTACACACTCTCTTCACTCTCTCTACCTACCAATTATTACACATGATCATTTTCACCTACCTATGACCTACTTACCTACAGACATGCCTACCTACCCTTTACAAAAGACTTATTCATACCTACCAAGTACTTACTTATCTTAGATATGACTTACCTACCTACCTACATACATATTTACTTACTACCTACCTACCCGCCAGCCTTCCTAATATGTACATTTGTGAGGGAAACCGTGGACCTACACGTCAGTTACTATTTTTACCTACCAGGAGTTACTTATTTTATGTACCTACCGACCACTCTCTCTCTCTATTTCCCCCCCACCCTACGCTCCCTCTGTGTGTCTGTGTGTGTCTGTTTGTGGGGGCGTTTGTTTTGTGGCATGTGCGCTTCACAGGGGTTGCAGGTGCGCTTCTGCTGCAATCGTTGCAGGAATCCTTCCTGCTCCTCATTCTCATCACATAATTGAGGAATCCAAAAGAGATAAGAGAGAGCGCAACAGAAACACTACAGTTTCTCTTCTGTCACTTTTTTAAAATTCCGCTGAATATTCGGGTCCCTATTGTTAAAGAGCTTGGAAAGAAAAACAAACACAACATGAGCATTATTTTGTGTTCAAGTGTCTAGATCTGTTACTTGTTGTTGCTCTTTTTTGTGTGTTGTTGTTGTTACTAATTTCGCTGAATATTGATTGGTATTGTTAAAGTGGCTGGAAAGAGAAAGAATATCTATTATCAGCATTTTGTATTGTGTCTTGTCTAGATCTGTTTGTTGTTGCTGTGTTTAGTAGATGAGAGGACGTGAATTTTGTGTTGTGAGCAAGAAAAAACAAAATGGGCATTGTTTTGTGTTCAAGTGTCTAGATCTGTTTGTTGCTGTTGTTATTCCTTCTTGTTGTTGAGAGCAACAGAAACGCTACAGTTTCTCTGTCAAGAATTTCGCCGACTATTGATCCGTATTGTTAAAGAGCCTGGAAAGAGAAAAACACATATATGAGCATTTTGTGTTGTGTCTACTAGATCTGTTTGTTGCTTTTGTTGCTGTTCAGTAGACGAGAAGAGGTGAATTTTGTCTCTAAATCTATTTGTTTCATGTCGTTGTTTTTCTTTAGTAGTACAAGAGAGGAGGTGAAGGAAGATATTGACGCCTCGCGCTTGTTAGCAATAGCTTTCTTTGTTATCCATTTTGCGATGCAATTGGTTTAGATACAGTGTCAAGAGAGACAGACAAAATCGGAGAAAGACGGACGCACTCTGTTGTTGTTATTGTTGTCATTCTTGTGGCTGGAGAAAGTGAAAGGGAGGAGGCGGCAGGGAGGCGAGGGGAGGGGAGGAGAGAGGAGGATTGAAGGGAAGGGGAGAGAAAGTGGCGGAAGAAGAGAGAGCGAGAGAGAGACGGGGAGAGACAGACAGAGAGATGCAGGGGAGAGGGGGAGGAGCATTGATGGCTGCTCGGGGGAAGCTACCTTCCTACATGATACTCCTGGTGTGTGCGTTTGCGGTGATTGCTCTCGTAGGCTTCCAGACGCTCAAGGAATGCAGGACCGTGACTGCGCTCTTTCTCGCCAAAGAGAACGAAATCGAGCGACTGAACAACCAGCACGAGGTTGGTCTTTCTTTCAATCAAGTTTTCCTATCTCTCTGTCTCTTTCTCGCAGACTTGCTGCAATAGCTCCTTGGAGAAAGAGAGCTCAGGCCGCAAGATTCCCTTGAATCTGAAAGTCTGGCCACGAGCAAAAACTCTGAGCGTCAGCTGGTTACATTTTTCTGTAGTTTGAAGCAAAAGAGGATCAAAGCTCCAGAAGCAGCTTTGCTACTTGTGCAGCATACTAATCTGCTTCTGCTGAAAGGCAATGACATTGCTCTTGATGGCATTGTGCCGCTGTTCTCCTCACTGGATGTTTTGTTCTGTCAATTTATGATAGTCTTTCATCATCTCCAAGAGCTTGACAAGTGTGTGAATTCTTCTCAGAAGGATGCTGCGGATTTGAAGAAGATGTCTTCAATACTAAAGGAGAATGATAAGATTCAACGGGAGCTAGAGTCTAAATTGGAGGAGGCAGAAGCCTCATTAGAACACAGCAGAAAACAGCTTGGCGTCTGTCAACAGGGAAGGCAGAAATGCGTTGACCGTGAATCTCAATTAGATGCAAAGGAGGATGAGATGTTGTCACTGCAACAAAAGCTACAAGAGAAGGACTCTGAGCTTTCTGCCATGAAGATGCAACTTGTTGCAACACAACAGCAGGACATGAATAACAAGGAGGACACAGCTGCTGCCATGAAGAACAATTCGGAGCTCCAACAAACCGAGAAAGCAACTGACAACCCTGATGAGGAAAGAAGGTCTGATGATGATTTGATCAAAGAAACAACAGACAGCAAACATGAGGAGGAGGAATCCATGATGACTGCTGAAGCTGCTCATGAGAAAGATGGAGCAGACAAAGGTACAGAAGATTCATCCTCAGAGGCAGTCACTGTATCTGAAACAGAAGAAGAACACAAGTCCGAATCCCTGCAGCAACTAGAAGACCCATCAGTAGATAATGAAGAGACAGTTGATGACAGGAGGGAAATCCAAGAGGAGGATAACAATAGCCAACAGGAAGCATCAGATTGAAGCAGAAGACAGTGCCAAGCATGATACTATCAGATTCGAATGACAGTGAAACAAAACCTACAGAAACAAATGGGATTGAAGAGAAGATGGAGGAGGCAGATGCCAGGGAGAGAGGTCCAGATGCTGATATGGAGTCTGAGACTCAAGGTAAGCTGAATGCTGGTGGTGATGATCATGGCTATTTGGATGTTGCAATTCTCCCAGACCAAAAGACAAGATGAATGCCAAGAATGATAGTAAAGATTACTGGAATTCAGATCACTGGAAACCGCAGCAGCACAAGAGTAGATCATGCAGCTCACAATTCCTTCATCTCGGAGCGACAGCAAAATGGGGATAATACTCATGGCAAATTACTCAACTGTTGCCATTCTCTGACTTTCTTATATTGATCAGGTGATGATGATGGGTTCATATGTTTCTTAGTTCGTGAGTTGTTCCTCTTTGAAACTTTGCTAATTATTATGTCAGAGGTTTTTCTTCAACAAGAAATAGCATATGGGTGACTGATTGATTGGATGGATGACTAATATTTGAGCCAAAGAAATAATGGAAGTGCTCACCACAAGAGTTGCTTTTGTGTTCAAGAGTTGTTCAACAAAGGGTAAGCCCTTTTCTGGAATCACTACAATGGAAGATGAGTCAATCACAGTTCTCTTACTTCTCTGTTGTGTCTGTTCTCACATGCTCTTCTTTTCTCTCTTATGTCCAGAGTTACTTGAGCTTCAAGCAGGGGCTTTTTTTCTTCAATTTTGAGATGTAGCCAGCCACAGTGGCAATCATCCACCAAAGGAATTAGTCAAATTTGGTTACAGGTCAGAGTAGGAAAGTAGAAAGATTTAGGAATCCTGCTGTATTTTGGTGGTCTCCTCGAACTTATTGTCTAAATATGACAGTTTTAGAGCAAAAAAAAAAATCCTCAAAAACTGGGTTACTTTGGCACTTGTTTTTTCACAAAAAATCCGTTGTATGAGTCTTACTGGATTTCATTTGTTTTGCCAAGCGGCGAAAATTTCACCCAAAAATAAGGAAATGCTGGCTACAAGATTTATTTGCTTATGGATTGAATATTTGACAGTAGAAGAAGGGACACACACACACACACACACACACACACATACAGAAGAGCATCTCCAACAATGTTCAGTATGTGACCCTGCACTGGAAATCTGGGATAAGGTTCCTCAGTCTAATCCAGTGAATCCACTGGAAGGCTCCTGGGACCCTGAAAAAATTGCACAGCTTTTTCAGAGCCATGGAGGAGGGGCCTTCGAAGAATCTAATAAACGCACTCAAATCATACGTATTCGAGTGCTCCCTGTTTCTGATTGGGTAGATGGTTTGATTGCTCCAAGTGGTTTGCTATTAGTAGTCTCCCACCTACTTGCAGTCCCAGTTTCAGTTTTATGGGTGGTGGGGTTGGGAAAAAAAAAGAGTTAGTAACTAAAACTTGGATGTGAGAAATAATTTGGCAAGGTCACATACCGAGCAAGAGCGCGTCGGTGGAGATGCTCTGACAGCACATGCATCTCCACCGGTAGCAGTATAAGTGCATGTACATAGTACTTTGGATGAAACACAGCCATTAAACATACACATATCTCTCCCCCCAAGCATCTCCATCCATATTCCCTACTTCTGCCTTTACTAGTGTCTACCACATCCAACCTAAAGTGTTAATTATTTAACCATCCCCCCCCCCCCCCCCCATGAACATGAAAATTGGGACATGATTGTAAAGTGGGAGACTATGTAGAATGCCATCAACTGGGGTAACTCAATTCCACCATATTAAAAGGTAATAAGTACTTCATCCAAAGCTCCTTGTACAGGCCATGATATTGCCATGCTATGGATATGGGCCCCCCTAAGTTATTAGACATTAGCCATTCAATGGAGTTTCAATGACATCAAACACCAATCAATGTAGTTCATGAAAGCTAAAAATCAGTGTTTTCTGAGGCTTCTGAATCCTGATCATCAATCTAACATTTTGAGGATTAATGCTAGACTAATGTTTGAGGAATGTTACTAGCACCCAAATTCCTTTTAATATTGATATTGATAACCTAATTAGCACCAAATTATTTTTGAAAAAATAAAATAAAAAATCAGTAACAGACCAACTCTGGTATCTACCTACCGAAGTAGCCACCATGGGCCTTGGCTATGTACATAATAACCCTCTTGTATTCCCACACTTACTTACTTACCTACTATGATCAACCACTTACATAAGTAGTTACCAGTGTTGGTCTCGTAGTAGGGTCAGAGACGGATATCAATACTGGTATCAAATACCAAACTAGTCTAATATGAATTAACTCTGGTACCAGTTTAATACCAGTACCAACTAGTAGGGACTTGAGATCTAATATCAATCTATATACCATGCATATACCAACCCTAAATTAGTTTCAAACCTAATACCAGTGTGGCCTGGAAACAATTCCGCTCATTTCTAGGGTTCATAGTGTGAATTGTGATCACCTATCTTTGTCTAAGCAACTAAACCGTATCTAGTCTTTTCATCATTCACTTGAGTGGGATTCAATCCGTGGAAAAAAAGTGTATTTTTGCTTTTGCACATGCAAGGAACCAAAGGAGTTGTTTTGAGTGATTAAGTGTATTTTTGCTTTTGCACATGCAAGGGAAAAATGCCCTAGTGTGAGGATTTTTTTGCTTGTGCATCATTTCTTCTAGTTTTCACTACATAGAGGATGAAATGTAGGGTAGAATTCCAAAGTTAATTCTAAATTTTTTTGAATTTTGGTGTCCCCAAAGTGGTCCCACCAAGTTCTCATGGTGTTCCTTAACTACCAAATGGGCTCCCAAAATGTTCTTCAACATGTTCCCAAAAAAAAAACAATAAAAAACATTTAGCCAACAATGGTCTTCACATTTCCAAGCACATAGGCCTTGTCGGGTTTCCATACAACATAGGGGACAACATAAGGAAGATCATAACATATTTGTTTTTAAAAGATCATTTTATTGTTGCCATTGGAGATGCCCTCATAAATTAAATTTTAGGGCCAAGGCCTAGAACCTAAAACCATAAAGCTCAAACATAAGACCTTTGAACCTAAAAACCTTAAACCCTATCTAAACTTAGGGCATTAGCTTCTACCTACCCTATGATTTGGACCTTTTAAAATAACCTTTAATGCCCATTGGGTCCAATTCTTGGTTGGGTTTGGGTCTATGCAAACCTATTAGGTTTGAATTTAAAGATGGGGTCTAGTTCTTGATAGTTTTGGGTCCATGTAGACCATAACAATATAGACCCATCAATTTTGGTTCTTAGGGCCAAATCCAAATCCAAACTCAACCAAAAACCCAAAACCAACCAACACCATTAGTTACCTAGGTCATGTGAAGTTGGAATGTGTAGAAAATAATTTATGAAATGGAACCCTGGTTATTCCTAGTAGGATTGATTCAAACTGTTTATACCAATGTTGCTTAGTTATTGAGTTTTGGCACATTTATTAATCAAGTTCTCAATATGGTTATTAATAACCTACTAATCAACATTTTTTTGATAACCAGTTAATACCCTAATTGGCTAATATTAAAGTTTCAAAAGCTAATAATCTGCCCAAATGACTTAGATATCATATAGGTAGGTTATCAATCCTAAAACACTTAACATTTTGGCCTCTACATGTTGCCCACATCCAATTTTAATTATTCACACATGCTCACCAATGTTTTTATCTTGGGTGAATTTTTGCACCCTGGAATAACAAAAAATCAATTCCAATGTCATTCACTCAAAGGATCCCTTGCGGAAAAAAGGTGCCAAAGTTTCTAGATTTCAATGATTTTTCCTTTTTGAAATTGTCATATTTAAGCAACAATTTTCATTAAGTCACAAAAATATAACAGGATTCTTAAAATTTCCTACTTTCTTTTCTGACCTATAGCCAAAGTTAGCTAATTCCTTTGTAGTTGATAGCCAATGTGGGTTCATCATAATATTGAAAAAAGAGCCCTAATCCTCCCCACAAACATCAAATGGAGTGTTTGTCATATGTAGTTGTGTGCATCTATCATCCAAATTTTACATACACCTCTATCGATGTTTTAAAATAAATTTCACGTTGTATGTACAATTTTGACATGTAGTTAACAAATGTTAGTTAACATAAGGCTAAAAGGTAAATGTAAAACCATTTATTGTAGTGGTACACAATTTATGTATAGGCAACATTGGTTGTCATATATTTCATGTGCACTTTTGATTCACAAAATGTTTTTGGGAAGGCGCAAATGGCTTTAGGTTTAGGTCATTAGTGGTATAGATGTATTAATCATGGGTAGCCATTTACTTGATGGGGGTGAAGGTTCTTGAGTATCATCATGACTTATTGGACTTTAGATGATTATTTTATTAAACATAGAATTATTTTACAATGCAAAAATTCAACGTGTAAATGTCAAAAACACATTCATTTTTTTATTACATGAAGGCTTTAGCTTTTAAGGGTAAACCAAAAACAAAACAAAACATAATATGTTAGACAAAACTTGCAATCACCACATTCCTAAACATGTAGATGGTTCCTAAAGTTTACGACATAAGGAAAAGCATGTATATCATAACATATATTGACAAAATCTTGCCAAACTTAATTAAAGAACAAACACCTATCCAAGAAGGGAAAGGAAAGTTTTTAAAAAAACAGAAAGGTAGAGAGAAACTAGAAGAACAACATCTTATCAATACATAACACCCAAAAGCACAAGTGCATCAATAGAAGTTGAAAAGTAATAATAACTTGCGAAAGGGGGGTTCAAAATAATAACCTAGGACTTAAAATTTTCGTTGGTCACGTAAAGCATATCCAACAAGGAGTAGGGTGAGAAAATTGAAAAAGCATCCAACCTAAAAGAAGTCTCCCTAGCAACAACAATTCACCTCAATATGGTAATGGCTTGAACTTTTTGCAGAGTCATTGATACCTTTTGCTTATAAAATAAGTGCAAAATAGATTTAAAATGATTAATAGAGCCATTGGCCAACCATACCATGATAGCACATTGATGAAATAATTTTCAACTTACTAGCATAAGCACTCAAATATTTTTATTGCAAAAAACAAAATCCATAAAAATAAGAGAAATAAACAAATGTTAATTTTTTCCCAAACCAAAACAAACATGATTAACATGGGTGATAACATTCGTGGATGTCTTTCACGAAATAGCATGCCATGCGCTTTCATCATGAACTACAACAATTATTTGCCAATACTTCCTCTTAAGTTATTGTAGATGACTATAAAATATGTTCACAAATTAATGCAAACACAATCCACTGAGGAAACATAATAATAAAAAGGAGCTGCCAAGTGGTTCAAGGGGTATATTAACATGTTTTTTGGGCAAATCTTCATCACTTGGCAACAAATGAAAAATCCAATGTGACCCATACAAAAATGTGACAAAGTTGCCAAACAATTTTTTTCTGAAATCACCACACCATACCTTGGTAAGTTTGACACCAATTATAATACTTTTAGAAATGTTGAAATTTTCAATTTTCGATTTTTTCAAAGAATAAAATTTTGTAAAAAAAACTATTGAATCTTCAAGAATGTTTTGTTTGTCAAAATAAAATTTTCATATTAGTCAATTATTGAACATACTTGTGTGGAAGTTGCCAATGTAGTAGTATATTTAGAGAATAAGTTCCAATAGGTTGCCAAAATATAACATGGTTTTTTAAATTACTTTCTTTTTTGACATGTAACCAAATTTGGGTAATTCGTCTTTTGGATCATGTGTCAAAGCATAGTTGGGGTACCCAAAAGGATTGTTTCATTTTATATTCACTAGACCCCCTCATTTAAACATGTTGAAATTTAATGATGCATTCATAATGAAAGTTTGATTTTATTCATAGATAAATAAAAATACATTACAAAGGTATTATTCTATGCATAGAATGTTAAATTTGAACAAGTTTAATTATTCCTACCAAGTCCTTGAAAAATATTTAAGATTTTGTTTCATGAAAACAAAAAGTTTAAAAACTCATAAGGAGTGTCTAAACAAATTATTTTGGCCCAAGATTTTTACCACAAACACCTTACATGTTAATGTGTATAAAATGTATGAATGTGATAAGAACCAAATGCCCTATTGTAATGTAAAAAGTTTCAAAATGTCAAATTTTTAGAATTTTTGGGCCATTAATAGAACATGGCCCATATTGGATAAAATTTACTATTTTCACTTTCATAAGTGAAAACAATAGATATTTTTAGAGGCATATACAAAATTTGGAACAAAATTAATTCATTTGATAGTAAAAAAAAACATGAAATATAAGACATGCCATGGGAAAAGTGAAGAAAAAAGTGAATTTGGGAGTCTTTGGAGTGAGTCCTTAGGGTTCAAATGTAGTACCCCAATCATGCTTTGACCTTCATATTTTTCTAAAAAAAACCTTGGGTTATGTAAAACATGATGCATTTTTTTGGCATTCATGGACTTCTTTATGGCATTTTTGTAATTGATGAACATTTCCATGTCAAGTAATGGACCAAAAACATCAATGTCGTCCAATTTTAGGGTTTTTGAAAAATCTCCAATTGTGGTTGTTAACCTTTAAATTTGATTGGGGACACAATGTGATTGATATTAATTAGTTCATGGTAATCTCACATGTTTTATTTTATTTTGAAGGAACCATATTGATTAGTTAGTTGCCAATATATTTGGAACATTGGGTACTCCCCAATAGAAGCACCTCTTTAGATCCCCAATTGCAAAATATAAATAATTTTGTTCCCTATGGCCCACCTTTTCAATTTGTATACATGAAAGATGAACTTTGGGCAAACCATCCAAGATAAAATTAAAATGTTATTGGGAACATATTGGGGAATAATTGGGAACTTGGGGAACCACATGACAACACATTGGAAACAAGGGGGAACTAGTGTTGGGGAGTTCTTTCATTTTTTTATGATAATTATTTATTTTAGTTATTTTCAACATTTGAAAAAATCAACCTAATATATATATATATGATAATTGATCAAAATATCATTTTTAAAAAATACTTAATCAAGCTAGTTCTCAAATAGGGCAATTTTCACAATTGCAATAATAGTCGATTTTCACAATTCAAATCTCAATTTTAAATTCATTTAAAAAAATTCTTAGTAAAAAAAAATTGAAAAGTAAAAACAAACATGTGTAAAGAATGATGAAAATGCTACACATTTTTTGTGTATAATAAACTATATTTCCAAAATCCCATCCTCTTATCCCATCCTCTTAAAATGTTTTTTAAAGTTTTTCTAACTTAGCTTCAATTAGTTCCACTAAAGTAAAAAAGGGTGTACAACAAATTCTAAGGTCATTGAGTCACATTTTTTTCACAATAAATAATTTATTTACATTATCTAATTATAAACATCTTTTAAAATTAGTAAATATTCCCACCAAAGAAAAAATCCTTTCAATTTCAATTTTTGAACTAATAATGCATATAATCTAATATGCAAGGAATCACATAGATTCATGCTTCTACCATAATTGAAAAGGACATCTAATATTTTTCACATCCACCTAAAACTTTCTAAAAAATCAAAAGTTGCCTACTAACAAGCTTCTTTGCAAGTCCATTTGTGCTTGTTGTCTTTTAAAAAATATCCAAACTACAATTTTCATTAACACCTTATTCAACAATGACATTTTCAAACAAGGGGTGCAAGTTATGATGGCATTTTAACAACATGGGATACAAAGGTTTTCTATCATATTCTTCAATAATGGCCTTCCCTTACTTAAGGCCAATAAATGAGGACATTAAACATAGGTTCTTGAACCTAGAATCTAACATCAAAAACAAGATGTCATAAGCTTTTCTTTATTCATTTTTTTCAAACCTATTTTCTAATGTTAAAGGCCAAACAACCTAATTCAAGAACAATAATGAACTTCTCTTCCATAAAATTATCAATAGAAATTAAAATTCATGGTTTTTATTTTAATTTCAAACAAATGGAAATGACAAAATTTAAAGTATCACTTAATAATTAATGACCTTTGGATTGGTTAAGAACACAAGTAGACACAATAGGGGAGAAGACACCAACAATGATTTGAAATATGTGCCATGTCAAAGGAGGAAACATTTGTGTGATCATCCTAACAACAATGTGATTTATAATAAAAATTAATTATTTTCATAATTCCTCTTAAAAAGGGATAATTTTGTTGGCAAATTTGCAAAAGAGAAAATAATTTGTTAGAACTAACTACTAATTGAAACTAATTACAAAAATTACAACATATATATTTTTCATTTTAACAATACATTATATTAAAAAGTTATTTTGTCTTCACTAGAATGTTCAACTTCCTTTGGGCAAACCAAATTCAACACATGTCTTCTTCCACTTTGTTCTCATTTCCCAAATATTTAGGGCCATGTTTTACACTTTTGCATATTTCTTTGCATAGTCTTAATATAAACATATGTTAAGTCTTTATAAATGTTTTCGTCAATTGTAACATATTGATATGCCTTGGAAAATGCATGCCCAAAACAAGTGCCTCAATAATTTTCCGCCAAATCTAAAATGTCACCTCTTACAATTGCTTTTCATATAACATTCATTGTGTTTAAGTTAAATCTTTCATCTTTCAAATAAACTATACTATTTTTTCTCAAGTTATTCTTTTTTACTAATTCAACCAATTTTTTGGCCAAAGACTTCCTAGAAGTATCTATAAACTCAAAAAAAACCAAGTGTAACATCTTTTGGTGACCATTTAGTTCCCAAAAAATTAATCACAAGGTCAAATATGACATGAACATATTTTGACATCCAAATGTCAAAACTTCTTGTTGTAAAATTGCATTTTGCCAAAGTTGGCAAAACATACAATAGTTTAATTTTTTCCACCCACTTAGGGAACATCTTTTATGAAAATTGATTTATGGAGGAAAGACAAATCTTGGACACAAATGCAAACATAAATCTTTCATTCACATGTTTTCCACAAATTGCATGGGTAGATGATTTTTAATAATCAACAAGCACATATTTTCAAGAATGTTTTTCTATTACATATGATAATTTTGGAAGGAATTTTTGGTAGCAAAAAAATTGACAATTACACTACTAGATAGATTTGATTTTTTTTTCTTGCAAATTGCCTCTCCACTTCTCTTATCAAAGGATTGTTCACTTCCTTTTCTAACCTTTTTGTAATAATAGAATGGTCTACATTCACATTTTTTTCAATGTTGTTATTCCATTTGTTGTATTGGATAAGATTAGACGTTTGTTTACTTGAGTTCTAGGATTACAAACTAGGATTAGACAATTTTAACAAAAATACTTCTCATCATTTGAGGGCATTTCAAATCAACACCTTGGCTATCATTCACATTAAAAAAAACCCAACATAAAGAATTTCTACTATGTGATTTTTAATTGTTCTTTGAAGATGCTATTTTATTTTATTTTCATTTTTAAAAAAACTTTTTGAATTTCAACTACTTTTTGTTTGAGGATTGGGGTTTATTTCACAATCTTGCAAACATTCTTCCTCCATTGTATCATTCTCAAGCACTTCACATGCATTTTCACTTTTCATATTTTCATTTTCAAAGTAATAGGCCATTTTCAGTTTTCACAAGAAAATGCAATGCTAAGATGGAAAAGAAAAATTAAACAAATGTATGGTAGATCAAAACACTAAAACCTACCCTATAACTAAAAATCCAAGCATTTAAAAAATTATTTATAAATTATTAAAATTTATCCTCAATTTATTTGTAAACATATGTAAATAGAAGATGAATATGTTTTTGTTAATGTTGGACTTCTTTGAAAATTCCTGGAAAAAAAAAATGAAGTTTTAAAATTAAATAACAAAAAATCAGATCCTCTTGAAAATAACAAGAAATTATATATATGATATGAAAAATAAAATTTAGAAAAACAAAAAAATGAAAGTACTCACATTTTTTTTCTTTGTTTTCAATCACAAAAGAGCTCCACCACTTGCTCAAGGCAATGGGTGAAGGTAATACCTCACTATGGCACATGCAACATAATAGTAACAACACCAACAACACGATGGAATATCAACAACATGAACAACATAAAGGGGAATGGCAATGGTGGGGCCCTCACAATGAGAATTAAACAACAATGTGACAAACCACCAATGCACCAACTACAAGGCAATGGTCATGGTCATGGGGGTAATATTTCATCATAACACATCAACACAATGGGAGTAACAACTAGCAACACAAAAAACCAAGTGAAAGAACAACAATTGCAATAGGTGAGTACCTAGTAGCGTGATGTGATAACATTAGAACTAGCAACACAATGAACCAACATGAGCATGAACAATGCAATGGACCCACAACAACACTAACAACGCAATGAACCCACAACACCACTAACAACACCATGGAACACCAATAACACCAGTAATGCCATAGACCACTAGCACCATTAACAATGCGACAGACTAGCAACACCACTAGTAGCACCATAAACCAATAGTAGTAGTAACACTACCAACATTAACATTAACAATGTGACGAAAGACCAATAATGTGATGAACACCAATAACACCAACATCTTCAACAACATGACGAAACACCTATAGCACCAACAACACCATCAACATGATGGAACACCAACAATGCAACAAAGCACCAACAATGTTAATAACGTGACAAAACATCAGAAATGCAACAAAACACTAATAATGTGATGGAACAATGCACATAAATAGTGCAAAAAACAACACAAAGGAGTAAGAAGCAAAAATCTTAATCAATATTACAAAACGTTAAACCCAAAGAGGTTTTTATATGTTTGGACACCGCTTTACTAAGCTTCTCGACTCCCCCAATAAATTAATTAACCTAAAGTAATCTAAATTAAAACTTTGAAACTAATTTAAACCAACCTAATTTAACCTCAATTAATGTAAACTTGTTTAATTACTTGCCTGAGAATTGGATTTTGGAACTAACTTGGTTTTCAAAAAAAAAAATGTAACTGGTTTTCAACAACTTGGTTCTCACATGGGTGAAAACAATCAATGTTGTTTTCAAACCAATTATCACTTAATATGATACCAATCGAATCTCATTATGAGAACCAGTTTGAAATCTGATTTGAGAATCATGGGTCCTAATGAAAGTTACCCAACATTGGAAAAAACCTATCTACACTACCCCTCCCCCCCCAAAGAAAAAATGGACTTTGCATGAGTGTATACCAAACCTTTTCATTGGTTGCATGAAACTTTTATTTCCAAAATTGTTTGTCACCATTTATTACCTGGGTTAATGGTGAAAGTACAAACCCTGGGACATATCCTTTTAATTTGATATAATCATTTGAGCCTAGTTCTTCATATTCATAAAAAAATTATTTTTTTCCAAAACATCCACATTCTCCATCTAACACTAATTCCCTAGTACTTACCCCACACAAGATTATTTGACTTAACACTCATTAATAATCATTTTTTCCCAACATATTTTATAATTTTTTTGGACATAAATTGGGAAAATTTTGGAAAATTTTGTTTTCCTAATGTAAATTCAAGTAAGTTGTCTTTCTATTTTTTGGATTTTTTTCCCCAATTTTTTGATATTGCAAAATTGGGGGGGGAAAAACAATATTCATCAATGCATTGTCCATTAAAAACTTCTTATGATTCAATTATGATGAATTGCGGCTAAGTTGCTAAGGTTCTATTTTGGTGACCTATTGTATAAACCCTATTTATACCTCACACCACTTAAGTAACCAACATGTTTAATGATAACTAGGTGGAATGTAAATGTTAAAATAATGTTAATTTATGTGCATCCAAAGTTGGTGTTAGGCATAACAAAGAAAATGACATGGAATTTGATGTGTGGAAATGATAAGGTAACAAAAAAAATGTTTACAATGTAATGAAAATTCACAAAAATAAAAATGGTAAAAGGTAAAAGCACACCACTATGGGACCTAGGCCAAAATTGTTGTCACATTGTATTGTTTTTTAAAGGTCCCATGTTTGAACTTCAATTATGTCATTATTATGAAGGATTTTCACAATTTTTTTACATATTATGTTAAGTCAAAACCCAAATAAGTCAAATCTCAAAATAATTACACTTTTTAATTTAATATGATGTGATGTTATAGTGTATTTGTGCCAAAAAATACGTCACAATGTATTAAAAAATGAAAAAAATATTTTAAAAATGATTGAAATGATTTTTAGTTTGTATGAAATTTGTAATATCTATTAAACATTATGATTCCATATGATTGGAATAATTTTGTGAGTCATGTGAAAAGTTTGATAATTATCATATCAGAAATGGGTGTTTTTGGGGGTGATGACCATAAGTATGTGGTAAATTAACATTTTGATAAATTGTTATTTTCAAATGGAAGATGACAAGATATGTGAGGTCAGTTGTTTTTTAAATTTTCATTTCAAACAATTTTTGGTTGACTAATTCAAACTCAAACCTAGTGCAATCCAAAAATAGAAACATGTATAATTATATTACATATACCATAAATATACCCATTATTCCTTGAATTTAATATTTTAAAATTTTAATATATATTTCAAATATTACTAAATATTATTAACTTTGTGAAAATCAAAATATTAAGCCCAAACACCAAAAGTGAAACCCAAAATTAATTGCAACATGTTTTGTAAAAATGTACATTACATACATGTCATGAAAATGTCCAAAGTGGCCCCCTCATAGTGTGCTTTCACCCTAAATATGGAGCCCCAAATATGACAAGATAGATTAATGGTAATTCAATATTTGCAAAAATTGCCATCCAAGAAACAATGTTCATTATCACATTTTACAAGTTTGTGCACACACTCTACATTGTCACATTCTGTATTATGCATCATTCGTATTGTGCATTACCACATTGTGTGTTGTGGAATTGTGCATTGTGGAATTGTGCATTGTTGGATTGTTTTTTGACGCATTTCATTCTATTTCAAAAAAACATAATTTTTCATTGTAACAAAGTTAAACTCTAAACTATTTGCATAAAAAAAAAAAGATTGCCATGGTAAAATAAAAAGTGTTGAAGGTGTGATGGATGAAGACAAAGGGTGCTACACTATAAAAAAGTCAATTCACATGTAGTTAATACAATAAGGAGGTTTGAACAAATGTTAAAAAATAAAAATGATAAGTAGATCGTTAGAAACCCTAATGGTAACTTTTCATTGGGGTACAATAACTTACCATTATGTGTGGACAATTGTGGAAGTAATTATCTAGTGTTAATAATAAGTTAATAATTTGATTTTAGTAATAAGTTAGTAACTTGTTATTACTCATGTCAAAAGCTAACAATTCTATTAACTTAATTTGAAATGTGAATGTACCATAAGTGGTTAAGGCATGATTTACACACAATATTAAGCTCCCATTGGCAAAAAATAGGCTATAGTCAAAATAATTGTTAGAATTTTTGTAAAAAAAGATTTGGTGTGTAATAATCATGAAAAATAACCAAGCAAGAAACTTTGTGCATTCACACATGAAGGCAATGATATGTACTATGGCTTTTATCGATGTTTTAACAAAAATGACCATTCACACAAGAGTCATCCTTTTTTTCATTTTCTCCTTTTTTTTTTAAGGTAAGTGGGAAAGATAGTGAAACCAAGCCCCACATCATGTTCACATTATGTAACATTGACTTATTTGGTGCTTTTTGTTTTGCTTTAATTACCTAAAAGTCTAAAATCTAGGTTTAAACATTAATGCACCATCTTAGTTTAGACCATAAACCTTTTGTTCTCCTTGTGCATAAACTTTTTTTTCATGCTTCACAACATGTGTTCCAAATTTTGTAGGTGTTGCAAGTTCCTCAAGTTTTGTAGGACAACAATGAGCTTTAAGTTTTGCAACCTCACTTATCCATCAACTTTTGTAAATAAATTTTGCAATCTACAATTAAATTAAAGTTAAATAAATTAAAGAAAACGAATGTAGTGCAAGTTTCTTAAAGTTCATCCACTATCTAAATGCTTGGTTATTTCATTTCATTAGTTTCAAAAGTGTCAATATGGCCATGCAAACAGAAATAAATAAATAAATGCAATGTTGTGGAAGGAATGCATGAAATCGATTCAATAGAAGACAAAGAAGAAAACATATAAAAACATCACCATTACAACAAGTTATCAAAAAGCAAAAGCATGTAAGCTATCAAAGAATGATCATGAAGAGACATCCAAACTATTTTTTAATATTTAAAATGACTAAAAATGATAGTGAATGAGGAAAATGAAAAAAAGGCACACTAACTTGAAAAGCGAAAAAATGAAGAGGCACAAGAATAGGGTGTTCACAAAGGTGTTGTTCAGGATGATAATGCCTAACTTTTTGTTGATCATCATGAATAACATTATGCCTAATTTATCAATAATTAACCTACCTATTAATAAAACCACTAACTAGATATGAAGAGGATAATACCCAATAGTCATGATATCTAGGTCTATGATAGGGTATAGGTAGGGGAAGCTCATTTAATAGGTACCTAGGCTATATTTGGATTGAAATTTCATGAATAATATTTCATGGAATTTGGATGACTTTTAAAACAAAAAGCAAAATTATGAATGAATTACACTTTAAGATGAAATCAAATTATAGATGACATTTCTTGCATGAAATTTATTTCATCATAATATTTGAATTTTTTCAGGTATGGAGTTCCATTCCATTAGGATGGCTTCAATTTCACATCATTCATATAAATAGATGCAAAGAAAGCATGAATGTTGAACTCAAAACCTTTCAATTTGTTATCAATATGTTCAAAAAATAATTTAAAAGGTTAGTTGAATCTTGAAAGGAGGGCTCTTCTCAAGTTTCAAAGAGCCTTTGTGTCAAAAAATGAAAGAGAAGGTCAGAGATAGAAGGAAAAAGGGGGGAGTGGGGTGAGCTTAGGCAAGCTGTGATAAAAGAAAAATGTAGGGGTAGTTTGATTTTTTGGGTAGAAATTTGGGTAGACCATTAAAAAAATTCAAACATTCTACAGTCCATATGTGTCAAATTTTGTGGGCAACTTGAAACTCATTGTGGGCTATTCACAAGGTCAAGGTTTTGGCAATGTGGAGTTCATTTTGGGAATGCATACATAACAATATGGACTTGACAATTTGGCAAAAAGGGCTTGGCAAATTGTAAACTCAACTTGGAAAAATAATTGAATAGCAATGTGGACATAATGCCTAGGCAAAGTGGACATGAGACAAATAGGTAAACTGGAAGTGCCAAAATATGTGAGCAAACAATATTTATAATAATGAGTAGTGTTTTCTTTTCTAGCCAATTAGTGCAAAATTTCACCCTTCCTTGGGGAGCCACACACATCACAAAAGGAATCTCCAACTCCAATTCATCAATTATGCTTAGGTTGCAAAGTTGCATCCAATTGTCGAGGAAATTTAGCTAGATTTTCAATGCTTAAGGCAATTTTTTCTTTTATTTTCTTATGTTTTGATAATTTTCTCAAAACTTGTCATCATTAAAAGCTAAATCTTTTGAGGGACTGTCATCACTCATGTTAAATGTTATGTCGAACGACCACCATTGTGCTACATCACATAAACGACAAAAAAACGTTACTAGAGGTTGCATATTAAAGTTATCTAAACCTTCAATTTCACTAATGATAATAAAAATGTGAAATGAAATTGTGCGAAAAGAAAATAATAAAGAAAGAAACTCAAATTTTCTCTTCAACTAAACATGATTTGAATTATTTTTTTCGGTCTTTTGCATTTTTGCCTATGTCCACATGTCTATATAAGGGCCTAACTATGTCATGGAATATTCAAATAAATATTTAAGGATTTGCACAAAGCCAATTTAAAAGATTAATAGGGATTTCCTAAGTTAAAGGATATTTAGAAACCATTTAAAGTTTAATCATAATGTCAGAAGGGGTTACATAATCTTATGTATGAGGTATTTAAGATAAGTGTTATCTAAAGTCTACATAAAAAACTACATCAAGCTTACCTAAAGAGCTCCCTAGGGACTACCTAGGGAGAACCTTGGGATCTACCTAGGTTTTGGGATGTCTTAGGGTTACTTAAGGGGTTAAGTAATGGATTATCTAAGGAAACACCTAAGGACCTATCTAGGTTATGAAATATCTAAAAGTTACTTAAAGAACTACAAAAGGTTTACTTAAAAGGTTACTTAAAGATTATTTAAGGAAACATCTAAGGGCCTACCTAGGTTTTGTGGGATATTTAAAAGCTATTTTGGGGGTTATATAAAGTCTACTTATGAATTAACTAGGGAGTTCTTAGGTTAAGGAATACTTATGGATTATTCAAGAAAGTATTTATGGCTTATTCATAAGGCAATGGGGGTTACATAGGGCTTACACAAAAGGTTACCTAGGCAAACACCTAGGGGTTTACTTAGGTTATGGAAAACCTAAGGGCTATTTACAAGGTTACATAAAACCTACCTATGAGGCTAACTAGGGATTAATTAAGTTATGTATGATTCCTAATCACTCTCTAGTCCTTAAATGATCTTTACATATCCCTTAACTTAGGTAGATCCCTAAGTAATCCTTATGTAGCATCCTAAATAATCTTTACATAATTTTTATGTAAGCTCTTGATAATTTTTATTTTAGATAGCCCATAACCTAATTAGGTCCCTATGTGGTCTTTAGTCAATACCTAACTAACTTCTAAAGTTACTTAATTAGTTCTTTAAATAACCCTTAGATATCCTTTGAACCAGGAAATTTTTTATAAGCCTTTCAAATAATCCTTATGTAGTTTCTTAAGGAACTCCTAAGTATCCCCTAACATAGATAGTCCTTAAGAAGGCCCTATGTAATCCCATGTAAGCTTTTCATCACCAACATATCCTATGTAGGTAGGTTATAAGTAGATAAATAGCCCGTAGTTGGGTAAAGAAATAAGTTAGCCATATTTTAATGAACTTCCTATCTAGATGATAGTTTTTTTATTTAGATGACCATAACTTAGGTAGACCAAAATTTAGTTATAAAGAACTTAGTGGTCACTTTTGGGAGTTCATTTTTAATGTTGAGGAGTCATTGTCATTTTGGTGTGAATAGTTCAAAATAGAGCATGAATGAGTGAGATGAGAACCAAAGTCAGTTACAAAGTAAAGATTAGTTTAACTTTATTGTGTAATTACCAAAATTGTACATCTATTGTATTAGAGAAATAGTTTCAAGACATGTTTCTTCAATAATCAATTCATTTTCAAAATGAATATTTCAAAAGTTTCTCTAGTTTCTTTCACAAAATTAAGTTTAAAAAAAAAATGTTTTATGAAAATTTCAACATTTTTACAAAAAATATAATTAGTGTCTAAGCTGCCAAAGTACTAAAGTATTTCAAAATGATCATTTTGACAAAAATATGCAACCTAATTGTGTTTGAAACCTTGGATAAAGATTGTAACTAAGGTTCCAATCTCGGCAAGAGGCTAGTTCCAAGTTTCAATTGTAGTTACCATTTTCCATATTCTAAAACCTTGGGTCTAGTTTCAAATTTCAATTATAGTCACCATTCTCCATATTACAAAACTTTGGGGCCAAGAAGTTAGTTCCAATATCCAATATAGTGACCATTTTTCATATTGTAAAACCTTTTTTCTTTTCTTTTTTCCGCATGCCTTCAAATGTTTTCTCCATCACATTGTGCACTAGGTTGGGTCTTTTTCATCCTTTAATCTTTCGGGTGTTACATTGCATTTGTAACTAGCCTTTGGATCCTATGGGAATCAATTTTTTCGATGCGCAAATGGTGGAAAGAGGATAACCTCGAATGAAAAAAGCGAGATACTTTTACAATCACTATGAGAGATGTTGGATTTCATGGTTCGAAAAGCAAACCTATGTCCTATCACCCCTTACTTTATAATCTTCATGTCGTTGAATTGACATTGTGTTATTAGTCGATAGTGTCTGCACGTTAGTAAACATTGTCATTGTTGACTTCACTCAAGTTGATTTGGTGTTGTGGGCTACTATTTTTTGTGGGGTTGTGATGACAATTGCGACTCAAGCGAAGGATGATTTTTATGACGATTGATATTCGACAAACATTTTTTCCCTTCTGGTTGTAAAGGTTTTCAGATATCTACACTAGCAAGTGGATAGGTTTCTTCATTGATGTGCCAACATGGCATGGAAAGCAAAGGGCACTAAAGACCTACCTCTCTCAGTTTTGTGTGCATTTTATAGCTAGAGGGTGTTAGTGGTGTTAAAATGTATGCAAATGATTTTTATTTCGAAATGTGTTGCAGCAGGTGAGGGTTTTTCTAGGCTAGGCAACCTTTCAAGTGGTCCTCTCCTTTTCTTATTTGATATGCTTCTCGCAACACGAGAGTGTTCAAGAACTTGATGTTTTCCTTGTGGTTTGCCCTCTTAGGTGGTTTTTTGTCTTCTTGGACATGGGTCCTCGCATTTTGTTCCTTGTATTTCCCCCTTTCTTTTGGGTGCTTTGGTTTATTTATGATTGGCAGGGTTTCTATCTAGGTACCTATAGGCCAGGGTGAAACAACACATACAACCAAGGTATGAAAGAAGGTGCTCATTCACCCAAGGCATGCCTTGTATGGGTCCGACGTGGAACTGGCCAACACATGGATGAATGAATACCTATGATAATTCGGTATCGTTAAAGGTCAGGTCCAGTGTTGAACGGGTATCAACTTTTGAACATACCAGACTGCTCCTAGTATGGCAGGTTTTTGTTTTTCCTGTATTTGGTATTGTTGGTATTGTATATATACTTTTGAAAAACTTTCATATACACCAGTCTGGTATATAGCAAGTATAAACCTGGTATTGACATAAGGCAAGTGTACACATGAAACCCATTCTATTCTAGAGGGTCTCCACTGATGCTCAGTATGTGAGGTTCATCACTCGAATCCATTGAATCACTGCTGGGACCCTGAAAAAATGTCAGAGAGACCAGAAAGGATCCCTGTTTCTGATTGGGTAGATGGTTTGATTGGTCCAAGTGGGTTGTTATTAGTTAGTTAGTAGTCTCTCACCTATTTGCAATCCCAATTTCAGTTTTATGGGTGGGGGGTTGGAAAAAAGGTGGTAGTAACTAAAACTTGGATG
>Ga0209611_10003634_pt1 | contig 26670 bp, 27 predicted proteins | sample S1TSphgellanicum_3_FD_187693 | JGI IMG/M metagenome (GOLD analysis project Ga0209611, IMG submission 187693) | Host-associated microbial communities from peat moss isolated from Minnesota, USA - S1T2_Fc - Sphagnum magellanicum MG (SPAdes) (version 2) | ecosystem: Host-associated > Plants > Peat...
TACCCTCCTTGAAGGGACCATTCCTTGTTTGGTTCTGTTTCCTTTTCATTTCAAATATGGGACTTGGTTTTGGTTCAGGTTTTTTAGTTATGGTTTCAGCTCTTTTTTCATTTTCAAGTTAGATCAGTTTCAATTCTTGGTTAATTAGCCCTTGAATCTGGTTTTTTCTAATTTTCAAGTTAGATTGGCTTTAATTCTTGGTTAAATAACCCCTGATTCTGGTTTTTTTAAGTTAGATTGGTTTTGGTTCTTGTTGAATAACCCCTGATTCTGGTTTTTATAAGTTAGATTGGTTTTGGTTTTTTTTTAATAACCCCTGATTCTGGTTCTGTTTTCATTTTCAAGTTAAATAACTTCTGGTTTTGTGTAATCTCCAAACTTGGTTCCAATATTCAAAATATGAAAATGTAACAATGCAAAAAAAGAAATTGGACTTGAATCAAAAAGATAAAAGATCATGTCCTAGGTGCAATGTTAGCTACTTTCTGAAGTTGAGATTGTAGAAAGAGCTTCGGAAAGGGGTGTCTCCAAAAAGAAATGCTTGAAGAAAATGCTTTGTCTTTAGTATTTCTTAAGAAATTTTGAGCAAAAATTGAAATACCTCAATTTGGTAGCTTTTTATAAACATGACAACTCAAGGACAATGAATGCAAAAGAAAGTTACAGGGAAGCTACTTGAAACAGCAAGAAAACATTTTAACCAGAACAAATTTTTTTAAACAAATCATAGTACAATTCCAGTTTTTCAACCCCAGGTCTGTTTCTGGTTCTCAGATGAGTTTTGGTTGCAATTAACCTGCAATGCCATGACCAGGAGCTAGTTCCCATCCAATTTCATAACCAGTTCAAATGACCCAGCCACATGCAGAATGCCAAAACTGCTAAGTGATTGCAAAAACTGCACCAAAGCCAGATTACCATTTTTAAAAACCAGTCAAAAGCATCACAAAATTGTCATCTCCTCCTGCGGCAATCCAAACCAGCTCGTAGCCAATGAGAGGAACAAGCCTTCCAATGACATTATGTTGGACTTATCCAATGCAGGAGCACATGCCGATAGAATTTCTTGACAGCAGGAACCATTATGAATCACCGCATATTGAAAACAACACACAAAGAACAATACTTAGCCCAGAGCCAGATCTGGGACTACAAGATCCACACACAGCAGCCAACTCAGCAGTCTCATATATGTGACAACTTGGAATCAATGTGGAAATGTAAATGAACACAGGTTAAAAGTTAAAACATCACGAAGGATCCCTGGGGTACTCTGCATTCCACTAAAACCAACAGGAACTAAAATTTGATAAACTTTGCATGTCAAACACTATAACATCCCAAAGGATCTCTGGTTGACCTGTGTATCCCACCAAAACCTAAAGGAAATGCAATTGGACAAACAAAAAAGCCAAACACTGAGGGTCAAACATAAAGGACATGACAACCAAAAATAAAAGGGTGTAAACCTTTCAAATAACCCAGCACCAGAGTCATAACTGCAAAATAACCAAGGCAGCAAGGGATAGCACCACTACAAAGTCTAGGATCCTACTATTCTTCATGTCTTCCTGGCTCCAAATTTTATAACATAGCATGATAAAGCCACCACCTTCTCGTCATACGTCTGGGCTCTATGATGGCACTGCACATCAGTACAAACAGCATAAGAAATGAGATGCTCAAATACTTCCCTCTTTAAAGCACACAGTGTCAATGCTAACAGACCAAAGAGAAAAATCATGAAAAATTGCTGAGAGGAAATAAAATTCTCACTGTAAGTGGTAGTGTCAATCTGCTCTGGTAGCTCTTTGATGTCAACTTCAAATCTCTCTTGCACCTGACAAGACAAGCAGATCCAAAGATAAGAAAAACAAATGATAGAAAGAAGAGATCAAATTCATTTATTCAGAGTACAATAATGGTTCAAAAACACTTTTCAACCTTAAGAGTAAAATGTGCTGGAAAAGGTTACCTGATTCAGGACGTCTGAGTCAGAGGAAGAAGAAACAAATGTGATGGCCAGACCCTTAGTTCCAAAGCGACCAGCTCTTCCCACCTAGTGAAACATGCAATAACTGATCAGTTAATATGAGCATAAATTATATCCACAGCAAGCCAGAATATATTTCTTGACCCATCATTAACATTGTCAAAAAAACATGGAAGAAAACTCTTCAAATTCCATAACCCAGCACAAACCTACAAAGGCAGTTAAAAATTTATACAGCAATGTAAGGCAACACACTCACCCGATGCAGGTATGTATCTGCAGATTCAGGCATGTCATAATTAATGACAATGTTAACACGCTCAATGTCAATGCCTCGTCCAACCAGGTCAGTGGCCACCAGAATCCGCTTGTGTCCCTCCTTGAAACCTTTGTACCTTGTCAACCTAAGCATCCATAAGCACATGATCAGAAACCTTCCAGTTGGAAGGTGATCTTACCAGCTACCACTTGGTTTGCTGCTTGGTTTGATCTTTCCATCGAATAGTCATAGTAAACATCAAGTTAATTTAAACCAGCAGATAGAAACCTTGACCAGATACATACCGCTCCTCCTGTGACATGCCCGAATGGATACAGATGGAAGGAAAGTTGCACTCCACCAACAGTTTATTCAACTCTGCAGCACGGCTCACACTCTTCACAAAGATGACAACCTGATTGAAGTCGAGCGCATCCAGCAGGTCATTGAGCTTCCGATTCTTCTCCACCTCACTCAACTTGATGTAGTGCTACACATTGTGCATATGCACCCAAAATATTCAAACAAGAAATCAACATCTTGTGGTGGATTCCAACCAACTTCCACACACAGGCAAGTTTAGGTGAGGCAAACCTTGTTAGGATCTTTCTTCAATTTAATTCAGTGAAATCACTTATCTTTTCTCCTCTCCCCAAGCAATTTTTACATCAGCTGATGTCTATGCACCCTTGCCATCTTATGGAAAGGCTCTAGACCTGAAGCTATCATCAAAGAAATCTAACCTGAACAAGACCGTGCAACGTAAGCTTTGCCTCATCATCCACGTATATCTCCATGGGCTGTTATTTGAAGCACCACCAAAACCAATGGACCACACACACAGACACAGACATGAGGAGGTTGTGCTTGCTTCTTGGTTATTCAACTGTGATGGCCCCATGGCACACTTGCTTTCCAATGCCAACCAGGTGTAAGTAGCCAATTTGCATGTTCAAAGCTTTTCCCCTTAGCAGTCTTCGTAAGAAAAATTTAAAGTTCCAATACAAGTGAGAGTACACTGCTGCTACTGCCTGCCAAGTAAATAAGAATGTTGATCGACCAGCTTTCTGGAACCTGTTGCTGTTCCCTAGGAGAGGCATTTGGATGTCAAAATCACATGAGTAGGAAACTCCCACAGACGACAATTTTTGCCTTCATTGCAACTGTCATCAGCGCAGCATGTTGAAAATAGAAGATGGAGAGAGAATACAACACTAGAAAACCTTTCCCCTGATTTGAAGACCAAGGATGCCTGCTAGTTCTGGTGGATCACCTCCCCCATGATTACTGGAAAACTCTTATGCAATAATAACAATAGTAGCTCCATCCACCCTAACCCCACTGCCACGTGGAGGAGAACCCCAACATAAGCACCACTGCATCCATGACTTCTGTGATGAAGTCTGGTCAAACTGTCAAGTCAGAGCAAATTAAAGCAACAAGGTTCTGAGTTGCATCAACCACCCTTAGACAAGGAAAATGAGCCACGAAGAAGGACACTAGCAAGTTTTCAGCACCAAGAAAGAAAGATTGTGTCCTCAGACTAGTAAAGGAATGAGTTGGCTGCAAGACATTACATCTTGCATGAATCTCTTGCAGACAGGTCGAATCTCTTTGCTCAATGTGGCAGAAAACATCATAACTTGCTTGTCGTGAGGGGTTAGCTTAAAAATCTCCTGTACATCCCTTCGCATGTCTACAACACAGTCTCTGTCTATCAGTGCAAATCAACAACTTATAACCACAACTATGCTAATAGAACACATAAATTTTGAAAAGTACCACCAAAAAATACAGATAGACAGCCAAACACACAATTTTTTCACATTGCAAATAAGACTCTGGTCAGCATTGGTTCCCAACATTCCACATCCTTAGATACGGACTGATACCAATTCAAAACCCTCCTAGTCAGGACTGATGACCTTGTAATGGGGAAAAAGGAAACACATACCAAGTGACTCCAGCATCTTGTCACATTCATCCAATATAAAGTGCCTCACACTCTTGAGGCTCAAGTCCTTGTCCCTAGTCAACGCCAGAATTCGGCCAGGTGTGCCTACCACAATATGAGGGCACTCATTCTTCAACAGGTCCTTGTGGGTCTTGATGTTCACACCACCATAGAACACTGCCACCTTGATGTCAGGAAGGTAGGTGCTGAACCTCTCAAACTCATGGCAGATCTACAGCACACAAGTTCTGGTCTGTTAAAACCTCTATATCAGCCAGTCTTTTAAGGAAATGTGTCAATGGTGGACAGTGAAAACAGGGATCGCAAACCCAGCATGTCACTGTAAATCTGGAAGGGGAAATCTCATCTTGACAAACTAGCTCAGCAATGCAGAATGAGTGGTCTACCTGATACGCCAACTCTCGAGTGTGGCAAAGGACAAGTGCCGCCACCTGTCCAGTTACAGGCTCAATCTGTTGGAGCGTAGAAAGGACAAACACTGCTGTCTTCCCCATTCCTGACTTGGCCTGGCAGATGACATCCATCCCAAGAATTGCCTGTGGTATGCACTCATGTTGAACTGCTCCATTCCATCACCCAATGATCGCAATGCCTTTGTTAGATAGCAGCCCCGTTTGCATGATGAATGTCCAACCTCAATATCATGACTCCTCCAATTTCAAGTTGTGGAAAAAAGATTTACCTGCACAGAGGAACAATAGTTGTGAACCAAACTGGCAAAAAGCAATTTCATGCGCACATAGTTCAAAAATCTGCCTGCTTCGCAGCTGAGAAGTGCAAACCTCAACAAAACAAAAACTGTGATGATGCTTTATATCAAGGTTGATGAAAGTAATCATTCTCTACAATTAACCTGACAATGTAGACCCACTGAAAGCAAGTCAGAAAGCTTGGGAGTTAAAACCTTCAGATGGATGCTCAAACCCACAGTCTACAATTGCCCGCAGAAGCTCAGGCTTTAGGAGGAAGTCTCTGAATCCAGAACTATGAATACCGACATAACCCCTGCCAGACAAGAGAACACATGGTCAGAATCTGGTTTCTTGTTTGGTTGCTTAGCCACACCAGCCTCGCTTGGTCTTCCTCAGGGAATGGTCCCTTAAGCCCTTATGCAAGGAGAAAAAAACAGAAACCATCCCTCCGAGGTTTGGTGAAACTGACGGTCGGGGCCGGACTAAACTATCACAGCATCGCAAGTTTCCCTTATATCTTCCGAAAACGATACGATCGACTCCACAAAGGAGGCAGTGGCTCTACTGGAAAAGAAAAGACAATCAACCATATTTGTTATCGGATAAGGTCAGTCGACGACCGTTCTCTTTCGTCCGACTTTTTCTACCCTGTTCTGCTTCTTCCCCCGACGCATACAGTGAAATAGAAAGAAAGAGGTTTTCTAGTTTCCTTGTTACAGAGGCGCCTCACTTACTTTTTCACAGCGTCACCCGCGGCTTTGGCTCCAACGCCATTGGGAGCGGCATCTTCCTCCTCCTCATAGTCGAGCAACTCCTCCGTCTCCTGGTATGTGTCTCCCATGATGCCGCTCTCTGTCGCGTCTTCGAACCTACAACGATCGCCAAGCTTTGCTCTTACAAAGTTCAACGCCTTCTGAACCTCCGCAAAAGAAAAAAAAAAAGGAAAACTTTGCTGCAACTGCAACAGAGTCTCCTAAACCGTCCGTCTCTGTCCGCGCAGACAATCTGTCTTGAAACCAACGCTAAAAGGCTCCGGGTAAAGCAAACCAAACACAGAAGCAAAAGCTCCAGAAAAAATCCCCGAAAGCAAAAGAAAAAGGAGAAACAGCGCGCGCGTTCTCCAAACCCTAAACGAAGCACCGCGCCCGCAGGGAAAGACGTGGCATCATCTCGTACATTGAAGCATTCAAGGAACGGTCGATAGTAGACGGGGGCAGGGCACAACGTCTTGGGTTGTGTTCGTGGAGAGAGCTGAACGGTCCAACGATTGCACGGTCGAGATGAATCTTGTTGGAGATTTGAAAATCAGTAATTCACTAGTTACTAATCTGTCTCTTTCTTTTATTTTACAGGGAATTTCACGAAAAAAAGTAACTTCTTCCAGAAAATTAGTGTATTTGAAAGTAACATTGCAGAGCAAAAAATTTGGTCGAAAGAGAGCACGTACATTTTTTTGAGTGGGCAGTTTTGTCTCACAATAGTTCCTTTCCTTCACTTGGTCTGTCTTTACATCAGTTAAAGCAAGTCGGGCAAGGGCATCACCAAAATTGGGCCTCTGCTTGGCTATCACCTCACACAGGCCCTTAAATTTCAGTAATGCCCTTGCCCTCAGGCTTTTACCCTACACAAAAAAAAAACATTTCTCCACTAGCTGTCTCTACTTATAAAGATAAGTTACTTTGTGCACTAAATTTATTAAGTTTTTTTTTTTTGGGAGGTTTTTTTAAATGCTTGTTAGAGCAGGTGTTTTGTATAGGAGAAGGGTCTATCATCAGCACACCCTTTTGAATTTGAGATTTTTTGACCTCAATACATCAAGGGTGTCAAAAATTTGGAAGGATCTGTCAACAGACTCTTCTTCTCCTCCACGAAGTGTTGCTACAAGAGTGACATTGTCGAGGGATAGACGATTCTCCTTAGTAAAGTGCTCTTATGAGAGTGACATTGTTGAGGGGTACACGATTCTCCTTAGTAAAGTGCTCTTATGAGAGTGACATTGTTGAGGGGTACACGATTCTCCTTAGTAAAGTGCTCTTATGAGAGTGACATTGTTGAGGGGTACACGATTCTCCTTAGTAAAGTGCTCTTATGAGAGTGACATTGTTGAGGGGTACACGATTCTCCTTAGTAAAGTGCTCTTATGAGAGTGACGACATCGCAAAGGAATAATATTATAATGATATGGATAGTGAAAAGGGACAAGTTGATGAATGAATAACTTCATTAGTATTTGAATTGTGTAAATTATTGTTCTTACAATGTCAACAATCCAAAATTCTTCAACCCAACAAGGGACCAAAATATATGAATGAAACAAAATGTAACAATCCTTTACATGTATGATAACACACAACGGTGAAAGCATTATTAAAAGAAGGGCCTGCATGAGGCACTTGTAGAACACACTTGATTTTGATGATGCCCTTGTCAATGTGCTTTACCATGCATAAAGAGAGAAACCTCCGTAAAACCCTCACCCATGTGATGTACCACCCACCATGCTACCTTGCATTTTGTTTTTTTTTTTGAATTTCTGTTATGCCCACCAGGTAAAGAATGACATTAAGTTTTTTCCAAAATGGAATGCTCATAGGAGAAGAACTTCCCATTTTTGAGAAGCCTGGTCGGATTTTAAGCTCTGCAAGGCACTCTCTATATCCACTGGAGGTTTTTCCATTTTTCAAAATGCCTTCCTGTTTTGTGTAGAGCACAAATTCCACTTGATTATGTGCTCTCCACGGGGTTGGCTCACTTGCACTCTCACATTCCCTCCTGTTTTTCCTGTTTGCTTTTCACCTTTTGCACAAGGGGATCCTACGGTGGTGCCTATCATTGGGAGGAATCCTATGATGCCCAAGGTCACAAGGATTGGTAATATCGCATATATTTTCATTTTATAATAGTGCACAGCCTGTACTTACTTACAAGGCAATATTTGGCAGATTTGTAAGGGTATATCGTAATACCTGGGCTGCTTCAGCATAAATTAAATTATTTCCCACTTCGCCAAAATTTTCAAAAAAAAATTCAGGCATAAATTAAATTACTTTCAACTTTGCCAAAAAAAAAATTTAAAAATTCAGCCCTTTTTGTCGAAATTCAACAACACATTTTAACTGTCAGCCAGTTTTGATCCAGAGACCTGGCTGACCAAAACAGTTACTTTAAAAGCTAGCTGTCAAATCAAAAATTCTATATTAAATTAATTATTCGGTAGAGAACTGCCAAAGCTGCCCAAATACTATGGTATATTTCTTCAATACACAACCCTTATACATACAAGGCAAAATTTGGTTGTCATATATGAGACAAGCTCCAGGTGCATTTTTTGCTCAAAAGATTGGGAGAGAATTATGGATGCCTTAGGGTTTAGGTGGATAGAGGTCAAAAAATATGAGGGTGAATAACTATACCAATAGGTGTTTAAGATTTAGGGTTGATTAAAGAAATGACCCCAAGTTCTTGCATGGTATTGAAGGATGGATATAGGTAATGATATTTTTTTTGAATGTGTTGAAAAAAGATTTAATTTGAAGTAGTATTTTTTGGAACTCAAGTTATAGTTATTTCAGATATTTGTGTTACATGCACATATTTTAGAAACTATGAGATAGGTTAGGTAATCTTACTTAAATATTTCTAGCCTGCATGAGATGATGATTTTGTGCTTGTGCAAGCATTTTTAAAGTATGTAACATTTGCATAGGGGTGTTCACTTCCTATTTAGATTAAGCAAGAGCTAAACAGTGAATCACAGACTCATTGCAACATTTATGTGATCCTAAAGTTGGGTGACAAGCTCGTTGACAATCAATCTCTATTCTCTCATCAATCCTCTATCAATTTTCCAACATTATACACATAACTCATAAAATCCAAATAGCAAAAACATAGTGCTTTTTAATAAGAGAAAGCTCCACGCGACCCTATCAATACAAAGTACACCAAAAAAAAAGTTAAATGCAATTTGGTTCAACTTGTAATTCAGACTCACAACAAACCCTCTTTTTTTGGTGTGTTTTAAGGACCATCATCTGATCTACTTTGAGATGCCAAATACCTCAAATTCTCCTGACCCATTGGAATCCCCTCTGCAATTCAAAACACTCAGCCAAAATGTAAAGTAATTAATCTAACGAAATGCAACCAATCTGGGGGCATGTAACACCATAATGTTACATTTTTTCGATTTTGTATAATGATATATTTTCATACAATTTCCTACCAAATGATCTTTTGAACACCCACCATTTCTTATGAGAATTAGGGCTTTGAGATTTCAATCATACAGTACATGAGCAGTTTTTTCCCACATAATCATTTTGCCTACAAGCAACAAACTAAAAAATTCCAACACAATCCCTTCATAGCTACTTCTAATTCTCCAAAACAACCGAGAACTACAAAACTATTTTCCCACACCCACAATTCACTTGTCCCACTTCAAAGCTGGACATCTGTGCAAGTTGTAGCGGTTTCTTAAATGGTGTCTCATTTCAACTTTAAATTAAGTAACCAAAAGTTGAGGCATTCAAGAAATTAGTATTCCATAGAATTTAGCCCATATGAACATCTCTTACTCTTTATGATTAACCTTCAAACCATGGAGCATAATCAAGAAAGAGATCTCTAGAGGATGGAATAGAATGCACAACAAACAAAAAATCCATTCAAAAACACACCCACCTCAAAGTTGTCACTGCTGTCATTTTTGCTTTACTCTTGGATATTGAAGGTGTGAAACAGAGCAAACATGACATATAACTTAAGACAAGAAGCTTTGAGAGAAAGCATTTCCATGTCTGACCTTCCTTGAAGGAAATTGGTGTGATCAACCCAGTCTTCAAGACTGTGATCAACAAAAAAATTCCAGGAACAGCCAATATGTTCCTGTGTTCAAACTTATGCATGAACATGAGAGCAACCTGAAAGCTTTTGAGTCCCTCAATTTATCAACAAGCAGAGCTCAGTAAGGCTATCCGCAAATGTTAGCAGTAGAAACAAAACCTGGGCTACTATTAGGAAAAACTCTCTCTGCTGCATATCCAAAACATCTACCATTTGCACTACAGACCACTTGGTCATTATGTTCAGTGGAACAAAGAAGGAGGTGAAACAAACAGAGGAGTGTTTTCATCTATTTACACTTTGTGCATCCTAGAGAGAGAATACCTCCACTGCAGTGGGTGCATTATAACCATGAAACCCAAAGCTAAAGAAAAACACAAAAAAAACCTTGTGTGCTATTATTTTGCATGACTATCCTGTCCATATATGGGATAAGAGGGCCCCGGATACTGAACAGTTGCATACTGTGTGCCTTGTGGAAATGGTTGAAATGTGTATGCTTGAGGAGGAATGACCTGCTGAGGAATGTAAGGTTGGGCACCACCATATGCTGGCTGTCCCATGACAATCCCATCCTGTCCATGCTGAGGAAGTGTGTTTCCCCAAGTAGACTTCCGAAGAGAGGACGATAGTATATAGTAGTTAACTCCAAATACCACAGTGGCAATTGCGAGTAGTCCACCTGCAACAAACACCAGAGGCCCAACTACATAGCATCTATATCCATTTGGGGGAGTGTTGTTTCGTCCAGGGCTGTTGAGACTTGCTCCCGCTAGTAATGATACAAATCCATTGAAGAAAGCAATCCTGTTACAGTGTATAGCTGTTGCTGATGAGAAGGTGCATTGCAATCTACCATAACCAAATTGATTCTTGCCCCCACAATTTTTCAAGTTCATGGTTGGGCACATAGACACACATCTCTCTTTCTGTGTTTCTGCATCATCCGTGACCAGGAGGGAGGGGCAAACATGCATACCAGGCAAAAAGAAGAGACAAAGTGGCAATGGACCGTGTGGGACTATGCGGCAACAAAAGTCCATTCGGTCCTCTTGCACAGCAAAGACAGCCACCGACGGCATTCAGAATTATCTGCGCCGCTAACAGGGTCAATGCAGCGATCAATGCGAACCAGACGGCCGGGCTATGCGGGTAATAGCATAAGCCATCAATCAGCCTTACTTCATCTGCCTGTGAATCCCCCCCCCCGCCCGCAAGCATGATCGCAAACGCATTTCTATTAGCCACACCGAAAAAAGCTGTACTATGAGTCCTCCATCAGCTAGGCGTTTCCCTCCCCGAAATGCTTCACAACAAAATGCAGCCAAAGAAATGCTGAGAGGGAAAAAGAGAAAGAGAGGAAGAGAGAAAATTAACGACCTTGACTCGCGTGGCCTGAGCTGCAAAGGCAAAAGCCGCAGATGTCAAGCCAAGTACTATCAAAACCGATATCCATACGATCTCCGTCCTTGACAAAGCGCTCGTCCATCTCCTCATATCTCCACTCCCCGTCAACAGATCTTCTGACTCCTTACTCCTCTCCTCTTTGCCACAACAGACCGTCCCTTCTTTTCGTACTCCTCGTCTTCTCCGTTGCTTCTTGTTGCTGCTGCCTCGGATACTCCTCGTCACCTCCTACAATGCGACAACTGCTACTACTTCCTTCCTTCCTCCCTCCCACCCTAGTCCCTCTTTCTTTACCACTACTTCATGTTGTTCCTCATCGCACTAATTTCTTCAAGTCCTCGAACTTCTTGCTACTACTTTTCTTTCTTGTCATTTGCATTCTTCCACGGACCTCCTCGCAGCAAGCAACGAGCAAACAAACAATCAAACAAAGCCGAGGAGCATGAAAACGACGACGGCAACGGCAACGACGTCTTCTTCACAATGGTAGGTGCTAGGTACAAAGTACTCTCGCTTTACATTTCTTTCCCCTGGCTTCGTCGTCTTTAACATAATTAGCAAACGGCTCAGTCATCCAGGCCGTCCATGGAGAAAAAGATGCACGGTTGTGTAAGGGAAAACTTACACGCCGCCTCTGCACTCCAGAATGCAAAAGAAACGAACACGTATTATGTGTTAGGTCGTTACTATGTACTCTTTCTCTTGGAATTTCTTTTCCCCTCGGTCCTTCGTCTTTAACATAATCTCCAAACGTATCTGTCATCCAGACCGTCCACGTAGAAAAAGATGTACAGGTTGTGAAGGCAACCTCACACGCCGCTTTAACACTCCAGAAAGAAAGAAGAAACCGAACACGCAGGTTAGGTAATATATTCCCCGTTGGAAAGTTCTTTTCCCCTTCCTCCTTCTTCGTCTTTACCATAATCTTTTATCGATTCAGTCATCCAGACCGTCCACGGGGAAAAAGATGAACAGTTGTGTAGAGACATTTCAGACCCCGCCTTAGAAAGAAGGAAACCAAAACGCAGGTTAGGTGGAGTGTTGGCACTATCTCTAAAAAGTGAAAAAATCCCAGCTCTGATTTACGTAGGAAAAGGACCAGAAATCAAATCACACAAGGGCCTCTACTCAGGCCCCTTCTCCTATACGTAACGTAAGTTAGATTATAGGTGGTAAAAGAAGAGGCACCTTATGTCTTCAAGAGACCTGTTAGGTACACATACTAAATAATAGGCATAATGTGCCTCCTATTTTTGAGGAGGCATTATTGTTTTGTATATGGTGTCTTCAAAATACATTAGGAAATCAGTCTAACTTGTGCTTTAAATTTATATTTTTCAATGAAATTTTCACTTTTAAAAATTGTCCCCCAATATCTTCTTCTACATGGTCTTCTTGAAGCTCTACTATTTACACTACAATGTTTTGGGCTCAAAGTTGTAGTGTTATTAAAATGTGCATATGTATTAGGGCACGAAGGGAGACTGGAAGGGAATTATGTGTGTCAATATGTCTCAAGTTCATGGTCTTTTTTCTTTTTTTTTCTCTCTTGGTTATGAGACAAATCAAGAAACCCACCACCTCTAGAAGTAAAAGAACTCAAGTGGGCACCTAGAACTAATATCTTATTAAGGAACCCCCCACACATTCAATTAAGTGGAAAAGTGGTTTTGGTGAGGCCATTGTTTTATAGATCTTTCCCCCACCTTTTTCTTGATATTATTGTCATTATTTTAAGGACTTATGGTGGAATGTGTGCAATCAAAAAGGTTCAAGTATATGTGAAAACTTCTAAAGATATTACTTGTGAGGTTTAGGCAAAAGGGCAAAAAGAAAGGTTGGGCTACTAGGTATCCAAAATATTCAATAGATTAATACACCCACATCTAGGTTGATTAATGAATGATAAGCCATTCAATTGTCATAACAAATCATCTGGTATAGTATAGATTGAAGTGGATAGTAAAGGCTATTTAAATTTTGGGAAAAAATGGTTGTGGTAAAAAACTCTAACAAGTTTGTGAAAATAGGATATCACACAAATGGTTCATTTATTGGCCTTGCCTACCAAGGCAAGGATATTGTGTTTAGATTCATTATAGAGTATAGTAGCTTAAGGGATTTTGGCCCCTAGGTAGTAGGTCTACTTTTATATGAGGATTTTTGAAAGATGATATTTTGGCTTGTGTGGAAAATTGAGAATAATATAGAGTTATGATATCTTGAGGGATTTTGGTTTCTTTTAGAGGATGTTTTTGAAGATCATATTTTTGCATAGTTGAATTTCCATAATTCTTATTTTGTCTTAACATACTTTTTAATGTAAATGGCAAGGCCACACTATGAAACACCCCTTGTTATCGTTGTCCTGAAGATTATGGGATAAACTTATGTGGAATCCCCTATTTTGAAGTTTGAGTTCATATGGGTGAAGTGAAAATGTTTGTTGCATGAGATTTGATGTGGGTTGATGAATGTTACTTGTAGGTGGAATTGTCTAATGGAAGTAAGGTTGTTAGATATGGTTACAATACAAAAACTTGTGATTTATTGTTCAATATCCCAATAGAAAGTAGGCTTTGATGCAATTCTTGATTATCAATACAACTCTTGTGCCAAATTCACATCAAAATTATAAAAACTAAACCATGTGTTATATTTATAATGTTAAAATTCCCCTTGAAATGGTAAGTCTTGTAACAATTCATTTTGGAGTACGTGTAGACCGCGTATCCATTCAATCAAGTGGACTAGTGAGCACTTCTATGACACACATTTGACCCATGAAGTTCCCATTTGAACGGTGCCCCCAGACAGGCATGTCTCTCTTTCAAGGCACACATGGGCCCATGATGTTCCAATCAGAATGGTGCCTTTAGAAGGCAATTCCAAACATATGGGACAAACATGTACTGACATGGTTTGTTGCCACACCAAACTTCTTCTAGTGTCATGCTAGAGAATTTTTGTCCTAAACAGATGGTACAATTGCCATACCTTTTGCTCAAAATATATAAATCCAACTTCATGTGTTGGAACATATATTGCAGAATTTCAATAACGCATTGAATTATTTCCCTCAGCTATTTTCTATATGTTCTAGCATTTGGATTGACAATAAACTAAAATTGCAGTTTGGAAACAAAAGGTCAACCTTCTAACACATTTACTAAAGATTCATCAAACACAATTATTTCCTTCTTGTTTTTGGCAGGTCTCCACCTTATCACTAACCACTGACTGGACATCCTCTGACACAATCAGTTGAATAATAGACCCCCCTTTCATTCCCCACATGACTTCTCTACCATGCAACAAGCAGAACAAATTCAAGCATTTTCATTGGGTCCGACAAGATGTCAACGTGTAGCTGCTGAAGCAAATGACATTGCATCCTCAGAATTACTCAAGAGAAAAACATTGCATACTACATAATCTACTCAACTGCAATAACAATTTAGGAACCCTTCCAGGGTGACAAATGTCGGGACAGATTATGCTCATGCATATAACCAGGCACATGAGAGCCCTGTGCCAACACTTGAGTTCAGTTCAGTTCTGATGATCTAGCATGCTACAACTTTGACCAGCCTATAGTGTCCACATAATCCACGGGCATTCACCCCCTTCCCACCTACCCAGAATCTAGCTGCATGTGCATAAAATTCTACAAACCATGTGCAGAAAACTCTAGATTACAAATAGAAAGCACAGAAACAACATCCAAGACCTTACTGAGACATACATGACAAGCAGTGAACGAGAGTGCTGGTAGACCAGAATCTTACCAGTTGGCCGCTGTAGCAATGGTGGAAGATGCAACAGTCCCCAAAAGCTTTAACAGGTGCTGGCCTGTGGCACACACAAACAAAAAGGGGTCTGGCACGCTCCCTACGCAGGTATTAACCTGTTCAGGTGCGAAGGGACTCTCTCAGCCTGCTCTGTGGACAGCACTATCAGCCATGCTTCCAGTGCTACCACTGAGCAAGCACCCCTGGTGCCAAGCCTAATTAGTTCGAGTAACAAAGTAGAATTCTTACACAGAATTACAAAATACACAAAAACAAACATCAAATCTCTTGGCAGACACCGCATACAAGGATGTTTGCTGGACATATAAGCCTAAGCAGCCAACTGTCCATATGTGACGATGTGTGCAAAAAAGACAAAAGTCAACAAACAATGAGGCATAAAACGAGAAAAGACTATCATCCAACTATTATGCAACTCTAATCAGCATCCACACTGACTACAAAATCCACATTGTCATCAGTAGAGAGCAGCTTGCACAAGAAAAGGGTCCTTCCACCATGGAAGCTCCTCTTTGAGCTCTCCCTGTAGACCTGCACATGAAGGTGATGGTGAATTCCTTGACCACTACCACAGCATCCATCCATCCATCCTTCTACTAGTTGCTGGTAAAAACTAAGGTTTGTGAAAGATCACATTTTTGACAGTTGACCTGATTCAGCATCACCAATAGATGAAAGATTGTTGACATAAGGATTAATGCCATATTTGCCAACCAGCAGATGTTATGTAGTTGTTAAGGGTGCACACTTTCTACTGGCCAAAACCCACCCAGTGACTCAGGGTACCTCAGGTTCTTAGATAATCGGTGACTAGATAACCTGTTGAACCCCATTAAAGCAGGTTAACTATGATGTCTGTGACATGAAGCAAGCACGTAGTGGGATTCCAAACATAATTGCTTGCACTAACCCCTACATCTTCAGCTATCGTGAATTGCCAACATAACAGCAAGCACCCTCTCTCTACCACTGTTAGCTTTGGAAGCACAAAAGGATGAGGGAAAAAAAAACTTACATCTATTTAACTGAGACAGCATGCAACTGAATCTCTCAAGAGGAGGTGGAGGAAGGTTTGCTCTTTGCAACCACATAGCTCTCAGGCAGGTAGATCTCTCCTCCAGCCTCCCCCCATTGCTCTCCACTGATGGTCTTCTTGGCAGCCAAAAATTCTGCACTCATCATGTCCATCCCATGCTTGATGGCTGCCTGTGGCTCATCCCCATACCCATGCTCCTCTGCATACTTGCGTACATCCTCAGTTATGCTCATAGAGCAGAACTTTGGCCCACACATGGAGCAGAAATGTGCTACCTTGGCACCCTCAGCTGGAAGGGTTTCATCATGGAATGCTTGTGCTGTCACTGGATCCAGTGACAGTGAGAATTGGTCTCTCCAGCGGAATTCAAACCGAGCCTTGCTCAGAGCATCATCCCACTTCTGCAAAACACAACTCATGATATTGCATTAGCATCACAGTCAATTCCATATTCAAGTTAAAAAGCAAAGAGAATGTTTGGACACAGCAATGTAGCTCAATGTAACCCTGATGTAACTCAAAATTACTAGTAACCAACCTGTGCAAATGGGTGCTGCTTTGCTAAATCAGCAGCATGTGCAGCAATCTTGTATGCAATCACCCCAGCCTTGACATCATCACGATTCGGGAGACCAAGATGCTCCTTGGGTGTCACATAGCAAAGTAAGGCAGTGCCCAGGGCTCCAATGTTGGCTGCACCAATGGCTGATGTTATGTGGTCATAGCCTGGAGCAATATCTGTTGTCAGGGGCCCAAGTGTATAAAATGGGGCCTCATTACACCAATCAAGTTGCTTCTCCATGTTTTCTGGGATTTTGTGCAGAGGGATATGGCCAGGTCCTTCATTCATGACTTGTACATCCTTCTCCCATGCTCGCCGTGTGAGCTCACCTTTTCAAACAACCCAGCATGCATACATAACAATCAGGCCATGTAACACACCAACAGAAAGTTAGGTATTGAGGCCAAAACCATATGTGTATTGACCAGCATGAGGAAGTTTCCATTCAGGACAATGGCCGTGAAAATGCCAACCTTTGAACATGGGCAGTAATGCCTGAAAAGAAACCACTGAATTTGTAAAGCTCCAAAGAACCCTGTCAAGGTGCTGCTGTTGCAAAACATTAAGAACAAAATATGGAAATGTTCCCTTCCTTACCTTGAGTGGCAAGCTCTGAAAACTGCGCCTGGTCATTTGCATCATAGATGGAGCCAGGTCTGAGGCCATCACCAATGGAGAGTGAGATGTCATACTTGTTGCATATGTCCAATATGTCATCCCAGTGCTCGTATGCAAAATTCTCTTTGTGGTGAGCAAGGCACCACTTTGCATGGATTGAGCCACCTCGGGACACAATGCCTGTCATGCGCCGTGCAGTGAGTGGGATGAACCTCAACAAGACACCTGCATGGATTGTAAAGTAGTCAACTCCTTGCTCAGCCTGCTCAATAAGTGTGTCCCTGAAAACCTCCCAAGTCAGGTTTTCTGCAATTCCATCCACTTTCTCAAGGGCTTGATAGATGGGGACTGTGCCAACAGGTACAGCAGCATTCCGCATGATCCACTCTCGAGTTTCATGGATATGGAGACCAGTTGAAAGATCCATGATAGTATCTGCACCCCACATGGTGGCCCACTGAAGCTTCTGGACTTCTTCTTCAATTGAGCTAGTGACAGCTGAGTTGCCAATGTTGGCATTCACCTTAACCAGAAAGTTGCGTCCAATGATCATAGGTTCCAACTCGAGATGGTTTCTGTTGGAAGGAATAATGGCCCGACCTCGAGCCACTTCTGATCTTAAATACTCCGGATCAATGTGCTCACGAGCAGCACAGAATATCATCTCCTCAGTGATTATCCCCTGCTTGGCATAGTACATTTGTGTAAACCTCTTGTCACCACGGGCTTGTCGTCTCTCAATCCACTCCTTCCTCAGCTTTGGAAGTCCTGGAAGCATATTCCCAATTCATGTCTTTTAAAAAGTCCAATACAACGATCAAAATCAGAAGACCTATGAGAAAAACTAATAAGAAGAAGCACAACACAGGCATGTGCAAATTGTAAAACCTTGTGGTTTGTTTACAACAACTTCAGATTCATCATTTCTGCACCCCTGCATCCTTTCTAGAGGTGGTCAAATGCATCACATATGGATTGCCAGCTGGAAAACCAAATTTTACATGGGACCAGACATGGAAAAGCAAGAGGCTGCAGCACAGCTGGAGACAGAATCCACACCTGAGCGTGGATTCACATCTTGGGGACCACTGGTGTCATATGTATCAAATGGAGGCTCTCCTCCAGACAAGTGAACCCGCCGAAATGGCACCTTGAGAATAGTGCCAGTTGGCTCATGCACCACCTCTCTGAAGAACAACTCAAATCATCAGCTTGATGGACACAGGTTCCAATTTTGAGCAATATACCACATTTCACAAAAGTGAAAAAAACAAGAAGAATCTCACTCTACCCTCATGGCTGTTGGAATTGAATTCTGTGAACAACCAAAAGACTGCACACTGCTTGCAGGTTCTGACATAACTAAGACTCAATTCTGAGGAAGATTCCACATTTCACAGAGAGGAACAAAATGCGAAGAATCTCACTCTACCCTAATGGCTGTTTGAATTGAACTGGGAACAACCAAACGAATGCACTCTCAGCCTAACACATCATAGTTGGCGTGTGTGTGGCGGCCGGCTGACAATTGCACATAACACCTAGCATGCACGTGGAGAAGAATTTGAAACCATGACCATTTACAAGGCTGCTATATACCCAGCCGCATTTCAAGCCACAGGAGGAGATGGTTCTAGATGCTACAAATGGTTGAAAGCTCACAGTGCGCTAGTGAAACACAATTGCAAAGAACAGAGAGAGACAGAAACACAGAGACAGAGAGAGTGCGCGTGTGTATGTGCGTCTCCAATTCCGAAAGAGAAAGAACTGCTGACCTTATTTCCTTGGTGCTGTTGGGGAAGCATTCTTGGAACGAAGGGATAGGCATGAAATCAGGAGCCGCAGGGTCAGCTGTGGGACGTGTACGCCCCACTCCTTTAACAGAAGAAGAAGACGACGACGACACCGCTGCGGCAGTCATACTCCTTATCTTCACCACCACCCGATCATTCATCCGCTGCAACTGCTGCACTCCACACACCTCCGTACTCTTTGCAAGCTGCAACCCTTGGAACGCCGTCTTACTACTCAGCAACTGCACTTGCAGCGGCGGCGACGACGACGCCGCTGCAAATTCACACGCAGCCGGGCGCACAGGCGCCATAATACGCCAAGAAGCCAATGTTGCGTTACAACAAGAAGGAGACGAAACAGCCATGACGAAGACCGACGATTAAGACGACGCCACTACTCCCGGAAAACAAAACGCGACAGAGAACACAAAAGAACAAAGGAAAGAACACGAGAGAGAGAGAGAGAGAGAGAGAGACACACACACACACACACACGAGAGCGCTCGGAAGAGAGAAAAACCAGGAAATCCTTTTTTGCGCTGAAAATCAAAGCAATTGAGCTTTTGAGGGTTTGGTGAGAGGGTGGGGAAAGGGGGAATGGGAGACGGGGTACCTAGTACCTCGTGCCTACCTGTAGGTACCTATCCAAGTTTTTAATAGATTTTTCTTTTTAAATTTTTGTTTTGGTGGGTCAAATTTGGAGTGAGTGACAAAATTAGGGCAAATTTTGGTGGTCGCGCTTCAATGATGAGCTTTCAAATGATGTCATTTGGTCAAGTGATGTCATTTGAAGGCCCAGGCCCCCTTGTATTGGCCTTGCCTACAAAGCCAAGGATATTGTGTTTAGATTCATTATAGAGTATACTAGCTTAAAGGATTTTGGCCCCCAGGTAATAAATAGGTAAAAATAGGTCAATTTTTATATGAGGATTTTTGAAAGATGATATTTTGACTTGTGTTGACATGTATGTTGAATAATTAATTCATTTTGAAAAAAATTCATTTCAACAAATAGAATTTTCTTGAAGATTCAATATTTTTCTTCATAAATTGTATTATTATTATTATTATTATTATTTAAACCTTCAACATTTCTGAAAATCATTTCAATGATGAGAATTTGAAGAACTGGGATATGGGTTGGATTTTCATAATTTTTCATAGACTCCTTATTGATTTTGCATAATATTTTGTAGGGTCATTCTTGGACAATTTCAAAGACATTTTCAAGTATAACTACTTCAATTTGCAAGTTTAACTATCTCAATTTTTTTAACTATTTCATTTTTTTCTTGATAATTATCTTTTGTTCTTACAACTATTTCACCCTTTTCATATTAGCCTTCAACATGGATATGAACAGTACAAATTAACATGTGCCTTTTCATGTCCATGATATTTTATATTAATTGAAATTAAATTTGACATTAACAGAAATAATGATGAATTATTGATAATCATATGAGAACATAATAATTTTTTTAAAATTTTCAACTACATTTTCGAAATTTTAATTTTATTTTTGGTGAATTTTTTTCAATAGGAAAAAGAAAAAGCTACCACCCTCCTTCCTTCCTCATTACTTGTGGGGTCACTTTACCATTGGCCCAAGTATATTAAACCTCAAGTAAGTTCCCAAACTATTAAGTTGAAGTGGGCTTAACTTCAGAGTTCATATCAAGCCTTACTAAGTTAGCTTTAATTTAATTCATTTTCAGGAATGAAAATGAAACCTAAATTCAATAACTTTTGCTTCAGATGTCCAAAAATTGTGAAACAATAGATGTGCACATCATCTCATCAAGGACATTTCAATGATACCAAAGGCGAAAGAAGGGATCCCACAGTTTGGGAGGTCTACAACTCAATCACATCCAAACAAAGGAACACTAATCTTAATGTAAAAGAAGATAATAACTCTAGTATCATAGAGCACTTTGAAAAAATTTCTAGTGTATTTTGAAGGCGCCTTGTCATAATTTGTAATGTGTAGCAATCCCAAGCCCAACTCTATGTATGTTAAATTTATGATAATGTTCATTTCAATGACAAGTAAATTGGAACGGATATATGGGGGATTTTTTTGGATTTTTCGTATTGTCATCCATGGACCATTCCAAAGATGATTTTTAAAATAACTACCTCATTTTCAAACTTAACTACTTCATTTTTTTCTTAATAACTACTTCCTTTTCCTATTAACTTTCTTTATAACTATCTCTAAACAATTATCTTCATTTTATAATTACATCATTCTTTTTCCCTATATTTTTATTGTAAAAAATAATTAACACATGTTTTTTCATGTCCATAAGATGTATAATAATTTAAATCAAATTTGACATTGACATAAATAATGATGAATCATTGAAAACCATATGAAAACATAAGAAATAAAATAAAATAATTAACCATAACTGGTAGTGGGAGCTGAAATTCAGTAAAGTCCATGATGGGGTACATTCCCAAAATACGCATTCCAAATTGACCATAACCTTGCCCTACACCCCCTTAATTTTGGAATGTCACCAATCTTCAATATTGGGAATATGGTTTTACACATTCTCTCATTGTAAGTGTAAATGATTTACGTTTACACACCATGTAAACATGTGATGGCCTTGGTGACAAAATCAAAAGAATTGGCTTATAATAATTTACTTCTTTCTTTCTTTTTTCAACAAGCATCATGAAATTTGACATTGGGTAACCTCTCAAAGGGGCATTTCTGAAATAAGCATTCCTTTTGCTCCACCATAAAGCAAGTGCTAATTTCAAGAACACTCCCACTCCTTGGGTGTTACCCTTTTGTTTTCTTAATTGTTGTTTTTTTTGCCCTTATAAAAATGCCCCAAACAAACAAATAGAAACACACAAAAAAAACCAACAAGAAGCAACCATTAGGATCAACTAAAAGCAATAAGAAAAAGAAAAGTGGTATTAAAGGCATAAAGAAGCAAATGGGTAGGACTTTCTCTTTTTTTAACTAATAGGGGGGAAGAAGAAGAGCTTAGGAAAAGAAAAGTAAATATTTTGGGGTGAAGTTCAAAGGAAATGACTCTTTGTATATTTTATGAACCACGTAAAATGAAAAGGCATTTTTTCATATGTTATGAAATAATAAAATATAAATAATGTGTTCTATTAAAATTGAGAATATTTAGACATATTCTAGTTATATTTTCACAATCAATTTTAATCACCTATGTACATTATGTAAATGTAACATAAAAAATCCATGAATATTTATAGTATCATACAGGAAGGTGATAATTTACATGTTGGAGAGGAATTCATTGTGATCAATTTCATAAAATAGTCTTAATATAAAATCTTTAATATTTATGAGTGATTATAATGAGGTGACAAACATACTAAAAAGGAACTCATGTGATCAATTTCATAATGTGAAGCAAAGGATGTTAAAACTAAAATATTTATGATTGAGTTTGTGCGTGTTCGTATTTTGGAAGGTGTTGGTTTACATTGAAGATGGTTGAAAATAAAACTTAAAATTAACAAGAGGTGTGTCACAATGTGGCCTTGCCATTTGCATTCAAAAGTGTCTTAAGACAAAAGAAGAATTACAAAAACTCAAATTTGTTTCACGATGCAAAAATATAATCTTCAAAAAATCATGTACAACAAACCAAAATCCTTCAATATATTATAACTATGTAACTAATCTCAATTTTCAACACAAGCCAAAATATCATCTTTCAAAAAATCCTCATATAAAAATATATACCTATTACATAAGGGTCAAAATCCCTTAAGCTACTATATTCTACAATGAATCTAAACATAGTGTACTTGTCTTATAGACTTGAACATTTTCTCGTTCAGCAAGTGAGCTACACATTTAACATTAAAAATTGACTTAATTTTGTTTTCTTACAAAAAATAAATAAATGACTAGCACATTGTGTAGCCCACAAGTGATAAGATTACATTTGTAACATGACCACAATTTCCCGTGTCAATCTCACAATCTATGTATCACTTTACTTAATATGGTTCATGGCTAGTCCTTACCCATATACTTGGTAAGCAACTACTTCCTTTCTAGAGAATGTTGAATTTCATGGAGTTGATGTAGTTTTTTTTTGTTTTGTGTGCATCTTAAACAAATGGAAAGTGATGTTTAGCAAATGGTTTTAATAGGAATTATTATGCCAAGAGTTAGTTGATACATTGTTTAAAACTATTATGTTAATAATTACTTAAAACTACTAACAAAAGATGATGAACAAATAAGGGGTTTAAAATGAAAAAAAACTTGGCAATCCCATAAAATTTATCACTCTAAAAATTTGGTCTCTTTGTGTTGCATGACTACTTTTAGAAGCCATGACATATTTACTATAAAATTTTAAATGTCATAATAAATTACATATATATTTTTTGTAATACATGTTTTGTGGGTTAGTAATAATGTCATCAAAATTTGTTGTTTTTATTTCATTGAAAAATTATCTTTCATTCATGTTTGATGATTTTGATATTGTTAATTTAGCTCTGAGACATATTTGTCTATGTTGTATTAATATACAACTCAAAATTGAAACTGAAAAGCTAATAAGAAAAATAAAACCAAGGGCTAAAAAAGGTGGAAAATAAAAAAACCTAGAGGTGATACTTACAAATACTTTTGTGAATTCATTAACAAAATAATTCCAATTGTTTTAATCTAGATATTTTCTCAATGTATAAATAAAATCAACAAAATTTCCAATGAGTTTTCAAATGACAAAAATACGTTAACAAAAAATGAACAATGCAAATATGTAATAATAAATCCAAAAGCTCAAGCTATATTTGTACACACAATTGTCAATGTTATCTTCAAATATATATTACAAGTGAAAAACACAAAAGATTTATCTAACAACAATTTTGGAATTCTCGGTAACATAAAAACTCATTATGGATGTTATGAAATTGCAAAAAATGGCAACTTACATATCCACACATTATTATGGCTTAATGGTTCTCTAGATCCCAACACACTTGTACAAACATTGCTTGATGATGAGATTTTTTGACAAAACATGATTAATTATTTAGATGACATAATTACATGAAACATCAATTAATATAAATCATGTCCAATAATGACAAATAAAAATTGCATTAATGACAATCTTGATAACATATGTCCTTGCACCACAAGGCCACCAAATCTTGAAGAAAAAAAATTTACAAAACTATTCCAAAATGACATTCATAAATTGAATTTATTTATACATTCATCAATTGACTTTATTGCAATTTATTGCAGTTTACTACAGTTGACATGTATGTAATCTAGCATGCTACAAAACAAATGTTGATGTGTCAAAAAAATTATGCAAGTATGGTTTCCCTCAACCTTTAGTCAATGAAGTTCATTTCAACATTGAGATGAAACTTTTACATATAAAAAGAACTAATAAGTGGTTAAATAATGAAAATCCATGGATATTATTAGTTTCAAGATGTAATCATAATTTGAAATTTATAGCAATTTCTGGCGAAGATAGTAAATCATTGATTTATTACATCATAGATTACATCACAAAACCATCCATTTGCACTTCGCATATGTATTTTCTTTTGCAAATTGCATTACAAAAAAGTAAAACGATAATGAAAATTCAAAAAGTAATTACAATTCAATTGACAAAAGTTGACATCTTTTCATACATTATTCAAATACAATAGGAAGTCAACAAGAAATGTTAGCAATCAGGGCAATTAGTTATTTATTGAACTTACCAAATCACAAAACCAATCATGATTTCATTTACATACCTTGGTATAATTTATTAGCATGGGTGAATGAACAAGAAAAAATTCAAAATGTTCAAAATGATAATGATAATGATGATGTCAATTATGAAACTTTCACAATTGATAAAAACTCATCAAATCAACAATATATCATGCATAATTTTAAGATTGACTACCAACAGAGATTTGTTCATTTTAATTTTCTACATCCATATGAATTTTCTATTAAGACAAACAAAATCAACAACATTTGTTGTCATAGATTTAATAGTGAACATCCTCAATACAACACCTCCAAAACATTCACAATCAATAGATATCAATTGTCAATTGCCCCAACTTTTTGTCTCATAGACTTCAAAGCACAAGGACAAAATTTGACAATTTAATCATAGACCTTCGGCAACCACCTGATAATGTGCATTTAAATATGCACAACATATACATAACCTTATCACCTCCACAATCCATAGATGGATTCATAATCCTACAAAATATAACTATGCAAAACATATCCAAAGCTAACTTCAAAAAAAGATCCCTTAAAATGTTATAAACTATTTCAAAACATAATATAACAAAATAAACCAAAATACTAATCCATTGAAATCCTACAAAGAAAAAAACAAACATGTAATTATGGTTGGTGATTCAAATGATGACAATATTGACAACAATATCATCAATTACTAGCATGAAGAATTTCAATTAACTAAAAATGATGAGAATATTCTTCTCAATCCAAGTGGATGGTTGAATGATCAATATTTAGCAACCGCAATGCAAATATTGTATGTTCAAAAACTACAATTGTTAAGATACCAATAACACACATGTGTAATCATAGGAATTATACATAGATATTTAACCAATTGTCTTCAACATATTTCATAAATAATAATAATTGGATCTTAGTCAAAAAACACACATCCAAACTAAACTTACATTACACAATATATGATTCAAATAGACCAACAATGAAAAAATTACCAAACAACACCATTCAATTATTAACTAACATCATAAATGTTACTATATTCATATGCAAATGTTATGCAACAACTGGATAGTTCTTCTTGTAGACTTTTCACAATAACATATGCAACCGATATAGCATTTGAACTAACCCCAAAAAAAATCTATTTACAATGTGCCACAAATGCAATCGCATTTGCATAACAACATAAACAATAAAATTATATCTTCATTCCCCAAATACTAGCATTCAAACACACTATAAAAATAAAATGATAGATTGTCGCTAGTACTGCATAACAACGCAGAGTCCAAGTATAAATAATATAAATAATGAGGTGGGAGGGGTGGAGGTGAAGTTTGTTTTTCTACTTCGTAACCTAATCCATTTACAATTATCCTGCCAAATAGATTTAGATGGGGTTGTGTGAGTGTAATTGAGATTTTTTTTAACACTTCCCTTTGTGTAAGTGTGAAACAAAATATTTACACAACCCCATGTGTAATGATATGGTAATGATCAAAAAGTGTGGCAGGGTAAGTGTAAATCATTTACACTTGCCGATTTTACAAGGTGGGTATTTCTGTATTTACACCCTCCAAACACTGGTATGGTATGTACGTGTCTCATACCAGCCAAAAATCAGCCTTTGACCTTAATACCAGATTGGTATGAAAGTTTTTTAGTGTAAATTCAATGCCATTGCTAGGCAAATAGGAATTTTTAAAAAAATCAACTTCAAGTATGATTTTGTGGGTGTCAGGGACTATCACATTTGATCCAACTTTTGGAAGTTTTACCTCATTAGAACCCGTTTCACATTAGGTGAACTCGTTTTTTTGGTGAAAGTGTTTAGATTTGAACAGAGATTTTTTTGGTGTTCAGAGTGTGGACACAGTCGGTAGGTAGATGCCTATTGGCAGGCCC
>Ga0209611_10003635_pt1 | contig 26663 bp, 17 predicted proteins | sample S1TSphgellanicum_3_FD_187693 | JGI IMG/M metagenome (GOLD analysis project Ga0209611, IMG submission 187693) | Host-associated microbial communities from peat moss isolated from Minnesota, USA - S1T2_Fc - Sphagnum magellanicum MG (SPAdes) (version 2) | ecosystem: Host-associated > Plants > Peat...
TCAAGCAAAGTTGTAGCTCTCATCAAAATCTTTCCAAATATATGTGGCACGCCACTTGAACGCAAGTAAATAAAAGAAATTCTTGACTTTTAGTGGTCGGGAGTCAAATTGGCAATTTGACTCCTGGCCTTTCTTTTGGCCATAACTTATGCTTTAAGTACCCAAATGGGTCATGTGATTTCATTTTAAACATCTAGGTTCCAAGAGCTTTTCTATAGTATAAGGAACTTTTCAATCTAGTGAGTTTTGACCCCTGCAATCGCCCTCTGAAGATTCAGAAGTCCATCAAGACTCTAACTCCCAAAATGGGAGCCCACTTGGGAGTGTGTGGGTTCATTCCCTCACATTTTCCTATATTCTTGAGAGCATGAAATGTGACTTTCAGGCTTCACTCTTGGCCCGCATCTTTGCAAGCCCTCACTTCGATTGTGAACCCAAGGCTAAGGTTGCGACATTACATGCATGAATGGATCATATTTATCCCATCATGATTTCACCATGCATCAAGTAGTTCCACAAAATTCCATCAATGTCCACCTAGGACACCAACCAATCATTAGTTATGCCTAATTTATTTGTATAGTGATTAGGGACCACTTTGAACATGAACACCATGTTTCATGTTACCAAATGCGAATATATTGTAACACATTAAAGTTATTCATAAAGTACTCCATACATGGAATGGAATTGCTCATTAGGGGTCCAAAATAGGTTGAAATAGCATGTGAACATTAAATTATTTAATTAACTTGCATTGGGTGCCATAATTATGATCAAATTGTTTTTAACACCTTCACAAGTGTTAAAAGGAGTTTTGTCCTAAATGTGATTCCTAATCTAAATCTTGAAATAAGTAACCAAATGGCATTTTCCAACACAATTGCATTAAATGTAAACCATAACAAAATTCAATAATTTCATGCTAAGTTTTCTTGTTTAGTCAAATTGTTTTGGACTTTACAGATAACAACAAAGAGTAGGTGGCAAAATGAAGAAGGTATCAAAAAAGGGTTGGATTAGGTACAACCTTAATGATGATTTTATTACATGTTACCAAATGTATTTAAATTTTGACATTATTACATGTGTCTTGTGACTTATTATGGACACAATATTTGTTACAATGTTGAAATTTGAAAGGGTATATCATGTCTAGATACCTATAACATGTATTATAATGCAACAAACTTATAAGACCAACTTTAAACCTATAAGTAATATTTTAATTGAGTAGCAATAATAAGAATAATAATTCATTGTGTCAAAAGTTTCATGTTACAAAGTTGAAATAATATTATATATCAATTTATAAATTATAAGGCACATATAAAAGCTAACAAATTTATCACCTTACATGGATGATGTTACATGTAATGAAAATATTAGCTTAGTCAAGGGTGAATAATGAAAGAATATATTTTAAAAGTATTCATCAAGAGTTTTTTTTAAAAAATAATGATAAGTAAATTAAAAAGCAAGTAACATTGTATGATATCGGCCTTTTCAATTACATGAATGTATCAAATTTGAGATGCATAAGTTTTTGGAAGGTTTCAAAAATTGTATCATCCTTTTTTTAAACATATTTTCAATATATTTTCCGAATATTATCTTGTTATGTAAATTGCAAATCTATTTATAAAGCAAGGTAGTTTGTTTTGTTTGTCATGCTAAGATTTCCCAAACCACATCACTTCATGCCTTGGCTTTTGTATCTTCGGAAAGTTGTTGATGAGTAGGGGTGCATTGACTTGGTTTGAAACTATTTGTTATTATGGTGTGGAAGCTATTGATTATTGAACCATTTTCTAAATGAAAATAAAATAAAATCAAAACTGAAATCTTTATTGAAATTTGGGGGAATTATTGGTGTTGTTGGAAAGCCTTTGGCAAGTTGGATTTAATCAACTTTAGTTCACAATTTTTAGAACTAAAGTGTGGAAGATATTGATTTTTGAGTGGATATTTTTCTAGAAATTCAAACAAATTTTAAATTTTGAGTTTGGAAGGAAAAATTAGTCAATGTGTTCACATTACCAAATTTAAAAAAATTCAATTCCTAAAATGTGAAAAAATAGAATATGTGTTCACACTTGGGCCAACGACACAAGCTACATTAATAATAGATTGAAAATATATTCATCCATTATAATTTATCAATTCAATTTTGATGTTGCATTTTGAAATTGTATAAGGCATGATTTAACAAGTTGAACATATGAAATGCATTTTATTTTCAAATAGAAAAATTGAATTTCATATTTAAAAGTAAAAGCAACCTATGGTGACCCCCCCTTTAAGGTTTTTTGAGTTTAATGTTATAAAATACACCTCCCAAAACATGATGCATTTTATTTTGGTTTTTAGGTTTTGGTGTTTTAGTTTTAGGATTATGGATTTCACAAAGTTAATGCTATCTAATATTATTGGGAAAAAAAAAAATGTTTGAATTCAAATAACCATGGACATATTTATGGTACATATGTAATATGACCAAATTCATTTCTCATTTCAAAGTACAGTAGGTATTTGGTTTCATTAATCGTCCAAATAAGTGTATAAAATGGATTTTAATCATTGGCCCAATTCACAATGGTTGTCACCTTCCATTTCAAAGTGATTGTTTGTCAAAATCTCAATTTACCACATATTTATAATTAACTTTTTGGAAAAACCCCATTTGTGAAATGAGAAATATGAAACCCTTTACATTGTTCACAAATGTGGTTCAAACTTCAAAGTATGTGGAATAACATGGGAAATAAATACTCCAAATTTCATAAGGTTTAGGAATCATATCAAATTTTTTGGAATATATGTTCAATTTTCAATACATAATTACATTTTTTTGTACAAATATACTCCAATTTACCATTATATACAAAAGAAAAAAAAAATCCTTTCTATTCTATTGCTTGGGTTATGTTCTACCATAATATGCAAAAACATTGTGAATTTTTTAAATGTTGACATGGTTTAGGTTCAAAAACATTCACGTAGGAAAATAGTACAATGTGACTAGATAAAAGGGGTCATTATAACTTGTTTTTAACCCTAAGTATATGAAAAAAATATTTTTGAAGAACATAATATTTTTGTAATCCAAATATTTAAGTTTTAAAAATGTGTATAAAGGTGCACAATGGTTTAAACATTAATAACACATAATTTGAATTATTTGATTGGAAAATGTATAGTTATATAAAAAAACTAATAAAACTATGATAAATAATTAAAATTTTAAAAATAGTCAAATAGATTAAGAATGACCATATATGGTTTATTTAATAAAACAAATACATCCCAAAATTTATAGCATTGCTAAAATGCTTAAAATATAAAAGTGCAAAATCTCCTTTTACTTTTTGAATAAGGATCACCCATTAGATAACTTTTGCATGTTTGCACCTTTTAATTTATCTATAATTTATTAAACCAATGTAAAAAGTTGTTTATAACTTTTAACATGCATTATATGTCATGTTGCATGTTATAAACATTATGATTAACCATGCAAGGCATTAGTCACAAATGTTATCATTCATGTGCAACTTGCAACACAACATGTGCACATATTTGGTCTTATAATTTTCCTAATATAATTTTTTATTTTCACTTTAAAACTTTTCTAACATGGGTCCAAGCATGATTGGGATACCCCCTTTGAAACATTAAGGACTCAATCCTAAGACTCAAATTCAACTTTTTTTTCACTTTTTCTATGATTTTTTTTTTCTCATGTCAAATGAAATAATTTTGTTCCAAATTTTATATAAGCATTTATAATGTCTATTTTTTAAAATTATAAAACTAATAATAGTAAAATTTATCCAATGTGGGCCATGTCTATCAATAACCCAAAATTCCCAGAAATTTCATTTTTTGAAACTTTTTACATTCAAATAAGGCACTTGGTTTTTGTCACACTCATACACTTGGTTTTATGTACATTAATACCTATGTGTTTGTGATAAGAATCTTGGGCCAAAAAAAATTGTTTAAACATTCTTTATGAATCCTTGAACCTTTTTTTTTCTAAGGAGACAAAGTCTTGGATTTTTTTCTAGGACTTGGTAGGAATCCTAAAACTTATTCAAATTTAACATGCTATGCATAGAATAGTACCTTAATAATGTATCTATCCATGCAAACAATCAAACTTTCAATATGAATGTGCCATTAAGTTACAACATGTTTAAATGAGATGGTCCACTAGATATAAAAGGAAATAGTCCTTTTTGGTACCCCAACCATGTTCTGACCCACATGCAACATGGTGATTTTAAGTTCCATGCAACAAGTTCAAATCCCCAATTGGAAAAAATGTGGTTGAAATTTGAAATTAACATGTGAAAAACATGTGAACAATGCTTTGAAAGTTGCAACCAATCCGAATACCAATATTGTATCGTCAAATTTAACTTGGTTCATGAAATAACACAATATCAAATAATTTTTTTAGTAGTGTCACAAAAACCTATGAAGTTGGTACAATTGTTCTAGCAGACCTTTTCTTGCGCACAAGAAGAGTTATCTTCTTTTGCATTATAATTTGGGCAAATGCCTAGAATGAAAATAAAGAAAAACTAATTGAAAGGAATTCATTTGAAGGGTTGTTGACCTTTATCAATGATCATGTCAAGTTGCCTCCTAATCATTCATAGAATAATGAAAGTTCCTTGCAAAACTCAAGATGGAAGTTGCAAAACCCAAGTTGTTAAACCCAAATCATTTCACATAGTTCAAAAAAACACTTTTTGTTGTAATGAATCATTCCAAATCAACACCTTAGCATAAAAATACAAAAGCTTCACAACACATACATTTTAACCCTATTAAATTTTCATACTTAATTACCTTAAGCTCCACATAATTTCCTCATAACTTAGGGTTACTTCAACCAAATTACCACAAATAATTACAACTACTTTCAATTACTCTACAAGAACTCCCAAAACCCTAAACAAATTCCACAATTGCCAATATGTTTTCCTTAGCTCCTTCCCTTTCTCCTTTGAACTCTTTAAACAACAATCTTCAAAAGCTTGAAAATTACTTACATGTGGACATGGAGTTCCTCCTTTTTATTTTCCTCTTGTTATGTTTGAAAACAAATCTCACACAAAGCTTTTACTTTTAATCCTCTTCTTTAACATCTAAAATTTTCATGTTTTTTTCAAGCTTTAATCTTGGCTACTAAAATTCCACACCTCATCAAGGTTCAACCCCTTTCCATGATCCTCCATGCCTTTTTTGTTTTGCTTCCTTGAGGGTGCTCCATCTCCATTGGCACATTGCCCAATCATCACCATCCGAAAACACATCTTCATTAAAAAAACTTTAAAAACCTGGAAAAATGTCCATTCAAATGCTTGAGAAAGTTTCTTTGATAAATCTACCATCTCCCCCTTATGTTGCCACATGTTTACCCCTTTGGGAAGTCATCTTTGTATATTTTAGGAAACAATTAAAAATATATATATATTTTTTTGTACGAGGGTATTATTATTATTATTTTATTTTTTCATCCACTTTACAATTATCTAATTTTATAATATGCATAGTTTATTGGCAAGCTATTATTTAAAAAGGTGATATATTTTATTAATTATTTGAAACAAACTCATTTAAAATTTCAACATCAACACCATTTTAGGTGTAATTTTTTTTAAATATGTAAAAAGTCATAAACCATTGAATTACTAATGGAGTCTATGTCTATCCAATTCCTATTAGTAACATCATATTTGAATTTAAAATGCCCTCTTGATTTTGAAAAAGAACTAAAATACACCATGATTTTTTGTGTTGATTTATTTAACAAATCAACTAACTAACAAGATATCCCCACTTGGGTTCCATTTTTCTTCTCATCTACTATATTTTATCTATCAAGCATGTTCCTTCATAAAATTGACCATAGATTAAATTGAATGTAGATTAAATGATATGTTTTTCACATTTTTGTGCCCCTATTATTATTATTTTAAAAATAAAAATTATATTCATAACCTTATATTTATTTCAACGTGATATCTGATAATTAGGGTATGCAATTTTATTTTGAAATTTATTCTAAATTTTACTTTTAAAAAAAAATGATACTCCTTTTTTTTGCATGTCTTTTGAAAAAAGATGGAAATAGCCTCCCCAAGCGACCCCGTAGTTCTTCAATGCTATTGGAGCCTAGTTCTCCATTAGATATGCTTCACTTGTTGTTGGTGTTTGGCCAATGTTGATGTTTAAATCTAATTAGTTCAAGTCCCATGATAGTACTCATATTAGCAAACTACGATTAACCTTTGGCAAATTGTTCGTAGGCCTGTTTTTCCTTAATCCCTACAAACTTCCAAGGAAGCACATTGTACCTACCAATAAGGTATAACAACCTAACTATCAGCATCCCTTGCCTACCTCCCAATTATCCATTATATTGATTCATAAAATATTATTTTCAAAAATAATTCTCTAGAATATTATTTAACCAATAATGGATTTAGTACCCTAACATGGCAAATACATACCAATGCTTAACATGATGTCAAGGACAAGCTTGGTGGGCTTTGGTATGTTTACCATGGCCACCATGCTAATGACCTAACATGAAATAAATGAAATTAGCAAAGCTTATCTAGTATCCCCCATCTAATGGTGAACATGTGGACATTGACATGTGTGTGCACATTCACAATTTCCTAATTGCACTTGATTTACAACTCATTATTTTGATGGTGCCTCCCACAATTTATACTCATACATTACAAGATCGAGTTTGAACAATCATATGGTCGTAAGGCATAAGTGAGGTGAACTATCTTATCAACCCATTTCTCCATTGAAATTGTGATTCTTGCTTTGATAAAACTTTTAAAAGTTTGAGGAGATTATCAATAGAATCATATAATAAAGGGTACAACTTTCGCAAACTGAAATTCAACAAAGTTCAGCAAGCTACAATTGTTATTGAATGAATATGTGTTATTCAAAATTTCACATGTTTTCAACAGTTGTTGATAGTAATGGAACCAGTTTGCATTGTTGTAGTTTCTCCTTGCAAGGAGATCAAATATTAATCATTAACATCTTCTACCCATTCAATCCAAGTAATGTTATATCAAATTTGGTATCCTTATACAGCTTTTGTAAAACTTGGTGTAGATGCAGTTCCTTTGCTAGTTGAGATGAAATCAATCCAAATCAAGGTAGCTCTGGCTAGTTGACAATTCTTTTGTTTTCTTTGTAGGGAAAAAAGTTTTGGGCATATCTTCAACACAAGGGCTAACTTTGCATTCGTTCTTCTTGAAAACTTTTTCACTTACTAAGTTAAGAATTTGATCCAAAAATCTGCAAATTGCATTAGGTGTATTGAATTCAATGCAAAACAAGGTACCAATCTCGTCAAAAGTAGGTGAATTTCAACAAGAATAGCCATTTGGTAGCATTGTTGACTTTCACAATTTGGAGCTGGCCCTTTTACAAAAGTCCTTTTACATGATGCAGATTTCTATATCTTATCTAGCTCATGTTACTTCTTGTTATCATGAACTTTTCCTATTGAACTAGTTAATTTGAGTTGGTAACTTTGCTATTCCATGATATTGCTAATGGAAGAGCAAAGAAAATTACAACAAAATTAACTAAATTGTGTTTCATAGCTCAACAAAGTTGACAAAAATGTGATGAAATAATGGAATAGATTAAGAACAATACTAATCTTAACCTACTACGAACACAGAAAAATTGTTCAACACAAACAATTTTTCAGTCTACCTTTCCTATAGCCAATTTCATTTCATCCTTTTTCCAATTTTTGGTTGAGTTCCAATTTCAGAGTTCAGTTAAGTAATACATGTTATATATATCATGAATGATGTATATTAAAATGTAATTAAAATTTTAAAACCAATTTAAAGTAAGGCATATATCCTATCATGGTCATCGTGTTTTTTTCATTTTTATTTGGAATGCTACCTTTCACATACTGATGGGCCAGTTGCCATATTCACATATATGGGCACTTGGAAAGAAATATGGATGGCCATCACCTAATCATGTGAAGAACAAATAAGTTGAACGGCCATCAGATGATTGTGATGTCTTTTTAGGCATCCCATCTTTCTCAAGGCCCCACATTAATGTGCTTTAGGTATGCTTTTCCTTTCCTTTGTAGGAAAATAAATTTAAATGATGCTTGTCTTGTTGACCCCACCTCATCTTTGCCCCCTAAAAAGAGGGGGCTTACTTAGGGGCTTACTTATGCAACTTTTGTTTAATGCATGTTTGAGCATTAACCCATGATGGTACATATAGAGTCAAATTGATAAATGTAGTTCACTAGTAGAAAGGATTTTCAAAGGAAAAAAAGATGCACATACATGGTTCAAATGGGTAACCAAAAATAATATAAGGATGTTTTAAGAATTTTCTTTTCACAAATTTTTGATGTAGCCAAGGTGGCAATCATCCATAAGCCAAGTTAACTAAGCATTGCTCACCATGCAAGAGGTTTCAAAAGACTGATTTCAAGCATCAACATTCATTTACTCAGTACATAGTTGTTGATTGTTGGAAAGCCCACCAGATAAATCTTTTTCTTGTGTAAAGAACTTTTGTGCATGCATCAAAAAATGTGTCATTATCAACATGGAATTTCCGAATCATTTTGAGCATAATGTCATTTTCATTTTCATTTTTGTGTTTTTTAATACATTCAACTCCATTTTTGTGATGGTGGTCTAACTCACAAAGTTGGGTCATATTGCTCCATGTAACAAAATGACATTAGGGAAAAGAATAACTAAGTTTTCTTTAATCACGTTTTTTGTATCATGACATCAAAATTCAAAACAATTGAATTCAATTGAAGTTACATGCAATGTCATTCAATATTTTTCAAACTTAATTCTCACAAATTCCATTCATTTTATTTCCATTAGTTGATTGTTGTTGGTAATGTGTATGGTAAAACTGCCCATCACTGATCACTACCCTATTGTCGATCAGTTCTTTAAATTTTCATCATATGTGTTTCACTTTCAATCTTCATCATTTGTGCTTCATTTTGAGTGATTTAAAATGTTATAGGAGTGTTGCTTTAAGCTTTAGAAATCATCTTTGAAGTGCAAAGGAAAAGGAGCCCAAAAAAAAATAGCAAGAAGAAAAAGAAACTTTCCATCTCACAAAATGACATTTTTTTCCTTTTTTTTTTTCTTTGGACTCCTCCTACTTTCAAAGCTTCTAACTTTCTCATTTCTTATTCATTTTAAACGATTTAAAATGCTATAGGAGCATCAGCTTCAGTTTTACAAATCATTTTTGAACTCCAATAGCAACAGAGCAACGTACAAGGAATTTTGTGAATGATTGGGAACCGGCTTAGTAGTGTTTGATGGTTTGTTCTTTTGAGTTCTTGACCCCTTTATTTTGAAGGGCCATAACTTTCTCAATTCTAATCCAATTTTGATGATTCTTAATGTGCCAGATGCACCAATAGAAAGGGTTGAAGTTTTGTTTGGACATCAGAAACAACGAAGCCCTCCCTTTGGACCTGAGCTGGTTTGCCCTGAGCGCTTAAGTGATCGGCCATGGGCTGTTCTACCCTAGTAGTGCGGAGCCCAAGTAAAGAGCATTTTTTTATCAAACTGTTGTTTTTCTTCTTGGCAAAATTTCATCACTTGGCAACAGAAAAAATAATCCAGTGTGACACTTTTTTACACAGGAAGTAGAAAAAACTTAATGGATGTGTCCTTTGGTTGTGTCAAAGTTTGATGGTCATAGAATCCACAGAATCCTTCATTTGCTAATATTTGGTTCTTGAGCGTTTGTTGTAATTTAGAGGGAAATCCTCAATTTGTGTTTGTGATGATGGTGAGATGGAGATGGTGGCCATGGTTGGTGGTCAGCCTTTTTTAGTGAAATCCTCAATTTGTGTTTGTGATGATGGCGAGATGGAGATGGTGGCCATGGTTGGTGGTCAGCCTTTTTTTTTTTTAACTGGCAAATTTGAAAATGAAAAAACTAAAAATAAAGTTAATTGGCTATAAAGAAAATATGAAAGGAAAAAAAAATTTAACATCCTTATATTTTTTTTTGGCTACCTACTTGAACCGTTTGTAGAACTATGCTGGTGATGGTGCTTGTGCTTTCTCTAACTTACCCTAGTTTTCCTTGTTCATATCGGTTCTATGGGTGTGCGGTGCGCGCGCTTGTTCGCTGCGGTTGTGTTCGTCCTCCTCCTCCTCCGTCCCCACCTCTTTTCCGGCTGCATCGTCACTTGTCCCTATCTCCATCTTCCGGTGTCAAACTATCCTCCACCTTCCTTCGCATGCTCTTTCGTAGCCTCTTTTTGTTGTTTACCCTAATTCACCCTTTTCGCCTCTCTCTCTCTCTCTCAGAAATTTCAGCTCCGATGATGATGATGATGATGTCGTAAGCCTGATACCCATGATGTCGCAGAAATTTCTGATGATGATGATGATGATGATGATGATGATGATGTTTGTAAACCTGATGGCCAGGAGATTCCACGATCGAAGAAGATAGATACTGGACACATACATCACCAGGCATGTATACTTCTTATGTGTTATGATGTGCGATTCTCTACCCACAAGCAGCATCACCCGCCGCTTTCTTTTCTGTTTTCCAATTCTGTCTTGACAAGTTTTGGTCGTAAAAGTTTAGAGCTCGCGGAAAGAAAAAAAACAAAGAAAAAAAGTGTGTTGTTAGGTTCGTCCAGTGTTTTCTCTTTTCAATCAAGCTTCGGCTTCCTTCTTCTTCTTCGTAGGTACTAAGAAAGTTGTCAAAGTTTCTTCGCTCTTCTGCTGTTCGCGGAAAGATCCAAGTAGGTGTTTGCTTTCCGTGTTTTTGTGGTCGTCGTCATGGGGTTTCGAGCTTTCTTCCATGTGTACGTTAGGGTTCCGGTCAAGAGAAATGGTTTTCACCCATCCCTCCAGCGAGCGATTTCCTTCTGAATTTCGATTCAGACTCGGTGGTTTTGATGATGCGGTGATGGTTTTGTGATCACGGCGGTTTTAGGGCAAAAAGACAGCAGCGGAGTCCAAAACTCGATGATGATGATGATGGTCTTGATATGGAATTCACATCTGTTTTGTCAGTCTTGATTGATGCACGGAGCACCACCAGGAGCAGGAAGTTGGGATTTGTGAGACACTGGGCGTTATGGAAGTGATGGCGATGTAAGTTTTTGAGTAGTGTGTATCATGTTCTGCAGCTCTGAGGTTCTTGTAGTATAGCAAGACTCAAATAGAGCAGATAGAGTTTTGGGAGTCTGCTGCAGTGGTGTCTTGAAGAAGAGTTTTTTTTGGGCGCGGTTAGGGTTTGTTTGTTTTTGACAGTACAGTTTTGGGAAGAAACAAGAAGTTGGAAAGACAGAGAGACAGGCAGCTTTTGTCACGAGAGTTCTGTGGAGTGAAGAAGAAGACTGCAGAAGACAGTGGTGGTGGATGAGGACGGAGGAACAGTGGTCCGAGAATATGCCAGAGGTATCGTGTCCTGCAGAGGTGCTGAAGGTGGTTTTTCCGCTCTTGAATGGAGCAGATTTGGCAGCATGTATGTGTGTCTCAAAGCCATGGAGGCAGTTAGCCAAGGATGATTACTTGTGGAAGCGACTGTGTGCACAGAGATGGCCATCAACTTGCCAGAGCAGGGGATCCTTGGCAATTGGAGAGTCCAGAGGCTATTACAAGCTTTTCACAAGCTTTGCACAGAAACGGCGCAGTCGACCTATGCCATCTCCCCAGCTCACATTTGAGGATTTGGAATTCTATGTGGATATCTGGGTTGGTTCTTTGTCAGTGTATTCAGCTGCTGTACATGGACCTGTTGTGCGATCTCGAGTCTTCAACCCTCCAGCAGGAATCTGTGAAAGTATGCAAACTCATCTTCAATCCCAGGCATACAAGATGACAGTACCTGTGTCATCGCGGTTTGAGGTTTGTTTCAGTGAAGACATTCGTGTATCCTTGCTGGTAAGAAGGCGAGACCAGGAGCGCGTTGCATGCATCATTGACAAGTCAGGATTTGATTATGTGGATGGTCCTGGGTACAGGGCACATGCCTATGACTACCTTCAGATTTCGCCCTTGTATCCTTTTGTGTCTGAAATCAGGGCATGGGTTGCACTTCTCTTAGTGGATGGTCAAAGTGGTCAAATGGAGGTGTTTGGAATTGAACTTGACTTCACCGATGCAGCCAATAATGACAATGAAGTGCTGTGCTTATTGGAGATTCTTGACTGGAAGTAAGTGCTGCTTGCACAACTTCACTTGTACACTAAAAGCAGAGAAGTAGACTCATCAATCATCGTGTAGATAGATAGATAGATAGATTAGTCATGCTCACCAGTGGTGTAATGCTTGTTGGAGCCTGCCCTTTGTGTTAATTAAATTGTCTGTTTTGGGGCACACAACAACTCTGTATTCAGCTTCTTCCTGTAAGTGAATACATATAATGACTCTTGAGTGCTAGCCAACATCATGACTGAGTCTTCCAGCTGCTTCTGGAAATGTGATAGAAACTCAGCAGGCAGATTTTCTATGATGTTTGCCCCGGATTTTGGGCTGATACTCTACGCCCACTGTTGGGAATGGATGAAGTCAGTACATAGTAATCATGGCAGCTCACCACTGCTACTTGTGATGACGGTGATGGTCTGACACTTCGTGAGAGACTCTCATAAGGTTATGTCTGTACTCGTTGTCTTTATACAATCAAATTGTTGTTGTGGAGATTTCTCTGCAATTTCATAGATATGTGAATAGTTTTTGTTCATGTGAAAAGAGTCCACACTGTGTAAGGAGTCCTTGGCTGAGGCTGACAACATGCATCCATTGAGTTACTGGTGCACTTTTGTCTTTGTTTTTTCACTCTTGTTGGTAGCAGTTGGAAACTTTCTGGATGCCCAAATTCTCCTCGCAGTCTTCCTGTCACTGCCACAACATTGCTTTTGCAGGCAGAGACTTGATTGCTTTGACATTTGTCTCTTCTGTTGAGATGTCCCTTGTTGGCAGGATGGATATTACTAGATGCAATGCAATGGCTTATAGGGTTTCAAACTGTTGTTGACAACCGTTGGAATTCGGCAGTGCCTGGCAGGTCAAGCTTTGTGTGTCTTGTCATCCCTTGTATAGTAGTTTCATAATTCTGCATGATCTACACTTAGGGTTGCTGAGATCTTCAAGTATGTCAGTAATCTCTGATGTGAATTTTGTGCTCAGGTTAGTGTCACAATCCAAAGTAAAATCCCAAATGCATCTTGACAATGCATAATCTGTCTGGGAAAAGGAAAGTTCATTTGTATTTGCCAAGACTCCATCATGGCTTCTTTCTGCGACTGTATTTGACAGTGGTTCGTTTACCAGTGGTTCCTGTTGGAGTTTTTTTGCATTTGTTGGAAAGCTTGGTTTGCACAGATTATTATATAGATATCTACAACCCATGATGGGACTTGATGAAGTTGGTGGGTAGTACACACAGCAGCTCATATTGCTGCTATTTGTGATGAGGTAGGTGATGGTCTGACACTTTGTGAGTGACTCTCATATTTGAACACATTACTGTGTTACCTTCAAACTGTGGTTGCAGAGATTTCTCCACAATTTTCAGACATTTGTTTGAAAATCTTTAACAGAATATGAAGTGTGGAGTCAGGTTTTTTTAGTTGAAGATCAGTATGAAATCAGTGAGTTAATGTTTTGCCTTTTTTTGCAGAAAGGAGACAAGCCAGCCAACTGGGTTTTCTCAATCCAAGCTCTGGCTATCTTTTTGCTGCAACACCAAAATCCATCTACTATTCTTGTTGTTTTGCTCTTGAAGCTCTACATTTGTGCAAACACATCATGGTTCCAATTATGTTGTGACAAACACCATAAGTGAGGAAGTCAGCATCAAGCTCTAGTAGTAGTGTTTGCTGGCCTGGAATTCTCTCTGACATACTTGAAGCTGCACAAGCTTGTTGGTCACATGGTTAGAAGCTGTCCCAATGGACTGGCGTCAAGTGAAAGTTGGAACTATCCTGCGTAGGAAGCTCTCCAGGAAAGCTCAGGTACTCCACTAATGAGAATTCTTGAGCAAGAAAGAAGAAAACCATCCACCTCAATTGTGGACTCTGTTCCATCTCTTTCACAGATCTCTAATGTCCACCTGAGCTTCAACCCATCTCCTTCACAGGATTCTAATGCCCACCTGAGAGTCAACCCATTTCATTCTTGGATTTCTAATGCCCACCCAAGCTTCAACCCATCTCTTTCACAGATTTCAAATACCCATCCTAGCTTCAATCTCACCTGTGGGAATCTGGACACAATCAAACCCAATGTTCCACCATGTGTTCCACCTACTCCTAATTCGTGTTTCTTCGGAGAACAGCAACATCAGCAAAACTCAGTATTTGTAAGCATTTGTCTATCTTTCCAGAAACCCAGTAGCAATCACTTACATCTTCTGCTGCTGCTTGTGCTACCACTCTGAGGCATAGAAGAGATGATCCAGATCTCCTGTTTGCAACTGGAAAAGTGCGTGGGAAAGTTGCCACAGAGAGAGAGAGAGAGAGAGAGAGAGAGTGTGTGTGTGTGTGTCGAGAAGGGTTCATCGCTACAACAACAGTTGAGAAGACGCGTGTCGGTGCGCACGTCCGTTCTTTCCCCGTCTTCCATCCCACGGATCGCGCTCGTACTTCTTCTCGTTTTGCGAAGAAGCAATCGATCGCGCTCGCGCAAAAGCTTTGTTTTGCGAAGAAGCAAAAAGCTTGATCGATTGCTTGAAAGACAAGAGATCACGGAGAAGACGAGGCAACTGTTTGCGGCTGCCTGTAGATCACTTCTGTGATCGCGGAGAAGGAGTGGCTTCTGAGATCGATTTTCCTCTCTGTCTCTCTCTCTCTTCCTTCGTCTTGATTATCCGTTCTTCGCTGCTTCCTGCCCCTAGTCGATCTGAAGGACTTCGGCTTTCGATGTGCGGGATCAGCAGCTTGCTCTTCGAAGAATCGTCGTGAATCTCGCGATTTGTAGACCGATCGGCGTTGCGATTGTCATAAAGGAGCGTGTGAAGAAGGTGGTGGCGTGTTTGTGTTGTAATCTTTGAACGTCTTTGTTAGGGTTTCTTCGTCGTCGTATTAGGACAGGGAAGGAGGAGGGAGTGGAGGGAGCTTGTGATGAGCGGGGTGGAGGAGGGCGCAGAAGAGGAAGAAGAAGAGGTGCAAGGGACGATGGCTAATGGATCTGCTGCTGATGAGGAGGCGGCTCTGAGTGATTTTGAGGAAGATGATCTAGAAGCGGCGCCCGTGGTGTTGCCCGCAGCATCGGGAACCTTGAACGACGGCTTGAAGGCGGCGATGGCTGAGCTAGAGCAGGAGAGGCTGAAAGTGAGAACTTTGGAAGCAGCGAAGGCGGAAGGAGATGCGAATTACACGCGAATGAAAGCGTACGCCCAGGAGACTGCAAGGCGGAGAGACGAAGCGCTTCGTGCCAAGGAGGAGCTCACCAGAGCACTGGAGGAAGCCATGAAGGAGAAGGAAGGGCTTTCTCGACAGAGAGACGAGTTTCTCAAACAAAGAGATGAATATTCCAAAGCTCGTGATACTGCAAGGGCAGAGATCGAAAGCACAGCTCGCTTGCTCATTGCTGGAGCAGAGAAGGTAACCTCCATGGTGAACGGAGCGAAGAACTTCGCAAGAAGCTTGCCAAGCTCCAAGTACACTGGTCTGGCAGCCATAGCTTATGGTTTTGGCAAAAGGATGGAGGAAATTGTGGACGAAGTCGTGAAACAGCGTGATGCTGCAGTGAAGACTAGGCAGGAGACTCGAGAGCAGATGGAGCAGAGGAACTACAGCATTGCCATTGAAGTCTCGGAGCTCGAAGCTTCTATCATGCAGTTGAAGGAAGAAGTGAGGAAGAAGAATGCAGACATAAACATCTGGCAGAAGTCTGCAGCAAGCAAGGATGAAAGGATTGTTGAGCTTGAGAATGCTTTCTCTGAGAAGATAGCCCTGGCAGCAAACCAAGCTTATGTGTTGGGACAGAAGGCAGATGAGGCTGAAGGCAAGAACAAGATACTCACCGAACAATTGAATTCCCAAACTGAACTCTTCTCTGAACTGTCAAGGTATGTTGCCAAGATGAAGAAAGGATTGCTAAACCTCCTTCCTGCATCATCATCATCATCATCACTATCTGACTCTGATGCCCAAGCACAGCAGCAGGAGGAGTTGGCCTCCTCATCGAGAGAGGCCTCAAACTCCTCCACCTCTTCCTCCTCCTTGGCAGTGGATGCAAAGTTGCAGTTGCCTCAACAAGAATGTTTAGCAGGAGTCAAGATGCTGGCAGATCTTGTCGCAACTCTGGTGTCTTTGTGGAACCGCAAGCAAGATGAGTGGGCTTCAGAAAGACAAGAGTTTGTGAGCAGAATAGAGAGGCTGGTAGCTCAAAAACAGGGTTCAGCAGAGCTGCTTACTGTTGCTTTGGCAGAAAAGCAAGAGGGGTTGGAATCTATTTCCAACCTCAGAGTTGAGGTCAGTCAACAGCAGTCAGAAATAAGTAGGTTGCAAGCATTGTTGAAGGAGGCACAAGAAAAGCAGGTTGCAGAGGATCTGAAGTCGGAACAAAGTGACACAGCCGGCGAAGCAGAGAATGTGGAGATTGCCAGACTTAGAGTTGAACTCGCTGTCGCCATGCAGATGAGAGATGAGGCTTTGTCGAAGGTTTTCATCATCTGCATGATATTTCTGCCATTCACTGTGAACAAATTAGAGCAATTTGAGCATGCATTTCAGGATGCCAACATGCTTATCACTGTGAACATGAAGAAAGATACAACTTGTCCCTTGATTTGTACATTTTGAACATGGGTTTTTAGGATGCCACCATGCTTATCACTGTGAACTTGATGGAAGATATCATCACTTGTCCCTTGATATGTATGTATGTTTCTGATTGGTTTGTGGTCATCACAGTAGCATGACAATTTGTTGTAAGGTTGATTGGTTCTTTGTAATTCTGAACAAGTTTAGATGTTATTTGTGGGGATTCTTCTCAGGTGTCTGCACTGGAGGTTGAGAGGGGCAAGTTACAGCAGCTCATTGGGGACCTTGAAAGCACATTAGCAAGAGTGAGGTATGAATTTTCTGTGCACTGCATGCCCATGTATCTTGCTGGCAGTTCCCTGATGAATGTGTATGAGTTGGTGCAGGCAGTCATATTGTGATATTGATTGTTGGATTTCCCAGAATTTTTGGATATGCAAAACAACCTGCAGCAAACTTTCATTGACTGATATTATGGTGGGTAGTTCACAAGTGTGCAAATTATGCCAAGCTACTGTTAACAAAGAAGAGGAGTTGAGTACAGGGAAGAAGGAGGGGAGCTGCGTACCGTTGTGGATACACAAGCAAAGGAATTGTTGGACAAGACTGCACAGATTCAGGATGCCCTTGTCAGGGTATGTGTACCCACATTTAATTTATAAACCGTACCATGGGAAGTGGAATTCCTCTTGGATAGTACTGAATTGCTTTTGGAATCATGCACCGAGTAGCTCTGAGCATTCCTGTTTTCAGCATGTATTGCTGACACTTCCAATGGTACAACAGGGAACTGAGAAGGGTGGTTGTTTTCCCATGAAGGTGGAGGGGTTGACTGCAGATATTGAGGCTGCAGAGGAAGAGATAGTTCGGTGGAAGCAAGCAGCTACTGAAGAAGCTGCTGCTGGAGCTGCTGTGTTAGAGGAGGTTGACAGGTGCAATCTTGAGGTGGGTGACATTGGGCCATGTGCTGCAATATCAAACCTGGAGGCCTTGTTAGATATGACTCATTCCTTTAAGAGGCAATGAAAGCTACTTGCTTTGTACTGTATGAGTGGCCAAGTAATGTGGTGGTTTCATTGCATGCAGATTGCTTCACTCAAGCAGCAGATCACAGATATGAGACGTGTAGTAGAGGAGGCAAAGCTTGAGGTACGCTCCAAAGATGAGATGTCTTCAGCTGCCATAGCTGCACGTGATGCTGCAGAAAGGTCTCTTCAAATGGCAGATGAAAGAGCTATGGATTTGCGGGACAGAGTTGAGGAATTGAACAAACAGTTAGAAGAAGCATTTAGAGTCAGGGAATTTGGAGGTTCAACAGGCATAGGAGGATTGTTTGAATTGTGCTGGCCTAGGTGGCAAAGCCGAGGGAGATCTGTTAGCTCTTCCCATAACCAAGGTGGGGGAAACTTGGCCGCTGAAATGGAGCAACTTCTGGAACCACTTGTTTGATGCACAAATGTAAGTTGATGTTCCATTCTTTATCATCTGAGACTTCGTGTGACATTTGCAGAGGTTATGACCACTGTCATTCTTGTCATATATTAGGTTAGGTTTAGCTGGAACTGACACAACAATGCTTTGCCTTCAAAAGTGTTGTAGTGGGATTTTCTCTGCAATCTCATAGATAATGTTTCAATTTTCTTCACCATTGTCCTGTTTCAGTGCTACATTAAACAATATTTGTCTCTGTTTGAAAGTAGCAGCTGCCAAAATTACCTTTTGTCCAAAGGTTGCATTCCGTCCTACAGTTATTATGGCCTATGTGTTTTGACTCCTGAGTATTAGCTGACATAGGCCATAATGACTAACTCCTGTACTACATTTCCTCCAGAAATACGACCAAAAGCTCAGGATACTATTTTAGTTGTGCTTTGCCAAACTTTCTGGGCAGATGCTGCTTATTTCACTTATGTATTATCCACTGTATAGCTTTTCTGCAGTCTCTGCAGCCATTCATCTGCAGTCTCTACAGCCAATGATCTATTACTTCTGATGTACAAATAACACTCAAACAAGGTAATGGCATTTATCACTTGCATATTCAGGTGTTTGGGTGAGGTTACAAACTTTCATTATCTGGTCAGGTCACAACTTCCAAATGTTTTGCATGGTTTTTAATGTTAATTGAAGAGGAAGCAGGTTTTTTCAAATCTGAGTTCAATATTAGATGTTTCCTCAATTGGCTCTTGCACATGTGCTTCAAGTAATTAGATAATTCGTCGCATTTTAATGATTCTGAAAATTTAATAGCCGGTTCGAAGATGCGATCTGTTGAACGCTACTCGGAAACTAATTACGACTGTACGGCTTTGGTGATTGCAATGTGGCATTTAGTCACAAACGTTTCCATAAAGCTTGTAATAAAGTCTTGTGCCTCCAAATGGATGTTGTCTCAGAAATGTTTTTATGGACCCAAAACACACTTTCCTACGTCGACTACAACTCGAGTCTCACCATTAAGACACAAAGACGAACAAAACCGTTGATTTAGGGCTTCAAGGTGCAATAGTAGCACTTGCGATCATACAGAGAAGCTGCAGATGGCCTTCTAAGCTGGGGGAATGCCTTCAGGTCTGCTAACTTTCAACAGATTGCCATACAAAATAGCAATTCAGGTCTCAAAGATTTTAGACACATCCTTAGGCCAATCATCTAAATTCATTTCCTTTGTTCCCGTTGGTGTCGCAACTCAATACGGAAAAAATGCACGACATTCGCGAAAAGACACGATTCCTTGTTTGGCATGAAGAAAGATGAGAACAGCACAAAACTACAACAAAGGAACTGTCAGAGACTTGATTCCGTGTTTGGTATCAACAGTGCCAGAAGGCTCTGATGACCGTCGTGATAAGGAATTGTACTCATCATTCAGCTTTGACTCCTCTCGTGGACTTATGCAAAAACCCACAAAACAAATTACTCACTCGCCGCGCAAATAATGACATATTCAAAGAACGCTCCCAAGAAAAAAAAACACACTTAACCGGAACAGCTTTTCTCTCAGACAAATGCCTCGTTTATGCTTCAGTGTAACTGGCAGAGCCAGCGGATGCAGGCCCACACAAGACGTGCATGAAAATGGGATAAAACATCACACTATCGAGCACGCTAGTTTTCGCCTGCACCCCAGAACTCAGTCTCGTCATCTTTGTCATCTTCACAGAGAAATGAAAGCATCAATCACAATACACCAAGAAAAACCCCTGCAACAAGCAGGAGCAGAACTAGCCTACAGAAAAACACAAACGACCTCAATCCCAACAAGTGCCTAACTTGGACATCAGAGCCGGTTGACAAATCAGAGGGTGCACGGGTAGCACAAACACAAAACATGACAACATTACAAAAAGAAAACACACATAACATCAAGATTCCCTTACAGCAACTACCACCCAACCTCTCAGTCCGCCATCTCTCTCATCCTAGAAGCAGATCGACCTCGATAAAGACCTCAAGGTTTTCTATCGAGAAAGAATTCTCAATTCCCCATCGGAGGCATGTACCCGTATTACAATAGACACTCGTAACTTTATAGGACAGAAGTGTGGGCCGCCAGCGCCGAGAAGCGCCGTCCCTGTCGCGGCCTCTCAAAACCCTAGAATGGGTCGAAGCGCGCGGTGCTTTCTAGAAACTCCTGGAAGGCGTGTGGTTTCTCGAAACCCTAATTGATGTAAGCGCGCGGTTCTATGAAAACGTGTGGAATCTAGGGTTCTGTTTTAACGAACAGACAAATCAACCATGTTCCTAGTTGGTAACAAATGGATGAAGCATGGATTCTGTGGATGAAATTTATCACGACGATGCGTTGGCCCATAAATGTGGAGGAAATTTTGATGACGTCAGCATACCTAATTGTTGGATGAATTGAACCGTGCATGGATAAAAACTATATGTCCATGGATGAAATTCTACTCACACAAGTGATTAATAGGCCATAGGCATAAAACTAAACAGTACCTATCTATTGGGAAAAAGAACTTTGATGACGGATGGAAATGTGTTTCTGAATGAAATTTAGTTTGATGGATGAAGTTTATGAAAATGAACCTAAGTATGGATGAAATTAACAACTTGAATGAGGATAAATCCCAATATGTAATGCATAAAATCAATTTGAAATGGATGCAATTTGCAACATAATGAATACCATAGTATCTGTGCAATAAATATGTTTTGTGGTTCAGGTTTTTAGAATTTGGGATAGGTACTTGTTCAGATGTGATTTCCAATTATGTTTTGCACTAACTGCTTTCATGTTTAGTTGTTACTGTTTCCTAAAATTGTGGGTTGATTGTTGGGAAGTGATCATCAATCGTGAGGCAATCTCAAAAGCCATGACCAGTTTCCTTCGACTAGTGATGTGTGTGGATTTTTGGATGCTGAGCTCATGTTATGCTCCTGTTGATTTCTGATTTTTATAAGATGGGTGTTGTCTCTTGGAAGTTCAGAGTGATGATCATCATCACTCTGCTCAGTTGGTGAAGGAGATGTCCACTTGCAAGATTCTGTTCAGTGTATAGGCATCTCCACCCAAATTCTGTTTAATGGGGTAATGGCTCAGTTGGGTCCCTGTGTATTGCAAGCATCACTAATCACTGAAGCCCATGGCTGCTTGCTTTTCCACAGCAATGCAGGCAGAAGAGTTAAAGAACTGCTTGCTCAATCCTAAACCCAGAGATGGCACATGCCATTCCACATGTACATTATCAATCTGGAGCTCTTGGAAGCAGTGCATCTCATCTGTTGTCATGCTGCTTGAAGTTCCCAACATGGCTGCTAATGTCCATGACATCAAACAGAAGGTGATCAGCCAGCCATTCTGCCATTTGCTTGACATCAATGAGCACGGGAACCTTCTTAGGACCTTCACCACAAGAGCTCTTGGGAAAGGCACTTGTCAGGAGGCACTGAAAGTCATCCAAGCATCTAACAGGTGTCTGGATCTGTTTGGAAGCTGTTGACCGAAGGAGATATTTTGTGCTGGAGATGTTGAAAAGCAACATTCAGGAAGAGGCTCTGATCACTTACCTTTCCAATTACCAATGGAAGCTCACAGGGTTCCAAACATTTGTGTTCCAATGTCAATATTTCCCTTGAGTGGTGGTAGCCTGAAATCCATGTAAAGCCCTAATCAGCATCATCTAGCTTCAGGAATTAAATTCAAGCTCAACTCAAGAACTATTCTGCTGCAGGTGTGATAATTTACCAGCCAACAGAGTTTTGCTGAGTTTAGACATGCATATTTTGATTCAGTGCAAAGGTTTCTAGCAAGCAGCTGAATCATGATAGTTTGTTACCTTATTCTTCCTCCCAGGCCATGTTCTCTGGATCACTTTCACTTCGCTGTGTCCATTATCCTCATTTCCATCATCAGCATCAAGTGGTCACATTGCAAGGCAGTTGTGTCACGCATGATTGTGTCAAATCCAGCTGCAATTAAATTGAGTCCCAAATTTCCCAAATTCCAAGATCTCGGAAAGTTCCAGAAGCAACTCCTGTTACCTGGAGTTAGAGATCTTGTGTCTGTTTGGATCTGAGGGTTGCACTACTTGTGAATCCTATGACAAAGCCACAACAAAGGGAAACAGTGAATTAGTCATCAAAAGATTGTGCACACGAGGAGTTTATCATTGTCAATGTGTGGCATTCATCATTGACAATGATGAACTCCTCATATGCACAATCTTTTGATGACTAATTTCATGAAACTATGATATGTCTGACATTAGGGTAGTACAAAAGCATTCCATCATCAAAACATGCAAGCTCAAATTCTGCTCAGTGGGTTCAAAGGTTACCAGCTCCAAGTCTTCATTTATGGGCTGAATGTGCAAGGAAAAATCCTACCTCGAGACTGGGAGTTGCCTGCCTTCACGGGTCTTGACAAGCTGGGAATCCAAATTCTGGGGGAGTTGCTCAAGAAGAATTTCCCAGGGATCTAAACACCTTGCAGGAATTTGGAGGTTGAGAGTCAGTCAGTCAGTCAGTCAGTCAGACATATTCCCAAGAGATGAAGCTTTTTGAGAGCAGAAAATTCCTCTCTCCAACCAGGAACTTGAGAACAGCATGGATCAAGAGGAATTTCCATGAGAAATTTCAACGAATGTCACAAGCAATCTGTCCTATTGTTTCTGCAATCTTCTAATCTCTCCAACGACAATCTGTTGTGAGAGAGAGAGCAAGAGAGCAATATGACAATGTGTCATACAATGGTTAGTCCATAATGTCAACGAGAAACTATTGAAAGTAATCCATCTGTCTACATGAACAATATCAATATAGAAATGCTCATTTCCACAATTTGGAGAGTATCCTTGACAGAGTAGAACTCAAGAACATAACGCATCCTTCATAGAAGTGCTATCACTTATTAGTACTCCCTTGCAACATCAATTCGATTCTCTCTGCAGGTGACACTACCCAAGTCTTTGTAGGAATCACAGTTGTACTGTAATCCCTCAGACATGTTGAGGAGATGGAGTTCTGAAGCAGCTCAACTTGGAAAGGAGACATGGACTCATTGGATCACAATGGAGTGTACTCCCTGTTATCTTTCTCAATATGACAAACAGTTTGTGCAAGCCTAGTTTTTGGTGGCAGCAAGGAACGACAAGTATTTAGGTGAGCTTATAAAAGATGTCAGGATGTTTTCTGAATCATCTGATTTGCAACAAACCGCCTTCTTGCAATATGCAGTTTGCCATAGAAAGGATGCAGGTTGTGATCATTGTTATGTTATTTTGAAGCAGATGCATGTCTATCTGCATCTGACTGTCTGTCTGGAAATCTGAGTTTATTATGTTCTTCTTCACTGAGTTGATTGATCTGATCTGCCTCAGGAGGAGCAAACAGCTGGGAACCTATTTCAGAATGACTGAAATGCTCCCCTGCCTTTGTGTTTCTCTTCAGTTTTATGTGCTGAAAAAACTCTCTTGGGAGGATTGTTCTTCATGTTTGCAAGTAATTTACATACCACATGTTTTCCAGCTGATGCATCTGCCCTTTCCTGAACTGTGACAACCACAGACAAAACTCATTGGCGTTCCTTCTGATGATCTCGATCCAGGTGATGTCCTTTGAGGTGTGGGTGGTGGGGATACCCTTGTTGGTGATCTGCTTCCATGTGATCTTCTTTCCGGTGTCACTTGTGGGGATGCCCTTGTTGGTGATCTGCTTCCATGTGATCTTCTTTCAGGTGTGGCTCCTGGGGATCCCCTTGTCGGTGATCTGCTTCCAGTTGAACTTCTATATATGCATTCTGCATGCGGGTATTCTGCTGTATACATATGGGAAATCAACACACCATCACTTTTGTGAGTAATCTCACTAGCACATAGACAGTCTTCAATGTTGCATAGGAAGCTCAGCAGGTCAATCACAGGACTGGGGTGAGAAATTGTGAATGTTCTATGTAGCAGACAGAAGTGCAGTGCAAAGAGACATGAATAAGGGATGAATCGTGTGAATTAGCTTGAGAACATAGCCTTCCTAAAGCAAAAGAGAAAAGCATCATTGCCTTACTTGCAAATGCATGCGACATGCCAGCAACAGGACCTGGAGGTACTAGTCTGTTGTCCAAGACAGAGTTTGCAGCAAGGCTACTTCCTGCCAGTTTGGCAGCAGGTCTATCCCTTCTTGTACAGGACTTATGGTGAGATTTTGTAGGTGGCAAGGAGGAGAACCTGGGATTGCAAAGGCAACATATCTCAACTGACTCCTCAATAGTTGCAAAGTGTCTGCAGGACAGATCAAGGCATACACATGATCAATACCATTATGTTTCTTTCTTTCAGAATTTTCTCATGGGTTTAGGGTTTAGGGTTTAGGCACCATGACTGTGAATGAATCATGCAACACTTTTGCAGCTCCAGAAATGCAACACAAACTCTATGTTTTGTGCAAGTGAACATGTGAATTGATAAGGTGTATGTATGCTACTCACTCCTGGTTCATCTGAGCAATAGCTTCTTCTTCAGCCTCACAAATTTTGCACGAGAGAGTCTTCTTGTCCACATGAGAAGCTTCCACAGGCAAACAAGGTAGGAGCTGACGCTCATAAGATGGCTTCCTCAGTTGCATCTCCATCCATTTCTTCTGGCATTGCGGAATATGGATTGGCAAACTGTGGATAAAACTTTGTTCTTTGGTCACATGGTGAATCTAGACTCCACTTGCAAAGCACAGACTGTTGCATAGAATTTAGGAAGCACTTGCACATTTCTCCTCTATGATGAATTTCTGTTTATGAGAAACAGATTTTTGTGCAAGGGTAAGCATGCAGGAGAACCTTTTGGATCCATACTCCCGACGACAGATGTAGCACATGAACATGCGAGGACGAGATGCCCCCATGCGTGGGAAGGGGATGTCCATATCTCGCAAAACAGGTTCCTGTTCGCATTTCCAGAGGACTTCAAACATGGACATGAAAAAATCTGCAGGCCGCGAGTGATGGAAGATGTTCTCATGGAAGACTCTTCCAACACATGATATTATTTAGGCCTTGGAAATCCTGTGTTGCCGATTTCCGAGCTCTCGATGGTTTGCATCGAATTGGAGCTCTTCTCATGGTTTGCATGTTAGCACATGTATTTAAAGAACTTCCGATGCATTGTTATCGAAAGAGCATTTCGACATTCTTTTGCGAGCCGCTGTTGAGACTACTACTAGTACACGCCTGATTCGTGATTCATATATAACTCATGATGCGTCAGCGTGTTGGAAAAGGTGGCCTGACAAGAACCGCACCGCACCACAATTTTCGTGCGTGTGTGGAGGTGGAGGTGAAGATGAATCTTTCTCCATGTTCGGAAACAACAAGCGACTGTTTGTTTGCGTTTGACGATAGAACGGTTGCAAGCGGAAGCGACGTGCGCTCATCAAGAGCGACAACGTTTGATTCATTCTCACTCGATTCTTTCGCATCGTCCGCGTTCACTGCTTGACAGATCTGTCATGTTTCTTCCCCTTCTCTGCAGCATTTTTGTGGCATAATCATCCATTTGCAATTTGGGCACTGGCCATGATTGCATTCCAGGAATTGGAGATAGTGAGTCGCGAGTGCGTAATGTCTGTGGCTTAGACAACTGAAATCTGTTTCTCATCTCAGTATAGATCTTTGTTGTCACTTGTCGATGGTGATTAGCAATGCGAAATGTCCTGACTATTTCAGACTAATATCTACAGTCTGCCAAGATCATGAGGAGTTGTCCACAATCCAGAGGAATTGTCCCCTGTGTCCCTTATGCTGTGTCCTCCATACATAGCTCAAGAATACAGCATAAGCAATCCACAAGGTGCAAAATACTCATGTAGAAAGCCATCTGTGATTTTTTTTAATAGCTGCATTCTTCACCACTCTGTTCTCACAACTAAGGACAAAGAATGGCATGCAATGGTGCCTATTCAGTTGTCAGAAACCTTTTGTGAACATACAGAACATTGACAGATATTTTGATCATATTGCAGGATTACTTGACTGTACCAGAAGAGGCTTAAAAGAATGAAGAAGGGGAAGAGGTTGATGGAGCATTCTTCCACAAGGTCTTTGTCTCTTGTTGTATATCTCCCTTGTTCTACACCTCATCTTATTCACCATGGCAACGACAATGACAGGATGGTATCTTATTCAGAAAGCATTACCTGTATTTTCAATCCAGATCAAGGTAATCATGCACTCTCCATCTCCTACCATTCACTCGTGATCTTTCATCCTACCAACATGCTCTCTAATTATGGGCCACAAAGATGCATGTAATGGGTACAGACTACTTCAGCATAGAATTCATGTTTGATACCATGTGGGGAGAACACACACTTATCCAGAGCATATAGGGAGACA